>SXGS01333626.1_pt1 | contig 22922 bp, 25 predicted proteins | sample 3174681 | NCBI WGS metagenome assembly SXGS01 (sample SAMN11356861, study PRJNA531348) | freshwater metagenome | isolation source: freshwater sample F1-80 | place: China: Fuxian Lake, Yuxi | collected 2017-12-25
CATAGAGGCATGCTTACCTACTGATTTGTTTTTGGATTTCGTAAAAACACAATAGCAGAAAAGCAGGTGACTGCCTCGACTTTCTATTCAATTTCAATGATTAATTCAGCGTAAAAAACGAGTTTTGCAAGAACCTCTATAGATAAATAAATTAACTTTGAGAGATATGAATAATATCTAAATTTTTGTAACAAGCCGGAAAAAATTCCTAAAAACTAGCCTGAGAGAGAAACTGACCGCGCTATGAACCGTCTCGATCGACATGCTCACCCCGCAGAGGAGGCCGAACTGGAATTTCTTGATGGCGAATTTCGCGTGCGCAAAGCAGGAGCTTATGTGCGCTGTGCGGTTACAGGCCACTCAATACTTTTAGAAGATTTGCACTACTGGAACGTAGATCTACAAGAAGCCTACAGCAGTCCCGAAGCAAAGCTACGCCGACTTGGCGTTAAGAACGCCGTATAAGGCGGGCGCGCTCCAACGCAGTTGTTAAAATATTTACGAAGTCTTTCTGATTTTCTAAAACAAGCTTGATGGGTAAAATATCATAATCAATCATAAATTTATCTAAGCGCGCAGCGTCTTTCTCTGTTGTCACCAACAGAGCCTCGTGACGTTCTGCGAGATTACGCAGAGCTACGAGCTCTTTATCCGTATAGAAATGATGATCTGAAAATGCTCGTTCAGCAACACAATTGGCTCCAATTTGCTTTAATGTAGAAAAAAATTTCTCCGGACGCGCGAGGCCCGCGAAAGCAATAATCCGCCGTCCAGTGAGCTTCATGCAATCCAGTTTCGCCACATCCACGTAAGCGTGAAATATTTTGCTTTTAGATAAAAAGGGCTGCTCACGCTTGTAATTATCTGGGTTAATAATGATGCAAATTTCTGCTCGAGCCAACTGACTTGCCAAGGGAGCCCGCAGAGGCCCCGCAGGCAAGCAAAAACCATTTCCCACGCCGTAAATTGGATCTACGGCTAATAAGCTTAAATCAGGGGCAAGCATCCTGCTTTGAAATCCATCATCCAGAATAAGGACACTAGCTCCAGCGCCGAGGGCCAACTGCGCTGCTGAAAACCGATCGACGCCGACAATCGTCATCGCCTCATGCGCTAATAATAAGCCTTCATCGCCAACTTGATGCGCATTATGGTATTTGCGATCGACGAAAAATGGCGGCGCTGTAAAATTACTGCGGCCATGGCCTCGCGTCAGAAATGCGGGGTGCTCACCCATTTCTTTGAGTAATTTCGCGACGAATATTGCAAGAGGCGTTTTCCCATCTCCCCCGCAAGTCAGGCCTCCAATAGCCAGAGTCGGCAAGGGAGCCCTTAACCCCGGACGTGCGATGCGCCGGTCCGCCAAAACGCCGTATAATGCGCTTAAAGGGCGCAATATACGCGCAGCAACCCCATTCACGCGCCAAAAATTTGGCGCACTGATTAACACGCCACACCACGCATGGCCGTTAGATAGGGCTCCAATGCATCCATTGTTTTACGCGACGCGCCGGTAACTTTTTCGACGACCTCTATTGCGGCGCGGCCTTTACGCCGCATTTCAGCAGGATCCATTAAAAATGAGCCAACAGCCTGCGTTAATGCAGCCCCATTTTCTACGCGCGTCGCGGCCCCTGCACAGTGAAGAAGATCATAAACTGGTAAAAAATTCTCAACATGTGGTCCGTGGATGATCGCGCATCCAAATTTTGCCGGCTCTATCGGATTCTGTCCCCCGCCGACAGTCAATGACTTTCCCATAAACACTAGGCCAATACTGCGAAAAATCATTGCTGTTTCGCCCACTGTGTCAGAAATATAGATATCAACTCCCTGTGATGGGAATGCGCCTATCGAGCGCAAAGCGACTGTTAATCCTCTTAGTCGCGCAACGCGCGCGATGTCCTGCCCCCGCTCAGGATGCCGGGGAACAATGAAGGTTATAAGCCCAGGCCTTTGTTGCATGAGCGCGACATGCGCATCAAAAATAAGCTCCTCTTCGCCCGGATGCGTCGATACCCCCGCCCATACTGGTCTAGCCGCGATCAGTTTAGTGAGCGCAGAGAGCTCTGCCACATCGATCAATGGAGCAGGCGTATCAAATTTGAGATTTCCAGTTATTCTTACGTCTTTAGCGCCTAAGCGTAGAAACCGAGCTGCGTTTGAATAATCCTGCGCTAGGCAAATATTAATGCTACCGAAAACTTTTTGTGCGATCCCCGAGGCAACCCGCCATCGATCAAAAGATTTTTTTGAAATACGCGCATTGACCACGATCAAGGGAGTCTGACGCGTATGCAGCTCGAGGATCATATTTGGCCACAATTCAGATTCTGAAAACAGCGCAAGATCTGGGCGCCAATAATTTAAAAAAGAACGGATAAGTTGCGGCGCATCTAGAGGAACATATTGATGAAAAGCCCCGAGGGGCAGTCTGGAAGAAATAACTTGACCAGAACTCGACGTACCTGTCGTTACCAACACGTTTAAATTCAATTGAACTAGACGTTCAACTAAAGCGAGCATCGAAAGACTTTCGCCAAGGCTAGCGCCATGGAGCCAGACTAACCTACCCGAAGGCCGCTTCAATCCCGCTTGACCCAGACGTTCTACAAATCTAACCGGATCCTCTTTGCCAATCCTAACGCGCCAATTGAGAAAACTAGGCGCGCATTGCGCCATCATTTTCGTCGCCAATTGATATAATATTAAAATTAATGCAACTCCCTAACGAGGTCTGGCGACAAGAACGATCCGCCAGACGACTAATCTACGCAAAAGAGTTTAAGTTTGAAAAGATATTTATAAGACGTCGTGATCAGGGTCGAGCAACTTATGTAAATGTACAACAAAATAGCGCATATGCGCGTTATCGACTGTTGAATGAGCCTTGGCTTTCCATGCCGCAAGGGCGCTTTCATTATCTGGGAAGATACCAACTATATCCAACTTTGTTGGATCCCTAAACGCCACGCCATCTAAGGAGACAAGCTCCCCGCCAAAAACCAGATTAAGGGACTGGGTATGTTGATTTTTATTTACCACCGTCTGCGTCATAAATGGGATCTCCTTCTGAAGCGGCTATAACCAAGGCGCGGGTTTCGTTAAATAACGGCGCAGGCGCCGCAATGAGCATGCCACGCGTAACTCGGGCGCGGTTATACACCAAGGGAGCCTCGTCTAATTCACTCAAAAAGGAACCCGCTTCCCTAAGAATAATATCTGCCGCAGCAATATCCCAGTCGCGCGAATTTGGCGCAGCAATTACTAGATCATGTCGCCCTGCCGCAACGTCGGCAAGGCGTAAAGCGAGCGATGGCGCTCTTGGCGCTAGGATAAAATTATGCACCGTTCTTTGAAGCGCAGGATGCATCGACTTTGGCGCAACAATTGCTGCGCTAGCTAGCGTATTTCGACCAGACGCGACGAGTTGTCGGCCATTTAAAAACGCCCCCTGTCCCACCGCTGCCGTAAAGGTCTCATCCAAGGCTGGCGCATGGACGACCCCTGCTATGGGTTGACCGGCGACAATGTAAGCAATTGAAATTGCCCAGCGGGAATCGCCGCGCGCGAAAGCTGTGGTCCCATCGATTGGATCAACGATGATCAGCTGATGATTGGTTAACCGTACATCGCTATCTGTGCTTTCTTCGGATAACCAAGCCGCCTGTGGGGTCAGTCGACGCATTTCTTGAACAAGAAAACGATCAACTAATAAATCCGCCTCCGTAACTGGCGAGCCACCAATCTTGTAGGAAACAACAGCGCTCGTGCGCTCACCTGGATTAAAAAATCTAAGCGCTATATCGCCCGCGCTACGCGCCACCTTTTCGAGGTGAGGTAAAAAATTAACAACATCAAGAGGATCGACGGGCATTGCAAGATCACTAGGCCAGAGGGCTTGTCCGAGCAAGTCGCCGCCAGCCGAGGCAGGAGCAAGCGCGCCCTATACGAAAATTCGACCAATTACTTATCTAGAGCAACCAAAGACTTATATTAAGATCACGCTTCTGCAATATGCGTTTTTTAAAAAATTCTCCTAAGATGATTGCTCAGCGGAACTCTCATGGGTTGCGGCAAAACCTTGCCGAATCTCTGCTTCTTTTAAATTGCGTCCAATGAATACTAGTCGGGTTTCTCGCTTTTCATTCTCTCTCCACTCTCGCTGCAAATCGCCATCTAAGATCATATGAACGCCTTGAAACACAAATCGTCTCGGCTCATCCTTCAAAGCTACAATACCTTTGCAGCGTAATATGTCTGCGCCCTCTCGCTGAACATAATCATTCAGCCAGGGGATAAAGAGCTCAGGATTGACTGCCCCTTGGTAGCGCACGGAGACCGATTGGATCTCCGTATCATGAATTACCTCCAGATGATGATGCTCATGAGCGTGATGCTGATGCCTGGGCGCATAATGATCATGATCATGACCATGGTCATGATCGCACTCTTCGCCACACTGATGACCCTCTTCTTGATGCGCATGATCATGCTGACCAGAAACCGAATCATACTGCGCGAGAAAGCGGGGCTCTATTTTCAAAATACGCTCAAGATCAAACGCATTTTGATCTAATAGAAGGTTGAGAGGAATGTCCGCTTTTACTGATCGATGCAAAACCGCATATGGATTGATGCCTCTTATACGCGCCTCTACTTCGCTCAATTCAGCACGCGTCACAAGGTCAACTTTATTTAAAACAATGACGTCAGCAAATGCGATTTGTGACTTTGCTTCAGGCGCATCTTTCAATCTTTCGCTCAGAAATTTAGCGTCAGCGAGGGTTACGACAGCATCCAACCGCGCAGCGTCCTTTACGTCTGCATCAACGAAAAAGGTTTGAGCGACTGGCGCTGGATCCGCAAGGCCAGTAGTCTCAACAATAATTGCGTCGAACTTACCGCGCCGTCGCATCAGGCCTTCAATAATTCTGATCAAATCTCCCCGCACTGTACAGCAGATACAGCCATTGTTCATTTCGAAGATTTCTTCATCTGCGCCAACGACTAGATCATTATCAATGCCAATTTCGCCAAACTCATTTACAATGACGGCGTAACGACGCCCATGGGGTTCGCTTAGAATACGATTGAGTAAGGTCGTTTTTCCTGCGCCTAAATAGCCCGTGATTACCGTGACAGGAATTTTGTTGCTCAAGACTTACTCCTATTCGTTTTCTCAAGTCTAAGCGTATTGAGGATCATGGCTTCAGGGCCCTAACGATCTCTTTAACATTGTGGCGCATCATTTCGAGATAGGTTGCGCCATCCCCTTTTGCACCCGTCAGACTATCAGAGTAAAGCGTGCCGCCAAGACGAGCGTTGGTCTCGGCAGAAATTCGCCTTGCCAGTCTGGGATCTGCGACATTTTCTAAAAACACGGCCTTAACTTTTTGAGCCTTCGCCGCATCAATGATCCGCGCGATGTCTCTTGCGCTGGCTTCAGCTTCAGTTGAAACGCCCTGAGGAGCTAAAAAAGCAACGCCATAGCGGGCTGAAAAATATCCAAATGCATCGTGCGTAGAAACAACCCGACGATCATCTAAAGGGATATTCGTCAAAGATCCAACAATTTCATTATCTAATTTCGAGAGTTCCTCAATATATAATTGGCTATTTTTTTGATAGTCAGCCCCGTTATTTGGGTCGATGGCTATCAGCGCCTGACAAATTTCTTGTATGTAAATTTTTACATTATTTACGTCCTGCCAGACGTGGGGATCAATTTCTCCCTGAGTCTGTCGCGCTTTAATCTTACTGCTTAAGTCTACGACAGTCCCTTTGCTTTTTGTTGCGTTAATCAATCGCGATAACCATCCCTCAAAACCTAATCCATTTATAAAAATTATTTCCGCTTGGGTAATCTTTCGCGCGTCTGCAGGACTAGGTTGATAGACGTGAGCATCTTCTTCGGGGCCAACAATCATCGTTATGCCAACATGATCCCCGCCCACCTGCTGGACTAAATCGCCGATTATGGAAAAACTCGCAACTACAGAGATTTTTTTGGTCTCTGCGTGCGTTGGAGAAGTTAGGAACATTACGATAATGAAACATAAAAAATAGACATAACTAAAGCTGAGCTGGAAGCGCATAATTTATCCCTCTAGATGGCTGCGAGGCCGACGTAATCGTAAAATACCGCCAGCGCGACCAAAGAAAAGCGAGGCAAAATAGCAAATTCCAGCAACGAGAATAATTGCTGGTCCTGTTGGCGCGCCAGTTTCATTTGAAAATACGAGACCCGCATAGGCGCTAAAAACACCAATGGCCGCCGCGAGCGGCAAAGCAACCATAAGTTGAAAGCTCCACAACCGGGCTGCCGCTGCTGGCAACATGATTAAGCCAACCGCCATCAACGTGCCTAACGCATGAAATCCTGCAACAAGATTTAGCACGACAAGCCCAAGAAATAAAAATGGGATCATTTCGCTAATCCTAGTGGTCTGCCGAAGAAAAATAGGATCCAACGTATCAATCACAAAAGCTCGATAAAAAAGTGCTAAGCAGAGGAGCGTAAAAGTGCTGACGCCCACAAGCATAAAAAGCGCCGGATTATCGAGACCAATAACTGAACCAAATAAAATATGTAGTAAATCAATATTCGAACCGCGCATCGACACGAGCGTGACGCCCAGGGAGAGGGAAACAAGATAAAAAGCAGCAAGCGAGGCGTCTTCACGCAAAGTTGTAAAACGAGCTGCTAAACCGGTTGCGAATGCGATGATTAGACCTGCGATAAATCCGCCAAGCGTCATTGCTGGCAAGGATAATCCGGCGATCAAATAACCAACAGCCGCTCCAGGTAAAATAGCATGGGAGAGCGCATCCCCCGCCAATGACATGCGACGTAAAATCAAAAAAACGCCCAAAGGCGCTCCCGACATTGCAAGCGCAACAGAGCCTACGAGCGCTCGACGCATAAATTCATATTCTATAAAAGGCGCAATAAAGACATCAGTGATCATGAACGCCCGCTGCATCTAATAAACATTCTCGCGCATCTGCATCATAGGCTTCTGACATTGCGCGCGCTTTTTGCAGATTTTCCTTTGTCAAAACTTCTTGCGTTGGCCCCCAAGCAATACAATGTCTGGCAAGTAACAACGTCTGCGCAAAGACGCGCCGAGCAAGCTCTAAGTCATGCAATACTGTAATGACGATACGACCCTCGGCGCACCAATGAGCGATTAGATTCAACAGATGCTCTGTTGTCGCCTCATCAATCGCTCCAAAGGGCTCATCAAGCAAAATGACGGGCTCATTCTGCATTATTAACCGAGCGAACAAAACACGCTGCATCTGGCCGCCCGAGAGGGTTGCGATCGGCCGATGCTCCAGACCTGACAGCCCTACGCGCTGAATCGCTTGCTCAACGCTGTCACATTCTCGAGCGGTTAGTCCGCCAAAAAGACCGATGCGACGCAAAGCGCCCAAAGCGATGAAATCTTTCACATCAATTGGAAAGCTACGATCAATCTCGATGAGCTGGGGTAAATATGCAATGGCGCGAGGATCTGGAGAGCCATAATCAATGCGCCCGCCGATCGGCCTCAACAGTCCAGCTAGCGCTTTCAATAAAGTGGATTTTCCAGCGCCATTTGGGCCACACACCGCTAGCGCCGCCCCAGGTGCGATTGTTCCGCTGAGGTGATGAACCGCCGGTCGTCGCTCATATCCAAGCGTCAGATTGATCAGTTCGATCCCCCGACGATTTTTGTTTGGGTGAGTCAAGTAAGGGCCCAATAGAAACTGGCCCATAAGCCGCCAAGGATAAATGCCAACATTAGGATCCGATCGCTACTCGACCGACACAATACAGTAATGGCGCGCCTGGTTGGAGCCGTCTTTGAGGGCCCATCCGTACTGAAATGATCCATTTGATGAACTGCAGAGAAGTTTTGTTTCCTCATGATAATGTTATATTGTAACGGGCGTTAATAACAAGACGCTTTGCAAAAGCTGGCCAGCCCCAAGACAAAACGCCCTGCGAAAGCTTCAAAAAGCGCCAAATCAGCCGTGGACAGAGCGACAGCTCTCTGTTATGGCAGCGCACGGCTCAGGCGCTCCGCATGCGTTTGTATTCTCGTTCCCAGTTATTGGGACGACCTTTTCCAGGGCTACTTTGACCGCCCCCTCTAACTACAGGATTGTTTTTCGTGCAAGTTCTCGTTCGTGACAATAATGTCGATCAGGCTCTGAAGGCTCTCAAAAAGAAGATGCAGCGTGAAGGCATTTTTCGTGAAATGAAGCTGCGCGGGCATTACGAGAAACCTTCCGAGAAGCGCGCGCGTGAGAAAGCCGAAGCAGTCCGTCGCGCCCGCAAACTCGCCCGCAAAAAATTGCAACGCGAAGGCTTGCTGCCGATAAAGACGAAGATTATTGCGCGCTAAAATTGCCAATCCTCTAGAATTTCCTCTTACAGCGCATATTTTGTTAACGTTGACGCGGCAAACATTCTGACCGCTCTCGGGACGATTCCCGAAATCTGCTCAAGAGGATTTGACGGCATGGGTCTAGACCATGCGGCGACGCCATCTCGCCCGCGTTTTTGTATAAACTCTACAATCTGCTTGGCAGCCTCACTAATGGCTGCCCTTGCGCTGGCTGGTTGCGAAACAGCCATGGGCATACGGCCGCCTGGTCGAGGTATCGCTGAGATTTCTGACACAGACCCTAAAGCTGCGGCGACGAATATTGACTCCCTCACCGAAGTCATAAAGCGCAATCCCTCCAGCTCTGAAGCTTATAATACACGCGGTGCGGCCTATGCTCGTGTTGGTCGATTTTCTGAAGCGATTGCTGATTTTACAGAAGCCGCAAAACTCGATCCAAACAGCGCTGCGGCCTATACCAATCGCGCCCTAGCAGAGCGCCAAATGGGCCACAATGACACGGCGCGGGCTGATTTCGATCGGGCGATCGCCGCTAATCCTAATCATGCGCCCGCTTATGTCGGTCGCGCGAATCTTTTGCGAGCCCAAGGCAACCTTGATCAGGCGCTTGCCGATCTCGATACGGCTATCCGGATCAATCCAGAAAGCGCGCAAGCTTTTCACTCCCGCGGGCTCATTTATCAAAAACGTAACGACTACACCCGAGCTGTCACAGATTTCGACAACGCCATTGACCGAGACCCCTTTGTCTTTGCTCCCTACCAGGCGCGTGGAGAGAGTCTTGTAGCGATCGGAAAGTATGACAAAGCCATCGAAGATTTTAATGCAGCCTTAAACGTCAATAACAAAAGCGCGCAAGCTTGGGCTTGGCTCGGGCTAGCCTATGAAAAAACAGGAAATAAGCAAAAATCTCAAGAATGCTACCAACGCGCGACACAACTCGACTCGAGTCAGCCCATCCCACCTCGCATTGGCGCGCACGGCTAAGTAAGAGCTGCCGCTTCCCCTTGCGCCTTGCCCAGTTTTGCGGCAATCCATGCGTCCGATACCCATGGACATTGGCTGTTCGCCATCGGTCGTCGATTGGCCGGGGCTCTTAGCTTTCCTCTTGAAATAATAAGCTTGCTTTTACACTTTCCACGCCATGCGGTAGCCGCTCTTTCGCAAGGCAAATTGAGTTAATGGATATACCTCTAGGGGAACTCGTTTCTTCATGGCTCGCGACGTCTCCGACACAACGCCCATAACTTCCCGTGCAGCGCTCATTTCATGGTTTGAAGCAGGCTGTAAAAGTGAAGCAGCTCAACTCCATATCGGTACAGAGCACGAAAAAATTCCGTTTTATGACGCCACGCATACGCCTGTCCCCTATCAAAAAAACAATGAGCGCCGCGGCATTCAGCAATTACTCGAAGGCATGCAAGCGGCGCTTGGTTGGGAGCCAATCCTCGATCGAGAGTTCCTGATCGGCCTCACGGACCCAAAGGGCGGCGGCGCGCTTTCACTTGAACCGGGCGGGCAATTTGAACTTTCTGGCGCGCCTTTGCTCGATGTTCACGCCACCGCAGAGGAACTCAGTGTCCACTTCAACGCACTTGCAGCTGTGGCGAACCCACTGGGCATAAAGTTTCTTGACCTCGGCGCAAGCCCCAAATGGAGCCGCGCGGAAACACCGATCATGCCCAAGCAACGTTATGGCATCATGTCGCGTTATATGCCGAAAGTTGGCGCACTCGGCCTTGATATGATGTTTCGCACGGCCACTATCCAGGTCAATCTCGATTTTACATCGGAAGCGGATATGGTTGAAAAACTGCGCGTTGGCCTTGCCCTTCAGCCGGTTATTACAGCCTTATTTGCTAATTCTCCATTTCTTGATGGCATTCCAACTGGTCGCTTGTCTCAACGTTCTTGGATCTGGCGCGATACAGATGCAGATCGAACAGGAATGCTGCCCTTTGCTTTTGAGCAAGGTTTCGGATTCGAGCAATATTTCGATTACGCGCTCGATGTGCCGATGTATTTTGTTAAACGCGGCGATATTTATCATGATGTTGCCGGTTCTAATTTCAGAGACTTGCTCGCTGGTCATTTACCGCAATTGCCAGGCGTTCAAGCGACCCTCTCTGACTGGGCAAATCATCTATCAACGATTTTCCCTGAAGTTCGACTAAAAACATACCTTGAAATGCGCGGCGCTGATGGTGGACCGCGAGGCCATATGACAGCCTTGCCAGCAATTTTTGCAGGCCTTTATTATGATCGTCTAGCGCTTGATGAGGCGCGTCAACTGACCAAAAACTGGTCGACTGAAATGCGTGAGAAGCTTCGGCAAGATGCGCCAATCCAAGCGCTAGAAGCCGAGATTGATCAACGTAAGATCAGAGATATCGCTAGGGATCTTCTCGTCATTGCGAGCAATGGCCTAAAGCGCCGGGCGAAGTTCGACAAAAACGGACGTGACGAACGCATATATCTCTCGCCCATTGAAGAAATTATCGACGATGGAAAAACTTTAGCTCAAAAGAGACTCGAGGACTTTAACGGTCCTTGGCGCGGCTCTGTTGACCCTGCTTTTGTTAATTGCGTCTTGCCAATCTAAGCTGAAAAAAGCTGTTTAGCGGGGTAGAATTTCGTTCAGCAACGCAAAGGGGGCAAGCAATTGGAGCTGAGAGCCCGCAGCAGCCGTTTGATACAGTCCCTTTTGATCTGGCGCATAGGCTAAAGGCGCGCCAGAACTGCGCGGCAAATTATTAACTCGGACATGTCCGCCAACGCGCACACAATTGCTGGATCCTGATACAGCGACGTAATCCGCCCCATAACGCGCGCAGTTGGACGCATTTTCAGCCTGAGCAGGTGATGAGACAGCCGCAGTGGCAATAAGTCCCAATACACATACTGCTTCCCGAGCGGTAGTAAAGAAGCCACAGGGTTTTGGTGTCTGCATTTACGTCGTCTCCGCGCCTTTTGAGATGCTGGCCTGAACCATGGGTTGGCCTGCCTCCCTCTCATAGGGCTATCTATCCTTCGAAGCGACTACTGACGAGATATCGCGTCAGGGCGAATAGGCCGCCGCTTCCCTTGTCTACCCACACTAAAAACAAACATCATGGCAGGATCGTGTCGCTTTTAGCCCGCGCTCAAGAAAGACAGCGATAAACCTTGTCAAAATCTTAATTTTATTCCCCCGGAACAGCTTTAGCTCGCGTCGCCCCAGTCTCCCAAAGCCGCCTGAACAATTGTCAACGCAGCGACCGCGGCTGTATCTGCGCGCAAAATGCGCGGCCCCAAAGAGAGGCGGACGACATTGGGATAGCTAAGGATCAACTGCCTTTCCTGGGTCATCAAAACCGCCCTCTGGTCCAATAATAAGACTCACTCTAGCGGCAAAATGACCTGATAAACTGTTGAAAGGATTACCTGTCTTAGCCTTCTCATCACAAAAAACGAACAATGTCTGCGGTGGTAAGGCCTCCAGAAAATCTGGCAAGGAGACAGGTGAGAAAAGTTCTGGTACCGCCAACACCCCACACTGCTCTGCGGCCTCGATAACATTGGCCCGCAAACGATCCATGTTCACTTTTCGGATCTGCGTGTAGCTGGTAATTATCGGACGCAAACATCCTACACCCATTTCTGTAGCTTTTTGGACCATATAGTCCAGACGGGCCTGTTTAAGCGGCGCAAAACAGTAATCAAGGCTGGCTCGTTGCGACTGCTCTCGCAACTGCGTCAGGACTTCAAAATGCGCCGTACGTTTCCCCTCAAGCCGCAGGACGGCGCGAAATTCACCATCTCGTCCGTTGAAGATATGAACGCCTGCGCCAGTTCGTAGACGAAGCACATTAAGGAGATAATTAACCGATTCGGTGGGAACCGCGACAACTTGGCCCACGGCCAAGCTAGCAGGGACAAAAAGGCGCTGCGCTCGATGATCATATTCTGACAAAATTTTCTCTCATCTTAGCTAATATACCCGTCAAGAAGCCCTCTCGCCATGAAGCAGCCGTTTTGTTGCGAACAAACTGCTAGAGGATCCCTTCAACCAGCAAGCATCATCAATGGCGCAGTTTTTAATCAGATGGAATTTGGCATGAACCTTGGTGCCCTTCTCCTTTCGCGCCTGCTTTTTAGCTTAGCTGTCGCAGCTCTAATACTAGCCGCAGACGGCGCTCAAGCGCAGCAGCCGCAACAACAAGCCTGCGCCGAGGACTTTCAAAAGCTAACTCAAAAGCGCATGGCTGCAATTGAAAAGCTCAATGCTCTGGGCAAAGCTGGGAAAGGCAAAATGGACCCAATGGCTGCCTGCCCCGTAGCAAAAGCGCTTGGCGGCGTTGAGACAGAAATGCTGAATTATATGACGAAGAACAAAGAATGGTGCAACATTCCAGAAAATGTGATTGACGGCTTTAAAGATGCGCGAACAAAATCACAAGGTTTTGCAAAACAAGCATGTGATGTCGCCGCGAAAATGAAGAAAATGCAGGAAGAGGGAGCCGCAGGCGGAGGTATGGGCGCGCCCCCACGCTTGCCATCAGGCCCGTTGTAAGTATGGATCCTGGTCGGCAAGATGAGGCAATGCTTCCAGACGCGCAAGCTGCGCATCCGATCTGGCGCTACGCGCCACAGACCGCTCGGCCCTATGTTCAACTCGCGCGGTTAGATCGCCCCATTGGATGGTGGCTCTTATTATTGCCGTGCTGGGAAGGCAGTCTGCTCGCCTCCTCAGCAGAACACATGGCGCCAAACTATTTTCATTTATTCCTTTTTTTCATTGGCGCTATCGTGATGCGTGGCGCAGGGTCGACGTATAATGATTATGTTGATCGTGAAATCGACGCAAAGGTCGAGCGCACAAAAAAACGTCCCCTAGCCTGCGGCGCAATCAAGCCGCAAGCGGCATTAATCTTCATGATGCTGCAATGCTTTATTGGACTGAGCGTTCTTTTATTTTTTAATCCTCTTACCATCGCGCTAGCGATGATTTCGCCTTTCATTGTCCTAATCTATCCTTACGCGAAAAGAGTTACGTCTTGGCCACAAGCGATTTTAGGTTTAGCGTTTGCATCAGGCGCTCTGCTGGGCTGGACAGCGGAAACAAACACACTCACTCCAGCAGCCCTATCTCTTTATTTATCTGGCATCCTTTGGACAATTGGATACGACACGATCTACGCGCTACAAGATGTGCGGGATGATATTTCTATTGGGGTTCAATCAACGGCCCGATTATTTGGAAAAAATGTACGAATGGCTGTCGGCCTTCTTTACGCCAGCGCATCAGTTTTTGTAGCAATCGCTGGACTCTTGTCAGGCGCAGGTCTCTTTACTTTAGTCGGGATCGGAGGATTTTCACTTCACCTCATATGGCAAACCTATCAAACAGGTGAAGAAATTTCTGCTCAAAAGGCCTTATCTCTCTTTCGTTCTAACCGCGACGCCGGTCTATTGCTTTGCTCAGGACTTTTCATTCAGAGCATCATAAACAGCTTATGATCATAAGCTCAGTCGCCGCAGTTAAAAGCGTCGTCCAGGCGGCGCGGGAGAGCAGTTCAAGATCAGAATTGAGTCTCCGGTGTTATAACGCATCTCTCCCAGCGCGATATCAAGATGATTATCGAGGTGACGGGACTCGCACTTTGCATCCATACTCTCAAGGCAAATGCGCTCTACACCAAATGTGATCTTGCCGCCGTCGACACGCATCCGGTAGACGACTTTTTCTTTGCGTCCATGTTGATCTGGCCCTGAGAGGTAGCTTTCTCCCTCATGAAACTCTTCCGCAACGCCATCCCGCCACATCAACTGCATAAAGTTTCTGCTTGTATCAATATCAACCATGGCGCCTTGATTGGCCCGAGCGCAGTCAAGATGAATCTCTTCCGCAGATAGAGCGGAGGTCTGCCCAAAGAAAATACCTAGTATAACGGCAACCAAAAAACTGCCTGGCATTTATGACGCCCAGTATTTAAACATAAGTCATTTATCTAACTCTTTCTTCTGGTCCAGACAGGATTCTAACTCGGGACGATTGAGTTCCCAGAAGGACGCCCCGCACAGGGCTTGATAACGACTACTATTAAAAAATGACCAAAGATTATAAGATCCAAGAATAAGCGCGACGATGAACGCGATCTTGATAATGTTATTTATATCTTTGTAGGGATCTGATGACGCCATATTCGCCTCGGGGTTTATTAAGGTATAGTTGAGGCGCTCGACGCGGACGTCAACGGCGATCCGCTCATAAAACGCCGGCGTAGACATACGCTGTGACAAATCTGGCGCCCGCCCTTCCGTTGACGCCATGACTGCGATAAAGCCTCAGCGAGATTTAAAGGCTGGATAGCCGCTGCTTCGACCAAAACAACTGGCTCTTGACACTTTGGCCTTAGAAAACTTTGTAGCGCCAGAAAAGCAACCGGCTAAGATGGCGGTGGGCCGCTCAGGAAGGGAATAAAAATGTCCGAGGTTGTTGAAGACCTACCTGCACGCGAGGGCATGGATTATGATGTCGTTATTGTTGGCGCTGGCCCCGCGGGCCTCTCTGCAGCGATCCGTCTAAAACAAAATTCGCCCGATCTTTCAGTCGTTGTTATTGAGAAAGGATCCGAGCCAGGAGCGCATATTCTCTCTGGCGCTGTCATCGACCCCATCGGTCTCGATCAACTCCTCCCCGATTGGCGGACAAATCCTCACGCCCCTCTAAAGACTCAGGTCGCCGACGACCAATTTCTCGTTCTTACTGAAAAGGACGCGTGGCGGATCCCAAATTTTCTAATGCCCAAGCTAATGAACAATCATGGAAATTTCATCGGCTCACTTGGCAATGTCGTACGCTTCCTGGCAAGCGAGGCAGAAAATCTCGGCGTTGAAATCTATCCCGGATTTGCTGGATCCGAAATTCTTTACGGAGCCCAAGGAGAGGTTGTTGGCGTTGCCACGGGCGATATGGGTCTCGATCGCACTGGCGCGCCAAAGGATAATTTCACGCGCGGCATGGAATTGCGCGGCAAATATACCCTCTTTGCAGAAGGCGCACGCGGCTCGCTCTCAAAAGAAATTATTGCAAAATATGATCTCGCAAAAAATTCCGAGCCACAAAAATTTGGCATCGGTTTTAAAGAACTTTGGCGCATTCCAAAAGAAAAACATAAGGCCGGGCTCGTTCAGCATTCCTTTGGCTGGCCGCTGAGCGCAGATACGGGCGGCGGTTCTTTCCTCTACCATTTTGACGAAGATCTGGTCTCAATCGGCTTTGTTGTGCACTTAAATTATCCAAACCCGACACTATCGCCATTTGATGAGTTCCAGCGTTTTAAGACGCACCCAAAAATAGCGCCTTCTTTAGAAGGCGGGGAACGGCTCTCTTACGGCGCGCGCGCCCTGACCGAGGGCGGCTGGCAGAGCGTGCCAAAATTATGTTTCCCTGGCGGAGCCTTGATTGGATGCGCAGCTGGCTTTGTGAATGTGCCGCGCATCAAAGGCTCGCACAACGCAATACTTTCCGGCATACTTGTCGCTGATCAACTGATCGAGGCGATCAGCGCAGGACGCGCGCATGATGAGCTGCTCTCCTACGACGCCGGCTGGCGCGACTCAGAAATTGGTCGAGATCTCAAACCAGTAAGAAACGTTAAACCCTTATGGTCAAAATACGGTACCTATATTGGCGCGCCGCTTTTTGGCTTAGACATGTGGACCAATGCTCTTTTTGGCTTTTCTTTCTTTGGCACGCTGGGGCACGGCAAACCTGATCACGCGGCAACGAGACCCCTAGCGGCAGTCAAGCCGTTAACCTATGCAAAACTTTCGACAAAACCTGCCTTCGACAAATTATCCTCAGTTTTTGTTTCAAATACTAATCATGAGGAAGACCAGCCTGTTCACTTAAAATTGTCTGACCCAAACATTCCTATCAAAAACAATCTGCCAGTTTATGGCGAACCTGCGCGTCTTTACTGTCCTGCAGGCGTTTATGAAGTCGTCTATCAAGATGAAGCGACGCAAATGGATCCTCGCTTTGTCATCAATGCTCAAAATTGTGTTCACTGCAAAACATGTGACATTAAAGATCCAGCGCAAAACATCATGTGGACGCCGCCAGAGGGCGGCGGCGGACCAAATTATCCCAACATGTAAGTCAAGATTAATGGAGAGCAGACCGCTGTCTTAGATCCGCTCTCCGTTAGACAATTCTTTAATGAAGCGCCTCATTCTTAAGTTGAAACTCATACAAAATGTTCTTCACTGGTTCAAAGATATTTGAGTTTCTTTTTGCACCGCTAAATCTTTCCATATTTCTTGTTCTAACTGGCGCGCTTCTTCTTTACACATCTTTCTCTAATCTTGGACGACGCCTTAGTCTGATAGGCGGGGCGATGCTGACGCTGATGGCTTTTGGTCCACTAGGCGGCCTCATCGCTATGCCGTTAGAGACACGCTTTCTTCCGCCTGCAGAAAACATTCCAGCGCCTGATGGCATTATTATTCTTGGAGGATCTATTGATGAAAAGCTCAGTGAAAAAATTGGGCGTCCCGTCTTTATTGACTCTGCAGCAGAGAGATTGACTGCGCTCATCACACTTAAACATCTGTATCCATCAGCTCGCATCATATTTACCGGCGGCAGCTCTGCATTGAAGGGCGCAAATTATACCGAAGCAGATGGCGTAAAGCTGCTTTGGAATAATTTAGGCGTAGATACAAAAGATATTGTGTTTGAAAATCGATCAAGGAATACTTTTGAAAACGCCCTTTTCACATATGAAAAAATAAACCCAAAACCCACTGATCGCTGGCTTCTGGTCACTTCTGCAATGCATATGCCGCGGGCGATTGGGGTTTTTCGTAAAATAGGCTTTCCTGTGATCGCCTATCCTGTTGATTATCGAACCGAAGGAAAGCTCTTATTTTTTTCGCCGCCAAGATTTGCAACGCGCGCAATCGGCGTCGTGCAATTTGCGACGCATGAATGGATCGGACTGATAATTTACTGGTTAACAGGAAAAACGAGCGCATTATTTCCTGCGCCTTAATCAACGCGCCTAGCGCTATTCTAACCGACCCTGCCCACGTCTTCCGCGAATAGTTGATGACCCATCAATATTGCGGCCGCTCGATGCGCCGCCGCCTGGCCAAGCGCCATGCTTCATTTCTAAAAAAAGCGCGATTGCTTGTGCGCGATTGCGGACATCTAATTTTTCAAAAAGATTACGCAAATGAAATTTGATTGTGTTGATCGACACGCCAAAGTCTTTCGCTAGCTGGCTATTGGTATGCCCCGACCCAAGCGCTGAAAGGAGACTCCGCTCGCGCAAAGTGAGATTTTCGAGCGGATCGCTCCGCATTTTACGAATATCCACGAAGGGAAAAACCATATCGCCCGCCGCTACTGCGGATAAGACATCCAGCAAACGCTCTGGCGGGGCGCGCTTGGAGACGAACCCTGCGCCGCCGAGCTGCAAGGTTTCTGCTGGAGCGGCTGGGTCATTGGTGCCGCTGTAGACAACAATTTTTGGCGCCGATACCTGCCGGGAAAGCGCGCGCAAAACATCGCGCGCATGAACCGTGGGAAGCTGCCAGCCAATCACAGCAAGGGCGAATTTTTGTTGACGCGCAGCTTCAAGAAACTCCTCGCCATCCGTGACCTTCAGCACAAGCTGAAAACGTCGATCTTCCGAGAGTAATTTATCCAATCCTGCAAGAATAAGGGGACTTTTATCGGCGATCGCTACGTCAATCGCCTCTGGAGCTGTTAGACGCTGTCGGGTTGCCCCGCCCTCAAGCCTCCCGTCTCCTACCCTGACTGTAGAATTCGTCGCCATTGATTGTCGCCACCATATTGCTTGAAAAGACTGGGAGTATCGTTGCATACAAACGAACTCTGCCGGATTATTTTTCGTCGCGCGGTTAAACAGGCAAGTTACATCAAAAAATTTCCTGCCCGTTAGAACTGGCGTCGGGGCAGGATAGACCAGCGCCCATCAGACGCAAGGCCAGTTCGACAGAAATGATGTGTCAGGGAAATAAAAAACCCGACGGATCGACTAGCGTCGACCGCCGGGCCCTAAACGAGCAAAGAATGCGCGTAAAATTAGTCGTTAAATACCCAACGGGCAGCAAAATAAGCAGCTGCTCCAATGGCGATGATCGCAATCATGCCGGTTGGCGTTGAAGCATAGCTGGTCAATTCGAGAATAGCACCCATGATTTCCTCCTGTTTCACATTTACTTGGAGCGACACTGGCGCAGGCTAACGCTTCTATTCAACACACCTGCAAGCAGTCCCGCCGCATTTATTGTCCTAAAGATCAGTAAGAGCGGCCCGATAGGATGCGCCACAAAGGCGTTTCCCTAAAGTCCATTGCGCCAGTTTCTTCTTTTGAAGACTGACGACGTCGGAAAAAAACCTCCGGCGCGACCCCGCTTCTGATCAATTTTCGACATCGCGGCAAGACGCCTTGATGGCGGGAAGCGGTGGCCATTGCATTATTGAAATGGCTGATCCTTGTCAAGATCGTGAAAAAACCACAGGGCTTAAGAGAGATCGATCCTCCCATCGCCTTTTGCCGCCACTGTGCTATGTGAATAACTCTAAACCCTTTATTTAACATCATTCCATGAGTTCTTATGTCTGCCTCGCCCTTTAAATTAATACTCATTCTTGTTGTCCTGGCCGCTGGCGGCTTTTCAATTTTTTACGCGACAAAAGGGCGCGCTCCCGCCTGTGAAGGCGGCGGCAAATACATGTCGACCCTAACAGAATGCCGCGCCTGGGGCTTAGATGAGACCATTTGCGCCACAGCTATTGAAAACGCCCGGACGATCGCCGGGCGCGTCGCTCCGAAAACTGAAACAATGTTTCAATGCGAGACGCGATTTTCAGACTGCTTTGAAAATCCAGCTGGCGGCTTTACCCCAAGGCCTTCCTTTTGTCTTAAATCGTCTGCGGAGCCCAGCGAACTTAGATACCTCGAATTCGAGGCTGACCGACGCAACCGTCGCGTCACCAAAGAAGTGCGGATTAATTAGCGCCGTTCCGTCTCCCCGGACTAACGCCCGCCATCAGCGTGTTTTTTGTCCGAGCGTGAATTCAGACGCATCAATAGCTAATTCGCCTGCTGCTGTGCCAATGTCGATATGGATTGGCACAACAACATGGGTCTCAGGCAGGGGCGCAAGCCAGACATGGATATCCTGATTTTCAGACATGTAACGGGTCGATGCGCTATCGGGCCGATGGCCTGCAATTGGCGTATAGCGTGCGGCGCAGACGACAACTGGACCAGCATAGCCTCTTGCTTCGACATTTTGCGCGCCTGAGTATGATAGGGAGATATCAAAACGCGTAATGCCGTCAAAAACGGAAATGGTGCGCTCACATGCAGCCGGACCTAAGAGTTCCTGATTGGCCGGCACTGGCATAATTAAGGCGCTGACGGGGTCAACGACCCGTCTGCGGGCGCTCTCGCCCAATGGCACGCGCGCCGGCAAATCCCATGGTTCTGGACGGATTTCAACGGAACGTACTGCATTGCTGGATAGAGACATGCGGATCGTGCGCGTCTCCTCACTGTTAGAAGTTGTATTGGCGTAATTAGCTGGAGAGGGTCCGTTTAAGGACATGCCGCCAGAGGCAGAGGCGACGCCCTTGGCGCTGTTGACCAGATTAGCCAGGCCCGTTGTGCGCATCCCAATGTCAATTCGGTAGCTTCGCGGTTCCACAAACCCATTTGCATAAGCGCTGCCGATCGATAGGCCCATTAAGGTCATCCCATAATGCGCCTTCAGTGTTTCTGCGTACAGCCCAGATTGATATCCCAAAAGACCCATGCATGAGAAGAGACCCCTCCCAAGAACAAAAGCAATAAATCTTCGGGTAAGATTAGGGACCTGACGCATTATTCCCGCATTTCATATTTTCATCGGCCTCATGCAGGGCTCAGAATTAGGGTGAGTGATCGCTCTAGGCTGTTTCTTGCCAATGGCCGTCCGGAAAAATGCGCCATGCGCGCAATCCTGCTTTTGCAAGAACAGTGCGGCCAGATTTCGCCTCAGCCACGAGATGCTTGAACACCAGGGGATTACGCCACATAAAAGGTTTCTCAGGATCGCAGACTGCGTGATACTCGTCACTATCAGGATCGTCCATCAGCAACGTGCCAACACGATCTGGCCGTAACTGTGCGGAGAGACTGCGTTCTTCTTTCCACCGACACTGGTAATCCCGACAAACCTCGGGACGCTTCGTGTAAATGCCACAGCCTCCCTCATGGACGCAGTGGTCACATAATTTACCGGCTTTCTTTTTGAATTCTTCGATTTCGAGAACTTTACAGCAAAGATAACAGCTGCCGCAGGCTTTTCCGGGAATTTCAAGCATAGCGTCCAAACGCAGACAGAGAGAATCGAATCGGCGTATTGTCACCTTGCGAGCGTTGGATGCAAGACGCATTCGGATTTAACCCGAGATAAAGCATGACCCTTTTCATCAATCCCGAAAGCTTATTCGTTTCACCGCAAGAGCTCGAGACGCTGAGAAGCTCAGCCGAAATCTTAATTCTAGACGCCTCTTGGCATATGCCCGCAACGGGAAAAGACGCCTATGAAGACTATTTGAACGAGCACATACCAGGGGCCGTTTTCTTTGACATCGACGCTATTTCCGACAAAAAAACAGATCTGCCGCATATGTTGCCAAGCGCGGAATTCTTTTCTCACGCTATGAGCAAGCTCGGCCTAACCAATGAAAGCCATGCGGTTGTCTATGATAGCCTGGGCCTGTTTTCCGCACCCAGGCTTTGGTGGACCCTGCAGGTCTTTGGCTTGCGCAAGATCTCTATCCTCGCGGGTGGCTTGCCCGCCTGGAAAAGCGAGGGCCTTCCGCTTGAAGCCGGGCCAGCAGATTCTCGCCCTGGACAATTTGAGGCGAGTTTCGACGCTTCGCTTGTTGCTAATGCGCAAGAAGTTGCGTCAGCTCTGAATAGCGGCGCGACTCAAGTGCTTGACGCGCGCTCCGCCGAGAGATTTCGAGGAGACGTCCCCGAACCCCGTCCAGGGTTGAGATCCGGACATATGCCAGGAGCCGTAAACCTCCCCTTTCAGGAGCTGATCGAAAACGGCCGCCTATCGCATAAAGAAAATCTCGAAAAAGCCTTTCAAAACTCCGGTTTGGATTTACAAAAACCCCTCATCGCAACCTGCGGCTCAGGCTTAACCGCTTGCATCTTATCTTTGGCGGTTGCAGCCACTGGAAGGGCTATCCCCAAAGTTTATGACGGCTCGTGGTCCGAGTGGGGCGGGGCAGGACATCTTCCAGTCGAAAAAACCTAGAATAGATTAATATTTAGGCATAATGATTAATATATAGCCAATCTTGCTAATCATAGGGCGCGCAATAAGATTTTAGCCCGTTTAACCTTAGCCATGGCGCCAAAATCGCTGTGATGATAAAAGCGCGATGTTGTCCGGGAGGACGCTGCGCAAACGCCCAAGGCGTTTTGCGTTGCGTAGGGAAAAAACATGAAAAAAATTGAGGCGATCATCAAGCCTTTCAAGCTCGATGAGGTCAAAGAAGCTCTGCAGGCGGCTGGACTGCAAGGAATCACCGTTACAGAGGCCAAGGGCTTCGGACGCCAAAAAGGCCATACCGAGCTCTATCGTGGCGCTGAATATGTCGTGGATTTCCTCCCAAAGGTAAAAATCGAAATCGTCCTTGCGGATGAAGCAGTCGAGCGAGCGGTTGACGCTATTCGCAACGCTGCACAAACCGGCCGCATCGGCGATGGCAAGATTTTTGTCTCGAATATTGAAGGCGCAATCCGCATTCGCACCGGCGAGTCAGGCGCGGACGCGATTTGATTCATCGGGCTCGCCCGGTGTTTCCGTCAAACTAATTCGCTAACTGTTAGCGATCCCATCATTAAGCTAGACCAGATAAGAGAGGCAAAGAGCAACATGACCACTGCGAAGGCAATTCTTAAGCAAATCAAAGAAGAAGACATCAAATATGTCGATTTCCGTTTTACCGATCCGCGTGGACAGTGGCAGCATGTCACCTTCGACGTTTCGATCGTTGACGAGGATGCTTTGAACGAAGGCATTATGTTCGACGGCTCTTCGATCGCAGGCTGGAAGGCGATTAATGAGTCAGACATGACCCTTCTGCCTGATCTTTCGACAGCCACAATGGATCCTTTCTTCGCTGCGCCAACAATGGTTATCGTTTGCGATGTCGTCGAACCCATGACGGGCCAGCCTTACAACCGCGACCCAAGAAGCATCGCAAAAAAAGCCATGGCGCATGTCCAAACGGTTGGCATCGGCGATACAGCCTTTTTTGGACCGGAAGCAGAATTCTTCGTCTTTGACGACGTTCGCTTCTCTGCAGATCCATACAATACAGGCTTCACGCTAGACTCCGTAGAATTACCCTCAAACGCCGATACAACCTATGAAGGCGGCAATCTCGGACACCGCGTAAGAACGAAAGGCGGCTATTTCCCAGTCCCGCCAGTC
>SXGS01057723.1_pt1 | contig 22901 bp, 16 predicted proteins | sample 3174681 | NCBI WGS metagenome assembly SXGS01 (sample SAMN11356861, study PRJNA531348) | freshwater metagenome | isolation source: freshwater sample F1-80 | place: China: Fuxian Lake, Yuxi | collected 2017-12-25
GCGAGCCTCGTATTTCGGGTAAGGTGAATTTGGCCGTTGCGGGAGCGCGAGACCAAAGCTCAGATGGCTTTGTGATCTACTACCCCGTGTTCTTGAAAGAGCGTCAACTCGGGTGGGTTTACTCACCCTTCAGAATTCAAGATTTCTTCTTGGGATTACGTCGTTCGACGAAGGACGAAATCGGCTGGTCAATCTCTTTTGCCGCCCGTTCCGAGGAACCCATCTTCCGCACTCCGGTGGATGAGATGACTACAAGTCTACCGGTACGTAAAACTGTCGTCTTTTTAAGCAACACGCCATTTGAAATTACGTGGTTCAAACTGAAAGGCTTCGTTTCATCTCACGATAGCACGGCAGCCTGGGTGACGGCCGCGATTGCTCTGATGAGTATCGCGGTCTCCGCCATGATCGCGAACCTTCAGGCCGTGAAAGTCCAAGCGGAAACTTTGGCGGAGCGTATTTCCCACGATCTCGAAAAACATCGTTTGGCGATTTTCCACTCTTCAAAAATGAGTTCGCTTGGCCATATGGCGAGCGGAATCGCGCACGAGATCAACAATCCACTTTCAATCATCACGCTCAACGCCGAGATGCTCAAACGCGATCTCGCGCATCAGCACGCGCTCGGGAACACGAGCGCAGCTGCTGGCTCAAGACAACTGGAGCGAATCGAAAAAATCGAGAATACGGTTTCGCGTATCTCGTCGATCATTCGCGGGCTGCAAAATTTCTCGCGCTCGGGCGAGAGTCTTCCCAAGCGACTTTGCGCTCTCAGCACGATCGTGACGACGGTGCTTGATTTCTGCTCGCAAAAATTCAAGCACCACAACATCGAGCTGCGACTCTCACCGTGCCCCGCGGTCGAAGTGGCGGTGGTGCAAATTCAGATCGAGCAAGTTCTCGTCAATCTTCTTTCAAACTCCTTCGATGCCGTCGTCGATCTGAAAGAACGTTGGGTAGCCATCACTTATGAAGTCACGAGCGAAGCGGTTTCCATTCTCGTAACCGATAGCGGAACGGGCCTGCCCGCGCACGTGGCGAGCCGAATCACGGAGCCGTTCTTTACGACAAAGCCCGTGGGACAAGGCACAGGCCTCGGCCTCAGCATCTGCAAAGGCATTATGGAGAGTCACGGTGGCGAGCTCCACTACGATCGCGAATCGGCGAACACACGCTTTCGGATCGTGATTCCGAATCCGTCGATCATTCAAACCCCCGTCGCGATTACGTCCGACGCGATCAGCCCGGCCGAAAAACTTCGAGTCACCCACATCAAGCAGTCGAGCTAGCGACTCAGAGGTTCGAGCAGGTCGCGGAAAAACGGATAATAAAGATCTTCCGTTAGCGGCATTCGGACTTCCGTAGGCGAAGTCTGTTGTGTGAACTCGATTTCGGCACCCGAAATCCACGCTAAGGGTTTTGATTCAGCTCCTTCTCCCATCGCAAAGACGGCTGATCCCGCAAGTGCATCGGCCGCATTGATGGTCGTCATCTTCAGCTCGCGACCGAAGAGATCTCGCGTCCCGATCATGTCTTTTATTCCGCAAAATCCAGAGTGCGAAAGACTAATGCCCGTTACGCCTTTACGTAGGGGCGTAGTGTGTGAATCCGTGAGAACGACACCGAATCGCGAAATACCCCATGCTTCCTTAAGCCCTTTCCACAAACGTTCAACCGTTGCGAACGGATCCGTCGGATACAATAGGTAGTCTCCATTTTCAGAATTGGACTCATCAATTCCGGCGGAGGGAATGAACAAACCCTCTTTGATCGTGAGCGCGCATCCGTAACCGACTTCGCCCAAGAAGTGATCCGCTTCTTTTCGGACCAAACTCATCTTATCGATGCTCGAGGCCGGAACACTTCTACGCTCGGCGAGACTTGCGATTTTAGAGGTGACGGCAAGCACCGAACCCTCTGTCACCAACTCCCGAGGCACACTCTCTAGAATGAATGATTCCAAATCCTCGCCGTAACGAAAAATGCGCGTCTTTATTGCACGAATCATCAAACACTCCACGCACTCACCTCTTGAAACGCGTTAAACGCACGCAAATGTAGACTTGGTTCATGAACCCGAATTATGTCGATCCCTCTCAGCGCCATCTGCAAAGATACTCCCATTCCCTCGGGATCACGCGCGGCGGGCGGTCGTTCGCCCCACAGTTTCATAAAAGATTTTCTCGAGGCCCCGATGAGAATTCGGACCGGCAAAACTTGAAGTTCCTCAACGCGCTTTAAGATTTCAAGGGACTGGAAAGGCGTTTTGCCAAAACCGATACCGGGGTCAAAGATCAATCGATTAAGGGAAACTCCTTCGCTCCGTAATCTTTCAATTCGCGCATTGGCCCATCTTAAGACTTCTTGAACGGGATCGGCTGAATCGGGTAATACATGGGCGACGTTAGCAGGCACGGAAAGGTGATGCATAAAAACGAAGTCGCAGTTGGCGCGCCTTACGAGTTCCACCATTCCGGCATCGGCACCTGCACTCACATCATTGATCCAATCAACGCCAGCTTCGATCGCTCGTTCCGCCACGAAGGTATGGCGCGTATCGATGCTGATCCGCGGGCGAAAATGACGATGGCGATAGCGATCGATCAAATGCTCAAGCGCGGGACGTAAGCGTCGCCATTCGACTTCTGGTTCTACCGGAGTAGCGCCGGGTCTTGTCGACTCAGCCCCAAGATCAAAAACTTGCACGCCTTCGCTGAACGCTGATTCACAGTTTTCGGCGAAGGCTGAGAAATCGGCGTGAATGCCTCCGTCCGAAAACGAATCCGGCGTGAGATTGAGGATCCCCATCCAGAGCGGGGCGCGACTCGGGAGACGACGATGAAGGTCCATGACAGCAGAAGCATTGCCCGGCACGATGAGACGCGGCTCAAGGTCGCGCAAAGGGCCTAAAACAAATGCCCGCTTGAACATCTGAGGATGAGGAACGTCCAAAACTTTTTCCGCCTCACGAAGGGTCTGATCCCCAAAGAGCAGAAGATCCAAGTCAATCAACCGCGGCGCCCAACGCTCTGCCGGAGCTCGCCCGATCTCTTTTTCAATCTCTTTTAGTTTCGAGAGGAGCTGCGTGGCTTCGCCCCGCCAATGCATTTCGATCACGGCATTCACGAAGGGAATGCGCCAAGAGCTTGGCGCACCGGTTGGTACTAGAGCTGGCGTGCGGTAGATGGGCGAAACGCGAAAGTCGCCCTCGCCGATGGCCTTGAGCTTTCTAGCCGCTTGCTCCAGGTTTGCGACGCGGTCTCCTTGATTGCTCCCGAGACCGATAAAGCATCTCAAAGGGGGAAATCTCCGCAAAGATACGTTGAGCCGCCAACCAGCTTTTCCACCGGAGGTTTTACTTTGTGAATTCGGACCGCCGCTGCGGCTTGCCCTCGTGCGAACTCTTTGAGGATCACGTAACACTCGTGCGCAAGCCTCTCGATCAGACGGAACTCTCTTGCCTCCACATGTTGGCGAAGAGCTTCGGAGAGTTTTCCGTAACAGATCGTGTCTTTCAAATCATCCGACCAAACGCCTCGGGGAGCGTCGTGAAAACGAAATTCCGCCGAAAGTCGAACTTCTTGCGGTTGCGCTCGTTCTTCTTCGAGACACCCGAGTCGGACCGCGAGAATGAGTTCGTCAATGCGCAGGACATGAAAGGGCGGAGCGTAGTCAAACTGCGGCACGCTCAGCCTCCGATTCTACATCGCTCAAAAAATCCCAGAGCGACCGCGCAGCTTGCTTTGCGGCAACCCCAGCGCGCAGCTGATCTTCTTCATCTAATTCGTTGATGAGGGCTTCAAGCGTACGGCGATGGAAGATGTCGGCTTGTTCGTGCACTCGAAAGAAGGAGAGGGTTCGTTCGTCACTGATGCCGTAGTTCGAAACAAGGCCTTGGATCTTGCTCGCGGCGATTTCAGGAACTTGAGATTCATAAGCATAAATGGCGCCGAGGGCTTCGGGATAGGAGGAGCGCGTAAGCTGAAGAAAGGTCTCGATCACATTCCGGATGGCCGCGCGTGGCTGATTCGCTGATACCTTTTCTCGAGAGCAGCCAAGACCTTCGGCAAATCGCAGCCAGAGCTCGGGATGAGCTGTGCCGTACGTCACGCCCTCTTCGTCATTAAGATTCTCAAGCAGGAGTTTGCGCGCCTCATCGCTCTCGCACTGCGAATGGGCCGCACTAACGTACCGCGGAAACGCTCGCACGTGCGCGTAATACTCGGCCGCGTAGTCTTGCAATGTCGCTTTAGAAAGAGAGCCAGTCATCCAAGCTTGGTAAAATGGATGCTTCAGCAAATGAAATTCTGCAACCTGCTTCTCAATCGCTGTTTTGACTGGGGTCATCTCAAGCTGCGCCATCTTTGATTCCTTTAGCTAAGAGGTTTGCCAAACGTGGCAAGAGTCGCGAAAACAGGTTGATTAGGCCAGCTCAATTCACTAAACGAAAGGTTAAGTGAATCTACACAGCATCGATCTCAATAAAGTTGCGGTTTTCTGCCAGGTCGTCGACTCGGGAGGCTACCGACGTGCGTCCGTCGCTTTAAACGTGACGCCATCGGCCCTGAGCCAATCGATTGCGACTCTTGAGTATCATTTGGGCTTAAAACTTTTTAACCGCCTCGGAAGAAAGCTCGTTCCCACCGCGGCTGGCCTACAGCTTTACCGCGACTTTAAACAACATCACGTTGGTTTTCTGCAGGCACTTGGAGACCTTGTCGGCCGCAAAGATAGGATTGAAGGGCTCGTGAATATCGGTGCTTACTTGGAGTTTGCAAAAAGTCAGCTGGCGCCGTTAATCGCGTCGTTCTCGCGCGAGAATCCCGACGTTCAAACTCGGCTGATCTTCGACACGCCCTCACGCCTTCAAGAGCGGCTTGAGTCGGGAAAGCTCGATCTATGCTTTTCGATTTATCCCTCGATTGAAACGCGGACGATCGAATCAAAACGTGTTTACCACGAAGAACTCGTCTTGATTGCGCCGAAAGCCCAACTCTCTCCTAAACCGAGTTTTGAAGACGTCATGTCAACGCCCATGATCGAATACTACGTCAATCACCAGCCGCTCAAACGATGGTTGGCGCTTCATTACGGCCGACGTCCTAAAACACTTCCAATCCGGGTGTACGCCTCCACCGCCGAAATGGTGTTCGCCCTCGTGAAAGAGCGTGCGGGAATCGGCGTGGTGCCCCGCTACCTTCTCGGAGCCAGTGAGTCCAGCGGCCCCGTCACGATTGTCAGGCCCACGCCCAAGAAATTCATGGATCACATCTGGATGCTCGAACCGCGCACGGAGACAAAATCTTTAGCGCACGCGGCGTTTTCTGCCTACGCAGCGAAAGCTCTTAGCCGGTCAGCGCGCGCGACCTGATTCGCGAGCTCGCGAATCTGATTTTTTGCCTTTCGCATGCTTAGACCGCGAACGGTGATCGGCCTTTGCCTTTTTGGTTTTTCTATCCTGGTCTCCTGCGGCGAGAACGCTTTCGAGATCCAACATCCGTGCCGATTCGAAAAACTTGGCCCATGGATCATCCGTCGATTTTCTCAAGCGATTTGCGATATTCGAAACGGTAAACTCGTTCGGTTTGAGCTTCACGCTCAGCTCGCTCCAGTGGATCGGCAGAGCGATCGGTGCTCCCTCGCGGGCTCTCGTCGAGTAAGGAGCAACGAAACTCACCCCTCTCGAGTTTCTAACGTAATCGAGATAGAGCTTCCCTCTTCGTTCTTTCTTCAGCGGATTCGCGGTGAAGGTATCGGGATTTCGTTTTTCCATTTCGGCCGCGATGGCGGCGGAATATTCATGAACCTCGTCCCAACTATATTCCGCAACGATCGGTACGTGGATATGAACACCCTTTCCACCACTCAGTTTTAGAAACGGAATGAGTCCATGACCTTCGAGAACTTTTTTGAGTTCCTTGATGCCACTCACGACTTCTTCCCAACTTGTGCACGGATCCGGATCGAAATCAAAAACGAGTTGGTCGGGCCGTTCCAAATCCTCAGCGCGTGAGCCCCAAGTATGAATCTCGAGGGCTCCGTGTTGCACGAGGCTCTGAAGTCCGATGGCGGAATCGAGCTGCATTTGCGAACTGCTTTTCTCTTTCCCCTCGATATAGATCGGCGAAATCCCGGGTCCCATCCCCTCTTTGTAGTTTTTTTGAAAGAAACACGTTTTGCCTTCACCTTGAGGACAACGAACCAATGTCAGAGGCCGTCTCATCGAAAACTTCAACATTCGCTCTCCAACGAGCGCATAGTAATCGGCGAGATCTTGCTTGGTGATCCCTTGATCAGGATACAAAACGCGATCGGGATGCGTGAGTCGCACGTCGCCGTCCTCACTCGAAAGAGCGCTTTCAATCGACTCGATCTTCTTTGGCTTCTCCACCCGCACTTCATCCGCTGGCTTATCCTCCCGGAGACCCAGAAATGAGGGATGGCGCACGATTTGATCATTCGTCCAGCCGGTGAACGAAATCTCGGCCACCAGTTCAGGTTTGAGCCAGTGAACATCTCTCTCCCGCACGAGATCCTTTGCCGATCGTTCGAGTGGCGGACGAGCCGCTTTCAATTTTTGAAATCTCGAGAAGAGATCATCCAAACAAGCTTGCGTGAAACCTGTTCCGACCTTACCCGCATAACTCAACGAGCCGTCTCCGGTTTTATAGCGAGTCGCCAAGAGCAACGCTCCAAATCTCTCGCGCTTTCCTTTGGGCTTCGTATACCCGACGATGACGAACTCTTGGCGGGCCACGCACTTCACCTTGAGCCAATCACCACTTCGTCCTTCCCGGTAAGGACTCTCCATGCGTTTGCAGATGATACCTTCAAGACCTTGCTTACAGGCTTGTTCGAAAATCGTTTGGCCATCGCCCGTGATATGGTCGCTCATCTGGATCTGCTCACAAGGACACCGTTCCAGTAGCGCCTTCAACCGACGTTTGCGCTCGTAGAGAGGAAGTGAACGAAGATCCTCGCCGTTGAGTTCTAGAAGATCGAAAACGTAGTAACGCAAGCGATCGCTGTTTTCGCTCACGAGTGAATTTTGAAGCGCTTGAAAATCACTCACGCCTTTGTCGTTAAGCGCGACGATCTCTCCGTCGATCAACGCGCTCTGGGCAGGCAAACGACTGAGTGAGCGGTAGATCGCGCCGAATCGGTTCGACCAATCATTGCCGTTGCGCGAGAGGAGTCGAAGCTTTTTTCCTCGAAGCGAAGAAAGGAGACGGTATCCATCGAACTTTGATTCGAAAATCCAGCCATCGCCGCTCGGAGCTCGGTCAACAAGAACCGCTAACTGCGGATCGTCGAATTCAATCTTCGTCTTGCGCTGGACGGTCTTGGTCTCTGATTTGATTTTTGAGGGCTTCGCTTTGGATGTCTTCGCAAACTCATCTTTATTCTTGATGAGGAGCCAGCCTTTTTTTCCCTTTCCGCCAGAAAGGGCGCTTTTCACGAGCGTGAATTTGCCCTGCAACTTTTTGCCTTTGAGGTGGAAGACGAGTTTTCCTTTTTCAAACGCGGCACGAACATCTGCTTCGCTTGAACTGGCATCAGCTTTCCAGTGGCCAGAATCCCAGATTTCGACATGTCCGCCGCCGTACTCACCTTCCGGGATGTCGCCTTCAAAGGAGGCGTACTCAAGGGGATGATCCTCCACGGGGACCGCAAGTCTTTTCACGGCTGGATCCATTTGGGGTTCTTTTGGTACAGCCCAACTTTTGAGAACACCATCAATCTCTAATCGAAAATCATAGTGGAGATGGGATGCATTGTGCTTCTGCACGACAAAGATGGGATCCGAGCTTTTCCTGTCCGAGGAAGTCGCGGAGCCCCTAGGTTCTTTCGTTTTCTTAAAGTCGCGCTTGGCCTGATAAGTTTTCAAGAGCTCTTTTGCCGGCGACGTTGGTTTTGATTTCGATGGGGCTTTCATTTTTTTGTTCTTCTTCGTAGTTGCCATGAAATCAAATTTAGTTGATCAGGCTTTGCGACCAAAAGGGTCAGAACGATATGACGCAAACTCTTAAAGGCTCCGCATAATTGCGTTGAATTAGTAACGGAATGGTCTAGCGATCAATTAAATTGGTTTTAAAGACGCAGACACAGGCGAGCCCTAAAGTCCCGCCTTTCTCGTTGACCCGAATTTTGAGCCTGGATAGGAATTTCAGGTGAACTTTGCGTGCTTAAACAGGAAAGCTAACGAGATCTCATGACACAGGCATCTTCTAGTGAAGGCACACGCACCTCCGGTCTGAAAATGCTACGGTGGTGGTCGGACCTTTCCATAACGAAAAAGCTGCTCGCCGTCTTCAGCATCATGGCGTTGTTAGTGGCAACTGAGCTCTTCGTCTTGCATTTTGCGATGACCACGCTTTCGTCCGTTCGCGCTTTTGTCAGTGGCGAAGCCCTCTGGTCGAAAGCTCAAAAAGACGCGCTTGCCAATTTGCAAGAGTACATCGTTACCGGCGACACCTTTTACTGGAACCTCTACAAAGAAAATCTTCGTGTCCCCCTCGGCGACCGCAAAGCGCGCTTAGAGCTCGAAAAACCGGAGATGGACCAACGCAAAGTCTACGAAGGTATGATTGAGGGAAAGATCGATCCGCAAGATATACCCGGGCTCATTCGACTCTTTCGCAATTTTGGGCAAAATCCTTACATCGCCCGCGCTGTCAGCCATTGGATCGAGGGTGATCGCCTCATCGCCGAGCTAATGAAAGAGGGCGAAAAAGTCCACGTGCTTGTAGCAAAAGGTGCGACCAACCGCGAGAAGGAAGCAACTCTTGAGCGATTGGGGGAACTCAACCGCAAGTTCAGTTACGTCGAAGACGAGTTCACCTACTCACTCAATGAAGGTTCGCGGTGGCTCGAGACCACCGTCTTCTTTGCGCTAGCACTTCTCGTTTTAACGGTCGAGTGCACCGGTCTGTTGATTACCTATACCTTTGCGCGACGACTTTCACGCGGATTGAAAGAGATGTCGCACGTTGCGCGCGCCATCGGAAACGGCGAGTTTGACCAGCGCGTTCCCATTCGCTCGAACGACGAAATGGGAGGACTTGGAACTTCGCTAAACCAAATGGCCGAGGCACTCAAAAACACCATTGGTGAAAAACACCAAGCCGAAACCGCCAATCAATGGAAGTCCTTGTTCTTAGCGAACATGAGCCACGAAATCCGCACTCCTTTAGGCGCGATCATCGGCTTTTCGGAACTTCTTAAAGATCCGGCTCTTCATCCGGACGAACGAAAACGCTATGTGGAGATCATTCACCGCACGGGTGAAAATTTAACGAAGATCATCAACGATATTCTCGATCTTTCGAAAGTGGAAGCCGGTCGCTTAGAGTTCGAACGCACAAGCTTCGCGATCAAAACTTTTCTCGATGATCTCCATGAGATCATGTCGATCAAGGCAGCCGAAAAAGATGTCGATCTTCGTTTTGAGATGTCGGGTGAAATTCCGGAGTGGATCATCACGGATCCCGTTCGCCTTCGCCAGATTCTGATTAACCTCGTCGGGAACGCGATCAAATTCTCGCATGAGGGCGGCAACGTGCGAATGACGTACAATGCTGATCCCCGCACGCTGCGTTTTACGATCTCCGATACGGGCGACGGCATCCCGCGCGAATCCCAAGGAAAGCTTTTCCAACCCTTTAGCCAAGCGTCGGGGCAAGCGAACCCGTCGACCGGTGGCACCGGTTTAGGTTTATTTCTTTCGCGGCGACTTGCGCGCGCGCTCGGAGGAGACATTCAATTAGTCCATTCCGCGATCGGACGCGGGTCTACTTTTCAAGCTACGATTCGATACGACGTTGGACAAAAAGCGGCTGAAGCCGAGCCACTTCATCTCGCGGCTCCCCGCTCCTCGCTCGCTCCGCTAAGTGATGCCATCCTCACGGGAAAACGAATTTTGTTTGTCGACGACGCCATGGAAAATCGCATTCTCGTCCATCGCATTTTGACAAAGCGTGGAGCCCGGGTAGAAGTAGCCTCAAATGGTCGAGAAGGCGTTGAGCAGGCCCTTCAGAATGATTTCGATTTGATTCTGATGGACATGCAGATGCCGGTCCTTGACGGTTTCGAAGCGACGCGAGAGCTGCGTCTCCTCGGCTACCAAAAACCGATCGTCGCGTTGACCGCGCAAGCGATGAAGGAAGATCGACGCCGATGCCTTGAAGCCGGTTGCCAGGACTATCTGACTAAACCGATTCAGGCAGCTGAGCTTGTGGATCGAGTCTTTCGACTCTTGAATCGACCCATCGCGGTTTCCAGCGCATCCGTTTCTGAAATGAGGCTCGGTACCCGTAAACCGCAACCGTTTGAGAGCCCTGACGCTCCATAGCTTGCGTGACTCCAAATTTTGGAAACAGCAATTGCGTGTAGGTGTCTTCACGATCTGGAAAGCCCTGGACACGTGAAGTCTCCCTAGCTAATGGTTCTTCCAAATCGCACCGCCTCTGCGGGAAGGAGAACCCCATGTTTCGCCATCCAACCATCCGCCAAAGTCTAAAATTCGTATTTGCGTCTTTGATCGCCTTGACCGCACTGACCGCGCAAGCCGCGATCGATCCAGAGCGTTTTACGGGTAGCTTCGATCTCAAAAAAGATCCCCGCGGACTCTGTGATTGGCAAGTACGTGGATTTATCTTTGGAACCGAGGACTCCCACATCAACGTTTCATTGGGTGGACACTTCTTCCCGCGCGTGAACGAAGGTCGAATCCCCGTCGATAACGAACTTGAAGTCGGCTATTCGCAATCTTACACAACTGGTAATAGCCTCGTTTTCAAACGCGTCATCAAAGACAAGATCAATGGCGAGCGCATTACGCGGACCGCGACGGCTACTCTTTCCAACAGCGATCGCACCCTGACACTTCACTCGGTGAGCTCTGACTTCCCGGACCTCCCTCGTCGTTGCATCTACTCTCGCCGCGCGGAACTCGAGTAAGGCGCGACTCGCTACCTTTGTCCTCACACCACAAAAAAAACGGCGAGGATCTTTCGATCCCCGCCGTTTTTTTATCTTCAGATCTTAATTTTACTGCACTGGTGCTTCTGCTGGAGCCGGAGCAACCGCCGGTTGCGCCGCTGCCGCTGCCGCCGCGGCTGCAGCAGCCGCAGCTGCAGCTGCTGTTTCGGGTGTACATGCATTTGGATCAACACTGCCGTAGGCCGTGATGTTGTGGAGATATAGCATCGAATCGAACTCGCCCTCAAGCGCGGTTCCGAGGCGATCCCAAGCACGTTCGTGATCCGCGAGCGAATCTGTACCAAAACTTGTCTCGTCGATCCAGTGACGATTGAAGTCGATTTTCTTACCGGCTTTCAATGAAGCTGTCGTGTACCAGTTGTCTTTCTTCACGCGGAAGACAAACATCCAGTGTTTACAACCGTCCGAGGGAGCTTGCACCGTCATACCGGGTGCCGTGAAGCCATCCGATTTCGACATTTCGTAGCTTGAAGCGACAAAGGGCGAGTAAGCTTGATCGCGGCTTAGACCCATCCCGTCATTGTACGAAGACTGGTACCAATTCGTATGGCGATTGACCGCATCGCGAAGGCGCTCGTACGCAAACGCGTTGTCGTTTTGCGGGCTGAGCTTCATGAGAGAATTGAATCCCATGTCGCGATTCTTCCAGACGACAGGGAGTTTGTGGCTCCAACCGAGATCCCACTGCTCAAGCGCAGCAGCATCCGCGTTTAAGCTGAACGCGAACGGCTTATCGCTAGGCTTCAGTGAAGGCAAAATGGTGACCTTCGTGTATTGGCTCGCGAATTGAGCGTCGAGATCCTTAGATCGGAAGAGCCATGCACCGAGACCCGCGCGCGCGGCCGCCCAGCGGTGACCGAAAGGCTGCGTGAAGTAAAGGTTACACATATCGACGCCGCCGAAGTCTTGCTTAGCGTTGTAGCGCTTGGTTGCGGGATCGTATTCGCACTTCCCCGTGATCGAAGACGAATACCAGATCATTCCGTTAGCTTCGGGCGAGTAATGTTTTACGTTTGAGTCACCGCGGAAATCGTAATACTCATTGCGATCTTTATTCGAGCAGCTCGATTTTTCGAAGTCGGCGAGAAGTTTCTGGTACTCACCCCAGTTCGTCTCGATGTTCTGCTGAGTGGCTTTGAAAGCATCTGGGCTCGATTGCTCCATCCCCTCGTAGTACATACCGGGATGCGGGAGCATCTTCTCTTTTTCGATGTAGTTTTTGAAGATGTGCTTCACTTCGCAAACGGTTGTTCCATCGACTGGTGCGTCTTCATTGTAGGCACCAAGTTGAATCTTGTGAGTTTTCGCGAGGATCATGGCGAGCTTCTTGTATTCGAAAACCATCGAAGAGAGAGCGATGTACTTCGGATACGAATGCGCTGAAACCTGCGACCACAATTCTTTTCTTGGATCGATCGGCTGTTGGGGCGTTGCGGGAAGAAGACGGATCTTCGTCGCCCACTTCACCTTCTCGCGGATCATCGTGGGACGATCGCGGAACTCTCCGCAAGTTTGAACGAGAAACGCGTTAGCGTTGAACTTTCCATCGGCGAACGTCTCAACGATGTCAGCAGGAAAATCCGAAGGAAGCGGCGCCCATTCGCGGCCCTTTTTCAAACCGTAGGCGCGGAGCGGGCCCGAGTAATAGTAGAAGCTGAAGTTTGAAACCGTTGAGAGCATGCGAGCAGCCGCAACGACTTCGGGGCTTTTGTAATTCGCGCGAGGAACTTCGGGGCTCTTGCGGTTACCAACGCAGTACTTTTCCCAGATTTGTTGTTCATTGATCCCTTTCGGAACGGGCGGAAGAACGCTCGGGTCAACCTGCGCGAAGCTTTTCGAGCTGATGACCGCCACCAGAGTGAGACCGAAAAAATTGAGAGCAGATCGAGCGCCAAATAGAGAAATCGTTTTCTTCATTTTCTCTCTCCTTTAGTTTTTCGCCGAGCGAATCGAGCGGAGGATTTCGTCTACACGGGCCGACGAGAAGCTGGGCTTCTCAACCGCAACAGCCGCGACGTTAGCGCAAGGATCTTGCTTGGCTTGACCTTTGAAACAAATGTAAGCGACACCGAAACGTCCGTGCTTCTTCGCTGCTTCTTGCATCCAGCGTGTGAACCAACCCTTTTGTTGTGGCTTAATCTGGGGGAAATAAGCGAGATGACGACCGTCTTTCGCGTCGACACTGCCGCTTGAATCACAATCGAGCCGCATCGAGTACGAAACTTCGGCTTCATCCGATGCAAATCTGTTCGATTCGCCGTAATGGAGCTCTCCGCAGTAAGCGAGCGAGCCATCGCGCGAAACGGAACTCTGAGGCGCAAAGGTACGAGCCTCAGACGGCAACTCACCTTGCTTTTTCATCGGCGGCAGAGCAGGTTCGCCAGCCGGTTCGCGCGAAAAAAATTGTTCAAATGCTGAATGACCAGCTTCGTGTTTCTTTTCGCCGTGTCCGCAGGCCGCGAGGCCAGCAGAAGCCAGCAGCACCAAAGGTAAGAGTGCCCTTGCCATCTAGATTGCTCCCGATTTTCCGTGGGTTTTAAATGGGTTCCGTAGAAAAAGGATAAAAGACGGCCTGAATCAGATCATCCGTAGTGAGGAGCCCAGTGATGAATTTGGACTTAGGTCCGGCCGAATCAGAAGGAAGGGCCTAAACGCACCGGAACCCTTTACACGCAAATCGTGGGACTGGACTAAACTTCCAAGAAGATCCGCCCGCGCTCATAGCCCGCTTCTTCGAGCACCGCGCGCAATAAGGAGAGACTGATCACTTATGTGGAAACTCTACTTTGACCATCACCAAATCGACGAATCAAAAATCCGCCAAGCTGCCGAACGCGCCGGCCAAACGGTGGAGGGCTTTGTAGCTGAAGCCGTTCGCCAAAGACTTACGGAAACCGAGAATCAAACCAGCGATGATCAAGATTTTGATTCTGAGCCAAGTGCACCAGCTCGCTATCAAGACCGTTTGCCGGAATCTAAGCTGTAAGGCCTAGCCAGACCTCGACGCAGAACGGGCCGATTCGTTTTAGTTAGCGGTCGTCTTGATTTCACGGTCATACTAAACCTATGCCGATTTACGAGTACGTTCCGCTTTCTGGTGACTGCGATCAATGTGGTGGGGTCTTCTCGGATCTTCAAAAGATCGCGGATCCGCACCACACGAATTGCCCCGACTGCGGCCAAGCTTGTCGAAGGATTCTTTCGCTCTTTGCGATCGGTTCGAACAATGCGACGACGACGGCTTCTTCTCCCGCGAAAGAAGAGAAGAAAAATCCCCATCAAGGACACAACTGCAAAGCATTAGGCTGCTTTAAACGCGCCGAAAAACTTCTCAAAGAAGCGAAGTAATTTCGCTCCAATCCTAAAAAGTCGCTTCCGCTATCGGGTTAGCGCTTTCAAAGATCTCTTCCAACACTCGTCCTTCAGCCTGCGGAAGCTCAAAGCCAAAAATCTTCGCGATGGTTGGCGCTAGGTCAATGAGCTGGATCCGATCAATTCGATGTGCTTTTCTAATTCCGGCACCAATCGCAAAAAAGCCAGTCAGCATCTCAGGTAGGAGCGCCGACCACCCATGCTCCCCCCGCGGCTCTGGCAACTTCTCAATAAGTGGCCCACTCACCTTCTGACCTAGGCTTGCTCGCAACGTCGTCTCGACAGCGCAGATGGCATCAGGAAAAGCCCGGAGCGATTTAAGCTCTGCTCGATCGAGCACACGGTAGAACTCCCCTTCTTGCGAACGAAGATCCGCAATAATCTCCTCCGCACGCGAAGGATCTTTGGCATATATCGGCGCCACTGAGCAATTCGTGTGTGCGATAGCTTGCCAATCAATGACTTTGCCGTCTTCGACTTCCAACCAACCGCGATCAAAGAGTAGCGAGTTGATGTTCACGCGGTGATCAAATTCCGCGAACCCGTGATCTCCGCAGACGAAAACGCTCGTTCGCGAAAGGTCCACGGCACTCAGAATGGCTTGAACGTGAAGATAAATTTCACGCGCGATCACCGGGATCATCGGCGAGTTGCGCCCTTTTTCATGTGCCTCATGGTCAAGCGAAGTGAAGTGAACCATCAACAGCTGCGGCTTCTCATCGGCGCGAAGTAAGGCGAGCGCTGCCTTGCGGGTCAGCTGATCAAGTTGACGGTGATCGTCCTGAGGAGGTTCAAAGTCAGGATCGCGCGTGAGTTTCGAAATAAGATCAGGCGTACTCGTTCGCTTGATCAAGCTCCAGACGCTTTCTTGCGAAAGGATCGGAAAGATATCTGGTAAGCACCAACGGGCCTTTGCACCCACGGTGGAGGGCCATCGAATTACGGCCGTCGGAATTCCTGCCTCAGTCGCTGCATCCCAGATTGTCTGGGTCCGAATGTATTTTGATTCGAGAATCCAATCTTGTGACTCGAAGCCACGCCAAGCCTCCACTCGACTGGGATCGAAGCGAGTGTTTGCGAAAATTCCATGACGATCACTCGGTGCGCCCGTTGCGATGCTGGCATGGTTCGTGTAGGTCAACGTCGGAAAGACGGCTTCTGCCGCTTGCGCTTGCGTTCCGGCTCGCGCAAGGCGCGCGAGATCTTGATTAGCTCCTTGATCATGAAGCGAACCCCCGAGTGAACTCGATGAGTAGAGACCCGGCCAAAGACCATCGATTGAAATGAGGATGACTTGTGAATCCGACTTCTTTTTCTTCTTCATTCGAGTTCCTCTCGCGCAACCGATGCCTCATGGCTTTCGAAAAGGCTAACAGCTCTCTCGACCGAAGTTCTTTTGCGCCCTCCACATCTGGGCCATCAATTGTAAAGAAGGAACCAGCATGCCGCTCGATCGTCTGACCCTTTTGCAAAACGCGGAAGTTTACGCTCCCGAAAAACTTGGTCGCACCGATGTTCTTTTCGCCGATAGCCTCACTCTCAATGTGGGCGCGCTCGCTACCAAAAATCTTCTCGCTACGGGATTAGATATTGAAGTCGTCGATCTCAAAGGGAACTACCTCGTACCGGGCTTGATCGATCCTCACGCTCACTTGCTCGGTGGAAGTGGCGAGAAAGGTGGCTTCAGTAGTCAGACTCCCGAAATTTCACTCACGGAGCTGACCCAAGCCGGGATCACGACGGTGATTGGGACTCTCGGCGTTGATACGACGATGAAAACAATGCCAGGACTTCTCGCACGGGCTAAGGGCTTAGAGGAGCAAGGCCTCTCCGCTTACATCTACACGGGGGGTTACAATGTTCCTCCGACGACGATTCTTGAATCAGCTCGCCAAGATATTATGTTCATCAAGGAAGTCATCGCCATCGGTGAGATTGCCATCGCGGATGAGCGGGCCAACGAGCCAACCGTGGAGGAGCTAGCGAAGCTCGTTAAAGATGGTTACGTCGCCGGAATGCTCACAGGAAAAGCGGGAGTTGCTCACTTTCACGTTGGTAAGGGTGAAAGAATGTTGAAGTCTCTTAAGGAGCTGCTCGACCAATCGGATTCCATCGATCCCGTTTGGCTTTATCCTACTCACATCAACCGTCACGAAGCTCTGCTCAAAGATGCTGTGGAGTTCATGAAACGCGGTTCAAACGCCGACATGGACGTCGTCGAAGGAAATCTCGCAAAGTGGCTTCGCCTTTACGTCGACTCCGGCGGGAGACTTGAGCAACTCTCAATCTCTTCCGACGCTGGGGTGACGAGCCCGGCCAACATTCTCAACGAGATTCGCAATTGCGTGCTTCGTGAAGGTTTTGACCTCGAAACGGTTCTGCCGCTCGCGACGACTCATCCGGCAAAATTCTTAAAGCTGAATGAAAAAGGCCGCATTAGAAAAACCTTTGACTCAAGCTTCCTCGTACTTGATAAAAGCTCGCTCGATCTCGTTCACGTGATCTCACGTGGACATTGGCTCGTTCGCGATGGCTCGCCGCAAGTTCGAGAAAAATTCTTAAGCGGCTCCAACCGTGAAATCCACCTTCGCGGCGAAGCGCTGCCCGGAAGCCCAAGAAGCTGCTGTTAAATTTCGAGTGTCAGATGTTCTTCCCTCACAAACGGCATCGGATGATTGGCCTGACGCAAGAATTCGAGCGGAATCTTAGGTCGACGGTCGGCATAGAAGAGTCCGTTCGCTTCCTGAAACGTATCGGTAAATTGCGTGTAGCAAAATCCGCTAAAGAGTTCGGAGCGATGGATCGCGTCGAGTAGTCCGAGGTAACGATCCTTCAACTCCTCTTGCGAGAGTCCCGCAGCGTAACCCCAAATGCGCTTGACGCTCGTTTCTTTAGGATCTGCGTAAGCGATGCCACCAAATTCAGTCAGCATGACGGGATGCCCTTCAGTCGGGTTCGGATCAAGCGTAAGGAGTCGTCCCGCAGGCCGTCTTCGCTTCAGCATTTCAGAGACGTTGACTCCTCCTCCGTAACGTTCAAGCAAGCGGGCTGGATCGTTGTCGTAATCATGAATACCGATGATGTCGGTGGCCGTAGCTTCCCAACCATCGTTGCCGACTACCAAGCGATTTGGATCGAGCGTTTTTGTCAGATGATAAAGCGCACGGACAGAATCTTGATGAGCCGTTTTCAAAGCGAGATCAGGCACTCCCCACGATTCATTATAAGGAACCCAGACACAAACGCAGGGATGGTTGTAATCCCTTTCGATGACTTCAATCCATTCGCGTACGAGTCGCTCAACGGAGAGATGAGTAAAACGATAAGCTGAGGGCATCTCTTCCCAAACGATCAAACCTAAGCGATCAGCCCAGTAGTGAAACCAAGGTGACTCGATCTTCTGGTGCTTGCGGACACCGTTAAAACCCGCGGCTTTCACAAGTTCGATATCTCGCTTGCAGTGCTCGGGACTCGGCGGCGTCATGAACGTCTCCGGCCAGTAGCCCTGATCGAGGACGAGTCGCAAGAAGTACGGGCGACCGTTCAGCGCGAATCGATCTCGACTCACGTCAACACTTCTTAGCGCCGTGTAACTCTCAACGCGATCAAGCAGTCGGTCGCCTTGCCAAAGTTCGACTTCGGCTTCGATGAGTGTGGGCCGCTCGGGGCTCCACAGAAGTTCGTTTCGGAAATCATCGATGCCAGGATCAGAGAGCGCAAGTCTTCGGTGCACTTCTCCGCAGATCACCTCGTAGCGATCGCTCACGAGAAGTTGATCACCTACGCGTAGACGCACGCTCAGTTGAAATCTTTCGGTCTCGTTTGAAGGGCCGATGGGCGCCCGACAAGGACCACCTGGTAAACCTTCAACGAAGACTTCACAGCCGATTTCCCAACGCTCGAGATGCGGCTCCCAACGAATTTTGCGGATGTGCTCGCATGCGACTTCTTCAATCCACACGGTTTGCCAAATCCCGGTGGTGCGTGGATACCAAATGGAGTGAGGTTCAAGCTGCCAGTCTTGTTTCCCTCGAGGCTTCGCTAAATCGTGTGGCTCATCCTCAGCGAGAACGCTAATCGTCTGTTCATCCGAGTCATTGAGATCTTCGGTGATATCGAAGCTAAACGGCGTGTGGCCACCTTCGTGCGTCCCTTGAAAACTACCGTTGACCCAAACTTTCGCTGCGTAATCAACCGCACCGAAGTGGAGATGAACGCGACGTCGCTCAAATGCGGCGGGTTTTCTCAAGCTGATCGACTTTTCATACCAACAGCTAGAATGAAAACTCTGATCGGCGATTCCCGAAGCTGGAGTTTCAGGCGCAAACGGAACTTGAATGGTTTTTTCCCAACTCCTCACATCACTCGGGCGTCGATATTTTTTCTCGTCATCAAATGAAAATTTCCACGGGCCATTCAGCGACAACCACTTCGCACGTCGGAACTGCGGCCTCGGGTAATCCGCCCCTGCCTCGCACCAGTCCGCCCCTGTTGCACGGGCTTTCGTGTTGCCCGACGAATCACCACTTCGGTCTTTCGTATTTTCAGATCTCTCAACTTGACCTGGAGTGATCGCTCTCGCGTCTCGAGGTTGCAGTGACTCATTTTCTTGCATGATGAAGATCCTTTCACACGCTTTCTCCGTCTTTCCCTGGCGGGAGTAAGAGGTGCTACGTGTATGGAAATTCAAACATCACCATTCGACGATTACCGCTCGAACCTTTCAAAACGCAAACGAGTTCGAGACAACCAAACAGTCAAGACAAGTTACTCCAGCCGAAGTCTTGAAAGATGGTTACTTTCATCACACAGCAAATTTTTGCCGGGTGCTTGCACGCTGATTGCATTTACAGAAAGCGAAACTGGATCTGCCCAATGTGGCGGCTAGAGGTGGCTGTGTCACAGTTACACCCTCTCGTCCAGATTGTATGACGTCGATCTTCGAGACGAGCGATTCGCAGACCATCGTTGCGATAAACTCCTCGTCCTCTCGATAAGTGACGTCCGCCCATGAAATGGCACCACGCCCGGCGCCCACACACGGAGGATGTTTGATGAGCTCTCAAGATGAGTCGTTTTTACGCTTTGATGATGAAGGTCTCACTTCCATTGGAACGGCAGACCTTGTTTGCTTTTCGCACTTGCGATGGAACTTCGTCTTTCAAAGACCGCAGCATTTGCTCAGCCGTTTTGCGCGCGACCATCGCGTCTTTTTCTTTGAAGAGCCTGTCTACGAGGCCATCTCTGCTCCTCAGTTGAACGTGAAGCTCAGCCCGGAGAACGTTTTCGTCGCAACTCCTATTCTCCCCGAAGACCTGAGAGAAGAATCCAATCGAGATCGTCGTCACGCTCACCTACGCTCGCTATTGGATTCCTTATTAGATGAAAAGGAATGCTGCGATCTCACGCTTTGGTACTACACGCCGATGGCTCTTCAGTTCACCGATCATCTCGAGCCGCGAGCGATCGTCTACGACTGCATGGATGAGCTTTCACTTTTTAAACATGCTCCACCCGAGCTACTTCCGCTCGAACGCGACCTCCTGTCGCGTGCCCACGTGGTGTTTACCGGCGGCCATTCACTCTACGAGGCGAAACAGCACTTACACCGGAATATCCACCCCTTCCCGAGCAGCATCGAGTTTGATCACTTTGCTAAAGCAAGAAACAAGCAAGAGATCGAACCGGAAGATCAGTCCACGATTGCTCATCCCCGAGTTGGCTTTTACGGGGTGATCGACGAGCGATTCGACATCGACCTTCTCGGTGCGGTAGCGAAGCTCCGTCCGGACATCCAGTTTGTCATGATTGGACCCGTTGTTAAAATCGATCCCGCTCATCTGCCCAAGTCCGACAACATTCACTATTTGGGAATGAAGTCGTACGCAGAACTTCCGAAGTATCTTGCCGGTTGGGATGCGGCCATCATGCCTTTTGCGAAAAACGACTCAACACGATTTATCAGTCCGACAAAGACACCCGAATTTTTAGCCGCAGGACGACCTGTCGTTTCCACTTCCATACGCGATGTGATTCGTCCATATAGCGAAATGGGTCTCGTGGAGATCGCTGATGAGCCGCAAGCTTTCGCCGAGGCCCTTGACCGAGCTCTTCGCCTTCCGCACGAAGATCGGGAATGGATCGCTCGCGTCGACGGCTTCCTGGTGCACAACTCTTGGGACCTAACGCAGCAGAAAATGGCCACACTTGTGCAGGCAGCTATGGATCAAGCCGTTGAAGACGAGCTTGTAAGAGGCCTTGATTTCGACAACCTCGCTCGAGAACTCGCCGATTCCTTGAAGGAAGGACCTCATGCCACACGACCCAATTGAAGTCTGGGGCGGAGTCGAATGCACCGTTAACCGCGTTGGTGATCAGTTTTTCAATCAGTGCGAGAGAAACGGCCATGATTTGCGAGACGAAGACCTCGAACTCTTCGCAGAGCTTGGCATCAAGAAACTTCGCCAACCCGTCATCTGGGAGCTTGCTCAAGGTGAGAACCCAGATGGGGTCTACGATTTTTCTTGGCCCGAAAAACGCCTCCAGAAGTTGGCCGAACTCGGCATCGAACCGATTGCGGGACTCGTCCACCATGGCAGCGGTCCACGGACAACTTCGCTTGTTGATCCTGAGTTTCCGGCGCAGCTCGCTCGCTACGCGCGCGCGGTGGCGGAGAAGTTTCCTCAGCTCAAGCATTACACGCCGATCAACGAGATCTTAACGACGGCGCGATTTAGCGGCCTATACGGGGTCTGGTACCCGCACGGAACCGATAATTTCACCTTCATCCGCTGTTTGCTCGGCGAAGTGATGGGCACCATCCTCGCGATGAAAGAGATTAGAAAAATAAATCCGGAAGCGAAGCTCGTGCAAACCGATGATCTCGGCCGCGCGCAAGGAACTGATCCGGTTCGTGTCCAGGTAGAGTTTGAAAATGAGCGCCGCTGGTTAGGGTGGGATTTACTTTTCGGAAAAGTGGATCCTTCTCACGCGCTTTGGGATTTTCTGCTCGGCGCGGGCGCAAAGCGAGAAGAACTCGATTGGATCCGCGAAAATCCCTGCCCGCCCGACATCATCGGCGTAAACCATTATCTTCTCTCCAATCGATTTCTCGATCATCGAGAAGACCTTTATCCTCCCTGCTACCGGGGAGGACGAAGTGTCGTACCGTACGCAGACTTAGGCATCACCCAAGCTTATGAGTGCGGCATCACGGAATTTAAGCCTCGCTACATCGGACCTGAAGAAATTCTTCGCGAAGTCATTGAACGCTACCCTGGAACCGAGATCGCCGTAACCGAAGCGCATATCGACGGCAAGCGCGAACAACAAATGCGTTGGCTAAAAGAGGTTGCAGAAGCCGCACAGAAACTCAAAGACGAAGGCCACCGCGTCGTTGCCGTCACGCCCTGGAGTTTCCTAGGAAGCTTCGACTGGAATAGCCTTTGCCGAGACAACCGCGGCTATTACGAAACCGGCGTTTTCGATATTCGTGCTGGGCTTCCGCGACCAACGGGACTTGCAAAAGCGGTCCACCAGCTTGCGCATACCGGCCGCATCGATCATCCCGCTCTTGAAAGGCCGGGCTGGTGGCGTGTTAGAGGCGGTGAAGCTGATCTCTCCTCGACCCCAAAGCGCCCGATCCTCATCACGGGCGCAACGGGAACTCTGGGGCGCGCCTACGCGAGAGTTTGCCAAGAACGTGGCCTGGAATACGTGCTCATTTCGCGCGCCCAAATGGACATCGCCAATCGCGAACAAGTGCGTGCGACGATCGAAAATCTTCGCCCGTGGCTCGTGATCAATAGCGCTGGTTTTGTGCGCATCGATGACGCAGAAAAAGACCCCAACCGCGCCTTCCGTGAAAACACGATTGGTAGCGAAACGCTCGCGCAAGAATGCGAACGCCTCGGTGTCTTGTATCTTACTTTCTCGACCGATCATGTATTTGGTTTAGTCGACGGGCTCCTCGACAACCGTCGGCCCTTTGTGGAAACCGATGGCGTTTCACCGCTTAGCGTTTATGGCCGCTCGAAAGCCGAGATGGAAAGACGCGTACTAAACGCTCAGCCCAATTCGCTGATTGTGCGTACGAGCTCATTCTTCGGCCCGTGGGATGAGAGCAACTTCATCCGGCAAACATTGATCCGCCTGCGCAACGGCGAAAAAGTAAAAGCGTCGGAAGACAACGTCATGTCACCGACCTACGTTCCTGATCTCGCGCACACAAGCTTAGATCTTATCTTTGATGGGTTAACCGGCATCGTGCACTTAAGTAACGAAGGTGAAGTTTCGTGGGCTGAGTTCGGGCGCCAAGCGGCACGGCGCTTCGACCTGAATCCTGATGATATCCTTGGACTCAAACTTCACGAGCTCCCGTCGGAACTTGGCTACACGGCTCCACGTCCCCAATACAGCGCACTTTCAAGTCACCGCGTGAAGGTCATGCCGTGTCTTGAAGACGCTTTAGAACGCTACCAATACGAAATCACGCAACAGGAGGAAGGCAAATGAAGAAGAAAATCGCC
>SXGS01298243.1_pt1 | contig 22901 bp, 22 predicted proteins | sample 3174681 | NCBI WGS metagenome assembly SXGS01 (sample SAMN11356861, study PRJNA531348) | freshwater metagenome | isolation source: freshwater sample F1-80 | place: China: Fuxian Lake, Yuxi | collected 2017-12-25
GATTTTCGGGTGATAATGTTCCTTGGCGTCAGGCCTCTTTCGAGCAGCTTCATGACGAGCTTGCCCGTCTCGAAAGCGACCCTGCCCTTTTCGTCTGCGGTCGCGGGCACCCCATTGAATCCCATGGGAGAGACGCCCAGCATCTCAAACGCCGTCGCCATGGTGTTCGCCGTGAATTGGCCACCACAGGCGCCCGCTCCCGGACAGGCATGATTCTCGATCCCCTTGAAGTCGCTCTCGCTCATGCGACCCGCGTTGTAGGCGCCGATGGCTTCGAACACGTCCTGGATCGTGATTCGCTTCCCGTTGTGCTCGCCGAAGTGGATCGAGCCGCCGTAAATCATGACGGAGGGGATGTCGAGGCGAGCCATCGCCATCACCATGGCCGGGATGGTCTTGTCGCAGCCCGAGATGGTCACCAGGGCATCAAACATGTGCCCCCGGGCCACCAACTCGACCGAGTCGGCGATCAGGTCGCGGCTCACGAGCGAGGTTTTCATGCCTTCTGTGCCCATGGTAATGCCGTCGGTGATCGAGATCGTGTTGAGCTCTATCGGCGTGCCGCCGGCGGCACGAATGCCCTCCTTCACCTTCAGGGCGAGATCGCGGTGGTTGAAGTTGCACGGCATGGTCTCGATCCACGAGTGAGCCACGCCCACCTGCGGCCGGGCGAGATCCTCGTCCGTGAAACCAATGGCTTTCATCATCGCGCGCGCGCCGGCCCGGTCGGCGCCGTCGAGAAGCACCTTGCTCTTGTGCCGCATGTCAAAGGTCATGGAAGACTCCTCCTGAGGGTAAAGGGCAGGAATTTTACTTGTGGGCCTCCGGCAAGTCCCTTGTTATTTTGCGCTCATGGATGACTTGTTCAACTGGGGGCTCAGGGTTGGCGAAATCGCGCGCATCCGGATCCGGCTTCACTGGCTGCTCCTTCTCTTCTGGCTCGCTCACCTGCAGAGTCTGATGGCCTTCGAGGGTTTGGGGCGCGGCACGGCCGTCTCGGGGTGGGTCCTCTGGACGGCGCTTTTCTTTCTCTCGATTCTCCTTCACGAGTTTGGGCATTGCATCGCCGCCCGAAAAGTCGGCGGCGACGCCCACGAGATCCTCCTGTGGCCGCTCGGAGGTCTGGCGATGTGCCACTGCCCACAGAACTGGAAGGCTCACCTGATGGTTGCGGTCGGCGGGCCGTTCGTCACCCTGTGCATCGCCCTTGTGAGCTGGCCGCTCTTTGAGCTGCTCGTGAGTCAGTCCCCCGACCTGCTTGGGAGTCTCCATTTTCTGGAGGCCCGGAACATTCTCGTCGAGTGGAACGTGTACCTGCTCATCTTCAACTTGATCCCGCTTTACCCTATGGACGGCGGCCGGATTTTTCACTCACTGGTGTGGGGCTGGTACGAACGCGCTCGGGGGTATTCCTGGGGGAGCCTTGCTCACGCGAATCGAATCACCCTGGCGGTCTCCCGGGTCACCGGCGTCTGCGGGCTCATCTACGCGCTCTCCGAGGGTCAATCCCAGCTGGCTTTTCTCTTCGTGTGGGCGATCCTCAGCGCCGAGAGTCTTCGAGGCCGTCAGTGGGACTGATGGGTGGGCCTTCCCCTACTCGTCGCGTTCGTGGGTGATCCTGGCGCTTTCGTGGGCGATGCCCCAAAGGAGCGAGATGGCGACTGAGTAGCAAGCAAAGAATGCGATCAGATAGCCCAGGACCTTCTCCTGGCTCTGGAAGAACGCATATCCGAGCGCCACGAAAGGGTGTGTGACTCCCAGTACCTCTTCCATGCTCCCGTCAGATCCTGTGAGCACGAGAAACATGGGCCACAGGACGAGGAGTGAAAGGAGCAGGAAGAAGCTCAGGCCGAGGCTCGAAAGCGAGCGCCTGGCGAACGTCGAGACGGTGGTGGACAGCGCGGCGGCGAAGATGAGTGAGACCGTCAGGACGAGAACGGCGCTGAACATCAGGCCAGACAGAGAGCGATCTGGGTGGCCGAGGAAGGAGCGGTCATTCTCCCAGGGCCCGGAGGCGACCTCGAGCACCGCAATGGCTGGTAGAGTCCAGAGCGCGGCGGAATAGACCCCCAGGCCGCTGTAAACCGCCCCCCAAAACTTCCCCGTGAGAATCTCGCCCGAGGTGAGCCATGTCCCGCGCAGGAAATCGAGGTTTCCTTGCTCTCTCTCCCGGGGAAACCCGCTGGCTGCCACCGAGGGCACCACGAGGAAGATCAAGGGCAGCGCCCCGTGAAGGTGATGAACGCCAAGGCCCAGGTGGGCGAGCCTCCGCTTCCCAGGGCGACGGTCAGAATGGAAACGAAGAGCAGGAGCGGGTGCCAGAAAGTGATCCGCCGAAAGCGAAGCGTGCCGAAGAACTCGGCCTTGATTTCCTTTTGAAACACGGCGTTCGAGAGGATGGGCGTTCCCAGATCTCCCCGCCGAATGAGGAACCGGGTCAGAAGGGATCGACGAATGGGGCGCGTCTGAGCTGTCGCGGCCTTGCGCGCCGCGCGCCGCTCGAGCCAGCGGGGCTTCGCGATCTCCGGAACACGCGCTCGCCGCAGAAGGAGGAGGAAGTGTACGAGTGCAATGAGCCCCGAGACGGCGAGGTAGGCCGTGTAGGGCTTGACGCCGAGACTTGCTGAAACGCCACCCGTTCGGCCTCCCGCGAAGATCTCGAATCCGATGGGAACGTAGGGGCTCGATGAAACCATGAGGAGCATCCCGATTTCATGCCCGCTTCCCAGGATTGACTGGCGACCCAGAATGACGAACGCGAGGCCCCAGCAGAGCTGCAGCAAGAGGGTGAGGCCGCCGTTCCAGAAAAGGACCCAGAAATACCCCCGCATGGCCGCGTGCGCGGTACGGTTTGAGCTCATCGAGTGGTAGAGGCATATGATGCTCGACTCGATGAGGGCCGCCGTCAGGACTGCGTAGCACTTGAGGATGCTCTCGAGCTGGAGGCCGCCCAGAAAAAACAGTACAAACGCTGCCGGCGACGCGAAGGCAAGCACAAGCAAGATAAATCCCGTCGCCGATGCCGCCTTCGAGAGCACTATGGAGCTGGGGCGGAGGAGCGTCGTGTAGAGCGAGTCGTAGGTGTCACGCTCCCGCTCCCCCGCGATGGCGCCCGCGGTGAACGCTGGCACGAGGAAGATCGCCGTCGTGAGCTGGGCGAAGAAGAAGCTGGCGAAGACTTGGAGTGTCCTCAGCCCACCTTGCCAACCCGATCGTCCCGAAGGCCAGTTGAGAAGCGGGATCACGCTCGAGAAGACGAGCACAAGGAGCACGATCCAGAAGGCCTTGCGCGTCCGCAGGAGGCCCACCAGCTCGCGCTTGAGAAGCGGCAGCTCGAGCTCGAGAAGTCTCATGGGTTGCCCTCCGGGGGCAGCTCGATCACGTAGCATGTGAGGCCCCTGTGCGCGCTGAAACCGGGAAGACTTGGAAGAAACGGCTTCGGCAAGGTGGCGATCAGATAGCGGGGCGCTGCCTCGACCCAGGCGGCTGGCATCGCTGGAGGGATGACCTGCGGGTTCCACTGGTTCAGCGTGTGTCGTGGATCCCACAGCACCCTCCGAAGGGCTGCGAAGAGCGAGGATTGCGCAGTTTTGAGCCCGGGATAATCTCCCCCCCACAGGAATGGACTCGGGGACATCGCCGCATCTTCATTTGCCCAGTCTTGCCCGAACTTGCTGAGCTCCCCGAGGCTCTTCGCGCTGCCGGGCACGAGGTTGATCCAGTCCGCGAACCTCCTGCCCTCGAGAAGCGAGACGCTCATCGATTGTTCGCTCCTGTTCACTATCTTCGCCTCCTGCTCGCCTGCATCCGCAGCGGGGCGCTCGACGCGGAGGGCTCCCTGGAGGCTCACTTCGGCGTCGATCCGCACGCTCTCGAGTGAGTTCGGGTAAAGAGTGAAGGGTTCGACCCGGAGCGTGCCGTCCTTCCCCATCCGAAGCGTCATGCTCGAGACGCCAGTCTTTTCTCCGGGGCCATAAATAGCCATGGAACCCATGGGTCCGGCACCGCGGCAAGGCTGCACCCGAACGCGGTTGAACGTCGGCGCAGCTTCTTTTTCGTCGCCCCTCCGATCGAACGCCGCGGAGATGTCGACCTCGCGGAAGCCCGGCGACGCCAGGCCAAGGAAGCTGGTCGCCCTACCCTCCGTGCCATCCAGCGACAGCCGCACGATCGTGACCTCGTGCGCTTGCGTCTCGTGGAGCGACGTGAGCGCTCCCAGGCCCCAAATCGCCCCGATCGCAAGGGTTGCGGCTCCGAGCATGAAAGCGTACGCCCACTCGGTCTTCTTGAGGCGCTTGAAGATCAGGTAAGGGACCACGCAACCAAGGAGTGCGTAGAGGAAGAGACAGATGAAGATGAGCCCGGCCTCCGGGATCTGGAAGCCCACCAAGTGGCCCAAGACACTCTGCATGCACCTCTCCATCGACCTTAGCCCAGCCGTCGAGCTTCCTGCGAAGGAGTAGGAGCGTGCCAGCGCTGCGGTCAGAGCCGTGTCGACGTCCGCGGGGCTTTGTGCAGCGCCCGGGATACCTGTCTCTCGATCCCCAAGGGGCCGCGTGAAGGTAGTTACATGACCCAGGCCGGGCGTAAATTAATACGAGCTCCGACCCGGGGAGACCTGCACGCTGGCCACCGGCGTCACGCCGTTCTCCGGGCTCGCGTGATCCATCCCCAGGATTCTGTGCAGCCGAGCTGGCAAGTTGCTGCTCCAGCTTGTCCCCGGAACCGCCAGGACAGTGCCGCCTGCGCGGAGCCAGGTCTCCAGCGCGCCGAGCGTCTCATCGGCAACGCCTTCGAGCGTGGCTCCCTGGAGTAGAACGATCTGGAACGGCGAGTAGCCATCGGCCGTTGCCGGGAGCTCCTCGGGCTTGAGCCGGTGGATCTCCGGCGTCACGGAGAGGCCTGTTGACCCATTGGCTTGTTCGAGGTCGCTCCGGAGCGAAGCAGTCCATGCCGCAAACTCGTGCGGCACGTCTTCGATGACAAGAATGCGAAACGTGTTTGGGCCCCCTGGGGGAATGCCACTGCGAAAGGCCTTGCCGTAGCCGGGCTGCTGGAGACCCACCTCAAATTCGCTCCAGTCTTCTGTTCGCACGGGAATCGTGACCTGCCGAAAGGCGCCCAGTCCGCCAGGAACCTCCAGCTCCATTCGGTAACGGACCGGGTCCGGCACAAGCTCCACCCCATCCCCCGGGAGGAGTCCAACGATCTCGACATCGCCCCGAAACGTCTCGCCCTGGTTCCTCAGGAGCACGGTAAGGGCACTCCAGCCCTCCGGGTCAATGACCCCCGAAGTGCCCAGCTCGATGCGCACGTTGGGGCCTGCGATCTCCGGTGGGCGTCCCTCGCGTTTGTGGCAGCCCGAAAACCACACCGTGGCTGCATGGAGCCCGGCGACAAGCGCAACCGCGGCCGTCGTTCGCATGCGCGAAACCTTACGTGGGAGGAGCCCCAATGCCAAAGGAAAAGCTCGGCTGCCTCCCCTCGGGATGGCCGTCGCCACGATGGCGCCCGACCATTAACCCAGGTCACGCCAGCTGTGCCCCTTGCCAGAGGCATCTGGCGCACCCTCCTGCGGAGGCGCATACTACCGGGCAACCTTCGATACTGCTTGAAAGCCTGCGGAGAACCTGGAGAAGCATGAAAGAGACCCTGATTGTCCTTGGAATAGTCGCCGCCTGGTTCCTTCTTCAATTGGTGATTCTGCCGCGCATGGGCGTGAAGACCTGACTCTCCGGAGGCTGCGCCCCGTCGGGGTGCAAGGAGAGGGGTGAGTCGGCTTGCAAGTCGTCGGCCGAGGGAAAAGTCGAGCAGCCGAAGGCTGACGCCTCACCATGAGGACCCCGGACGCAAGGAGCTCGCGCCGCGTTGCCTGGCTCGTGTGGGGGGGGATCCTCCTGAGCGGCTTCGCGATGGCCAGTTATTTTCTCATCATTCCACGGATCTCTGTGGCTCTGCGAGACTCCGGAAATGCCAACATCGCGCTGGGGGGGGTGGGTGTCATCATGAGTCTGGCTGGGGTCGCCGCCGCTTGGCGCGCCGCCAGGGGGTTGAAGCTCGCGGTTTTCAGCCTTCTCGCCTCGGTAGGTTTCACCGGGGCGTTGGCCTACTACGTCCATGGGCTCTCCTACCAAGTCCCGGCGCCCGAGCAGGTCATCGCTGTGGGCACCGCGGCACCTGACTTCGGACTGAAGGATCAAGAGGGTGTCGAGAAGTCGCTCGTCGATTTTGCAAGCAAACGCCTGATCCTTGTCTTCTTTCGGGGCCACTGGTGACCCTTCTGCGTGAGCGAGCTGCAAGGTTTGCAGACACGATACGACGACTTCAGGAAGGCCGGTGCAGAGATCTTGGCGATCTCATCAAGCCCGAGCGAGAAGCACAGGGCCATGGGTCTTGCATTCCCAGTGCTTTCGGACCCGGACGGCACTGTGATGCGCGCCTACGGCGTGGAGCACCCCGGCGCCTTGCCGTTCACGAGGATGAGCGTCGCTCGACCCGCCGAGTTGATCCTCGACGAGAATCGGGTTGTGCGAAAGCGCTTCATTGCCGAGAACTGGCGTGTGCGGGAGCGCCCCGAGAGGTTGCTCGACGAGCTCGCGCGAATCTGAGGGGCTGATCACGCCGCCGTTGATGTCGCTTCGCCGCATACTTCGCAAGCTGAGGCACCTGATCCGAAAGCCGCCGAAATACGCCAGCGACCTCGTGAGCGATTACGATCAATACCTCCGGCTGCAGCGCGAACAGTTCCTGAGCCACGAGGCTGACGAGGAGCTGTGGGCGAACGGCCTGCGCCGCTTCGTGCGGCTCGCTTTCGAGAAAGTTGACCCGACGGTTCGCGTGCTCGACTGCGCCTGTGGAGACGGCGTGGGTCTCTCCGAGCTGCGCGAGATGGGCTTTCGTGACGGGGTGGGGGTGGAGCTGGCTTCCGGGAAGGCGGCGCGGGCGAGGGCGCTTGGGTTTCGGGTCGAGGAGGGCGACATGCACAACCTCGAATTTCTTGACGACTGTAGCTTTGATGCTGTTCTCTCGTCTCACACGCTCGAGCACGCCTACGAGCCCGCCCGCGCCCTCGCCGAGCTGCGCCGAGTGCTCGTGCCCGGCGGCTTGCTCTGCGTCGCGCTCCCCTACCCCGACCCGAGCCCACGAAACGAGCTGGCGCACACGGCCAAGTATGAGCTCGGAACAAATCTCGACGACGGAGGCGCGGCGGTAACACGGTTCTTCACCGAGCGTGGTTTCGAGTCCATCGAAACGCGATTCGACACAGTGCGTGAGTCGGAGATCTGGTTGTTTCTGAGGAAGGCTCTGAAAGAGCGAGGTGCCAGCGGACTGCCGTCAATCCCCTAGCCTGCTGCACCACCGCATCGAATTCACGAGAAGGCGTTGGTAATCGGGGTGGAGCAGAGCATCGGGTGTGTGGCCATTGGCGAGGTACGCGAGTCGCCCCTTCCCGACTTCACGGACCCAGCCAGCGGCGGCCTGGACTCCTTCGTCCGAGCGGCTCTCCAGGATGATGTGAACGCTGGATTTTTCCACGATCGGCGTGTGCTGCTCGTCAGCAACTTCGTATGCAGCAACGCCCTGGGTGATGGCGTGAGATGGGTCGGTCACGGTGACGCGGAACCGCTCCGGGGGCCCGTGCCCGTTGAACTTTCCGCCCAAAAGTTTCAGGTAGGGGCCGCCTTCACGGTAAAATCCGGTGCAGTTGTGGAGGGCAAGGAAGCCGCCGCCTCGCTCGACAAAATCGACAATGGCGTTTTCCTGCTCAGGCGTCATCCAGATCTCGGTCGGTCGCTCCTTTCCTCGGGGCCAGGTGGCCCCGTCGCGAAGGATCACGAGGAGCTGGATGGAACGTAAGTTCTCGGCGGTGAGAGCGCGTGGGTCGACGGCGAAACGTACGGCGATCCCGGCCGCGTGGAAGGCTGGACGCAGGCAGGCCTCCAGGTGCCCGGGCTCGTGCGGGCGGTCTCCAATGACCGCGAGCGCACGCACCTTCGGCTCTGAAGCGAGAAATGGATCCGCCCCGAAGGGGGCGAGCGGCACCGTGAGCTCCTTGTAAATGTGTTCGATGTCGGCATCGTTGGGCTCGTCGTAGGGCATCCACACGAGCAACCCGGGCTCGATGCGCACGAGGCTTCGTACATCGGCCCATGGCAGCCCTTGCGCAACGCCATGGCCGACCTGCCTCCGGAGCTCGACGAGGAAGTGTGCTTGTCGATCCAGGATCTCTGGCCCGCCGATCGACCCATAGCCCGGGATGACGGTCCTGACCGGTAACACGCGTAGCGCCGCGAGACTCCGCATCCAGGGCGCCGTCCGGCTCCCTTCGAAGAGCGTTCCAGGCCCATTGAAGCAGATGTCTCCGACGAAGAGCACACCCTTGTCGCGAACCAAGATCGCTCTGGATTCGGGGCTACTTGCGTGCCCGAAGGGCACGATCTCGATGCCCCGCGATCCATCCTTGAGGGCGCCGAGAGCCTCGGGGTCGACGATGACCTCGAGGCCTTTCTCCCCCAAGGCTCGGGCTGCATCCCTCTCGCCGCTGCGCATGTGCGTAAAGACCACTGCTTCTGGGCGCTTTCCTGTTGTGCGTTCTGCCTCGGCGAGAAGCCGATCGACAAGAGCTGGATGCGGTGCACCGACCAGGGTCACTCGATCGCCCGAACGGACCCAGCCCGCGTTTGCAGAACCGAACTTGCTCGAGAACCCCTGGACGTAAACACCGGGCGCAACCTTGAGAGGCTTGAGGGCCTCATCGGCGGCGGACGCGGACGCAAGGAGGAGGAAAAGGCTGATGATGCTCAAGCTTTGTGTCTGGATATTCATTGGGATGATTGGGTGAAAGACGCCGGAAGTAATAGTCGCGTGGTCACGTCTTCAACGGTTTCGCCCAGCAGCCGGTCGAGCTTCTGGCCGTCGGCAGAAGATGCGAGGGCAGCGAGTCGTGAATCACGCTCGGAGAGACTCTCGTAAAAAAAGAGGTAGGTGATCTCGCTTGATTTGCCGACGGCCGACTGGAAGGGCCCGGCGAGCTTGAAGCCATTCTTCTTGAAGATGGCAATCATTTCCTCGGCGTTCTTGAAGTAAGCGCCAAGACGGCCAAGCGGTACCTGGTGGATTTCGTGGACAACAAACTTCGCGTTACTGCTCAGCGGCGGTCTTTCCGAGAACCTCAGGAGGCGCAAGAAGCGGCTATCCTCGCCGCTGAGGAGAGGATCGCGAAGGGCTGCGAACTTGTGGAATCGCTCATCCTTGCCAAGCAGTCCGACCGCCTTTTCGAAGGCAGGCATTCCATCGTACTCCCAGATCGTCACGTGCTCGTAGAGGTCACCCATGAGCGTGGTCCACCACCCCACCATCCGGCCACCGGCCTCCCGGAAAAGCGGGAGCCCCTTGTCCTGGATCAGTCTTGAGTACTCGGTCCCCCTGTCGGGTCGGATGCGAATGCGCCATTCACCATACACCTTGGTAGGTGAGGGTGTGTCCGCAGCAAGGGGCGAGTCGGGGACAAGAATCGAGCGGAGCAGTAATAGCAGGCCGGCTGACAGGGCAGCCACAGTGATCATGCGTTTCACGCGCCACCTCCATGGGTAGTGGGGTAAAGTAAAACCTGGAGCGTACGCATATCCTAAAGGAGACGCGCCGCCAAGAGGTAGATTGGATTCTGGTTTCTACTCCTCGGGGGTGAGGAAGTACCTCCCCCGCGCCGGTCGCCTGGAGGCGAGTCCGAGTGGTGGGCGCTCGAGGTGGGGCGAGCGAAGTTCATCGAGCAGGCCATCAGGGGGCCTCGAGCGCGTGGGCTCAGGAGCATCGAGCCTGGCGCCGGAAAGCCGAGCTTTCGACGAGGTGACGGCGATGCCAGCGGCGTCGCAGAGCTCACGGAGGCAGTCTTCACGCGGAACGGGCTATTCAACGGCGGGGAGGAGCCCCCATGCAGGGATGCTGTGGGCACCAACGATGACGGCACGGTCAACATTGGCGATCCGATCGCACTCCTGGTCCGCCTCTTTCTCGGGAGTTCTCCGCTGCCGGCGCCAGGACCCGACCCATGCGGGAAGGATCGCACGGAGAACGACCTGCCCGCGTGCCAGTCGCAATCCTGCGGAGAAGCGTGAGATTTTCTCGGAATGTGGAGGAGTTCCAATCACGGGCCCTTGCGCTATCATGATACTGGGAACATCGACCCATGAAGAGCAGCGTCCTCGAACGTCCTACCCTAGTTCTCAACAAGACCTGGACACCCATCCGTACCACGACCACTCGCGAGGCCATCGGACTCGTGGCTACCGGTTCGGCCAGGATTATCGACCCCGTCACTTATGAGGTGCACGATCTTGACTCCTGGCACGCCGTGTCGAAGGCACAGGAGCGCTTCGAAGGCGTTCGCATTCGCTCGACTCGACTTTCACTTGCGCCGCCCGAGGTGATCGTGCTGACCATGTATGACGGTGTCGGCACCCGAGTCGTGGTGTTCTCTCGAGCCAACCTCTTCAAGCGCGATCGCTTCATGTGCCAGTTTTGTGGTGCCAGGCCGAGGACCAGTGAGATGACGATCGACCATATTGTCCCTCGCAGCCGCGGTGGTAAGTCCACCTGGGAGAACTGTGTGCTTGCCTGTTTTCACTGCAATCGCAAGAAAAAGAACCGTACCCCGGAGGAGGCCCACATGCGCCTCAGAAAACCAGCGCTGAAGCCGTCATGGGCCGCGCTCTCCGCTTTCTCGCAGCCAGCCAGGATCGAGTCCTGGAAGAACTTTCTGAGCCGTGCTTACTGGGAGACGGAGCTCGAGCCGTAGTATCCGGGGGCAGGGTCCTGGCCCGGAAGCGGTCAGGTAATCATCCAGCCCGCCGTGTTCGTCGAGAGCGACGCCCCCTTCAAGCTTCCGACGGAATGGCGCCCTCCGTCAAGCTGGCCGGAACTGTCGCCGGTGGGGCCGTTCTAGAAGCGGCTCGGAAGCGAGGTGGTTGTCGAGGCGACGGTGGAGCGCTCTCCAGTCGCGTGCGCACCGCGGGTCAGCGCTGTGATAGGCCCGGAGGAATCTCACAACGTCCCTGGGGCTGAGTCCCCAGCGCTCGATGGGCTTTCGGAGGTACCACCGGAGCTGGTGGAAGTTCCAGTCGCGGTCGGACTCGTTGAACACATTGGGGATCACAAGGTGGTCGAGGTCGATGGGCTGAAATTGGGGCGACTCTGGACTTCCCACCACCAGGATGTTCATGTCGTGAAACTCCCAGTGGTAGGCGCCCGCAGCGTGGAGCGTGCCGAGGAGGTGGCCGAGACTCTTCACGACGAGGCTGCGCAGGCTCTGGAATTGCTCCGGCGGTAGCTTCACTGCGCTCTCCTCAAGAAAAGTCCGCAGGGGTCGCGCATCTTCTATCCAGCGGGAGATGAAGAAATTTTCGCAAACCATCCCGTGGTGCCGCACCTCGCCCACGCACAGAGGTTCGGGGGTTGCGATGCCCTTCGAGCGCAGCCACCAGGACTTGCACCACTCCTCCCGCATCGCCGACGGTCGGAACAGCGTCCTCAGCCGTCGGCGAAGCTGACCGATCTTGCGAGCCTTCATGAAGACGGTGCCTGCGGGCAAGCGCAATCGTCCCCAGAATCGATCAGGCTTCCGCTTGAGGAGCTCGAAGCCCTCGAGAGTCTCCGCCGTCTCGAAGCGCACATCCCCCAGGCGCCGCAGGATTTCCACGCCCGCCGACGTCGTGCGCCACGTGACGCCGCCTGCCTCAAGTGTCGTTCCCGGATCCGGCATCGATTGACCCCTGCAAGGTCTTGTGTCTTAATGGCGGCCCAGATGACCGCAGTTTGAACGGTGACAGGACAGAGACGCGCCTGATTTGAACATGCCGCCGTGAAAGTGCCAGAGAAAGGCTCCCCTGTCTCCTCTCATTGCGGCCTGGCCCTGGCAGCGAAAACATTCGAGAACAGTGTTGCGAAAGAACCGAGGGAAAACGTGAGTACCCTGGAGGAGACCCTAGTGGACGAGTCCGCCCTGGAGCAAGTCAGTGGAGCGCCGAGGGCCATAGGCACGCCCGACGAGGCCTTTCTGGATATGCTTGCCCGGCTCGAGCGAAGCGGCGCTCGCAAGGTGCTGGACGCGCCGTGCGGCCGGGGTCGTTTCACGCACCTCCTGAAGGCCCGAGGTTTTGACGTCTCCGCCGCGGACATCCTCCCCGAGCTCTTCGAGGTCCAGGGCGTCGAGTGTCAGAAGTGCGATCTGAACCGGAGCCTGCCCTATGCGGACTCCACCTTTGACGCCGTCGCTTCCTGTAGCGGCATCCACCGAGTGTTTGCGGTGGGCAGGGCCATGAGCGAGTACGCCCGTGTGCTCAAGCCGGGGGGGCTTCTCCTCGTCACGTTGCCAAACTTCACGAAGCTGAGTCGGCGTCTTCGCTTTCTTTTCACCGGTGTCAACTCGTGGGCGGTCCTCAGACTCTCGAGCGAGGTCGAGAATCCCGAGGCCCACTTTCGGCAGTCCGGCGGCCTGCCGCAGGTGATGTCGGTCATGAAGTCGCTCGGGCTCGAGATCGTGGGCGTCTCCGGTGCACGCAAGAAGGCAAGGCACATCTTCTACCTCCCCTTCTGGCCCCTGGCGCAAATTGGGATTTTCTTCGTGTCGCAGAAAAAACGGGAAAGGTACTGCCTCCGCGAGGGGGCGTCATGGCCGGCGCTTTTCAGCGACTTCGTGCTCATCGTGGCGCGCAAACCGACCTCGAGCGCAAAGCCGAGCGGGTAACGCCGGAAGCATGGCTCTTGAAGGACTCAAGACCGCGCTCGGAGCGCTCCGCGATCACGGCCTGCCGCTCATCCTGCTTCGGGAGAGGGCCTTCGACTTGGCCACCGCGCAGCAGCAAGGCGACTACGACCTGTTGGCTCCGACCGGTCGCTTTGACGCGACGATCCTCGCCTTCCTGGAGAGTCTTCTTGCGACCCGCGTGAGCGTACTCGTCCACGCCGCGAAGCCCGAAAAGCGTCTGATGGTCCTCCACGATGAGAAGATCGAGACGCCCATCGTGGTGGACCTCTGGCGAGAGCACCGCATTGATGTGCCCGGTGGAGGGCAGGGCCGGACGCGGCTGCTCTTGCACGACGCTCTGGAACCCTTCTGCAAGGTTCGCGGGCCCGTTCTTCGTATGCCGCCCTGGCTCGAGGTGGCAGTCTACGTCTGCCACCTATTCGAGAAAAAGAAGGACTTGAAATCGCGGGGAGTGGTCGAACGGCTTGCCTTCTATCGAGGGCTTGAGCTCGTGAGCGATCAGTGTCCGCCCGAGCTCATGGAGCCGTTGCGCAGGGTTGCCGGGGATCTTATCGAGGCGCGGGTCGATGTGGTGAGCGCTGCGCGCCTCGGCTGCGACGTGCTTGAGCGGCTCGGTCTTCTCGGCGAGGCGCCCCACAGAGGAGAGGCCCGGCGTTGGTGGCGGCGCCGGAGACGTCGTGGGCTCGCGCGAAGGCTGGGCTGCGGGCCCGTCATCGCAATTCAGGGCCCTGATGGCTCCGGCAAGACGACTGTGATCGAGCAGTTTACGGCTCGACCCCTCCCGGGCGGTACGGGGATGCCCTTGAAACAGGTCGTCTTCAAGCGGCTCTATCGGCGGTCAATTTTTCGATGGCTCTACAAGCTTGTGCGGAAGTTGCGCCGACTGCGCGATCGTGACGAGCCCAAGGAGTTGGTCGAGGTGGCCCTGGCGCCTTTCCTCTTCGCGGGCGCCTGGATCAACTACCGCCTGATGCGGCTTTTCTCCTCCCGTGGGAGAACCCTCCTCATGGACCGCTTCTTTCCTGACCTCCTTCTCACGAACCGAAAGGCCGAGGGAGAAGACCTTGATTTCACCCGTGCGTCCTGTTTTCTCGAGCGTCTTGTTCCACGTATCGACTGCGCAGTCCTCCTCGGTGCCAATGCCGACCTCCTACGGGCTCGGAAGGCCGAAATGTCGGATGTAAACACGCAGCTTTACTTGCGGCTCATGTGCCAGCATTACGTCCGTCGCCCGCCGGAGAACTTGCTCGTGCTGCGCACGGACGTGCCGCTTGAGCGGTCCCTTTCGATTCTCGGGAAGACGCTCGAAAGCCTCCGGTGATCGTGGAAGATCGCTTGCCAGGGAGGCGCACTGTGCTGCATCGTCCTCGCTTGCCCCGTCAAGCGTCCAGTCTCTCCTGAGGCTCCTTCGCCGAAGGCCCCGGGGACATGGCTCGCCTTGCCGCAGTGTTTCCCGCTGCCGCCACGACACGAAATGCGGTGCCGATGCCGAAGAGCATGAAGAGGCCATCGATGATGCCGAGGTCCGCGAAGACGCCGTTGGCGAGGAGCCGGGGATTATTGAGTACCCGCGCAAGAAGGTTGGAGTGCTCTTGTCTCCAGGTCTCAAAGTCCGGGTTCTCCTGGGCGAAGCGCTTCAGGGAGGGCACCGTCTCCTCGCGGAACCGGACGAGCTCGTCCTCTCGGACTGCCTGCGCCTTCCTGGCTTTCGTGTAGCCGTGTGTGGTCATGAACTCCCGGTGTTCATGTTCATTGTCGGAGGCGAGCTTCGTGAAGTCCTCGGCGTCGCTCCTGAGCTCCTCATAGGCCTCCCTTAGCTCCCCGGCGTCCTGCTGCGCCTCAAGCTCCTTCCCCGCCATGATGCGAATGGCGAGCATTTTCCCACCAAAGATCGACAAGGCCGCAAGAAGAGCCGCCATGACTGCCATTGTGGGTCCCCTGCCGCCCAGTCTTGCGACCCCGAAGCCGACTATCCCACCGATCGCCCAGGCCAGGTACCCTATCTCCCACTGCGTCGCCCAGGTGAGAAGCCCCCATGCAACGGCTCCCAGCATGGCAGAGATAAGGCCTCCGATCAGCGCAAACAGGTTCACGTATTACCCCTCCTTGCGAGTGCTCTTGTTTGACGGGACACTGAATCAGGGAGTCCTGCGTGGAATTGACGACCCGCACGCATGAACCGGAACGATCTTGGCGAACTCCTCCTTGGAGATTGACGGGCCCTGGCGCGTGCAGTGTTTGTCGAAGGCTTCCACCAGGACCTTGGCGATCCGCTCCGGGGATTGACCTTCGATATCGTGACGCTGGACCATGGTCGCCACCTCCCCATCCTTCAGGAGCGCAATGCACGGTGAGCTGGGTTGGTAGCCCTTGAAGTAGCTGCGGGCGCGTTCCACCGCGTCGCGTTCCATGCCCGCGAAGACTGCGGTCAGGTGGTCGGGGATTAGCTTATTTTGAAGGGCGACCATGACGCCTGGGCGGGCGCCACCGGCGGCGCAACCGCACACCGAGTTGATGATGAGGAGGGTTGTGCCTTTCTGCTTCACGGCCTCATCCACGTCCTCCGGGGTGCGGAGGTCTCGCACGCCAACGCGATTCAGCTCGTCGCGCATGGGCTGAACGGCGCGGGGGTCGTACATGGATTGGGAACGTACATTGAGATTCATCGGCTTTCTCCGGTTTTGGAAATTTTCTTCGACCTCAAGGCAGGCCTGGGCGTGATGTTCGTCGAGCTTTTCAGCTTTTTCAGGAGCGCTTTCGCGGAGGAGTCTTCCGACAGGAGGAGTTGTACGAGTGAGAGTATCTGGTGTCCGGTCTCCGGGCTCAACAAGTGCTCGATCTTGCAGGCGTCCACCTCGGCTTGTTTGGGGTCGATCTCAAGCACCTTGTTGAGAAACTGAACAAAGGTTGACCGATTGTAGATAACTCTGCGGGCGACCATCTCTCCGATGTCGGTGAGTCGAAGGTGCCGGTGATCGTCTTCGAGCACATACCCCTTGTCCTTGAGCTGGCGCATTTGGACGCTGACAGTGCCCTTTGTCACCTCGAGCTCCTCGGCGACGTCCGACACTCGAGCATAGCCTCTCTTCTTGTGCAGGTCACGGATCGTGACCAGATAGTGCGCCATGGAATGCGAGACTGGGTTTTCGTTGAACTCTTTCCAGCTATGGTTATGACTCATCATTCTTGATTGCTTCTGGCAAGAGTCTATGGTTTGCCGTCAACCGTGTCAAAGGAGGCTTCCATGAGTCGAGGTGGGTGGGTCGTGACAACCTGGGTCCTGTTGGCAATGCTTTGTGCTTGCCAGGGATGCTCCACAGCGGCCGTGGATTACTACCATGGTACCCGGGTGGAAGATCCGTACCGGTGGCTTGAGAATCCGGAATCGCCTGCCGCGCGGGCCTGGATCGACCAGCAAAACCGCCGTACTCTTGCGCACCTCGAGAGCATCGAGCAGAGGCCAGCCATCCACAAGCGCCTCACGCAGCTGTGGAACTATGAGAAGTTTGGGTTGCCGCACCGTGAAGGAAACCGCTACTTCTTCACGAGGAACGATGGGCTGCAGAACCAGGCAGTCCTCTACACTGCGGACTCGCTCGAAGCAGAGCCGCAGACCCTGCTTGACCCCAACAAAATGACCGCGGATGGCACCATTGCGCTTTCCGGCTGGGAGCCAAGTCGTGAGGGTCGCCTCCTTGCGTACGGCAGGTCGATCTCCGGCTCCGACTGGCAGGAATGGCGAGTGCGAGACGTTGCTACCGGCAGGGACCTCAACGACCGGATCCAGTGGGTCAAGTTTTCCGCAGTCTCATGGACCAAGGACTCGCAAGGCTTCTTTTACTCCCGGTATGACGAGCCAAGGGCTCGAGATCCTCTCCGCGACGTGAACTACTTCCACAAGCTCTACTACCACCGGGTCGGGTCACCGCAGACGGCCGACGTCCTCATCTTTCACGACCCCCAGAACAAGGACTTGAGCTTCGATGGCGAGGTGACCGAGGACGGTCGCTACCTCGTCATGGCCATTCGCAAGGGCACTGACCCTCGCAGGCGGATCCAGGTGAAGGACCTTGAAAAACCCCAGTTGCCAGCGATCAACTTGTTCGACAAGTTGGATGCCGCCTACACCTTCGTGGGCAACGATGGACCTCGTTTTTGGCTGCTTACAGACCTCAACGCGTCCCGCGGAAGGTTGATCGAGGTGGACTGCAGCGTGGAGCCGGATCTCGACGGTTCAAGAGCCTTGAAGGAGGTCCTTCCCGAGTCTCCCGACACGTTGACGCAAGTGACAGTGATCGGTGGCAAGCTCGTCGCCCTGTATCTCAAGGACGCTCGAACCTCGGTGAAAGTTTTTGGTCTCGACGGATCTCTGGAGCGCGAGCTGGCCCTTCCGGGAATTGGGACCGCGACTGGATTCCAGGGCAAGCGAGATGCGACCGAGACCTTTTACTCCTTTGGTGGCTTCGTTTCTCCTCCCGCTGTTTTCCGCCTCGAGTTGAAGACGGGCGAGAGCACCCTTTTCCGGCAACCCAGGCTGGCTTTCAACCCTCTTGATTATGAGACGCGCCAGGTCTTCTTCGCTTCCAAGGACGGGACCCGCATACCGATGTTCGTCTCGCACCGCAAGGGGCTCATGCTCGATGGGAATCGCCCAGCCCTTCTCTACGGCTACGGCGGATTCAACATTTCGATGACCCCGAGTTTTTCCGCCACCGCGCTGTGTTGGATGGAGCTGGGAGGAGTTTACGCGGTGCCCAACTTGCGCGGGGGGGGCGAGTACGGCAAGGAATGGCATGAGGCGGGCATAAAGCTTCTGAAGCAAAACGTGTTCGACGATTTCGTCGCCGCGGCCGAATGGCTCATTGCGAACAAGTACACGAAGCCAAAGCGGCTCGCAATTCACGGCCGCTCGAACGGTGGCCTGCTCGTGGGGGCTTGCATGACGCAGCGGCCGGAGCTTTTTGGCGCGGCAGTGCCGGCCGTGGGTGTGCTCGACATGCTCCGCTACCATAAATTCACAATTGGTTGGGCCTGGGCCTCGGATTACGGCTCGGCGGACAACTCGGAGGAGTTCAGGGCGCTCCACGCCTATTCGCCAGTCCATAATGTGAAGAAGGGCACGAGGTACCCGGCAACGCTGATCACCACGGCGGACACCGACGACCGTGTGGTGCCGGCACACAGCTTCAAGTTTGCGGCGGCACTCGAGGCTGCACACCGGGGTTCGGCGCCGATCTTGATCCGTATTGATACGAAGGCGGGTCATGGCGCGGGCAAGCCGACATCGAAGGCGATCGACGAGGCGGCGGATATCCTCACGTTCCTGGTCAAGGAGCTGAGCGTCTGAGCGAAAATTACGTGGGCTCGGAGCTCCCTTGCTGGAGGAGGCGGACCCTCCCCCTCTTCCGCGCTCGATAAGCGCCGGGCGCCTCCGGCGCCGATGGTGAGGGAGCGCTGGCCAGGGTGTCCCCACCATGGCCGCGAGAAGTACAAAGACCGCTTCCCGCCTTCTCAGGATTGGCCTGAGCGCGTGCTCTCTCGATCTATTGGCAGACGTTGGGGCAGTTTGCGATGCGAATGCACAAGCAATCCGCAGTCGTGCAGGCTACTGGTCTGAGACCACCCAGGAAGAGAAAGCCGAGGAATCTGACGGCGTCAGTGAGGTTAATTTTCTTGTCGCCATCCCCATCGAGAAGCTCGATGTTCGCGGAATCGTTGGCAGTGCCGTCTCCGCAGGGCAGAGAGGGATTCGTGCCCAGGAAGAGGTAGTTCAGGAGACTCACTGCATCCGAGATGTTGGCGTTACCGTCCTGATTTTCGTCGCCGTGCTTCTGCAGGCCCCCCGTGGGCGCCATGCTCACGGTCACCGTGACGTCCTTGACGGTTGCTTGGCCCGTGTCGCCCTCGCAGCCACTGTCTCTCAGGGTCAAACGGAACTTGTAGTCTCCAGCGGCATCGACGATCAAGGTGATCTTCACGGCGGCGGGATCCTCGATGCTGGCGTTCGCGCCTGGCGGAGTCGATACGATTTCCCAGAAGCGGGAAAGCGTTTGGGTGTCGTCGTCGCCATCCGTGGAGGCGCTGGAGTCGATAGCGAAAGTCGCATTGTCCTCTTGAATCACCACACTTTCAGGGGGGGCAATGATTGCTTCGGGCGGCTGGTTTGCGCAAACGCTGCAGGTCGCCGCGATGCCGCTGTAGTTTGTGACCGAGATCGATAACGGACCCACCGGCGGGCTTGTGATGGTGAAGGTCGTCGCAGTTCCGGTGACCATCGAGGGCGCACCGCCATTCACTCGGATGAGGATTTGCTGGTTCTCGGCGTCTGCAGGGTTGTCCCAGGTCACAACGACCGATCCGTCTTCCCGTCGCATGCAGCTCAAACACCGCACGTGCTTTTGATTGCGTGGAATCGGGCAAATCGCCAGGGCGGAAAAGTTGAGAGAGGCTTCACTCGAGCCGCTTGTGGTCAAGAGAAGGACGTGGTCGAGGGTCGCGCCGGAGTGGTCCTTGCCCTGGGTAAGCTCGCCGATGTCTGCCAGCTTGAAGGTGCCGAGGTAGCTGATCGGCTCGGCGCTCCCGGCAGGGTAGAGCTTCACCTGGAGAGTCAGCGGGCCTTGAACATCGTCGCCGTCAACATCCATGACTACCGCGTAATCGGTGTTGCTGGTCATCTTGAACGTGCCAAGTGGTACGTCTTTCTTGCCTTCGAAGGGAGGCATGTTGAAACAGTCCGTCTGCAAGAGACCGCTGACGTGGTCCGACGGCTCGTTGTTCAAGTCGTCGAACGAAAAGCTCATTCCAAGGCCGAAGTTGCTGCCCGGATCGAGGACGCCGGCGCCTTCATCAAAAGCGTAGTGCTGACGCACGAATACGGCGCCCTCCTTGATGCCAGGATCGGCTCTCATGACGAAGCGCAAGCGGTAGTTCTCGTCCGCTGCTGGCCTTGCAACGGAGTTCTTGAGCCCCGTAATCCCAAGGTTTCCGAGGCCCGGGAAGTCGAAGCTACCCGGCTTGAGCGAGAGCACGCCCGCCGACGCACCCACCGTGCCTCCATCAGCTGCGGCCTGGGTTTGACACGTATTCAGGTCGATGCCCATCGAGGCCGTGGGCTGGTCCCAATTGTCAAGGTTCGTGAGCGCGTCGGTAAAGAAGCAGTTGAAAGCGGGTACCGTGCCCGATCGCCCGGCGTTGTTCTTCGGTGTCGGAGTGCGGAGCTCGTAGTCAGTGGAGTTGTTGCCGAATCCGGGAAACGTTACAAGCTTGATGGTCAGGCTCTGGTCGCCATCGACGGGAAAGCCGCTGGCCGGCGTGCCGAGGTTGCCATTGCTGCCGGTATAGTTTCCGTAGGCCAGGCAGTCGATCGTGTCGAAACAGACACGTCCTGAAAATGGGGCCATCAGGCCTTCCGGCATCAAGAGGTCCGGCGTCACGTCAAAAGCCGCCTCGAAAGCCGCGGTGCCGACAAGAATCGTGGAGCCCCTTGCGTCCTCCATGACATTCCTGGTGAACATCACCTCACCTGTCTTCGCGCCGGCAGCGTCCTGGAAGATGATCTTGTGCCCGGCCACGAAATTCTGGCCCAGCGAAGCCATCGTCAGCTCCACGAACTGAATTCGCGGATCGCCGTGCCACTGACCGAGCGCCTCGCTGATGCGCATGAAGTGAAAGGCTGCCTGCGCGGAGGATGCCAGGGAAAGCAATGTGAGAGACGCCAACAGGGAGCGCTTAATTGTGATCATGGGAAGCTCACTATCTTTCTTGCTCGAGGAGAGACCCGAATAATCAAACAATCCCATACCTTCCTTCAGTGTAGGTCAAGGCTGACGGGATTTCGAGAATTGAAACGAGGTACAGAAACGTAACTTGGGCCCGGCGGGCCCCTGACCGGATTGCCGGGCGCCGTGCCCATGCCGCCCGAACCAGATCCCAACGGTTGCGAGCACGTGCGAGTCTTCTCGCTGTTGTGCACGACGTCCTGGGGGGCTCTTGCCACTACCCCGGATGGGTTTCAGGTTCGCAGCGACGCCACGACGCGTTCCGCAATGTGCTCCGAGACTCCCGCGATCGTCATGCATGGGTGGAAGCCGATGGATGTCGGAATCACTGAGCCGTCGGCGACGAAGAGGCCCGGATTTCCGTGTACCTCGCCATCCGCCGAGACCACGCCCCGCGCCGGGGAGTCGCTGAGGTTGCATCCCCCGAGCGGATGAACCGTGAGGATGCGGCGAAAGATCTGCCACGTGAAAAGTGTCCCAAATGTGGCGCCATAGCAGTTCGCCACGGAGCGCATCGCAGCCTCCATCCGACGTACCAACTCGCGATTCTCCTTGAAGTAGCGCCAGCGCACATCCAGGCGACGGCCGTTGTAGACAACGCGTCCGCCTGCGTTGTCACGCCCGATCGCGAACAGGTTGGTCATTCGCCCTGCGGGTCCAGCGTTTCTCATGCGGCGTGGCAGCGGCTGGCTGAAGTCACCCCGCGCGAAGGCTTTCACAAGAATACGTGGAAAGCTTCGCCACAGAAAAGGTGAGAGGAACCGAAGCCAGCCGAGCCGCGGTTGCCCGTGCGACGCCAGCACTTCCAGGATCGCTCGATTGAAGCTCGGCTCAGGGAGGAGGCCGCCGGTCGTCAAGCGGACCTCAAGAGGGCTGCCTTCATACCCCACCTGAGCCTGAGCCTGGCCTATCTTCATCAGTTCGATCTGGAGTTTGTTCCCGAAGACATCGGGATTGCGGGTTTGACGCTTACCTGGAATATTTTCGATGGCGGTCGCACGCGGCGTGATCTTGCCGAAGCACGAAAGACGCAGCGGCAGGCTTCGATCGGCAAGGCTGAGACGCAGTCGCAGGTAACGGTGGAGGTGGTCGCTTTGACTCGAAAGGTCGAGGAGTCGCGATCGTTGCTCCGGGCATCGGAGCTCGGGCTCGAAGCGGCTCAGGCGAACCTGCGTGTCGCGAAGGACAAGTTCGATCAGAAGGCACTTCTCTTGAAAGACCTGCTCTCTGCGCAGCTGGATGCTGCCAGGGCGGATTATCAGCTGCGCGAAGCCGGCCTCGCTTGCCTGACCGCGGAGTCCGAGCTGGAGAGAGCCCTTGGCGGGGAGGATTGAATGGACTTGAGATTCAGGTTGTTACGCCGTGGCGTGTGGATGCTCTCCGTGCTGTTGCAGGGGTGCAAGGAGGACGCTCCCTACGTCAAGCCACCGACGCCCGTGCGGGTGGCCACAGTGGAAGAGTTCCGCGGCGCGCCGGGCTTGAGATATTCAGCTGACATCAGGCCGCAGCAGCAGATCAGCCTCGCCTTTCGCGCGGGCGGATACGTGGAGGAGGTCGCAAGAGCGCGAGGACTGGACGGTGCGATGCGTCTTCTCCAGGAGGGGGACCCAGTAAAGAAAGGCCTGGTGTTGGTCCGGCTTCGCGAGAAGGAGTACTCCGAAAAGTTCCATCAGGCGAAAGGCAGGCTAAGCGAAGCCCTTGTGGCGGCTCAGCAAGCCCGTCTCGAATTCGAACGCGCCGAGAGTCGGCTCGCGTCGAGCACCATGACGCAGGCGGATTACGAAGGTGTTCAAGCAAAATGGGAAGCAGCTCAGGCGCGCCTCGTGCAAGCAAGGAGCGCCGTCGAGGAAGCCCAGTTGTTGCTCGACGACTGCGCGCTGAAGGCTCCGCTCGACGGTATTGTCCTTCGTCGTCAGGTGGAGCCGGGTGCGCTCGCAACTCTCGGTCAGGCGATGGTAGTTGTCGCCGATGTCTCTTCCGTCAAGGTGGTCTTCGGGGTACCGGACATCCTGATCCGGTCCGTCGAGATTGGGCAGACAATTTGCGTTGCCACGGAGTCCATTCGAGGCGAGCGCTTCGAGGGCCGCGTAACGCGAGTATCGCCCTGGGCCGATCCGAGGAGCCGTGTCTTTGAGGTGGAGATCACCGTGCCCAATGCCGACGGCAAGCTCAAGGTCGGGATGATCGCCAATCTCCGGCTCAACGATCCGAAGGAGGGCCCTCCCGAGCCCGTGATTCCCCTCGGCGCCGTGGTGCGTCCGGGTGGCAGCAGGATTGGATATGGGGTCTTTGTGGTTGAGGAGAGGGACGGTGCGAGCCATGCCAGGCTCAAGCCTGTTGAACTGGGCGCCGTGCACGGC
>SXGS01004176.1_pt1 | contig 22894 bp, 21 predicted proteins | sample 3174681 | NCBI WGS metagenome assembly SXGS01 (sample SAMN11356861, study PRJNA531348) | freshwater metagenome | isolation source: freshwater sample F1-80 | place: China: Fuxian Lake, Yuxi | collected 2017-12-25
GACGATGTCGCCTTCGCGCACGATTTCCACCGCGCCGATGTTCTCGGAGTAACGATAGATGGCGGTGTTGTTGGCGCTACCCTGCGAGGTGTTGTTCAGCGTAGCGAAAAAGCCCACCTCGCCCGACGGGCCGATGCCGAAGAGATTGAAGCCGCCGAGATCGCCGAACGCGACAAGGGCATGGCGCAAAAGAGCGCAGAATTTATGCAAAAGGGCGCTGAGCTTTACGTGCGGGAATAGTCCCGCGCCGAGGCGACGCGCTATGGCGTGAAAACCCGTTACGGGCGACCGGCCTGCAGCATCGGCGAAATCCAACGGTGATTGGCGAAAATCCGGGTGTCTCGAAACATCGCGACAGCACACCTTTATCGAGCGAAGCCGGTCGACTCGATCTGCGTTGCAGCTAAGCAACGTGGATCTATGACGCCGACGCGACGGACGCTCATTTTCGCCTTTTGAGTGTCCGCCGTAGCGGGGAAGGGCGTCAACGCCCGTCGTTGAGCCAGTCCCGTCTCTTTGGGATGTTCGTTCGGCTTGCGCCGGACACCTCCCGAACGCCCAGGGAGCTTCGCCCGGCCGAAAGGTCGGGCGTTTCTCCCGGGCAGTGTTTCCCCCTGCTGACAAACTGCCTCCGAGGCGCCAAACAGGCCTTCGGAGGTGTTTTTCATGACCGAAGCCAGAAAGCCCGCCGTGATCGGCGTCGTCACCGTTTCCGATCGCGCCAGCGCCGGTGTCTATGAGGATAAGGGCGGACCGGCCATCGAAGCCTATTTCACGCGGGTGCTGATAACGCCGCACCGTATCGAGCGACGGGTGATCCCGGATGGCTTTGAGAGCGTTCGCGACACGCTCATCGAGCTGGCGGACAAGGTCGGTTGCGATTTGGTCGTCACCACCGGCGGCACCGGGCCCAGTCCGCGCGATCTGACGCCTGAGGCGACGCTCGCCGCCTGTCCGCGTGAACTTCCCGGCTTTGGCGAACTGATGCGGCAGGTGTCGCTCTCACAGACCCCGACAGCCATCCTGTCGCGCCAGCTTGCGGCGCATCGCGGCAAATGTTTGGTGATCAATCTGCCGGGCAAGCCGGCCGCAATCGAACTCTGCCTCAATGCGGTGATGCCGGCGACGCCCTATTGCCTCGACCTGATCGGCGCGGCGTGGATCGACACCGATCCGACGCAGGTAAAGACCTTCCGGCCGCAAGCGAAATAACCGCGCGCAAAATAACCGTCCTTTCGGGTAGGTTTTCCCTGCATTTTCCGGGCTCTGCGCCGCTTCTCATCCTGCCTTCCAGGCTGTATAGAAAATGGCGGCCGGCAGTTCCGGCAGGCTTCCTTGCAGCGAGGTTTGGCGATCATGAGCGAATTGCGTCTGGTCCTTCTGGGCGTTGCGGGCCGTATGGGCCGCATGCTGACGCAGGTCGCCCCCGATACGCTCGGGGTGAAGCTCGTGGCGGCGCTTGAGCCGGAGGGTTCCGGCGCGCTGGGCGTCGACAGCGGCGCCGCTTTCGGGCAGGGGCCCAATGGCGTGCGGGTGACATCCGACCTCTCCGCCGCGCTCGCGGATGCGGATGTTGTCGTTGATTTCTCGCGTCCTGAGGCGACCGTCGCCATGGCGCGCGCCGCTGCGAAGGCGAAAGTCGCGCATATTATCGGCACCACAGGTTTCAGCGATGATGATCTCGCCGTGATCGCGCAAGCATCGCGCGATACGGTGATCGTGCGTTCGGGCAATATGAGCCTTGGCGTGAATCTCCTCGCTGTTCTGGTTGAACGCGCCGCAAAAGCGCTCGGCCCGGCGTGGGACGCCGAAATCGTCGAAATGCATCACCGGCTGAAAGTCGACGCCCCCTCCGGCACAGCTTTGCTGCTGGGGGAGGCGGTGGCGCGCAGCCGTGGCGTGGATCTCGCCACCCATAGCGCGCGTGGACGCGATGGCGTCACCGGCGCACGGCCAACCGGCGAAATCGGTTTCGCCAGCCTTCGAGGCGGCACCGTTATCGGCGATCATTCGGTGATTTTCGCTGGCGCCGGCGAAAGAATCGAACTCTCCCATCAGGCAGAGGACCGCGGTATTTTTGCGCGCGGCGCACTGGCGGCTGCACTCTGGACGCGCGGTAAAACGCCGGGCCTCTATTCGATGGCGGATGTTTTAGGCCTTTCAGGCGAATGAATTTCGAGAGATGCGCATGAACATCAGTCGCACGCTCGTCCTTGTCCGACATGGACAAAGCGAATGGAACGCCAAAAACCTCTTCACCGGCTGGAAAAATCCGGATCTGACGCCGCTTGGCGTGGATGAGGCGCGTCGCGCCGGCAGAGAGCTGCGCAAACGCGATATTCTGTTCAGCGTCGGCTTTACCTCTGCGCTGCTACGCGCCCAGCATACGATGTCGCTGATCTTTGAAGAGTTGGGTCAATCCGCCGTGCCGACGGTGCGCGACCGCGCGCTGAATGAGCGTCACTATGGTGATCTCTCGGGCCTCAACAAGGATGAGGCGCGGGATAAATGGGGCGAAGAGCAGGTACGCCTGTGGCGCCGCTCCTATGATGTGCCGCCGCCGGGCGGCGAAAGTTTGAAGGATACGGTGGCGCGGGTGCTGCCGTTTTATTGCCAGCGTATTTTGCCCCCGGTGATGCGCGGCGAACGCGTGCTCGTCGCCGCGCACGGCAATTCACTGCGCGCCCTGGCGATGGTTCTCGATCAACTGACGCCGGAAACCGTGCCGACGCTGGAGATCTCGACCGGCGTGCCGATCATCTATCAACTGAATGCGGATTCGACCGTGGCGTCGAAAACCGTGCTCGACGCCTGATCAGATGTTGAGGTCGCGGTAGACGCTGACCTCTCTTTCACGGGCGATGCGCGCGTCGTCACCTGCCTTCACGCCGCGCCAGATGTCGAAGGCGGTGATCGCCGTCGCAATCAGGCTGATGATTTTTCCAAACAACATGCCAAAGGGAAAAATAAGCCGTTCGAGCGGCACAATAAATTGCGTGCCGAAGAAGATGGTCCCTGCATTGATGAAATAGGCGGTACGAAACAGCGTTTTTTCTTTCCAGGCTTCGCGCGCATAGGGGCGCGACCTGTTTTTCACCGCTTTGTTGTAGCGCGGATTGACGGCCAGACCGAAGAAACGTCGTTTGGACGGCAGCGCATTTGGACCAGCAATGAGATCGTCGAGCGTCCAGTCCAGCGTAACATGCGCATAGACCGCCAGCAGCACATTGGCGATCACAAGCACAAGCTTCATATAGAAAAAGGACAGACCGACTTGAGAGGGCAAGTCGACGAAAAAAAGCTGGGTGAAGGCGTTGAGCGCAAAAGCGGAACGATGAAACGCCGCCCTGTTCATGTCCTGAATCTTCTCGTCGATAAACGCGGGACCGCCCTTGGCGCCAGCCAATGTGATCAGCGTTTGCTGCTGGCTTGCGTCGAGCCCGAATTTTTTGGTGAGATCGGCGATCGACTCTTCCGGCTTGCCCCGCACAATTTTGAAGGTGACGGCTGAAAACAACGCGTTGGCGCGGGAGAGAAACCCGCGCGCATTCGCGTAACTGGATGTCATCGTCTCAAGAAGATTGTCTGAGTCCGCCATCAACCCGATCCACAAGCTTGTTGCGCCGACCGTCAAGACGACGGGCGCGAATCGCGTCTATCATAAACGTCTGACCGCAAGCGTGTGGCGGTCCAGACGCCTCAGCATATAGCGCAGTCGCTGGATGCGTCATGAGCCTGGAGGCGATCATGCCAGAGATGAACGAGCCAATTCCTGGCGTCCGCCATGCGCCTGGCTTTCTCGATGCAGATGCGCAGACCGCCCTCGCCGCCCACATTGCCGGAGTGATTGCCGCTGCGCCTTTGTATGTCTCGCGCATGCCCCGCACCGGCGTCCCCATGTCGGTGAAAATGACCAATTGCGGGCCCCTCGGCTGGGTGAGCGATCAGGAACAGGGCTACCGCTACGAATCCCGTCATCCGGAATCCGGGGAGCCCTGGCCGCCCATTCCGGCGCTCCTGCTGGAGGCCTGGGACCGTCTGACAGGCTATCCAAAGCCGCCGGAGGCCTGTCTGGTCAATGTCTACGACGCGACGGCGCGGATGGGCCTGCATCAGGACCGTGACGAAACCAATTTCGACGCGCCGATCCTCTCGCTATCTCTGGGCGCAGACTGCCGATTCCGGATTGGCGGCCAAAAACGCGCCGATCCAGCCATTTCCCTGATTTTGTCCGCCGGTGACGCGCTTGTGTTGGGCGGCCCGGCGCGGCTTTGCTTTCATGGCGTCGACAAAGTCCTGCCGACTCTGACCGCGCCCTTGCCGCCGCCGCTCACGGCGCTGGGCGTGCGAGTGAATTTAACGCTCCGGCGCGTCACTTGAGGGCTAAAGTTCATGCTCTGTTCAAGATTGCGGGGTTAAAGGATCAGTTGAGGAGCATATTGTTTCTTCGGCTGCATTCGTTTAATTTTCGGCCGATCAACGAATTCTTGGTCCGATCTTGTTCGGGCCGGGTATGAAAACGGCGCACGAAAGCAAACGCCGACTATTGAGGAAAGGAACAAGGATGAAGTCGATTTCCCTGTTGACGTTCGCTGTGAGCGTCGCTCTCGCTGCTTCCGCTGGCAATGCGCTTGCTGGCGACGCCGCTGCGGGTGAAAAGGTTTTCGCGAAGTGCAAGGCCTGCCATCAGGTTGGCGAAACCGCCAAGAACGCGGTTGGACCGAATCTGAATGGCATTTCCGGCCGTAAGGCTGGCGCTGCCGAGGGCTACAACTATTCCGAGCCCATGAAGGGCTCTGGCCTGACCTGGGACGAGGCGACCTTCAAGGAGTTCATCAAGAACCCGAAGGGCAAAGTCGCCGGCACCAAGATGGTGTTCCAGGGTCTCGCCGCCGACAAGGACGGTGATGACGTGTGGGCCTATCTGTCCTCCTTCGCCGCCGACGGCAAGAAGAACTAAGACAGCCTTACAAGGTTGGAATTTTGGAAAGCGGCCCTTGTGGCCGCTTTCTTTTTTGTCGCGACACATGCGCAACCATGCGAACAACCCAGAACTCGCGGCCTGTGTTGAGATAGCTTATAGAGAGCGCAATCTTTTTTCCTTGCGACTATGCGGAGCGTGCGCTCTGCGTGGGAGCCTCTTGGCAATCACCCGCTGTGAACAGACGACCCGACGAAATCTCTTCCGATGTCATGCAACCGCTGGCGACGCTGCCGGTTTTCTTCCCGCTCGCCGGGAAACGCGTGATTGTTGTCGGCGGCTCTGAAGGCGCCGCCTGGAAAGTCGACCTCGCCGCCGCCACAGGCGCGCAGGTGGCTGTTTACGCCACAGCCCCCTGTGAGAAACTTCGAGAACTTATCGCAGCCCGCGCCAACGTCGCCCTGCATGAACGCGCCGTTGCGCCTGAGGATTTCACTGGCGTGGCGCTGGCATTCGGCGCCACATTTGACGACGCCGAGGCGCTCGCGGCGCGCGCAGCCGCAGACGCTACGGGGGTTCCGCTCAATCTCGCGGATCGACCGGGGATGAGCGATTTTATTATGGGCGCGATCGTCAATCGTTCGCCGCTGGTGATCGGTGTGTCGACAGGCGGCGCTTCTCCTGTCTTTGCGCAGGCGGTGCGGGGACGTATCGAGTCGCTGGTGCCCGCCAGTTTCACTGCATGGGCGCGCGCGGCGCAGGATTGGCGACCGGGCGTCTTGTCCTCCGGCCTGGATTTTCTTGCGCGACGCGATTTCTGGCGCCGTTTCACGCGTCTCGCCTTTTGCGATATTGAACGCGCGCCTCAGGAAAACGACCGTATCGCGCTTCTCAACGAAACCCGCGCCGCAGGCCCAGCCGTTGCACGCGGCCGAGTGACTCTGGTCGGCGCCGGTCCCGGCGATCCTGAACTGATTACTTTGAAGGGAATGCGCGCACTGGCGGGCGCTGATGTCGTGCTGTTCGATGATCTGGTGCCGGCAGGGATTCTCGATTTTGCGCGGCGTGAGGCGACGCGCATTAATGTCGGCAAACGCGGCTACGCCCCCTCCGTTCGACAGGAGGAAATTTCCGGGCTGCTGGTGTCGCTGGCGAAAGAGGGCAAACATGTTGTCCGCCTCAAAGGCGGCGATCCGCTGATTTTTGGTCGCGCCAATGAAGAAATCGCAGCGATGCGCGCTGCTGGTCTCGATATTGAGATTGTGCCGGGCGTCACCGCCGCCTGCGCCAGCGCCGCCGCGATTGGCGCTTCCCTCACAAGTCGCGAAACGGCGCGGCGTGTTCAGTTCATCACCGCACACACCAAGGATGGCGTTTTCCCGGAAGATTTTGATTGGGGCGCGCTTGCCGATCCACGCGCGACAACCGCTGTTTACATGGGTAATCGCACCCTGCCGGCGCTTTCCGCGCGCTTGCTCGAAAAAGGCCTGGCGCCGGATACGCCCGCCTTTCTGGTCGAACGGGCGTCAACGCCGGACGAAAGAATTATTCGCGGCACGATCGCCGATTTGCCGTCGCGCGTTGCGCATGAAACGCTGGTGGGGCCGGTGATGGTGTTGATCGGACGGGCGCTGATCGACAATAGTTGATGGAGCGGCGCCTTACGCGCCTTCTTTCAAAAGCGCGAGAAGGCCGTCTTCATCCGGTTTTGCGGCGACGTCTACACGCAACCCTATGGTGCGCAAGGGCGCCGCGACTTCCTCGGAAAGCGCCAGCGACCGGATCGACGTCAGCGCCGGCGTCAGCATCTCCGCCTCGACGAGACGCAGGAAAATCTCAACGCTACGACGTGAATAATGCAACGCGACACTGATTGTTTGCGCCCGCAAAGCGTCACGCGCTGCATCTGTCAAAGCCATCGCCGCGCGCGCTTCATAGACATCGATAGCCGTAATCTGATGTCCGGCGGCGCGCAGACCTGCTTCGAGAGTCGATTGTCGATCACGCCCGGCGAGATAAAGAAAATGCGCTGGTTTGGCATAGGCGTCCAATAGCAATGGCAGGATCGCTTCGGCCGCGCCGGCGACAATGTGCGGGTTTAAATTACGCGCGCGTGCAGCAGTTGCTGTCTTCGCGCCAACCAGATGAAAGGGCAGGGCGGTGAGTGATGAAATATTCGCAACTGCTTCAATCCCTTTTGCGCTGGAGGCGAGCACGGCGTCAAAATCGCCGGACGGTATCAGCGCATGAGTGGCCACGATCTCAAGCACCGGCGACAGGATCGGCGTATAACCGAGCGTGCGCAGTTTTTCTCCGCTCCGCGCCGCATCTTCGCGCGCACGCAGCAGCAATGCCTGCTTCACATCAGCCCCGCAACGCCATGCGGCAGGCGCAGGATGATCTCCTTGCCCGCGTCGGCGCCGATCAGGGCGGCGTCAATCGCCCGGCCCTCCCGACGCACATGATAGGTTTCGCCGCCATCGACCTTGATCACTTCGCCGTAGAAAGACAGACGCTCGCCCTCAACAAGCGCCAGTCCGGCGATCGGCGTCCGACAGGAGCCGTCGAGCGCCGACAGGAAGGCGCGTTCGGCGGCAAGCGCCTGCGCAGTCGCAGTATCCAGCAGCGGCGTCAGCGCTGTGCGTGTCACGGAGTCATTGGAACGCGCCGTAAGGCCAATCGCGCCCTGTCCGGCAGCTGGCGGAAAATCGTCGAGCGAGAGTAGGGCGGTGGCATGTTCGGCGAGTCCCAGCCGCTTCAGACCAGCGAGCGCCAGCAGTGTGGCGTCAATCTCGCCGTCTTTCACCTTGCGCAGTCGCGTCTCGACATTGCCGCGCAGCAAAGTGGTTTGCAGGTCCGGACGCTTGCGCTTCACCTGCGCGGCGCGACGCAGTGATGCGGTGCCGACAACGGCGCCCTCTGGCAGTGTGTCGATCGTCATCCCATCGCGACCGATCCATGCGTCGCGCGGGTCTTCACGCGGCAGGAAACCGGCGATGACGATTTCCGACGGCAAATAGGTCGGCAGATCTTTCGAGGAGTGGACGGCAAAATCGATTGCGCCAGCGATGAGGGCGCTGTCCAACTCCTTGGTGAAAAGGCCTTTGCCGCCGGCTTCAGAAAGTGGCCGATCCTGTATCTGATCGCCGGTCGTCTTGATGATCTCAATGGTGAAATGCTCTTCGCTCACGCCATGGGCGCGGGCGAGCGCAGCGCGCGTCATCCGCGTCTGGGCCAGCGCCAGCGGGCTGCCACGTGTGCCGATACGCAAGCTTTTGACAGTCATTCGGTTCCACCTTGAGCAAACAGGATCAAAAGATGAGAGGGCGTGCGAGGCGCTGGCGCCTGCGTCTCATAACAGCCATCTTACTGCAAGACGCGCATCAGGCGCGCAATAAAGGGAATTCTGCTGAAGGCCTTGTGATTGATGCGCAGGGCAATGGCGCCCCTTTTAGTATTGCGCGAATTGCGCATGGCGGCGCGCGCATCGGCTAGAACACCGGCGCGATAGTTGGCGAGGGTGAGCGTGTCGCGGCCATGGCTCCAGCCATTGAAGATCTTGTCCTTCGCCGCATCGTAGCGTGCGATGTCGCCTTGCTGGGCGGCCACGTCGGCCAGACCAAAACTATAGGCGCGGAAGGCGGCGCGGGTGATCCGGCCGCTGTGTTTGGGGTCCATTTCAGTAAAGCTGTTGGCGATAAAGCGGTTCGCTTCCTTGGCGTCGATAACGCCATCGCGGTTTTCATCGAAGTTATAGAATATCGCATCCAGCACATGTTCCGCGTCGCTTTGCGCCTGCGCGCCGGAGACGATGAAAAACGCCGCAATCAACGTAAAGAAAAGCGGGCGGGCGCGCGTCAGTGTGAATCTCATGAACATTCTCACCAGTAGGACGAAAGCGCCGCAGCGTCGAAAATTTCGGCGATCCGCGCCCGCGTCGCGGGTGTTGCGCTCTCCGGCAGGTGGTCATGCGAAAAGAAACCGCTTTCGGCGATCTCGTGATCGGGCGGCCGGGGGCCATCGTATCGGAAGTCGCGCACAACATAGAGCGCCACATGGTCGCGCGGCGAACTGCGCCGATTAAGATAGACGGCGCGCAATTCCGGCGCGCCGACGACATGGACGCCGCATTCCTCGACAAGCTCTCGCGCCAGTGATCCAGCCATGGTCTCGCCGGCCTCGACGCCGCCGCCGGGCAGATAGAAGCCCGGCACATAGGTGTGCCGCACCAGCATGACCCTGTTGTCGGCGTCGATGACGAGACCACGGACGCCCAGCGTCATGGGACGATAAAAAAGCGCCGTGAAGGTGATCACACGGTGGATCAGCCGCGCCCGAGTCGACGGCGGCGGGGGATCGGAAGGCGCGGGGACGGCGGGGGCTGACATGGGCTAACTATGGCAAATGCGCGCCGGATGCTCTAGTCGTCGCCGGTAACGGAGACTGAAACGCGTGTCTTTTCTGCTTGCCCATCTATCCGATGCGCATATCGGACCGATCCCGCGCCCGAATCTGGCTGAACTGCTGGGCAAGCGCATGACCGGTTACGCCAACTGGCTCTACAAGCGCGCCGGCCAGCACGATATGGGCGTTCTGGCCCGTATCGTTGCGGATCTCAAGGCGCAGTCCCCCGATCACGTGCTGATGACCGGTGATATCGTCAATATCGGGCTGGCCGCCGAAATCGCCCAGGCGCGCGAATGGCTCGCCACGCTGGGAACGCCGGAGCAGGTCAGTTTTACGCCGGGCAATCATGACGCCTATGTCGTCGACGCCACCCAGTTGATCCACAAGACCCTCGCGCCGTGGACTGCCGGCGAGGAGGCGGGCGCGGGGTTTCCCTATCTGCGCAAGCGTGGCGGCATCGCCCTGATTGGTCTTGATTCCGGCGTGCCGACAGGCCCCTTCATCGCCTCGGGCCGACTTGGCGCGGCGCAGCTATCCCGATTGAGCGATTTGCTGGCGCAGTCAAAGGCGGAAGATTTGACCCGCGTGCTGTTCATCCATCACCCGCCCCATGTGGGCGGCGCCCGTATCCTGCGCGGTCTCGACGACGCCGGCGGCTTCGAGGCGGTCATCGCGCAGCAGGGGGCCGAACTCATCCTGCATGGTCATAACCACAAGCCGAGCCTCGCCCGGATTGCGGGACCCGGTGGCTCCTCCACGCCAGTTGTTGGCGTCGCCTCCGCCTCGGCCAAACCCGGCGGGCATCATCCGGGCGCGGCCTATCATCTCTTCTCATTTGAACGTGACGACGACCGGCTGCGCATCACCTTGCGGGCGCGGGGCGTCGATGCGGCAGGAGAGATCGCAGAAACGCCGGCAGTGACGCTTTAGCCGGCGAGGACGCTTCGGTAGATCCAATAACCAATGGTCGCCAGCAGCACGAAAAAGGCTGTCGCTCCAAAAATTTCGACACAGAAAAGATAACCTCTAAAAAATGCAAATTGACGCGGAGCAAGTCCGGACATGCGCGCTTTCGAGACAACAGCGTCCTGACGCAAGGCTTTGACAGCGCCGCCGCTGGCGTAATCGATGGCCAGCGCTCTTTCGCGTTCGATCAGCCGATGCGCGATGTAATCGGTGATCGCCTCCACCACCGTCTCGACGCTGTCGCTCTCGATCAGGGTGATCCGGCCGTGTCTTGTGTCCTGCAGAAAGCGATAGCTGCGCCGGTCGCCCGCCATCTCGACGAAGCCGATCTGGTCGATAAACAGCCGTGGCGTGGCGCCTGGCGCGATGGCGACGTCGAAAATGTCGCAATCCTTTGGCGCCTGCGCCAAAACCGGGGTGAGGGCTTCCGCCAGCATCTCCAGCCGGGCGATCTCCGCCGCGCGAACATCAATGCGGGCTGAGGAGTGTTCGGCGTTTTCGACCCGTGCGCGCCGTAACGCCGAGGCGAGGGAAGCAACGCGCGTTTCGAGCGGCGCCGGGCCGCTATGCGCCGGGCGCTCATTCTCGGCCAGGGTCGGCAAAACTTCTTCCATCTTGTCCTGAACGGTCATTTCTGCAGACCCGCAGCGGCGCCTCCGGTCTTATAGCCGCTGGCGCGCCCGGTGCGAAGGGCGGCCGTCTGTCCACAGGACGAGGAGTCGACTTTTATGATGCCGTCCGGCAAGTGAAAACATGGCTGAAACCACTGATTCTGGCGATGACGGATATTACAGGGAATAGCCCGTGGATATCTCGCCGCGAAGGACGGTTGGAGGATTGAATGGCGGCGATCCGAAGCGACACAGACGATAGCGGCGTTCGGATCGAGCGCCTTCTGATCGGTCTGGCGCTCGCCGGCCTCGCCGCCATTGAGGCGTCGACGGGCCGGGATCATGTCATTTTCGCCGGCCTCGCCGGCGCCGCCGCGATATATTTGCTGCGCCCGGCGCGCGATCTAACCCGTCAGGGCGCCACTGCTGCTGTCGATTTCGTCGCTATCGCGCTTTTCGCCTTTTTCTGTGATCCGACCCATCCGCTCTGGCAGGCGCCGGATACATTCGAGCAGCTTCTCCGTTTTTCGTCTGTTGGGGCGGGCGTCGCAGTGGGCCTTTATGTGCTGGGCGTCGCCGGATTAACGGCGCGCTCGCGTATCGCTCTGCGCGTCGGCATGTTCGCGCTGCCCTACATTTTCAGTCTCGTGCTGGCGCTTGGCGCGCCGCCTGTCACGCAATTGGGCGGGGCGCTGCTTTTTGGCGTCGAGTCGCCAGAAGTGTTGCGCAAGATCATCGGCCGCACACTCGTGCTGTTTGTGCTGAACGAAGCCGTCGTGGTCGGCGTGCCTCTGGCGCTTGGACGCTTCCTGCCGCCGCAATGGCGGCCGCACCGCATCCTGCTGGGCGCCGCCTTCCTCGCCTCCCTGACGCCCTATATTGCATCGAGCGAGACGCTCTTCGTGACCCCCTATCTCCCCAAGCCGCTCGCCGCGATCGCCGGCGCTCTGCTGATCGCGCTGGCGCAGGCGGGACTTTGGGGCGAAACCTATCTTGTAACCCAGTCATTGGCGGGTCTGTTACGCGCAGCGCCCTCGCTTTCCGCGGTTGTCTATAACGACTGGCGCGTCGGCGCCGAAAAAGGCTTCGTTTACGGCCTAGTCTTTATGGCCGTGGTTCTGGCGGCCGGGCTGATGGCCTATTTTCCGCCTGCAGCCACGCTCATCGTCGGATCCGGGCCGCTCGGCGCCGGCCTGCTTGGCGCGCTGATCTATCCGCTTGGACGCGCCATCGTCGAAAGCACCGACTCCACGCCGCCATTTCTGGGACGTTTGCAGGAATGCTATTCCCGGCCGACCAATTATGCGCGTGGCGTCGTCGCCGGCGCAGCCATCAGTATTGGCGTAATGATCAATCTGCCGGCGGTCGGCGGCTGGGATCGTTTCCTGTTCGGTTTTGTCACAGGCGCGCTGGTCTATGCCGGCGTTGACGCGCTGTTCGATGGCGTCGAGCTTTCGAAAGGTCGCCGGCAGCATTTCCGTAGCTGGCGCGTCTATATGCTCGGGGTTCTGCTCGGTGGTTTCGTCGCCGGCGCGGTCGCCTGGTATCTCGACACGGGGCAGGTCGAGACCATCTGCCGGAAATTCGCCGCCTATAATTCGCTCGATTACGCGCGCGACGGCAAAGCGGTCGAAAATTACATCATCCGTCCCCTGTTCTCGAAATGGGGAACAACGGATCTCGGACCCGTCGATGGCGCCGTGCGGCTGTTTTACGACGAGTCCTTCTCCGGCGTCATTCAATGGGTGTTCGCGGCGCCACTGTTCTCGATCAATCTGTTCTTCCTCACCGCGCTGATCACTCGCAGCCTCCGGCCGCTGCGTCAGCTTGCGAGTTGGGAAGGCCTCGACATGCTGATCGAAAATGCCGTCAGGGTGTTGCGCTGGGGTCTGTGGATGGCGCCGGTGATCTATTCCTTCCTCAAGGCCTCGCCCGATCCCACCTGGTACAATCAGGACGGGCTGATCCGCACCGGCGTCGCCACATGGATGAACTCCTCCCTTCCGGAAGGCGACTTCCGGGCCTGGAGCGTCGATATTTTCATGGCGATGCTCGCCTATGACGCGCTGCGCGTGTTGATCTGGTTCGATCACATGGGTCTGCGCGTCGCCACGTTGGTCAATTTATCCTTCGTCGGCGGCGACGTGCTTGACGAAAGGGCTGCGCGTTTCGTTGGCAAGGAGCAGACGAGCCGCGCCATCCCCGAAGGCATTCGCCGTTTTGGCACCTGGCTGCCGCTGCTTCTGCCGTTCTATATTCCGAAAGGCGCGGAGTGGGACAAGGCCTGGACCGGCGCCGAGCAACTCGCTCTGACGCGACCGCCGTCCTACACCTATCTGGTCGGCGGTTATCTGGTTTATGCGGCTCTCATCGTGCTTGGTCTCGTGGTGTTTCTGCTGGCGCGTCTCGCGCAGGCGCAGAAAGTGCCGCTCGAAGGCGTGACTGGCGCCGGCGGGGCGCCCGGCTCCTGTCCTTTGAAACTCACCAATGGCCTGATGACCAGCGAATGGTTCCAGGACAGTCAGGGCGCTATCCGCATTGAAGGCGTGGCGCGTGGCGGACCGCCAATCGATCTGACGCGTCGACCGGATGATCCGGCGCATCCGCGCGGTCGATTCCTGTTTCTGCGCGAGGAGGGCGGCGAACTTTGGTCGCTGGGAGAAGCGCCAACGCGCTGCGGCTCCAGCGCGAACCTGAGCGACGCCGGCGAGAATTGCCTGTTCCTGATGGCTGAACAAAATGGGTTCGCCGTCGAGGCGCAGGTGTCGCTTGCCTCAAATGAAGCCGTCGAGATCACACGGCTGCGCATCGTCAACCTTGAACCGCGCGCCCGCAAACTGACGCTCGCCAGTCTGCGTGAATGGGTTCTCAACGAAACCGGCGTCGAATTACGCGACTCCGCCTATAACGCGCTCCATATCGGCACCTGGTATGTGCGTTCTCTGAACGCCATTTTTGCGCAAAACCGTCTGCTGAAAGGTGGCGCGCGCCGTCATTCCGATCGTCGTCTGTCGCAGGAAATCGGTTTCCATGCGATTGGCGCCGGCGCCGACACGCATCTGAAAATTGTTGGCTATGAGGATGTGAAATCGCGTTTCTACGGCATGGGGCCGACGACCACGCCGGATAGTCTGATGGGCCTAAGTCAGCCCCGCGATCCTGCCGATGAAGGTCTGCTCTACGGGTTTGAGCCCTGCGCCAGTCTTTCTGTCGAGGTCGAGATGACGCCTTCAGGTGTCGCCGAGATCCTTATCCTCGATGGCTGGGCGCAAAACATGGGACTGGCGACGGATTCTGTCGCGCGACATCTCGACATGGCGCCGCCGGCTCCGGCGACGCTCGATCTGGCGCTGTCGCGTCAGCGCAGCCTGATTATGCCGCCGCCGCCGGAAACCCATCGTTACGCCTTCGCGGAAGACGGTCGGAGTCTCCAGGTTGCCCCGGGAACCCCGCGACCCTTCGCGCATGTCATCGCCAATGCGATCGGGCAGGGCGCCGTGCTCACGAATGACGGAGATATCTTCTCCTTCCATGGCAATTCGAGACTGAACAGCTTCACCCCCTTCCGCATGGGTGAAGGACGCACGGCGCCGGCCGGTCAGATGATTTACGTTTATGACCTCGCGCGCGGCGATGCGCATAGTCCGACCTTTGTGCCTTTGCGTCGGCGCGACACGAATTATCAGGTGACCTTTGCGCCTGGCGAAGCCGTCTATCGCGCCGAGCGTGATCGCCTCGAACTGGAGATGACGGTTTTCGTCAGCCCGACCGAGCCGATCGAATTCAAGCTGTTGCGTATTCGCAATCTGGCGGATCACGAACGGCTGCTGCAAATTGTGCCCGCGATGGAGATTGTTCTCGCCGAAACGCCATCCGAAAGTCTGGGCGCCGTTGAGTCGGTCATCGACAACAATCTGCAGTCGATCTACTTCCGCAATCCGCACAATAATTTCGTCAAGGGATGGGCGTTCGTCTCCACATCCATTCCGGCAGAATTTGCGGAAACCTCGCGTCGACGCTTTCTCGGGCACGAAAGTCGTGACCCGCGCTTGCCTTACATGGTCGAGCATGGCCATCCCGATGCGGGCGCGCCGGAGCATGAGCGCAAGGTCGCCGCTTTCTGCGGCGCCATCGATGTCCCTGCCGGCGGCGAGGCGACAATCGTTGTTGCGCTCGGGCAGACGACGAGCATGGCGGAAGCGCAGCGTCTCGCCGCGCTTGGCCGCGATGTCGACTATGCGCTCAAGGCGCGCGATGAGAGCCGTCGCGCCTGGGACGCGCAACTTTCCGTGCTGCGGATCAAGACCAATCGCCCGGACGTCGATCGTCTGGTGAACGACTGGCTGCCGTATCAATTGCTCGCCTCGCGCCTATGGGGCCGCACCGGACCGTCGCAACGCTCCGGCGCCACCGGCTATCGTGACCAGTTGCAGGATGTGCTGCCGCTCGTGCATCTCGCGCCGGAGCGGGCGAGGGCGCAGATTCTCCTGCATGCACGTCACCAGTATCTGGAAGGCGACGCCTGCAAATGGTGGCATCGCGCGCCCAATGGCGGCACGGGTCTCGCCGACCGCACCCATTCCTCCGATCCGCATCTGTGGCTGCCCTATGTGACCATTCGTTATGTGAAGGGCACGGGCGACAGCGCGATCCTCGACCAGATCGAGCCGTTCCTCGAAGCCAATCCGGTGCCGAAGGATCAGGAAGGCGAGGCCACCGTGCCGCTGGTCTCGCGCGACAAGGATACGCTGTTGGGCCATTGCGCCCGCGCGATCGACTATACGCTTGCCCGTTTTGGCGCACATGATCTGCCGCTGGTTGGTTCGGGCGACTGGGATGACGGCATGCATCTCGTCGGCGCCAAGGGGCGCGGCGAAAGCGTCTGGCTCGGCTTCTTCCTGCACGGCATTCTCATCGATATCGCGCCGCTTTATGAAGCGAAGGGCGATGTCGCCCGCGCGGCGCGTTATCGCGAACGCGCCGTTAAATTACGTGCTGCGCTTGATAAATGCTGGCTCGGCGATCGCTATGTGCGCGATTACGCCGATGACGGGCGTCCCATCGATCCGATGAGCGCCATGACCTCCTCATGGCCGGTGCTGGGTCAGGCGGTAGACGCCGCGCGCGGACGGGAGACCATTCAGAACGCGCTCGCCATTCTGGGCCGTCCGAACCGTGTGCTGCTGGTGACGCCCGCCTATAATGAGCATTCGAGCCCCTATCCGGGCCGCAGCGCCGAATATCCCCCCGGTGTGCGCGAAAACGGCGGGCAGTATTCGCATGGCGTGTCGTGGTTTGTGGACGCCTTGTCGAAACTTGCCGCGCAGGCGCATACGGAAGGCGATACGCAAGCGGCCGAAGCGCTGTTCAAGCAGGCGTTCGACACCTGGATCGCCATCTCGCCCATCTCCAAACTGACGACGCCGGCCGAGGCCGATATTTACGGTCTGCCGCCGCATCAGCAGCCTGCCGATATCTACGAAGGCCCTGGTTATGACGGGCATGGCGGCTGGAGCTGGTATACGGGCGCCGCTGCGCGCATGATGTCGGCGGCTTACGCGATGCTGGGGATCGAAATTGAAAATGGCGAAGTGAAACTACGTCCCGACGCTTTCGCGCCGAAGGGCGAACTGCGTCTGGAAAGCGTTGAGTTCCGAGGGAAGAAGATTTCTTAACCATGTTTTTTTAGGGATGATGGCGATGATGTCGAGACCCGCGCAATTAATCCTGTCGCTTGAGTCACACGAACAGCCGTTCGATGAGGCGCTCCGCAACGAGGTCATCATGTATTGCGCCGGATGCTCGGAACAGGAGGCCATCGGTTTCGCCGAAACAATCGGCGATCCGCTTGTGTGTTCAAAAAGCGCCTATGCGCTGGCGGCTCTTGCCGGGGTTAACCCTGAAGTGATCCGCAACACCTCCATTTATAAGCTCGAAGAGCTGGATGAAGATCCTGACGACGCGATCGTCGCCACAGAAATGACAGCGCTGTTGTTACAGGCGCGACTGGCTTTTCGGCAGTAGGATATGCCATGTCATGACCCAGGCTATTGATCCAACGTCAGGTCCGGTTCTGGTGACAGGGGCGGCGCGACGAATTGGGCGCGCAATCGCCGAGTGGTTTTCATGCGCCGGTCGGCCAGTCGTCCTGCACGGGCATCCGCATTCAGCCGATGCGCTTGAAGCAATAGCGCGCTCGATTGTGTCGAATGGCGGGGCCGCCGCCGTGGTCCTCGCCGATCTCACTGACGCCGCCGCGACAGAAACTGTTCTGGCGCGCGCCCTGGAATCCTTTGGGCCGCCGTCTCTGCTGGTCAATAACGCATCGATTTTCGAGGTCGACACGGCGCATGATTTCACCATCGAGCGCTTCGACCGCCATTTGGCGGTGAATCTGCGGGCGCCGGTTCAACTAGGGCGCGCCTTTGTCGACGCCTTGCCCGCCGCACAGCTTGGCTCCATCGTCAATATTATCGATCAACGGGTCTGGCGTCTGACGCCACAGTTCTTCACATATACGCTGGCCAAGGCGGCGCTTTGGACGGCGACCCAGACCATGGCGCAGGCCTATGCGCCGCGTGTTCGGGTCAATGCGGTGGGACCGGGACCCGTTCTGCCGAACGAAGCGTTGAGCGTTGCGGAGTTTGAGCAGGAAAGCCGCAATGTCCTGCTCGAAGCCGCCGTGCCGGTGGCGCAGATCATTGAGGCGATCGCCTATCTCGACGGGGCAGGAAGCGTCACGGGCCAGATGATCGCCGTCGACAACGGCCAGCATCTCTCCTGGCAAACGCCCGATGTGGTTGGCGGGTAACGCTTCGCAAACATTCATCGTTTAAGCCAGTCTGTGACAGCTTCACGTAAGAGTCCGCCACAGGAGCATTCATGCGCGTTCTCGGCATCGAAACGACTTGCGACGAAACAGCTGCGGCTGTGGTGTCGGATACGCTCGGCGGCGAGAATGGCCAGATTCTCTCTAACGAAGTCCTGAGCCAAATCGCGCGCCACGCCGCCTATGGGGGCGTCGTGCCGGAAATTGCGGCGCGGGCGCATATCGAAGTGCTTGAACGCTTGATTGTCCGCGCGCTGGCAATTGCCAAAATCGATCTTGCGGAGGTCGACGCCATCGCCGCCGCAGCCGGGCCGGGGTTGATCGGCGGCGTGCTGGTCGGTCTGACGGCGGCCAAGGGCCTGGCGCTGGCCGCCGGCAAACCCTTCATCGCCGTCAATCATCTTGAAGCCCATGCGCTCACGGCGCGGCTAACGGACCGGCTCGATTTTCCCTATGTGGCGCTGCTTGTTTCCGGTGGTCATACGCAACTCGTGGCCGTTCGTGAGGTGGGCGACTATCGTCGTCTTGGCTCAACAGTCGACGACGCCGCCGGTGAGGCGATCGACAAGGTGGCGAAAATGCTGGAGCTACCCTATCCGGGTGGCCCGCAAATCGAGACGCTGGCGCTTGAAGGCGATCCACAACGTTTTGATCTCCCCCGTCCCATGCTCGGCCGCGCGGGCGCGAACTTTTCGCTTTCCGGCCTCAAAACTGCGGTGCGTCAGGAAATCCTCAAGCTGGGCGCGCTCAGCGAACAGGACAAGCGTGATCTGGCGGCGTCGTTTCAGGCCGCGATCGTTGATATTGTCGTTGATCGTGTCCGCAATGGGCTACGCCTGTTCAGTGAAAGCGAGGGCCGCGCCAGTGGGCTTGTGATTGGCGGCGGCGTCGGCGCCAATAGCGCGATCCGTCGTGCGCTCACACGGCTTTGCGCTGAAAGCGGCTTGCGTTTCATTTCACCGCCGCCGAATCTGTGCTCGGATAATGGCGCAATAATCGCCTGGGCCGGGCTGGAGCGGCTGCGCCGGGGACTGACCAATGATCTCGCCTTTGCGCCCCGACCGCGTTGGCCGCTCGACACAAGCGCCAGCGACGCTCACCACGGTAAAGCCTGATAATTTCCGTGCGCGCGGTTCGTCTCCGCGGGTGCGTATGACGCGCCCGCAACAGCGATCCTCTCTTGGTTATGGCTTTATTGCCGCTCTATTCGTCTTTCTGGTCACGCCTGAACCACAGGCGGCTGGCGTCCTCGCGCCGGAACCGACGATCGCCGGTGTGCGCCTGTTCTATGGCCCCGGCGATGGCTTTGGCGCAATTGACGAGCGATTGATCGCGGGCGCGCATCGCTCGATTGACCTCGCTGGTTTCGTCCTGACCGACCGCAGCGTGATCAATGCGCTCAGCCGCGCGGCGGCGCGGGGCGTCAAAGTGCGCGTCTATCTCGATAGTGAAGAGAACGAGCGCGGGGCCGCCGCCATTGTAGCGCTGGCCAATGCGCCGAACGCCGAAGTGCGCCGTAAGGCGTCCTCCCGCGATCTGATGCACCTCAAGTCCTATCAGATCGACGCGCGCCTGCTGCGCACAGGTTCGGCAAATTTCTCATTCTCCGCCGGCGCATATCAGGATAATGACCTGATCGTCCTCGAAAGCCCGCAACTGGCTGGACGCTTTCTGGATGCTTTCGAGCGCCTGTGGTCGCGGCCGGATAATCAGCAGATTGGTGTGAGATGAGTCGGGAAACAGTCGCTGTTCTGGGGGCGGGCGCATGGGGCGTGGCGCTGGCCAATGTCGCGGCGCAAGGGCGGGCGCATGTCGCGCTCTGGGGACGCGATCCCGCGCATGTCGCGGCGCTGGCGCGCGACCGCGAGAACAAACGGCATCTTCCCGGACTTCCGCTGGACCCGGCGGTGCAGCCAACCAGCGATCTCGCCTGCCTGCGTGACGCTCGAATTGTTCTCGCCGTCACGCCGGCCCAGGCCATGCGCGAGGTCCTGCGAAACGCGCAGCCGCATCTCGCAGACGGGGGGGCCTTTGTCGTTTGCGCCAAGGGCATCGAACGTGGCGACCACAAATTCATGAGCCAGGTTGTCGCGGAAGAAGCGCCAAAGGTTCATGCGGCGGTTCTTTCAGGTCCAAGCTTCGCCGCGGACGTCTGTCGCGGTCTTCCGACAGCAGTGACGCTGGCCGCCGTCGAAGAGAAGCTGGCGCAGCATCTGAGCGAACAGCTTTCAGTGCGGCATTTCCGCCTGTATCGCACCACCGATGTGCGTGGCGTCGAAATCGGCGGCGCAGCGAAAAACGTGCTCGCGATCGCCGCAGGCATGGCGGCGGGCCGCGGCCTTGGCGCGAGCGCGCAAGCGGCGTTGATTGCGCGCGGTTTCGCGGAACTCACCCGACTTGGCCGTGCGCTTGGCGCGCGACAGGAGACATTGATGGGTCTTTCTGGTCTGGGCGATCTGGTGCTGACCTGCGGTTCGACGCAATCACGCAATTTTTCGCTGGGGCAGGGGCTCGGCGCAGGCAAGACAATTACAGAAGCGACTCAGGGCAAACTCGCCGAAGGCGCGTTCACTGCACGAGCGCTCGTCGAGATTGCGCAGGCGCTGGACGTCGATATGCCCATTGCGCAGTCGGTGGACGCCATCGTCGCCGGACACATGAGCGTCGATGCGGCGATTGACGCCTTGCTCATGCGACCGCTTCGGGCAGAAAGCTAAGCGCTGATCGCGTTACGCGACAATGTGGCGCGGTAAATATAATTCAATTGTCGCGCCTTTTCCGGGCGCGCTCTGAATATTCACATGACCACCGGATTGCCGGACAAAGCCATGCACTTGCGACAAGCCAAGGCCTGTGCCCTTTCCGGCAGGCTTTGTTGTGTAGAAGGGATCAAAAGCACGCGCCGCAACATCCGGCGTCATGCCGGCGCCGGTGTCGCTCACTGACACAACGACATAATCGCCCGTCTGCAACTCGACCGTCCCCGCAGCTTCATCGGCATCGATGTGGCGATTGCTGGTCACAATCGTCAAACCCCCGCCGTCCGGCATTGCGTCTCGCGCATTGACGGCAAGATTCAGAACTGCATTTTGCAATTCAGCGGCGTCAACTTTTGTCGTCCAAAGACCCTCAGCGAGACGCGTTTCCAGCTTTACGCCCGCGCCCAGCGTACGGGTCAACATTGATGACATGCCGGAGACGAAGGTGTTGGCGTCCAGCGGTTCGGGCGCCAGCGGCTGAATACGCGAAAAAGCGAGCAGACGTTTGATCAAGCCACTGGCGTTGTCCGCGCTTGCGAGTGCTGAATCGATCAGTTCATCATAGCCGCCCTCATTGCGTGCGAGTTTGCGACGCAAAATATTCAGGCTGGCGACGATCACCGCGAGCAGATTATTGAAATCATGCGCGACGCCGCCAGCGAGCTGGCCGAGCGCATCGAGTTTTTGCGACTGGCGCAGTTGCGCTTCAACAGCCTCTCGCCGCGCCGACTCTTCGATCAGCCTGTCATAGGCGGCTTGCAGGGATGTGCGCGATTTTTGCAGCGCCGCCATCTGGCGTTGCGCCAGCGTGATCGTGAACACGCTGACGCCAACGACAACCAGAATCATTGAGGCGATGGCGGTTTGCAAGGATTTGCTCGCCTCCTGCAACGTCTCTTCGCGCAGTCGATATTGCAGTTCTTCTTCGGAGATCATCGCTGAGACGAGTTGATCGATTTCATCCATCATCTCTTTGCCGCCGCCGCTGCGCAGCAAATGGATGGCGTCGTTCAGTCGTCCCTTTTTCGTCAGATCGATTTTCAGCGTCAGGAGATCAAGCCGTTCCTTGAGGATCGGACGAATCTGCGCCAGTCGCGTGCTTTGTTCGGGCATATTTTCGACAAGTTTGGCGACCGTGTCGAAAGACTCATTGATCCGGGCGGAGACATCCGCGTCGGGATCGAGATAGTGCGGATCGCGGGTGAGCAGATAGCCACGCTCTTCACTCTCCACCCGACGCAGGGAGCCGTAAAAGCGTTGCAGAGCGCTTTCCACCTGAAGCGTGTGACGCAGGGAGGCCGCGCTCTGGCGACGATGCTCATCGGCGCGATAGGTGACAAAGCCCGCAAGCGCCAGAATCGCGAAAGCCGAGATCAGGCTCAGGATTTCCGTGGAGAGGGACTGGCGGGCGGCGGGCATCGAAACCTGAGAAGTCTGATTGAATATCGGGGGGCGCCTGGCCGCCAGGGACGTCATGTGCGTCTGCCCTTATCCTTTTGACACTGTCTGGATGAGGGGAGGCAAGGCTGTTGCTGACTGGCGATGTCAGGGCAAATTGGTGAATTTAGACAAAAAAGAAGCCGACGCCCGAGATCGGAAGCGTCGGCTCTCTGAGTTCGTTTTTAATGTCGCCGGGAAAATGAATTCCTCGGCGGCATGTCAAACTTACTGAATCATACGGGCAGTCGAACCAACACCATCACCTTGGATGCCGTTGCGGTTGCCTGTGCCGTTGGTGCCCTCGGGCGAAATCCAATCCGGAACCCAGGTCAGCGCGACAATGACGAAAGCCGTGATGGCGGCAACCCAAATCAGCGCTTTACCAACGGAACCGCCGCTGTGAACGTTAACGGACATGATATTCCCCCATGTTTTGTTTTTTGACCAGGAATGCTCTGCAAGCATCGGAATCACCGTAGCTCGATTTGAAATTCTTGGCAATGCGCTTTCGCGCCCACAAAAAGCGGGGCAAAAACACAGATTTTTCTTTTATATTCAATTACATAATGTGCGACAGAAGGTCGCGGCGCATGTGAAATATTTTTCGTGATCGGGCAGGTTTGAGAGCTCTGTCGGACATTTTAAGGCGCCCCTGCCGCTTCAGTTGCCAGCAGATGTTCCTTCCAGCGGAACACCAGGTCGCCCAGCCAGTTGCGCCGCCCGCGTCAATCTCATATAAGCCCGGCCATTCCACAGGTGAAAGCTATGCGCCTCCTGCTTCAAGAAGGCGCTTCCGGTGGCCGGCTTCCGGCTTCTTCACTTTGCTTTCACCGAGGTTCAACCGGAGAAAACACATGGCGCTTCCTGATTTCACTATGCGTGGCCTGCTTGAGGCCGGCGCTCATTTCGGTCACCAGTCGCATCGCTGGAACCCGAAGATGGCTCCCTATATTTTCGGAGC
>SXGS01500649.1_pt1 | contig 22888 bp, 18 predicted proteins | sample 3174681 | NCBI WGS metagenome assembly SXGS01 (sample SAMN11356861, study PRJNA531348) | freshwater metagenome | isolation source: freshwater sample F1-80 | place: China: Fuxian Lake, Yuxi | collected 2017-12-25
GGATCATGGCGGTGAGACATCCCTTGTCGTCACAGGCACCGCGTCCGAACACCCGGTGGCCGTCTAGCCGAGGTTGGAAGGCTCTCGCCAGCCAATCCTCTGCGGGCACTGTGTCGACATGAGATTCCAGAAGGGTTATCGCCTCGTTGCACTCTCCAGGCACGGTAAGGATCAGGCTTTCATGGATGGGACTGCATTGGGAGCGGCGGGTATCGATCTCGTACGGGCTGAAAAGGTTCTGAATATAATTCAGCGCGTCACGTTCCACGGGATGGTCCCCATGGTAAGGATGTCCCATCGGATTGACGGTGGGAATGGCGATGAGGTCGGAAAGGATCCTCAGGGCGTTTGCATGATCAATGTTCACTTGAGTAAGCGATCCAGCCAAGCATATGCCTCCTGGCGTTGAGCCTCGGGGAACTCGTGAGGGGCCTCGGGCGTCGCGAGCACGAGTTTTTGTTTGGCACCGAGCAACTCGAACACGGGCTCGGCGGCGGCGAAGGCCTTTCGCACGCCGTTCACGTCAAAATTGCTGTCGCGGGTAGGAGAACTGGAGAAGAACCCGCGCGGGGCGAGCGCCGCGATGATCTCATAAAAGTCGAAGGGCACGCGATTGGCGTCGTTACCATAGACTTCGCGAAGGCGTGGCATGTAACGATCGCTGGTCCAGCCGGCGATCTTTCCGCCATAGTAGTCGTGGAAGGGTGTGAAACCGCAACTGGAGATCACGGCTTTGAGGCGTTCATCGAAGACTGCGGTGAACAGAGCGTTGTGGCCGCCGAGGGAGTGGCCGATGACCCCGACACGGTCGCGGTTGACTTCGGGTAGAGTTTCCAACAAGTCAACCGCGCGTTGATTGTTCCAAATCGCCTTCATTGAACCGCTGGCGTAGTGGGCTCCCTGCTGTTTGAAATCATAGGGATACTCTCCGAACGATGGATAATCGGGAACGATGCACACGTAGCCTCGCTCCGCGAGCTCATGCGCATAGTGAAGGGACTTGAGGCCACCAAGGCCGGCAGGTTCGTCCTTGCCGATACCCGTGGTTTGATGAAGGCAAAGCATGGCGGGGGCTTTGCCAGAAGGGGGTAGGACGTTTGGAATGAGTACCCAAGCTGGAACACGATCGCCGGGTTCTGGAGTGAACCGGACTTTTCTGCGGATGTACTTGGGAGTTCGTTCTTCAGAGATCCAGAACGGATCCAGAGGAGTCCACTGGGAAGCTCCGGGAATTGAGCCCATGGCCTGCTGGATATTCTCACGAATGTGCGTCACCCGTTCCGCCCAATCCGCCGGGGTGCGAACCTCGCGCTGATTTCCATGGGCATCGCGGACGACGAGCAGTTGCGAATGATCCGGATAAGGGACGGTCTTTGGCGCTGGCGCGATGGCATCCGCTTTTTGGGCCTGACGATAGGTGCTTGGCAGTAGTCGGTGGACGGCTCCAATGATCCGATCTTCGACATCACTGGCGAAGCGCGTCGGGCGGTCGTAATAGACCATAGCACCCTCGCCTTCATAGCCTCGTTCCTCGAGGATGCGCCGAGAAGGGATGTAACAAGGGACATCGTTGGCGTAGGCGTTCACCCAGAGTCGTTGAGGGTCATATTCCTGCTTTAGCCGCAGTGAATAGTCCACGACGACTTCTCCAGCGAGAAACACCATCGCCAGGTCCCTGCCAAAGCTCCAGGTCTGGACCAAGTAGGGCAAATGTGTGGGCAAGAGTTCGCCGCGGTCCAAACGGGCGAGATTCTTGCGGGCTTGGTACGCCACCGCAGTGGTTTTCGATTCTGCCAGCGCCTGCCATTCCAGTCGGCTTGGCAATTTGTCGTAGGCCAGATCAATCCGCTCTAACCGACATTCGAGCGTGCCTTGGATGGGAGTGAGAGTTTGGCTGGCGAGCCGCTTGGCTTCAGCGGCGAGAGATTCTCCGTACTGGACCACGAGTTCCATGGTTCGCCGGGGAGTGGGGTTTTGATCGGCGCCACAGCCGAGTGCCGTCATTGCAATCGCGCCCGGGAACTCCCGCTCGAGCGCCTCCTGGGCGCAGCCAGCCCAGTCTCCATGAATACTATCGATGGCGATGGTTGTGCAATGACAGGCATAGCTGGTGAACAGGGCAGTGACCTTGTCGTCAGCGCCGACCACTCGGAGGACCGGCAACTCGTGGTCGACGGGTTTCAGCCTGTAAGTGCGTCGATTGGCGGCGAAGCCGACCTTGCCGATACCCCAGGCTAGGCGTGAGGGTTTGCGGTTGGCTAATGCTTGAAGGCTGACTTGAACGATTTTGTCGGTGAGTTCGCGCGTGTACCGCTCAATGGCTGTCAGGTGTTCCGCGGGTATATCGTTTCCGAATAGGTTGGGTAAGACCCCGAGTAGCATGGGGCCGCAGTGGGTATGAGTGGACGTGATAGCGAGGCGTTCGCCTCGAACCTTGGATTTCACAGTCAGGCGGCGAATCACTTCGTCCCGGATGGAAGCCGGAACGCCGCAGTTGTCGACGCTGACCAAGATTGCCGGGCCTTCGGCGTCACTGCCGATTGCGAGGGCTTTGGCGGCGATCCGTTGGGCGACACCGTTATTTACATTGGTGCGGCTGCCGTACCCGCTGAGGCGTATGGGATAGTCCGGCGTGATATCGATTTTGGCGGCTCCGACCGAGTAGGTCGAATTCCGCTCCGGCTCCGCTGCCCCCACCGAAATGATGATCCAACCGGTCCAGAATATCCGTTGAAGGACCGAGTTGAGTAGTCGATTGAAAAAACCCGATGGCATAGAAGGGTCAATGAAATGGTGACGCCGAGATCGTTCAGCAAAGCAGGACCTCGCGCAATGGCTTTGAGGCGTCAAATAGCTTTGGTAAGACGCCTCAAACTTGCGGGCTGGAGGCGAGAACTGTGCCGACCTCGGTGTCTGGATTTTACCAACCCAATTCGCTCGCCCTAACTGGCGACGATGTTGACTAGCTTTTTGGGCACCACGATGACTTTCCGGATGGTTTTCCCGTCTAGGAAAGGCAGGACCTTTTCGGCGCTGCGGGCGGCGGCTTCGATGGTCGCCGGGTCTGAAGTCGCGGGGACTCGGATCACATCCCTGAGTTTACCATTCACCTGAACAGGAATTTCAAGGGTGTCTTCGATGAGCCAAGCCGGGTCGTGGGTAGGCCACGGGGAATAGATTAGGCTGGGCACGCTGCCTGGGTCTGCCCGCTGGGTATGCAACATCGACCAGAGTTCCTCGGCAATGTGCGGTGAGAATGGGGCGAGTAACTGCGCGAACGTTTTGAGCACCGACACGGGCTTGACTTCCCAGCCCATGGCCTCGTTCACGAATACCATCATGGCGGAGATGGCGGTGTTGAATCGCATACCCTCCAAGTCTTCGGTGACTTTCTTGATGCATGCATGCAGCGGTTTGAGGTGGTGCGCATCGGCCGGTATCTCCTGGACATTCGGGGCGAGTTGGATGGATTGAAGATGAGTCGCGGCGTTGTGTGGATCGACGGTGCAGGCCTGTTCAAACTGCGATTCACTCGCTTCGTCAATAAAAAGGCGCCAGGTGCGTCCGAGGAACCGATACACCCCTTCGACACCTTTTGTATTCCAAGGTTTACTGTCTTGAAGAGGGCCCATGAACATTTCGTAAAGCCGGAATGCATCGGCGCCGTACTCCCTCAAGACATCATCGGGATTCACGACATTTCCGCGGCTCTTGGACATTTTTTGACCGTCTTCACCTTGGATGAGGCCCTGATTGACCAATTTATAAAAGGGCTCGGCGGTGGACACATGCCCCAAGTCAAACAAGACCTTGTGCCAGAATCGGGCGTAAAGCAGGTGCAATACGGCGTGTTCGGTGCCGCCAACGTAGAGGTCGACACCGGGTGTGGGCCGACGATCTCCCAACGTCTTGGAGGCGGCGGTACCCATCCAGTACGATTCGGCCTGGTTGCCCACAAAACTTTGGGGATTCCGGGCATCGAGGTAGCGGAGATAATACCAGCACGACCCCGCCCATTGCGGCATCGTATTGGTCTCACGAATCGAACCGTCGGGCAACTGAACCCAATCTTTAGCCCGCGCCAAGGGTGGTTGGCCATCGGCGGTTGGTTTGTAGTCCTCCAAGGACGGTGGCAGGACTGGCAATGCGGTGGATGGCAGGGCCTCGTGATACAATGTTCCGTCGGAATCCCGTTGCCAACGTATTGGAAATGGTTCGCCCCAATACCGTTGGCGGCTGAAGAGCCAATCCCTTAGTTTGAAGTTGATGGTCCGTTTCCCCAAGCCTCGGGATTCCAGCCATTGCGAGATGGTCCGTTTGGCTTCGCTCGTGGTCAATCCATTCAGTGCCACCTCGCTACTCGACGAATTGATGGCGGTTCCTTCGTTGGTGAAGCCGTGCCAATCGGTCTTGGGATCAGGGGGCTGAACTACCTGAACAATGGGAAGGTCGAATTTTTTTGCGAATTCGAGGTCCCTCTCGTCATGAGCGGGGACTGCCATGATGGCGCCGGTGCCATAACTGGCGAGGACGTAATCGGCGATCCAAATAGGGATTCGCTGACCATTCACGGGGTTCACAGCAAAAGCCCCGGTCCAGACCCCGGTCTTCTCCTTGGCGAGTTCGGTCCGTTCGAGATCCGAACGGGTCGAAGCGAACTGTTGATACCCCTGGACGGCTGCGGCCTGGGGTTCGGACGTGATTTCTGAGACCAATTTGTGTTCCGGTGACAACACCATGTAGGTGGCTCCGAACAGGGTGTCAGGCCGGGTGGTGAACACGCGGATCTTCTCAGCATTCCCTTCGATCTGAAAATCGACTTCAGCGCCTTCGCTGCGACCAATCCAGTTTCGCTGCATTTCCTTCAGGGAATCGCTCCAATCGATGGTGTCCAGGTCGGTGAGTAACCGTTCGGCAAACGCCGTGATTCGGAGCATCCATTGGCGCATGGGTTTGCGGATCACCGGAAAGCCGCCGACCTCACTCTTGCCGTCGATTACCTCTTCATTGGCCAGAACGGTGCCCAGTTCAGGGCACCAGTTAACGGGTGCTTCACTGACGAACGCGAGTCGGCGGGCATCGCGATACGCTCGGCGTTGCGATTCGGTGGTGCACTCAGCAGGATACTTGAGCGTGTCGATCGATTCGGCGCGATTGGTTTGTGGATTGAACCAAGCGTGGTAGATCTGGAGAAAGATCCATTGCGTCCAAAGGAAGTAGCCGGGATCGGTCGTGGCGACTTCGCGCGACCAATCGTAACTGAATCCCAAGCTTCTGATCTGGCGTGTGAAATTCGCGATGTTCTGTTCCGTGGTGACGCGTGGGTGTTGCCCAGTCTTGACGGCATACTGTTCGGCGGGCAAGCCGAAGGCGTCCCATCCCATGGGGTGCAAGACATGGAACCCGGCCGCTCGCCGGTAGCGAGCCAGAATGTCTGTGGCGGTGTACCCTTCGGGGTGGCCTACATGGAGGCCGCTCCCTGAAGGGTAGGGGAACATATCCAGAATGTAGAATTTCGGTGGCAGCTCGGTCGCAAGTGGGGCACCTCGGAGTTGGTGGCGCAGCGCAAATGGATGTTGCGGTGGGATTTCCTCGCCCGGGTTGAATGCACGGAACGTGCTTGTGGCATCCCAATGGGACTGCCACTTCGGTTCGATGAGGTGAAACGGATATTGTCGCCTCGACATAAATGAGGGGCGGAGCATGCAGAAGGACTGGGGGATGAGCAACAGGGAGCCGCAAGGAACGAGTAGGTCTGAAATCAGGGGGGGTGAAGGGGATTCTTGAGTGTGACGGTTCACGACTCAATCCTCGGGCGTCCAGAAACGACCGATGATACTGCCAATATCGAGCACTCCAAGCAGCACACCGAAAAGGATGAGCAACATGGCCCAAGCGAAGGTGGGTGTGAGAGGTTCCCGCAGAAAACCGTAAGCAGCGACCATGGTGGACAGGGGAATGAGGTTGGAGAAGAGAAATACGCGACTCGACGGCCATTGAGTGAGGGCATAATTCCAGAGAGCGTAGGCGGCGGCGGCTCCAAACAGCGAACAATAGAGCAGAATACTGAGAGAAAGGAGGTTGGGATGAACCGGTCGCATCCAGAGTTCGATCCCGCCGAATGGCAGCAAAAGAATCCCAGCGCGCCACATGGATCGGGCCGTGACTTCGACGGGGGAACGGGTTTGGGCTAGCCGCCGACTCTGTCCACTGTAGACAGCCCAACCCAGCCCACACAGGAGCCCCATGAGCTCACCAAGGATGGCAAATTCGCCGTTGCGAAGTGTGGGGGCGAGCAAGACACCAACCCCGCTGAACGCCAAAGCAACCGCAGCGAATTGGCGGACTGTTTTCCATGAGCGCGTGAATCCGCCTTCCAGGAGCAAGGCCCAAACTGGAGACGCCGCCATGTGAAGGGCAAAATGTGAGGCGGGAAGAAATCGGAATGCGACATTGCAGCAAACCATAAATCCGGCGAGGAGTAGCGCTCCCCGCCACCACAGCTCCCTGTTTTGCTGCGACGTCAATGGTGTCAGCGACCCCAGCCACCGACCATAGCGCAGCAGGAGCAGCAACGCGGCACCTGCAATCAAGAAACGCAGCGAAGCCGTTCCGGCCGCAGGCCAATCATTCGAAAGATACTTCAAACCGACGTTGTTGGTCCCCCAGAGCACAACAGCGAGCGACAAACTGGAAAAAATGCGGCTGTTTAGATTGAGCGGAGACACAGCAACTGTGTGGGTTTTCTGCGACCGATCAGGTTTTGAGTTTTTGGGTTAAATCCTGGACTTGGGCTTGGAACCTTGGCTGGCACTGCCTTCCGGCCTGAGGAAACAGGCGCCGGCCGCATCGGCAAATCGAATACCGTCGCGGGTCAGGTGGAATCGATCCTCGCCGCGGACCGCCCAGTTTCGGGAAATCAATGCCTCCATGTCCTCGCTCCAGTCATGACGCAGATCAAATCCTGTGCGAGCAAGGAATTCGGTAAAGCTCCAGCCAGCGTTCATACGAAGGCCGAATGCGGCAAGTTCACCCGCGCGAGATAGAGGAGCGAGAGCTTCCGCCGATTCCTTCGCCCGACGACCACGCTCCAATTGGGTAATCCAGAGATCGGTATTCGACCAGTTTTTGGATCGGACGCCATCCACATATTCGCTGGCGCTTGGGCCCAGCCCAAAACTGTCGAGCCCGCGCCAATACCCGAGATTGTGTTGGCAGGCCCAGGAGGGAATGAACGGGTGTTGGCAGACCTCGGCCTCGGAGGTGGAATGCCGCGCGAAATTGGCGACTTCATACTGCTGAAAGCCATTCTCGGCGAGGCAGTCCACCAACACCTCATACATGGAGCACGCCAGGGCTTCGTCGACGTCAAACTCTCCGGCCTTCAGTTGTTCGTAGAGAGGCGTGTCCTCTTCATAGATCACCTCGTAACAGCTCAGATGCTCCGTACCCAAAGAGAGCGCTTCATCAATGGTTTTCCGCCACGTATCCAGAGTTTGCCCGGGAATGGCAAACATCAGGTCGATATTGATATTTCTGAAGCCTGCATCGCGAAGCAGATGGTAGCTTCGGAACACCATCTCGCGGGAATGCACGCGTCCCAATCGGTCGAGCAGGGATTCATCCAGCGATTGGACACCCATGGAAATGCGGTTCACACCGGCACTTCGGAGCAGGCGTGCCTTGTCGATACTGAGAGTCGCTGGATTACATTCCACGGTCCACTCCGCCGCAGGGAGGAGTTGGAGGCGATGCATCGCCTCCAGTACGGTTTCCCATTGCTTCAGTGTCAGCAGCGATGGCGTGCCACCTCCAAAGAAGATGGTTTTGGGGCGGGCTCGGGAGGCGACCAACTCAAGTTCTTTCACCAAGGCATGAACATAACGATGGATCACGTCGCCCGATGGAGGGGCCGAGTAAAACGCGCAGTACTCGCATTTATGGGCACAGAATGGGACATGAATGTAAAGGCTCTCAACCAAAGGTCCTGGGAGGGTTTTGGCCGCGGCTAAGACACTCGTGGTTGGTTGGATGTCGGCGGCTGCAAAAGAAATGGGCGCTACTGTGATCACGTGAAAACTTTCAGCCGCCAATGCAGCTCATCGTGCGGGCCGGTTGCACAAAATCCTTTTGGCCAATCCGATGGCCGGCCTCTTTGCCGAGAACGATCTCCTGGAGACGTTCGGCCAGGGAATCATCGCTGGCACCGTTTCTGAGCAGTGGTTTTAGGTCGTGCTCGTGCAAGCTGAACAGGCAGGTTCGGATCTTGCCGTCGGCGGTCATTCGTAGGCGGTTGCAATGGCCGCAGAACGGCTGGCTGACTGGAGCAATGATGCCGATTTCGCCGGGTCCATCAGCGAAATGCCATCGGCGGGCGGTTTCGCTCGGGTTGGACGATTGGTCGATGGCGACCAGTTGAAACCGCGCTTGCAGCCGTTCGAGAATCACCTTGCCCGAGACGACGTGGTCGAGTTGCCAGGCACGGGACGAATCCAGAGGCATGAATTCGATGAAGCGCAGGCTGATATCCTCCTGCCGGGCAAAGGCGGCCAAGTCCTCGACCTCGTGGTCGTTGATCCCGCGGATGACGACGGCGTTTACTTTAACTGGCCGGAACCCGAGTGTGCGGGCGAGGTGGATGCCTTCGAGTACGCTGGCATGGCCATCGCGGCCGGTCATGCGTTTGAAATTCTCTGGATTCATGGAATCCATGCTGAAACTCACGCGTTGAAGGCCAGCCTGCCGGAGGGCTTCGGCCTTGCGGGAGAACAGGAATCCGTTGGTCGTCAACGCGAGGTCTTCGACGCCAGGGATCGCCGCCAATTGGCCCACGAGTTGTTCGACACCTTGCCTGAGAAGCGGTTCCCCGCCGGTGACTCGCAACTTAGTGATGCCTAATCCGACCGCCACCCGCGCGATTCGCACGATTTCCTCGAATCGCAAAATCTGATCGCGCGGCTTCCATTCATGTTGAATCGGCAAGCCATGAGACGGGTTTGGGTTACGCTGGGCGTCGAATCGGGTCCGGTAAAAATTGGCAGCCTCTTCGGTTTCCGGCAGGCAATACAAACACCGGAAATTTCACCGATCGGTGATTCTTATCCGGAGGTCCTTGAGGATGCGCCCATGAGACTCGCGCAACGCGAGCATCAGCGTTTTGGTTCGTCGGCAGAGGGCTTCGAGACGTCGGGTTTCACCACACGGGCGCCACCTGAGGTATCCACGTCAACCGACAGATTGCGGTTCGCTGGGTCGATGGGAGTTTTAGGTTTGCCGAACAGCCCATTTTGAACCAGCTCGGCACCCTTCTTTTCAAAAGCATAAGCCCCCTTGCGTCGAAACTCTTGCCGCTTGGCGATGGCGGTTTCTTCACGCCGCCGCCGGACTTCTTCACGAAGCGACTCCAAGTCCTGAAACTTGCGTTCTAAATCAGCTTTTTGGCTCTGAAGATCGCGCAGGTGGGTCAGTAGCACGGAGCGGTCGCCCTCGCTCTCTGCCAGTTGGCGTCGGTATTCCCCGATGCGCGTTTCCAGGCCGACGATCTGTTTGTTCAGTCCGGAAAGCTTTTGGGTGAGATCGCCTTTTTCGGCTTCGAGTCCGGTGATTCGTTGGTCGCGTTGATTGATTTCTACCTTGGCAGCCTCGGCCTGGGCGAGTGCCTTGGACTTCGATTCGTCCAGCTTGGCGCTAGTGCTGGCCAGATCCGAGGCGGTGGACTCCATCTTATTCGATAAGGCCAACAGCTCGGCAGCGCGTTTTTCGAGGGAAGTTCGCAGCTCGCTGTTGACGGACCTCGATTCAGTCAAGTCGGTGCTCATTTGAGTCACCTGATTGGTCAACGCTTCGGCCAACTGCGTCGCGTTGGCGTGGTCTTCACCCGCCTTCTGGCTGGTGTGATACCAACCGAACGCCAAGATTCCTGCGACCAAAGCCAGGGCGATGGTCGGACCTAAGTACGATTTCATGGCACACCAATGTTGTCTTCAGAAAGCAGGTTGGCAATGGGTGATTGGGAAGAAGTACGACCTTGGTCGTCACTTTCTTGCTGTTGTCGACGGGGAAAATGACCGGAAACCGCGCCAAACCTGTTCGAATAAGAAGGAGTTTTACTCCGTTTCGAAGGACTTTGCATGGTGGACTTGAACTTGCGGCGATCCGTCCTACGCTCAGTACCATGCAGTTGCCGGCAGACGCAGGCGTCATGGTCCTGAATACCGTATTATTTCCCCACGGGGTATTGCCTCTTCATATCTTTGAACCGCGGTATCGAAAGATGCTGAAGGAGTCTCTGGAGACGGACCGCATGTTTGTCGTGGCGTTGCAGCGTCCCGATTCAACCGAAGAGGGGCCCTGTTCTGTCGCCGGATTGGGTGTGGTTCGTTACTCGATCGAACGTCCTAACGGCTCTTCGGATCTGGTACTCCAGGGGGTAGCGCGCGTTCGGTTGACGGCGGCGGTTCAAGAAAAACCATACCGACGCTATCGTTTGAGTCCATTGGCAACCAAATCTAAAGGAGGGTTGACCTTGGACGCCCTGGTGTCCCGCTGCGTGGAACTTATTGATGCCCGTGTGAAGCAAGGGTTCGCGGTTCCCCAAGAACTGCTGAAACAGATTGTTCCCTCGACTTTAGGAAACCTGGGCAGTGACGCTGTAGCTCCTTGTCAGGTAGTGGATCCTGCATTGTTCGCGGACTTTGTTGCCTGCCTATTCCTCAGAAGCCGTCCGGCAGCACTCCAAGCCCTCTTGGAGGATCTTGATGTGGAGTCCAGGCTGCGGCAATTGGTGGGTTTTCTTCTCACTGAATCGTCCTGTGCCGCTGCCAAGAAACTGCCCTCCGCTTCCTGATCGCCTCGAAAACTTTTGGACTCCATGAATCCCCCTACCGACGTCCCCTCCACCGCACCCTCGGAGCCTGGTTATCAGGCTGAAATGGCCCCGGATCCTGAAAGGATTTCGGCTCTTTTTGACCAGTTGGTCCAGGGTCATATGCAAATGGCTCTGATGTTCTTGGGCCGTTTGCCCAACCCCCACACCGGTGAGATTGGCGAGGTCAATCTGGATGCCGCGCAAATCTTCATTGAGCAATTGGAAATGCTGGAGGTGAAGACTCAGGGAAATCTGTCCAATTCTGAAGCTCGGACATTGGGCCAGGCGCTGGCTGCGACGCGAATGGGGTTTGTGGAAGTGGTTGATCCGGCAGCAACCACCGGACCTGGAAAAGCGGTTGGCCCGTCATCGGTCTGAAGTAAGATCTTGGTGTCGAAGTCATTCGTCGTCGGCCACCTTAGCTCCTGGACTAGGTGGCTCACGACCGTTGAGGAAGGCAGTGCACGGGTGGTGACCGGTGATTTTTCTGTAACCTGAGTGACACACGCTGTGTGTTAAAGGTGAGTATGAAATTCATTTGCGCCGTTTTTCTTTGGGGCATTCTACTGATCGTTTGCTGGCCGCTGGCCTTCCTGGCATTGCTGTTTCTCCCGGTCGTATGGGTACTCTCAATCCCGATACGAATCTTGGTGGCGGCGGTCGATGGTTTGATCGCGTTAGTCCGAGCCTTGTTCTTGTTGCCGGCGCGGGTGCTGGGTTGGGGGAGATCGTGATTTGACAGCCTGAAGTGGACTTCGAGCCTACTACTCGTAGAATCGACGAGTAGTTCATGCGGAAGTACCTCCATGTTTTTGAGATCGGGCTTCAAAACACCCTCGTTTACCGGGTGAATTTCCTCTTCCGTGCCGCCTTCGGGCTTATTCCGTTGGCGGGGACGCTGTTTTTGTGGGAAGCCATCTATTCAGGCAAGCCGGCTGGGGCGAGTGTGGCCGCGTACTCGCTGTCGCAGATGATGAGTTACTACCTCATCCTGACCGTGGTGGACACCTTTACTGTGGTGGCGGAGGACGACTGGCAAATTGCGGCGGATATTCGAGAAGGGACCATAAGTCAATTCCTCCTGCGGCCAATAAACTATCTTGGGTACCGGCTGTCGCTGTATTTGGCAGGGCGGACGATTTACAGCTTGGTCGCGTTGATACCAGCTGGGCTTTTCATTATTTATCAACGGGAATACTTGGTGGGGCCGGCGAGTGTTGAATTGTTACTCCTCACGATTCCGGCAACGCTGCTTGCGGGAATCCTCCAATTTGTGATGGCCTATGCGACGGCGCTCCTGGCGTTTTGGGTGTTGGATGTGAGCACGTTCATTTTCATCGCGTTTGCCGTGGAATACCTAGCGAGTGGTCATCTGTTTCCGCTGGATATTCTGCCGGCGGGTATTCAGCAAGTGCTCCACTATACTCCTTATCCTTATCTCTTGTACTTTCCAGTCGGAATCTATTTGGGACGATTCTCCTGGCCGCAAGTCTGGGAGGGTTTTGCCATGCAATGCCTGTGGGTTTGCATTGCATTTGCGTTGGCGCGATGGGTTTGGTCGAAGGGGATCCGAAAATACTCGGCGTTTGGGGGATGAGAAACGACCAACATACAGGAAGAACACGAGTGCCTGGAAACAGGGAGGGAACCTGGGACGGATTCTGGACTCTATTGACGCGATACTTGGGCATTTACACGGTGCTTTGGCGTAATTCCGTAATGCGGGAGATGTCGTTCAAGCTGAACTTCGTTCTTTGGATTGTGGCGGAAATGATGTGGTTCGCCTTGCAGCTTTGTTTCATGAACGTGCTGTATTCGCACACGGAATCCATCGCGGGGTGGTCCAAGTGGGAGGTGGTGCTTCTGGTCGGGTGCAGTCATTTTATCCAGCAACTCTTTACCGCCTTGTTTCTATCGAACGTGACCGAGTTAAGTGAGCTGATCCGAACCGGCAGGCTGGATTTTTTATTGTTATTACCCGTCAACGCGCGGTTTCTGATTTCGTTTCGCAAAGTGGATCTTGGTGCGTTCGTCAATGCAGCGACGGCGGTTGGAGTGATAATTTATGCGCTGATCCAACTGAACCAAGTGCCTCGTATTGTACAGGTTGTTGTGTTTTTACTGCTGTGCTTGGTTGGGACCTTCATTCACTATTCCTTGGTCTTCCTGCTGGCGACCGTGTCCTTTTGGACAGTGCGAGCGCAGGGGATTATTTGGGGGTACTACAACTTGTTCAACATTGCGCGCTTGCCTGACACCGCATTTCGAGGTTTCTACAAGGTGGTCTTTACATTCGTGTTGCCGATTCTGCTGGTTTCGAACGTTCCAGCACGGTGGTTGTCGGAAAAATCGGGTTCTTTGGCTTCTGTAGGGCTATTGGTAGTGATGGCGCTGGCTTGCTTCGGAATGAGCGAAGCAGCTTGGCGATACTCCTTGCGCCACTACACCAGCGCCAGCTCCTGAGGGCGGTGCACAATAGAGGGATTGGGCCTTGAATGAGATTGGGCCTCGATTGGTCGTGAAACCCAGTCGAATGATGCTTCAAACGCGTCGTGCCTAAGTCAGACGTGGGAAGTGCTTCAATCCGAGGTCTCAACTGTGCCACGATGAGACACAAACGGGTGTCACGGACGGGCGATTGGCGCGCTGGACGTTGCCGGTGCTACGAGCGGGTTGGCAGAGGCCCTCGCGTTTTCCGCATGTGCCCGGGTGTTTGACGGCCTGCTCTCGGGATCAAAGAGTGCTCTAAGGGTGACTGGAGTGTTGGTCAAAAGCTAGGTTTGGTACCAAGAACAGGGGTGGTACAACCCGCTGGAGGGGGGAGGGTCAATTTTAGGGTACAAGAATTCTTGACCTCGAGAGCGAGATCAGACCTCAATGTGGGTTCCGGCGGGGCAAATCCGTCTGGTGCATCGTCTGATGAACCAAACGAAGTGCCTTCCGGAAGTTGGCGCGCTGTCTGCTGGTAGATTGCGGAACAGCGGCGGTCAAACGATTTGTCCTTCGAGAGAGCTCAACCAGTTGTCTCTCGGTGGCCGATTGGTGGCCGGAGCTAATACAGATTGAATTTTTGGCGGACGGCGCCCTCGAACATAATGCAGATCATGAAAGCGACAATTCCGACAACGGTATCGGTAGTGGAAACATCGGTTGCGAGCAAGAGAACTCAACGGAGCAAAGGGCTCCGTGCGGTGCGTCCCAACCTGACCACAAGTCGGCATCGCAGCCGAGCGACCGCCCCTGCGGAGGTTGCCGCGCCTCGTGCTGCGCGCACCAGCGCGAAACCAACTGCCGCCGAAACGATTTTGACGAAACCTGAAACCAACGACATGGTGATTCAACCCCATAGCGCGACCTCCACCCAATTCAGCGACGCCGTCGTCTTCTTGCCGATGGCTGAGGCGGGCGCACTTTTTCCGGAACCCACACCCCAAGAACTGCAAGCCGAGATGGTGACGGTCGAGGCGGTTCGTGCGGAGGTGGTCAAGCCGGCCGCTGTGGTCGAGGACACTTCTATCATCGGCCGCGGCCGTTATGATGAACACACGTCATTGCGTTTGTATTTGCGCGACGCCGTCGCGACCGATTTGCTGACGCCCGCTCAGGAGATTGAATTGGCTCACCGAATCCAAGCCGGTGATGATGCTGCGCGCGAGCATATGATTCGGGCGAATCTGCGTCTGGTCGTCAAGATTGCACGTGAATATGAGGACTTTGGTTTGCCGCTCCTCGACTTGATCAACGAAGGCAACATGGGGTTGATGCGTGCCGTGGAACGGTTTGACCCCACCAAAGGAGCCAAGCTTTCCACCTATGCTGCTTGGTGGATCAAGCAAAGCATTCGACGAGCGCTTTCCAATCAGTCGAAGTCGATTCGTCTTCCCATCCATATTGTTCAGGAGTTGGCTCGGATGAAGAAGGCGGAATCCCGTTTGGAATCTGAACTGGGTCGCCCGCCGACGGCGGTCGAGCTGGCGGCCGAATTGGAAGCGGACGTGGATGACATCGAACGGTGGCGCGCCGCTGCGGCTATTGGCGCCACGTCGTTGGACGCCCCTCTCGGCAATGAGCCGGATTCGTCCCGGGTGGCGGATGTCATCGCCGATGAAAATGCGGTGATGCCATGGAGTGGTGTCAGTGAGGAAACCAACGCGGAATTGGTCCGCGAATTGGTCAACACCTTGAATCCTCGGGAACAAACCATCCTTCGTCGCCGTTTCGCGTTGGATGGTGGTGATGCGGAAACTCTCGAGATGATCGGGGAAAGTTTCGGTCTGACACGAGAGCGCATTCGCCAGTTGGAAGCAGCCGCTCTCAAGAAGTTGCGCGATCGCTTGAAAGCGCGAGAAGTTCGTATGGCGGCTTAATCGGTCGCGGGCTCATTTTTTAAGGCGCGGTCCTGAGCTGATCCATGACCGCGCTTTTTTAATGGGCCGAATTGCTTGGGGTCAACGAGGGCGAACGAGCATTTCTTCAACCACCACTCTCGGTGGCAATTGGATGCAAAACACCACGCAGTCGGCGATGTCGTCGGCTTTCATCATACGCGCCCTGGCATCGGCGTCGGGCACCACGGGACGTTTGGACAACAGCGGGGTGTCGATATCCCCTGGAAAAATCGACGTGGCGCGAATCCCGCGCGGGCGTTCCTCGGCATTGATCGCCTGGGTCAGTCCTGCCATGCCGAATTTGCTCATGACATATCCGGGCCCCGCCTTAGGAGACGCCTGTTTACCAGCTTCTGAGACGACATTGACGATGGTTCCCGATCCTCGGGTACGCATGTCTGGAAGAAACGATTGGGCACAATAGAAGGCGCCATGGAGGTTCGCATTCATCATGCCGTGGTAGTCTTCGAGTGACAGGACTTCGAGGGCGCGATTGGGGGCATTGGTGCCGGCCGCATTGACCAAGACCTCGACGTGTTGAAATTCCCGAAGAACCTGTTCGGCCATTCTTCGAACTGCCGCGGCGTCTCCGATGTCGCAGGGAATCGAGGTCAGAAGCGCGCCATTCGATCCGGCTAAGCGCACCGTTTCCAGCAGGGCATCCGGGCGGCGCCCCACGAGGGCGACACGCCAACCTAACGAGGCGAGTTTCAAGGCGGTGGCTTGGCCCACCCCACTTCCAGCTCCAGTAACAACGGCAGTTTGAATCATTGCGGTGGAATGTAAATAAAGAGGGTGGCGAATGTCATCCCAAAGTCCTGCACTTGTTCATCGGGCGGACCATCGCTAGTTTAGCCTCGTGAAGCCCAAGTTCATGGTCGCCTTGCTGGGTGGTTGGCTGCTGCTCGCCCTATCTCAGGCGGCTGTCCCTCCGAGAACGGCGGATTCCCGTCCCATTCGGTTGCGCAATGAAACCATTGAACCCTTGGCGAGCCCTTCGTCCGTGGTTCAGCGCCTGTTTGCGGGGCCTGAACCGCGCAGGCGCGGGTTGTACCTGATCCAATTCACCAATCGCTTTGATGGCTCCTGGCGCGATGTCTTGGCAGCGCGCGGGGTGGAATTGATTCGATATGTCCCCGACGACACCTTCCTGGTGTCGCTCACCGGGGTACGGCTCACTGAACTGACCGACCTGCCGTTTGTCCACTGGGTTGGCCCTTTTGAGGCACGTCACAAGGTTCATCCATCTGTCACCCGCAAACTGGCGACGATGATCCCTGGGACTGCTTTGGAGATCAAAGTCCTGGTCAGTCCTGACGCAAAGCCCGTCGAAGTCGTCGCGTTGACTCGCAGTTTCACCCAAGTGAAACACTACCGATCACCGCAATTGGGAATCGTGTTGACCGGGAAAATCCATCCATCGCGTCTGGGTCGCTTGATTCGATCCCAGTCAGTCCTTTGGATTGAGAATGCCCCCAAGATGACGTTGTTCGATGAGGTCGCGACCAAGATTGTCGCGGGAGATCCCGACTCCGCGGGTAGTCTAGGAACTGTCCATGCCTTGGGATTCGATGGACGGGATGTCATTGTCGCGGTCGCAGACTCTGGGCTCGATTCTGGTGACGTCACGTTCATGCATCCGGATTTGGAGGGTCGCGTCGAGGCATTGTTTGCCTATGATGGGCTGGTGGATGCTAGCGACGAACACAGCCACGGCACTCACTGCGCTGGGATTGTTGCCGGCAATGCGGGCTCTCAAGAGAAGGACGAAAGCGGTTATTATTGGGGACTCGGTGTCGCGCCGGGAGCACGGATTGTCGGGCAACGAATTTTTGATGGAGGGGGTGAGTATCGTCCGCCGCCGAGTTACGCCCGCTTGACTCAAGATGCGGTGCGAAGCGGTGCTTACATCGGATCAAACTCCTGGGGTGACGACACTCACGGGCAATATGATATCAGCGCCGCGGAGTTTGACGCGTTGGTCCGGGATGCGGACCCGGATCTGCCCGGGGAACAAGCCTACGTTTTGGAATTCAGTGCAGGCAATTCAGGCCCGGGCGGGCAGACGATTGGAAGTCCGGCGGTGGGAAAGAATGTGATCGCCACTGGCGCTACCCAGAACAATCGGTTCGAGTTTCCTATTTACGGGGATGGACAAGAGGTGATGGCTGATTTTTCGAGTCGTGGTCCCTGTGAAGACGGCCGGATTAAACCGGACATTACCGCGCCAGGCACATGGATTGCGTCGTTACGTTCCATTTTTGCGGATGACAATAACGCCTGGGGTCCGATCAGCGATTTGTATCTCTATCAAGGTGGGACTTCGCAGGCGGGGCCCCATGCGAGCGGGGCCTGTGCGATCTTCGTCCAGTGGTATCGGCAGATGCACAGTGGCCGGACGCCGTCTCCAGCGTTGGTTAAAGCGGCGCTGATCAATTCCGCAGACGACATGGCCACCGCCGAGATCCCGGACAACGGGGGTATCGGTGGAGGTTTTGGTGAGGGTGAAAGTGATGGAACGATCGTCGTCGGTGATACGGGTGCAATCCCAAACAACGATGAAGGTTGGGGTCGCATCAATTTAGAGAATCTCATCGATTCCGATCGGCGGTATTCTCTGGTAGACCAGGGCGATGAGCTGCGAACTGGGCAAATCTATGAACAGAAGATTATTATTGGTCCGGACGATTCGCTCAAGGTGACGCTGGTCTACACCGATGTCCCGGGATTGCCCGCAGCCATTCCGGCGCTGGTGAATGATCTCGATTTAGAGGTGATCAGCCCCGATGGGTTGCTTTTTCGAGGGAATGCGTTTTCCGATGGGGAATCAACCCCTGGCACACCGGTCGGAGATCGAATCAACAATGTGGAAGCAGTTCATTTGGCGAGTCCGGCTGCGGGCCAATGGACGGTTCGAGTGCGGGGTGTCAATGTCGTGCAAGACGTTCACCGGCGAATTTCAGGACCCTTCGAGCAGGATTTTGCACTGGTTGTTTCCGGCCAACTCCCACTGCCGGGTGAGGGTGTTGTTTCTTGGGATCGGGATGGATACCGGGTGCCAGCCGCCGCGACATTGCGGTTGGTGGATGCTGAACTGGCGCCTCTTGCCTCCGTGTCGGTCCAGGTGTCCAGCGGACGTGAATCGACACCGTTCGAGGTCCTATTGAACCGTGGTGTCGATTCCGGAACGTTCGTCGGCAGCGTGCAGCTCAGTACCAATCCACCGGTGGCCAATGACGGGTTGCTGTCAGTGGCCGATGGGGATGAAATTGTTGTGACCTACACGGATGCAAACCCTGCAGGGGTTCGTCGCGCGACGGCGGCAATCGATTCGCAACCGCCCGCCGTGAGCGGCGTCCAAGCCACGAGCGAGTTCGGGCGAGCGGTGATCCGATGGGTGACCGGTGAGCCGGGGACTTCAACGGTCGTTTTCGGAATCAGCAATGCCGTGACCCAGGTGATTTCCGTCCCGGGATACGGCCATCAACATCGTGTGCTGCTTCCTGAATTGATCACGGGTGAGACATATTACTATTTCGTCGTGAGTGCGGATCGAGCTGGTAATACGACCACGAACACTTTGGATGGCACGTACTATCGATTTGTGGCACCGAGATCGTCGTCGGCTTTGCTGGTTTATTCGCCTGAGAGTTTGTTTGCCGAGGGCGGGTTGTTGTCCGACACACCGTATCCGGGGATTGAAACCTGGACCTCAGCGTTGGATGCTCTCTCCATTGACTATGAAGTCTGGGATGTCAGCGAGCAAGGCCGGACACCACTTCTGGATGAGTTGAAATCCTATCGGGCGGTGCTCTGGAGGCCAGAAGAGCTCGTCGGGCCTTCACCAGGTTTTTTGACGGCGGTTGCTGGCTATGTGCAGTCTGGTGGGTCTCTTTTCGTCGCTTCTTTTGATCTTCCAACGCGTTTGCGGGAGATCAATCAGACAAACTTTCTGTCATCGGTACTGCATGTGGAATCAGCCCAGGAGGACGGAGGCGCGGTGACTATTTCGGGCGTGCCCGGGGACCCTGTGGGTGGTGGCGTGACCATCGGCCTCAATTTTGGCGACTTCCCGAGTGGCTTGGTCATCGAGTTGATAGGTATCGTCTGGGAAAGCGGCCCGGATTTTCTGACGGTTGGAACTAATTCGGCACCGGTGTTTGTTCAAGAATCCGGCAAAGCCGTGGGCTTGCGGTACCCTCGAACCGGTGTCGATAGCTCTGGGCGGGTGGTTTATTTGTCCGTCGCGCTGGAATCCATTCCATTCTTCGAGGAAGCCCCCAACAATCGCCCAACCGTTTTGGGTAATGCATTGAGGTTTTTGTCTCCCGAATTGGCGGGTGGCTCGAGCGTGACGTTTGATTCATCGGCCTATACGGTGCCGGCGTCCGTCGTGGTAGAGGTGGCGGACAGCCAGCGATTACGCGAAACCAGCGTTACAGTGGCGATTACTAACGGGACGAAGCCGCTGCTGCTCGAGTTGCCTCGCACACCTAAGGCAGGGCTATTCCGCGGACGCTTCGTCTTGGATATCACTAATTCTCCCGCGACTACTCAGCCTCGTCTGCCAGCAACGCATGGAGATGTGTTTCGGGCGACCTATCTAGACTCCACGCAGAATCCTATGGCGGCAGAGGCCCGGGTGGATACTTTTCCACCGAAAATATCGGGCGTGGAATTTGATCCGGCCTATAGCGAGGCGGTGATCACATGGACCACAGACAAGCCTACAGATGCTTTGGTGCGGTTTGGTGAATCCCGTGGTGATGATTCCTTTCTGACAAAATCGGCGTACAGCAGCGAATTTGGGACCAGCCACGAGCTCGTCATGACGGGGCTTGCTCCGGATCGACGTTATTTTTTCCAAGTCGTGAGTCGCGACGCTGCTGGTAATGTCACCGTCGACAGTCGTGGTGGGAAGTTTTATACATTTCGCACGCTCACACCGTTACCGACACCCTGGCGCGATACGCTGGAGCGGGGCACGGCGGGTTGGGCAGTATACAATGATGATGGCGGAACCGGCGCGATCATTGGTGACGATGATGATGGGGGTGGCGAGTTCGCCGCCCAAGGATGGCAACATGGCAAACCGTTGAATCAACAGTCAGTGACCGCCCACAGCGGCGAGAATGTCTGGGCGACGAATCTCGAAGGACAGCCTGTCGACTTTGCTATCACCGATCTCATTTCTCCGGTGATTAATCTCGTTGGTGGAAACCGAGCCACGTTGCGTTTCATGCAGAACTACCGTTTCGGAAGTGGCGCGGGAGGCGGCGGGGATGAAGACGATCCGTTTGGGGATTTCGTTCTCGAAGCAGGACAAGTGGCGTTGACGACGGACAATGGATTGACTTGGAAAGATCTGTACGTGGTGGACCAGGAAGTGTCCGATGGTTGGGAAGAAGTTGAGGTGGATATTTCGAGATATGTCGGGAATGTGATTCGATTGCGTTTCAACTATCAGTTGTTCGCTTTTAATACCACGGATCGTCTGGGATGGCTGTTGGACGATGTTTCCATCGAAATGAATTCGGTGGCGGCCAGTTCGGTGGTGGTTGAAAACAATATGTCCCAGGCGCACTTCAAGATCGCTGGCGCGCCCGGAGGAATCGTGGATGGGGTCGGCGTGTTGTTCCGCACGAATCTACCCCCGGCCACGTATGTGATTACTTGGCTGGAGGTGCCCTATTACATCACACCGTCGCCTCAGACGAACACCTTGGCAGCCAATCTGGAGGTGGTGTTTCGAGGGTCCTATGGGTTTCCGGATGCCAATCAAAACGGAGTATCAGATTTGTGGGAGCAGCAGGTACTCGGAGGGCTCATTCCAGCGAATGAAGCGCAGCGCGATACGGATGGTGATGGGGCGTTGGATGCCGTTGAGTTTATGCATGGCACGGACCCCAAGGACCGAGCTTCAGTGTTGCGATTGGTCGGCCCGATAGCACAATCGAACCGAACTGTACGGTTCGAATGGCCAACCACAGTAGGACGGACTTATCGACTTGAGGTCAGCAACGACCTGGAGCAGTGGGTATCAGCTGGAGAACCGTTGCGAGGTGCTGGGAACACCCAAGGGGTCAATTTGTCGGCATTGGATCCGCGCTTGAATTACTTCTTCCGTGTTCTGGTTGTGCCATAGTTTAAAACGTTTGCCAGCCACGGATCCCAGTCAGGAAATGGGGAGATCCTTTGGGGACAGAAAAAAGGGTGCACCTCCAAGTTGCCGACACTTGGAGATGGGTCATCCCGGGAATTCCCCCCAAAAGCGGTGGAGGGTCACCGCACTGCAAAGGCCGGTGTCGATTCTCCGACGACTATCCTTGAGTGAGTTCTGGAGCGGCGTGTGGTGCCAGCAACTCCACGGCTGCGGCCCGGCACAATCGAATCAATGTCTCTTCCGCCAAGCTCATGCGACGTCCCCGCCAATGGATCACTCCCCATTGTCGCTTGAGTTTTCGCCGGCCCAATCCGACTGAAACGAGGGACCCTTCGGCGAGTTCGCGAGTGGCAACCCAGGGGGTCAGCACTGAGACGCCGAGGTTCAATTTCACCAGTTCTTTAATAGCCGACATGCTTCCCAATTCGATGGGGGCATTCAATGAATGACCGTCTTCTCGGAAGTACTCATCGATGAGTTGCCAAGTTCGGCTGGACTTATCGTAAACGATGAATTGCTGTTTGGGGATCTCCGCGCGCGGCGCGATGGAGTTCTGGCTCCAGGGATGTTCCGGGGAAACCAGGAAGGCCAATTCGTCAGTGAACAGCGGGAGAAACTCGAACCGTTCGTCCGCTGGCAGCTCCACCGTGAGTGCGAGGTCCACTCTTCCTTCCTCCAGAAGTCGGATGACTCCGTGTGCATGGCCGCCTTCGATTCGAATATCGCAGCGCGGGAACTCATTCTTGAAGGAGCGAATGACTGGGGGCAGGAGCCCGGCGCAAAGACTGGCGGGCGAACCCAGACGGAGTCGGGATCGTCCCCATTTCCCAAGCGCCTCAATCCCATCCCGAGCCACATGCATTTCGTTCAATACTCGTTCGGCATGTTGCAACAGGTGTTCACCTGCCTGGGTGAGTGTTATCTTTTTGCCCAGCCTGTCGAAAAGCCGACAGCCGATGTCTTCTTCTAACGCGCGCATGGAGTGGCTAATGGCACTCTGGGTGAGGAAAAGATCCCGCGCGGTCTGTGTAAAACTTCCATTGTGCGCTAGTCGCACGAACGCATACAGCTGCCTACTGTCGAGCGGCGGCTTCATGCGTGAATTCGATTCATATCGAGCATGGATTATTCGACAAGCAACTCGGGGGCCAACGGCACAACAAACGCTTTCAGAACCTTGTTCGTTCAAGCGGATTTTAGAATGGGTTTCATTCTGAATCTGTATGCAAGTGTTGAACGTGTGCCTGTCGCTGGGTACACGCGTGTTTGTGGTAGTTTGGGCTCTGGGATTGACTGGTGTAGTTCCAAGGGCCGATGCAATGGGGAATGTGAGCGAACGGTGTTACTACCTCAATGAGGTCTAGTCTGAACGTATGGCTTGTATAGCTTGCAGGATTCAGTTTAGACGACTCATAAAAACCCACTCGTACACCGGATTGATCGACACTTCGGAAACTCGCCATTCGACCA
>SXGS01040446.1_pt1 | contig 22887 bp, 16 predicted proteins | sample 3174681 | NCBI WGS metagenome assembly SXGS01 (sample SAMN11356861, study PRJNA531348) | freshwater metagenome | isolation source: freshwater sample F1-80 | place: China: Fuxian Lake, Yuxi | collected 2017-12-25
CAATATCAAGTAACTTGGTCGGGACTACATGCCGTTTTGAACTCGACATACTCCAAAATCCCGGGAAAAACATCAATCAGGGTCCCAAAAAAGACCAAAAAATCGTAAAAAATCACTCCAACTGCGTAACTTGGGTTAATGACATTCAAAAATCGGTCCGAATTATTAGGGCCTTATCCATACTTTCGCCTGGAGAAATCCTTGCCAAAGTATTCGAGGCGCACCAGGTAGGGGAGGTTGAGATCCTTCGGTGTCCCCGGGAAAAAGCAGAATGGATGGCATTGGAGGCGGGTCGCCAAGGTGTGTTGCTCCATTGGAGGGAGGGCAAAACGGGTGAAACTTTGTCCGCCTTATAAACGAATTTTACCCAACGCATAAAGCCAAAGCACCATGGAGTACCACTTCCTCGCCCAAAACGGCAGGAAGAATATCGGTTAGTCCCAAATAGGGCCGAAAGAGTTGTGTGGAAACCTCCCTGCGAAGGGGTTCGAAAAAAGCATTCTCCCCCAGGAGGGAAACCCCGCCTCCAATAACGATCCGTTTTGGGCAAATAAGGCATATGACTTGACAAAGACCCCATGCAAGATCCTTGATGGAGTCTTGAAGGACCTCTTTCGCCACCAAATCCCCCCTTATTGCCTGGTCTGCAATTTCCTCGACGGTCCTCCGGTTTCCGGATTCCTTCTGGTAGCGGTTTTGAATTCCCCACCCGGATGCCTTGTGTTCAAGAATGGTGCCATATGGACCCTGCGTCAGGTGGCCTATTTCGGCAGCTCCCTTTCCTACCCCGGGGTGAATGCGGCCATTTTGAATGAGTCCCCCCCCGATCCCGGAACCCACCGTGACATAAAAAACGGGATCAGCTCCCCGGCCGGCGCCAAAGAGTGCCTCTCCCAAACCTGCCACATCGGCATCATTTCCCAAATGAATTGGAACTTTCCCAAACCCCCCGGCTACTAAAAGGTTGGACATCCAACCGACGATTGGGAATAGATCCCAGCCCGAAACCTGATGCGAGGTTATGGTTTGGCCGGTGTGAATATCCACAGGCCCACCAAAACCTATACCCACTCCCAACAGGGCCCCCATTTCTCCCTTGGATTTTGAAGCAATGCCATTTTTTTGCAGGAATCCTGCGAGGGCACCTTCGATTTGTGCCCGAATCCCGGTCGCCCCCTGGTTGGGATCCACCTTTTCCCGCCATAAGGCTAGGAGCGTTCCCTGGCCCAATCCCAATGCCATTTGAAGTTTTGTTCCCCCGAATTCAATGGCAAGAAACATGAAAATCCTTGGACCCGCCACCGGGTTTCAAATGGGTTAGGAGGTAAAACCAGAACGAACTGGCTATAAGCCTTGCAAGGTCCTCAAAAGTCATGGGAAACCTTGGGGAAAGGGAAGGCTAATCGGGTTAATGGGTGGTTTGGGTCCAACCCAAACCGAAGGGGCTCCAAACCGAATGGTGCTCCAAATCAATCAGGTATCATTTCATGAAAGGACCATGCCAGAAGGTGGTTCGAATGGTTACTTAGGTGAAGGTAGTTTCCCTTCCAAACCGATCCGCCGATGCATATCATCCACCACCCAATGGAATGCGGCGAGGTGAACCGTTTCGACGATTCCCATATCGTCTAATGGGACATGAAGGGAATGGTTGGCAAGGGAAATCAATTTGCCCCCGGAAAAGCCGGTACAGCCCAAAGTTTCCACACCATGGGAATTGCACCATTCGACAGCTTTTAAAATGTTTGGGCTGTTGCCTGACCCGCTAATTGCAATAAGCAGGTCACCTTCCGAGGCGAGGTTTTTGAGTTGCTCAAGAAACACACGGTCGAAACCCTCATCATTTCCCCAAGCAAGGAGGTAAGGACTGTTGTCAGTAAGGCTGATTACCTTGAGGCGTTTTTTTTCGGTGTCGAAATCTTCACGGCGCAGGCTGCCTTTTCCAAGGTCTTCGCAAAGGTGGCTAGCATTCGAACCCGATCCGCCATTTCCAATGATAAACACGAATTTCCCCAGTTGATGGCGGGCACCCACCAAGTCCGCCAGGTTTTGGATTTGCCTGGGATCGACCCGCAAAAGTTCATCGCCAATTCGTTTCATAAAAGCGGCTGGATTAAGGTGGATACCAAGCATGAAAAAAGAGACCTCTCATTGGTTGGGAAAAATTTTGACTAGGGAAATTCTATGAATTGAACTAATCCTCGGAATTGTTTACGGTTGCCCATTGTTTCGAATTGCCGAAGGGAATGGAGGTTGGCAGGAATGGATATCGGATGAACGAATGGGAAGGTGGACGGTCACCGACAGGCAAAACCTGGGATAATTGGGCCCGTTTGAACATTTAAGCCCAATCTGGAATAGTACCGGCAGGAAATTTTTCGATATCCTGGCGATAAGCAGGAACCGACCCTATCCATGAGTATGGGAGAACCAATTGGCCTATGCTGAAGGAAGATAATTAAGGGTATACCATGCCACCGGGTGCAAAAGGGAAAACCCTTGGGAAGAGCGTACCCCATCCGCATGGATTTCGTGAATGTTTCCCACCACGACTTTGTCGAAAACTAACCGAACCGATTTCATGTCTGGACTAACCGTGGCGGAAATGATTTTTGGTTTGGTGTGGTCCACTTCGGGACTGCCATAAGACGCCTGGTAGATATAGCAAAAAGTAGAAGCCTGATAGGATTTTGGATCGGAAGCACTTTTCGGATCCAAGGGTTGGGTAAATGAAAATTCAAACCCATCCGGCTTGGCGTGGATTTCGTGAATTTCGAAGGGAACCTTGCCGGTCCAATCGAGTCGTTCAAAGGCAAAGTTTTTTGGCCCCCGGGAACCCCAACCGCGGTTGGTTCCCCCAACAAAAGCAGACCCTTTTTCGGTGATCATCACCGGGACATTGCCTGACCCAAACCCTTTTTTGAAGGGAATGCATGCTCCCTGGTAGCGGCCATTGATTTTTTCCAAAACCACCCGCATCAGGGTGCTATGGGTTTGGTCATTGACAAACATTTGGCCGGCAAATGGGCCGAATTTTCCCTTGGACCGGTCGAAATCGACCCCAGAAGCGCTTTGGCCCATTTTGTTGTAAGGAAAATAAACTGCAGGGGGAACCAACTCCGGGATTTTGGCGGCTTCAACCATCATCCGGCTCCCTGATTTGGGGGAAACCGGTTTTTTCCCCATTACCCCGGATTCGGGGGCCAAATCGTACCACTTGTTGCCATCGGGATGCCCTTGAAAGGACCCGGGAGCAAGGTGTTTCAAGGAGCAGGTTCCGTTCCAAGGACCCTGGTTATCCGTGTAAAAGACATCCCCTTCCTGGTTGAAACCGATCCCACCCGGGGAGCGGATTCCACTTGTGGTGGGGATCATTTTGCCTTGGGTGTTTACCCTGACGCACCATCCACGGTATTTGCAATCGCTCCCAAACGAACCTGTAAGGCAAAGAACGATCCAAAGATTTCCTTCCTGATCAAACTTGGAGCCAAAAGCATATTCGTGATAATCCCCATTGATTTCCCAATCCATATTTACTGTTTCAAAAATATCCGCCTTGCCATCGCCATTGGTATCCTTCATGCGAGTTAGTTCACCTCGCTGGACGGCATAGGTCCACTCGTCCTTTTGGGCAAGGCCAAGGACCTCATGTAAGCCATGGGCAAACCTGACCCATTTACAATCCCTGGAGGGGTTAGCGGCATAAGGATTGGAAACCGACCAGATTTCTCCTCGCCTTGAGGAAACCATCAATCGGTTTTCTTCTGGAAAATCAATAGCCCCGGCTTCAAGAACCACGCCCTGGGGTGGGTCAAGGGTTGTGATATTATAATAATCCTCTTCGACGGGTGGTTTGGTTAAGGGTTCTCCTCCCATGGATTTCCAGGGGTTTGCCCCAAGAAATAAACCAAGGGAGGTCGTTTGGAGCCAATTTCTGCGATTTACCATGGAAATATCCCAAGTGGAACGAAAAATAGTATTGGTTACCAAATGTACTCGATTTTCAGGGGCTGATCTTTGGTCGATTTATCCAAATCAACCACCAACTCCTTTTTCCCAGCCAGGGTTCGGATGCGTGCTGGCGCTCCATGAATTTTGAATGTTAAGTCTTTACCCAAGTGAAATATATTGCCGCCTCCATTCAAGGCATTGGACTCTGCAATTTTCAGGGTGAGGCCAGCGGAGGGCGAGGAAACGGAAATCGTTCGAATCAGGTTGGCGGTTTCGCCTTCGGGTTTTCCCGTCGAAAAATCATTTATGATTGACTCGCCTATTTGGTAGCGGAAGGTAGGGCGATCATCCGGGGTGGTGGTGTACCCCAGAAACTTGTACCCAACGGCCTTGGTTGGCCACCTTTCGTTTGGGGAGTGGAGGATGACGATTCCAGGGCCATTGGCCAAGTTAATTAGGTTATCCCCAAGTGGGCTTTGGTTTCCTGCCCCTCTGTCAAGCCAATGTTTCGAGGCATCAATGAACGAACCCTGCCAAATTTGGGCGAGTCGACCGAGGTTGGCATCAAATGCCAGGTTGACTTTTTCCGGGTAGCCCACTCCAATGGATCTGGGTCCAACGCCTTCGAGAAAATTGCGATAAATTATAGCGTCTTTGTTTGGAACAAGGGGAATGGCACCCCTGATAAGCCCATCTGGCACAGGAGCCTTGTCCCGGAGGGTAAGGTAGAACCAAACCGCTTCCATTTGTTGATTCACTTCCCCTTTAAGAAGGTTGTCGAAAAAGGTTTTTCCGTTGGGAAAGGAGGCGGGCATACGCGTTCCAGGACGCATTACCGATGGGTTTTTCATGTATGTGATGAACCAATCACGGTTGAGCCGATTGGACATTTGAACCATGTCAATCGCTTGGACCCCTTCCGCTTTAATGCCGTTAAAAGTGTGGCATTTGATGCAACCCAGGGCTTTTCCGCCAACAAGGAATTTGGCGACATTTTTGACCTTGTTTTCCGATTCGGAAAAATCAACCACGGGAACAGAAGCAAGTTTATCCACTTCGGGCAGGTCATGAATCAAATGGCCAATATTGGATTCGCCAAAGCGCGGCATTCGGGTAAGCATATAGGGCCGCACTTTGGTCCCTTTTTCCATGACCTCCTTTAGCCAGGGAGTTTTAAGCTTGCCCCCAATTCCCGTAAGCAGCGGTGGTATCCGGGCTTCGTCACCCATTTCGGGTTGCGTTCCAAGAAATAAGGCTGAACGCTCGGGTTCGACACCTCCCATAGTGTCCCGTTGGTGGCAGCCAATGCAATTGAGGGCAACAAGTGTGTGGGAAATCTTATCGGCTTGGGTTGGTGTACCCTTGGCAACGGAATCCAATCCAATGGCAATCCATTTCCTTTGATGATCCGACAAAGGATAGAAGGGTTTGCCTTTTGTGGGTGTGGTTCCAATGCAACCTCCTTCGGCTTTCAAGGGAGGTAAAACCGGTTCCAGGGCTTTGAAAGACTGCAGATTGTGGCAGTTAACACAACCAAGTTGGACAAAATGGTGTTTGCCTTGGCTCGCTTTGTTTTGGTCCAGGACAAACGGGGCTTTTGCCTGGATTGGAACCGGGGCCAAGACCGCTGGAGTCAAGGTTGTTCGTAACAAATTGCCAAGGTCAGTTTTACCAAGGCCGGGCCCATTCACCTCGGCGGAAAGTTCAAATTCACCCCCTCCCTGAAATGTGGTCAATTCGACTTTGTGTACCCCAATGGGTAGGTCGAGTGTTCCTTGAACCTTGGTACTGGGGTGGATTCCATCATTATTGATTACGGTTTTATTATTGATCTTTAGGCGGGAACCATCATCGCTTGTTAATGAGAATTGATAGATACCGGCTCGCTTGACCTCCCAAAAACCTGTAAAGAGAACCGCCACATTATTTTGTCTGGTGGCGACCGTCAAATCAAAACCAACCGATTTCCCACTGCGGACAGGTTTTATTTTTTCGAAATCGGGGAGTTTGTCCCAATCCCCTTCGTAGGCGGAAAAAAGAGTATTGAACAATAAAGCCCCAGTCAGTTTGGTATCGTTTTGAAGGAGAAAGGAGGCTACCGCCTCGGCTTCATTACCTTGGAGAAGGGATGGCATTCGGCCGGAAGGGCGTACCGAGTGGGGATTGGCCAAAAATTGCACAAGCGAGCCGTAATGGTATTTTCCTTCCAATTTCCCAAGGGGGATTTGATTCGGGATTTCTTTTTGTTCGAGGGCCATTCCATTTCGGGGGCCATGGCAGGAGGCACAACCCACTTGGGAATACAGTGTTTGACCTGTTTGAATCAACTTGGAAGAAAAGCGTTTGGCGATGAGGGGAGGCCCTTGGGTGGCCAGGAAATGGGTCAAAGCCTCGGCAGTCAATTTGCGTTCCTTTGGTTCAAGGTGGTCCAACATGTTGGGCATGGTGGTACCTATCTTGTGAAGGTTTGGGTTTTCCAGAAACCCCTGGACCCATTCAGGCTTTAGCCGAGTGCTTGCATGGTCCAATTTGGGGGCTTCTTTGCTGGAAATCCAACGGCTGGCTCCAGGGTTTTGATGGCACCGCAAACATTGAAGTTCGCCTATCAGGATTCGACCTGCCAAGGCAAGGTTTGGTTCCTCCATCGACAAAACCTTGGCAACGCCGGGAATTACTGGACCTGCCGCCTGGTTAGTAATGCAAAACAAACCTAAAAATGCTATGACACAAAACCAACGAAACATCTGTGGCATTTCCGGTTTCCTAGTGATAAATTGTTATCGGCCTCGGATGGGAGGGAATCGGTGGGTCTTTCTAATGGAATACCTTATGGGGGACATTCCTTGAGGCAACCGGGAAATGGAAAGACAGTCTGACACCATTGGAAATTGAATGGGTTTGGTGGCTGGTTCGCCAGGAGAAACCAAGGATAACCGGAATCCATGGCGTTGTTTTCGTTGGTTTTTCTTCCCACTCTAATGATGTGCCATTCCATCCGGCCGGAAAGGTCCAGGTCAGGAAGGATCGGATGTTTTCTTTAATCTTGCCGACCCAGGCTAAAGGGCCGACCCTCCAACGGGATCCGACGCATTTCAACCCATTGGGAGTTTAGTTCTATCAGCGATTGGGTATCAAAAGAACAAACCCAAAGGCCCCCCTTTTCGGTTTCTTGAAGGTGAACCGGGCACCGGATGGTTGCTTGTCGAATTAGGTCACCTTGAGTATTCATTTCCACAATTGTGTTTGTTCCCGCAAACGCTGCAATGGTATTGCCATTGGTACGGGTGATCGCATGGCCCCAATAACCAGATCCGCTTGACCCCACCGTGTTATTGATGGTTTGGAGGATCGTGCCTTTTGCATCGAGGCGGAGCAAAATGCCCCGGCTCGAAAGCACCAAAAATCCGTAATCGGGAGTTGGGGTAGCGAATCGAATTCCATCCTTGATCGGAATGGATAATTCGGTTTGTCCGTCGCAATTCACAATTCCAAGGTCGGTAAAGGTGGCATAAAAAGTTTTCCCACCCTCCAATCGTTGGCACTGAATGGGAGCAGATGGGGCGTGCCAATTCCAAAGAATGTTCCCTTTGCCATCGCGAAGGGTGATTTGACTGGAATGGCGTTCTGCAATCAGGAGCCGATCACCGGCAAGGAGTTGAAAATCATTTGGGCCTTGAAGGTGAGTTATGGTAGGAATTAGTTTCCCATTGTCATTCATTTGGCAAATGCGCCCGCCTTTGGCCCCATCGTATTCACAAACAACCAAATTCTTTTTCAATGTGGTTTGAGGCAAACCAGGACGAACCTTTGTGGATTTGTGTTCCCTCCAAAAGGCCACAAAAGCCTCCATTTCACCACGACTCCTTTTTCCCAAAAGGGGCGGTGTTCTTAAATCCTGGGTGAGGAGCAGAGATTCAATATCCCATTGAAGGTCTTGGGGTAGCTTAGGAACCAGGTCCGCCAGGCTCGGAGCCATTACCGCCTTACCCGCATCCAACCGACCCTGGAGGTAATTGAAAACCTGCAAGGGATCGGTTGAACCATTGGTTTGTTGTTGCTCCTCTGAACCCGAATAGCCTGCCCAATAGGCGGACCATAGTATGGACGGGTAAGTGGTGGGAATGCGAGATGGTAAATCATTTTGGGAATAGTTTCGCACCAACCATTTATGAATGGCGACCCTTAAAGATTCCTCCTCGATAGATTCCAAAAGCGAAAGCAAAAGGTTAAGGGGTGGGCCGGAAGTTGGTTTTTGAACCTTAGTAATTTCCCCTCGGATGGTTGGTGGATTTAACCAGGAACGAATTTCCCAAGGATTGGGTAGGGGAGGTACCTGGTTGAGAATGTCTTTGGCCCTAAGCCTCACCTCGGCATCTGGACTCTGCAAGCAAATACGCAAGGGTTTTCTTGACCTGAGTCCCAGGGACAGGAGCTCCGAGGTTGCTTTTTCGCGTTGTGAAAATTGGAGGGAACCCAATTCCGTGGCCCAATTGCGGCCTGATTCGGTTGATTCTTTAGTGGATTCCACCAAATCGGTTAAAACCCTCCAGGATTGATTTGAGGATTGCAAAGAAATGGAGGTTGAGAGAGATTTGCCTACAGTTGAATCGGCCATTGTTGTCATGGGAAATCCCAAGCCAAGGCCACCCAGGCAGGATGCCAAAACGCTACGGAATTGGTTCCATTTCATGCCACAAAATCCCAATCCTAATAAAGGTTTTGATAACCGTACCTTTTTGTTGGGGATTGCGATGACAAATGGAATGGATGAAAAAGGAACCGGTTGTAAAAACAGGGGTACAAAAGAAAAGTCCGGCAGAGTTTACCCCACCGGACCTAACTTATTGCCAACCTGATCCGATTTTATCCCAACAATACGCTTGCTTCCCAGCCCACTCGTTCCGCAGAACTCCGGAGTTTTTCGAGCGCCCGATTTTGGATTTGCCGAACACGCTCTTTGCTTATCCGAAGTAGGTGTCCGATTTGGCGCAGGCTATGGGTCCCATTGCCCGTGAGACCAAAGCGAAGGTCGAGAACCTTGCGTTCTCTGGGGCGAAGGTTTTCCATCAGGAATAGCAGGGCTTCCTGACGCTCATTCCCATCGCGTTGTTCATTGGACTCATTGTCCGGCATCGCCTCAGTTAATTTGAAATCGCTATCATCATCCAAAACAGCGTTCAAACTCACAGGGGTGCGAGTAGCTGTTTGGAGGTGGGTCAGGTGCTCAAGGCTGCTTCCCGTTCGTGAAGCTAGCTCTTGAGGGGTAGGGATATGTTTGCCCCCGTGTGCCAAGGCCTCGGATTCTTGTTGGAGGAGCCCTAGTTCTTGCAGGTGATGCGGGGACAAGGAAACAAGGTGGCTTTGTCGGGCCACGGCAATCTGAAGAGTTTGACGAATCCACCAAGTTGCGTAGGTGGCAAGGCGGGTGCCGTGACTCACATCAAAACGATCAATGGCTTGCATCAACCCACAAACGGCCTCTTGCAGGAGGTCGGCATAGCTTAGTGCGTGGTGGCGAAACCGTTTGGCGACATGGGCCGCTAGCCGAATATTGGCAGAAGCCAACCTGTGTTTTAGGTGGACATATTGATCATGGAGGCGGCGGATGGTGGGAACCGTCCTGGTATCCGGGGTGATGTTGGTGCGAATGAACTGGGCCATTGGCCAAGGTTCAACTGCAGGTCGGGTTTCCCGAAGCTTAGGGAAATATTTGACCAAAGTTCGCAACAGTTCGTTTTTGACTTCCCAAAAGTCGGCAAGGAGTTCGCGTTCCTCGTCCGGGGTGAGAAGGTCCGATGAAAAAATCATCGGAGATGGTCCACCGTTTGGATCATCGTAGTCAAAGGAGTTGTCGACGGCTTTTGCTTTCATGGAGAATGGTTCCTGAATGTATCAAATCGCGGACACGGCAATCCAGCCATTGTCCTGACCCGGCACATCCGTGAACCAGTATCAGAAGTCACAGTATGACACCCAACTTTGCCTCATGCAAAGGGGGGACTCAAAAAAGCCCCAAGATGTCCACCCAAACCACCTAAAAATCAGATGGCCTTACCCGGAATTTGAACAAGCCTCCTGGATCGGTTTGAAATTCCGGCCTGTCCGGACCGTTGAATTGTAAAACGAAGTTTTGTTTCAATCAAGCGGGAAATGGTGAGAAGTTGGAAAATGGATAGGGAAACCTGTTCCGTTTATGCCCGGGTCAAGAAAAATCCCTATGAAATTTGCAGGCTTTGGCCCCGATCGGTTAACATTAACCGTGTATGAGGAATTCCCCACAACCAACACTCTGTTTTTTCTTGGTTTCGCCTCCTCCCCAATTCGAGGAAAGTTTGGGGTGGGGGGGATTTAATGTGCGAATTTTACCAAAGGATATGGCGCAGCCCCATTTTTTTTCCAATGAAGGTGAGCAACCCCCTCATGCAGTATTGGCAGCTGGAACAATCCCGGAATCTTTGATTTTTGGATTATTCACGAAAGCAAAAAGAGAATCCCCCCAAGCGTTGAGGATCCTTCTTGGGCCAATATCGGATGAATTGACCCAGGCAGTAAGCCAAAACTGTCAATTTGAGGGATTAATAGAGGGTTGGCTGGATTGGCCCCTTGATAAAAACCGGTTTAAACTGGCAATATCGCTCGTGCGGCGGACTACGCCTGAAATCATGGTATTCGGTACCAAAAACGATGGGGTTGGAGCGAATTCGTCCTCCCTTGGGGTGATTCGTCAACTTCGGCGGGAAATGGAATCCTTGAGAGAATCTCTCAATCATTGCAGTCTTACCGGGTTACTCAACCGAAGGGGAATCGAAGAGAAATTGGCACTGGATTGGCAGGAATCCGAGGCCCTTGGTTTGGAATTTGCCCTCCTCATGATAGATGTAGACCATTTCAAATCGGTAAACGACCAATACCTTCATCCTGCAGGAGACCAAGTTTTGGTGGAGTTGGGTAAACATCTTTCGTTGCAACTTCGTGCCAGAGATTCTTTGGGAAGGATGGGCGGAGAGGAATTTTGGATTCTGGCCCCAAATACTGAACCCAAAGGTGCCCAATTACTTGCCCAAAGGCTTTGCGAATCGGTGGTAAAACAGCCCTTTTCCGTGAGGGGAGTACTCATTTCCATTACCATCAGCGTTGGGGTTTCCGTGCTCCGGCCTCATCACCAATTGGATTCAAGTCAGCTGTACCATCAGGCGGCCCAAGCCCTGCGTCAGGCCAAACAAAGTGGTCGAAATTGTGTGAAAGTTCATGATTAGCTATCGTTTATAGTGCCTGTAAAACCAATTCCCCAAGGTTTTTCCCGGCCAGTTTGGACGATTTCCCCAGCCGAAACAGTGCCCGAATCAATCCAGGAGAGCGCAAAACATCGCAGATTAGGCGGCCTAGAGCAATTTTCCCATTGGAATCGACCCAATGGAGTGATTGCCTTGGCAAACTTTCGTTGGGGCCATCCGTTATGGAGCGGCAAATCCCAAAAGGAATATCGGCACCAACCATAGTTTGGGAAAAATAGGAGCTTTCCATATCCACCAAATCAGATCCCGTAGTGTGGAAACTTTGGTTTTTTTCGGATGGATAGTAGTAAACGGATTTGGAATGAAGGGAAACAGCTTTGGGTGCAATACCTTTTGTAGGAACCAAAACTGGGGCTTTCGGTGGGTTTAGAACTTCCTTGACCTCAAAGGCCATCCCTGATTTGGTATGTGGAGAAAGCCCCCCAGAAAATCCCGCCAGGAGGGCAAAATCCGGTTTGTACGACAATTCCTTTAAATGCTGGTTTAAATGTCGATGAAAGGCCTCTCCCGGGCCGAAAACACACATTTGCCAATCCCAACCGGGACGGTGAACGGTGGTTGGGCGATTAAATCGGGGAAAGGGCAAGTGTATCTTATCCGATTTGGATAGTACTCGAAAAACTGCTTTGGATTCCACCTCCAAAGCAAAGGCGACCAATCCCCGATTTGCCGTTGCGAATTGGCGAACCGGTGGCATTAACTGAGTTGCCAAAGGAGCATTTTTAGGCTGTCCCCGAGTTTGCCATTAACACCAAGGGCTGCAGATATTTCGTATCCGCAGTGCATAAGGCAATTTTCGCACCGCGGGTCTTTTCCATAACCAAACTTTTCCCAATCGGTATTCTTGATCAGGTCAGAATAGGAATCATGGTGTTTGTCAGTAATCAGGTAACAGGGCCCCTTCCAACCTTTTACATTGCGTGTTGGATTGGCATAAGCGGCACAGGTTAATTCCCTTTTTCCGGCAAGGAAATCAAGATAGATTGGGGAACTCATCATTCGGTATTTGGCGAAGAGTTTTTGAGCCTCCGAAAACTTGGCACGAATATCCGCCCTGGTCATAAACAGTTCCTCGGCACCGTCAGGGTTCGTGTCGTGAACCGCCTGATAACCATATGCGGGGCTAACCATGAAACCATCCACCCCAATTTTGGAAAGGAAACCAAAAAGGGCATCGATTTCATTGATGTCGGTTTCTTTGTAAATGGTGGTGTTTGTGCAGACCAGGAAGCCCGCCGCCTTGGCTGCCTTTATCCCTTCGACCGCCTGATCAAATACGCCATCCTTTTCGACAGCTTTGTCGTGGCTTTCTTTTAATCCATCCAGGTGGACATTGAAAAAAAAGCGGGAGGTTGGCGTGAATTCGGCCAGTTTCTTCTGCATGAAAACGCCATTCGTGCACAAATAAATGTGTTTTTTGCGATTGAGGATTCCCTTCACCAGCTTGCCGATTTCAGGATAGATAAGGGGTTCACCACCGCAAATGGAAACAATCGGCGCCCCGGCCTCATCCACGCTGGCCAGGCATTCCTCAACCGTCAGTTTTTCCTTGATAGTCTTTGAATATTCGCGGATCCGTCCACAACCGGTACAAGTCAGGTTGCAAGCGTGAAGTGGTTCAAGCATCAATACAAGGGGGAATTTTTTTTCGCGCTTGATTGTTTTTCCTGCCATGTAGCCGATCATACTGGTCGTCAAAGATAAAGGAAAACGCATGAAAACCATCCTTCTTTCTGGTAGGGAACAGTTGATCCCTACCGAGCCAATAAATGTCCAGTCAAATCAAACCAAAAAAAATCAAGGGGAGTCGTTCTCCCATTCATGAACATCACCATTCCTAAAAAGGAAAGGGTCCAAATGGCCATGACATTCGGGCCGGGTTTCCCTGGGGCAACCCGTTTCTTTTGCGTACCGCGCAAGGGCCATGAGAGGAAAATAGAGCCTGTAATAGTGGTATTTTAAATAGAAAACTTTGGGGAAACCAGTCCCGGTGAATTGGGGCTCAGGCCAACCTCCCTGGGAATCCTGATGCCTGACCAGCCAATCAATGCCGCAGGAAATGGGACCATGAAAGCATGATTCCTTTTGTTGTGCCGCTTGTAATCCCAAAATAGCCCAAGCGGTTTGCGATGGGCTGGATTCACCCAATCCAACTGACCCAGGATCGTCATACGAGGAGCAATTTTCCCCCCAGGATCCATCCGCCTTTTGCATCCTTTTCAACCAATGGGCACCCCGTAGTACCATGGGGTCATCGGCTTGAATTCCTATTTTTTCCAGCCCTACCAAAACCTGCCAAGTGCCGTAAATGTGGTTCACACCCCATCGACCGTACCAGGAACCATCCGGGAATTGGTTTTTGGCAAGGAATTCCAGGGCCCTACTGGCTGCGTTATGTGTTTTTGTGAAACCAAATTCGGCAAGGGCCTCAAGAACCCGCGCAGTGATGTCAGCACAACTGGGATCGAGCATGGCGTTGTGATCGGCAAAGGGAACTTTGGTAAGGATCTCCCGATTAATGTCTTTATCAAAAGCGGCCCAGCCCCCATCGGAATTTTGCATCGCAAGCAGCCACCGAATGGCTCTTTTACAGGCACTTTTTCCTTGGGGTTGGAGGTGGGCCTTGGTCCTGGCCAAGGCAATCAACACCATTGCCGTATCATCGGTGTCCGGGTAAAAATCGTTGTGGTATTCGAAAAACCAACCACCCGGTTCCACCCCGTCCACATTGTCGGCCCAGTCCCCTTTGCGGCGAACTTCTTTGGCCAAAATCCATTGGGTGGCCCTAAGGATTTCCGGGGTTGCCACGGTGTACCCGGAAGTCCCTAGGGCGTTGAGGGCAAGAGCGGTATCCCAAACCGGGGAAAGACAGGGTTGCAGTCTTAAATATCCATTATCAACCAATTGGAGGTCTTCAATTTGTTTAAGGGCCCAAATCATTTCCGGATCACTATCTGGAACACCAAGGGCCTTGAGGGCAACCACGGTGTAAATCATGGGGGGGAAAATTGCCCCCAAACCATCACTGTCGGCAAATCGTTCCCGCATCCAATGGGCAGCATGTTCAATGGCGGTTGATCGGATGCCACCCAAGGTGGGCTCGATGGCTTTGAAACACCTGTCCACCACCAGAAAGAAATTGCGCCAGGTAAATTTCTTTTTGTCCCATGCCGCCGGGGGGGTAATTTCCGAAGGATTGCCGGTGAAAAGCTCTTCAATACCCATTTCGGGGGGCAAAAATCGGACCGGTTTGAGGGCGGACATGATGGAAAGCGGAACGATGATTGTCCTTGTCCAAGCCGACATGGCACTTGGATTGATGTAAAACCACTGGGGTAAAAGCATCAGTTCCGGAGGCACCGTGGGAATGGATTGGTAATTCAATTGGCCTAAAAGGGCGAGGTAAAATTTGGTGAAACTGTTACACGAGGTCACGCCGCCAAGGGTCAAGCATCGATTCCTGGCCAATACCATGCGAGGGTCCGAGGCGGGGATCCCAGTAATTTTCAGGGCGAAGTACGCTTTGATGCTTCCAGAAATTTCACTTGGCCCACCGGGAAATTGTGCCCAACCGCCCTCGGAATTCTGGTGCTTTAAAAGATATTGGGCCGCGGCCAAACATTTCGGGTCTTTTTCCCGGCCCATAAATGCCATGAGCAGGATATATTCGGATTCAAGAATGCAATCGCCTTCCAGTTCGGCAACCCAATGGCCATCCGGTTTTTGCAGGGAGATCAAAAAGGATTCGGTTTTTGCGACACACCGACCGACGGCTTTAACACGCAAATCCTGCTTTCCAGACAAAGTCCTGGGAAGCATTTCCTCCAATAGGGCCAAATCTTCCAATCGATTTGCGGACACGGATTCCCTTCCTCACACCCTTGTGGTTCCAATAGACCTATGTTGGTTAAGAAAGGCCGTTGCCGCAAGGTGAATTTGTTTGAGGAGGGATCGGTGTTTGGTCAATGTTAAAACAGGGATTCTCGGTAGAATTTTATGTTAAAGTATTCCCTCATTGCGCCACCAGGTAACCGCATCTTTTAGTGTTTCTTTCAAGGGTCGAGGGATTAGACCCAATTCCTGAAAGGTGTTTGAAGAATCAAAGTGCATGGTCCTCCGAGTCAAAAGGACACCCGTAATGCTTGCCAAAGGTTCGGTTTTGGTCAGAATATTGGCAACGATTTCACTAATACAAGCGACTGACAAAGCAAGGGAATAGGGGACTTTCCATTTAGGAATTGGTACTCCCGTAATCTCCGAGAGAAGTTGAAATAGCCCGCGAATTTCGGTGTTATGGGCCCCCAAAATATAACGCCTGCCAGGCACACCCCGGTCAAGAGTAAGACGCATGGCCATAGCCATATCGCGAACATCCATAAAGTTGAGGGAAGCATCCAGGTATTCCCTCCTTTTTCCTCGGCAAAAATCAACTATAAGTCGACTTGGAGGGCTAAGCTGTAGATCACCTGGTCCAACTGGTAAAGTTGGGTTGACTATAAATACTGGGTGGCCTTGGCTGGCTAGGTAGAAGGCGTGGCGTTCGGCTCGAAACTTCGATCGACAATACGGACCGATTACATCCGCCATCGAAACCAGCTGATTTTCTCGTATCGGGTTTTTTTGGCGACTTAGGGTAAGGATACTTTCGGTACTGCAGTGAAGGATTTTGGGAATTTTTAATCCACAGGCAGCATTTAGTACCTCCCGCGCCCCTTGATGGTTTATTTTGTCAAAATCCCCCTTTTTTAGGGTCCAGAGTTTTGGATTTGCAGCAAGATGATATAACTCATGAGCTCCCTTAAGAGTTTTCGTTACCAAAGGCTGGTTAAGTATGCTGCCCGAAACCCATTCAACCTCTGGGGCAAGGTCCCTTGGTGGGGCCGCCAAATCCAAAATGCGAACCGACCGACCATGGCAAAGCAGATTTCGAACCAGGTTTGAACCAATATATCCAGAACCCCCGGTAACAACGGCGAGAGTTGTCATATCGCTCTGTCCCCTTTGGAAACGCATAAACGATAAAGGTCCAGTTGAGGTTGGCGGGTGATACGGGCAAAAAAAGCCCGGACTTGACCGGAAACATGCTTCATCAAATAACCGGGGCGTCGCCCGTACCTTTTGGCCCCAAGAATATCAAAGCCAAACAGGCGAATGGGATGAGCCAATTCTCCGCCAAAATCCTCCCGAACCGGGTCCACGGGTACCCCTAATTCTCTCCAGATCAAGGTATCAGGCATAAAACCCCGATGGCAAATCAGCCTGTCACCCTCTATCGTTTTTGGCCCCAAAGGACCCGAGCAATGAAGCCGAAACCCGACATCCTCCCCTAACCATTCCACTTTTTGTATCAGCATTCCCGGGAAATACTCGACATGGTTTTCCCCGCGAGATGCTAAAGTGTTGGCTTCCGCCGCCAAAAGATCCCGTTCCCGATAGGGATCATTGGGAACCCTTTGGATAGGTAGTGCCGAAGGCTTGCAGGAAAGCCAGGTTATCCAGGTCCCGGCTTTTTCCCTGGCCAAAAGGGCAAGGCGGCTAACTGTGGCCGCCGCCATCAATCCATTGCCAACCACAATGGATGTTTTGTCAGCAAAAAAGGGCTTTGATTCCCCAAGAATATCTTCGAGGCCATAGACGATTCGGCTGCGACAACCCATCTCCCCGGAGGCTGGTAATCCTCCTTGTCCAAACCATTTGGGATTGCCGTAGGTTCCGGTGCAATCGGCGACAAAATCTGCCTCTTCCAATTTTTCTTTCCCATCGGAAAGCCGGGTCAGCAAAAGGAAGCCCTTTGCATTTTCATTATTCCTTGGAACGGACACTACTGGGGATTGTCCCGTTTGGTTCCCAATCCTCACAACCGAAATCCCTGTTTCAAGGGTACCCTTCAGCAAAGGGGAGGCCAAAAGGGGTTCGAGATATTCCAAGGCAAGTTGCCTTCCGGTGGTAATTGTTTCTGGAGGTCGGTTGGCTTGTGCCAAACGGAGCCTTTGGAGCATTTCCCTTCCAAGGGGGGTGGTGTTTTCATGCCATGGGGTATAACAGCGAACATGCCCCCATCGGATAAGGTTTTCGAAAGCTTGGGCCTTTTCAAGGATACGAACCTTGAAACCCAAAACCGCTCCATAAAGGGCTGTTTCCATACCGGTTGGGCCGGACCCCAAAATACAAAGAGTTGCCCCTTTTCCCAGGTTCGAAAGTTTTCCGAATTTTTCGGGAAGGAACCAATCCATGGTTAGGTTAACCCCAAATCAACCAAAAGGCATCCATTAAACCTCCGGCCATAATATTTCCCCTTTTCCCAGACCAAGTAGGTCCCCTGAACTCTTTAACCATTTGGATTTGGGATGGTTTCCTCCTTTGGAAAGCAATTGCCATCCTGAGTTGTCCTGCCCCAACCCACGGAGGTGATTGGCAAAAAGGAAAATCCATCCCGGTTGGGTCGGTATTTCCTTCGAAAAAGTAGGTAACAAGGAATCAGGCCTCCGGCCTGTCAGGATGGAACCTCTTCGCATTCCAGCCCCTGGTCGGATTCCACATCCCCCACAAAACGCTATTGTCCCGGCAATCATTCCTGCGCCTGCGTGGTCTCCTCCTTTTCCCAATACAGAAATGACCCCTCGCCTCATGAGGGCTCCCACTTCATTTCCAGCGTTTTTCCCTACCAAAATGGTGCCACCACGCATTCCGGCCCTGGATCCAATGTACCTACCCCCCAAACAATTTCCTGCATTTCCTTGGATAATCAGGACCCCACCAGTCATTTCTGCCCCTGCCCAGTCACCGGCCTCCCCATCTATTTGAAGCATCCCACCTTTCATCCTAGCACCGGAGTGCAATCCTGCAGGGCCCCTTACACGCAAAAACCCTGAGGTCATCCCTTCGCCCAGTCTACGCACCCTTGACCAATCTCCCTCCAAAATAACCCTTCCTGTAGAAGGATCTCCAAAGACCCGCGCAATTTCCCCTAGGGGTATTGTGCTATTACCTCGCCAAATTGGGATCTTTTGAAGATCGGCAAGAGTTTTATCAAGGAACATGTCTGGCCGAATGGCTCCGGCTTCAAGGGGTACTGAGTCCCCATATTCCAATCGAATGGTTAGCATGAACTAAGCAATATCCAAAAGTGTTTTAAGGTGAATATGGTGGGCACCCAACTTACCACCATAATTCCCCGCCGTGATTCTGGTTAGTGGAAAATGGGAAGCCGTGTGAAGGGCCCGCCGCATTCCCTCCTCCACTGGGCCACGGGAAAGGCCGTCCATCACTAGTTCATAAACGCAGTTTTCACCGGGTTTCATGGCCGTTCCGGGCAGGTTTGACAGGGTAGGGCACCAGCTAGAATTGGTGCTTGCCCGTAATTTTTGATAGGTGGATCCAACCCGGCTCCCACTCCGGACCACACCGCCTGGAAAAGGCAAGATCAAATTTTCCACCGAAGCTGCGGCGGATGCCGCCGAAAGGGCAGCATCCAAAACCATATCGGGATCGCCACCTACCAAAATCAGGTTGCCCCCGGCCACACCGCTAACCATTCCAAAGTGGTCTTCACAAATAAACTCCCCGTCCATAACCGGGATACGCCAAAATCGTTTTTCCCCAAATTTTTTGCTGATTTGATGACCATCCCCGAAATACCGCAAATTTCCACCAACCCGGATCTGGGCATTATCCGAGGCATTTAATCCATTAAAACAGGCGGTTGTGGCACATGTTAGGACGGTTTGACCAACACGATTAATGGCAGCTTTTTCAAGGGATTTTTTGTCAAAAGAAAACAGCAAAATAGAGGCACCCGGACGCCCATCGGGCGTGCTTGACTGGTCAAGGGTGGATTCACGCGATGCCTCCGCATCACAGCCAATCACTGATGTACCGTAGCCCGTCATGGCACTTACCGCAGCATCCACCAAAACAGGTCGGGATGCAGTTATGATAAGTCGGGTTGCCCGCATGGCGAAGGCTTCTGCAAAGGTGTCCTCAACCTCGATCCCGTTGAGTTTCAAAGGATTGCATCCGTTTCGCCTGAAATGAGTCCAAGCCGGAACGGTGTCCGGCTTGGGGAAAGGATAACCGGAATACCGGTTTAAAGGACAGGGGTCTTACCAGGAACAGCCACCGCTGGCTCGGAAAGTGGTCCAAAAGCGTACAACCCCGATTTTTTTACGGCATCCGGGGTCAAGTCTTCCAAGGATTTTTGCAGATTTACCCAATCGATTCGTTTGCCTGTATAGGTTGCCGTCCTTCCCATGATTGCCATAAGAGTGCTTTGGCACATCCAATTCCCGTCATTGATGGGTTTTCCTGCCCGAATACTTGCAAACAATTCATCATGTTCGTTTTGATACATATCGTCTGCCCGATTTTTTTCAGGGCTGTGGCGCCAAGGGTTTTTGCCCGTGATTTGATGTTTCATGACATCACAACGGCCCTCCGAACCCAAGATATAGTCATTGACATCGTTGTGGCAACCGTCAATTTGCCTGCAAAAACTGAAACATTTGGCCCCGTTTTTCCATTCATAAACCACCGCATGATGGTCGAAGATATGGCCATAATCCTTGCCTGTCCGAACCTGCCTCCCACCCAAACCATAGGCCGAAACCGGCGGTTCATCCTTCATTGTCCACATACATTTGTCGAGGCTGTGAATATGTTGCTCCACCAGGTGATCACCTGAAAGCCAGCAATAATAGAGCCAGTTCCGAAGTTGGGCTTCCATGTCGGACCAACCCGGTTGACGGGGCCGGTTCCAAAGTCCCCCCACATTGTAATTGGTGTGCATGGCAATGATTTCGCCAACCTTGCCCTCATGGATTTGGGCCATGGTGGCCCGTTTTCCCCGATGGTATCGCCAGCAAAGCCCTGAGACCACCGCCAGATTCTTTTTCTTGGCCTCTTCGCAGGCCGCCAAAACCTTTCGAACCCCCGAAGGGTCCACTGCCACGGGTTTTTCAGCGAAAACATGCTTCCCTTTTTCGATGGCATAGCGGATTTGTTCCGCACGAAAATGAGGTGGAGTCGTTAGGAGGACCACATCCACACCACTTTCGATAACCTTTTTATAGGCATCGAAACCAGTAAAAGAGGTTTCCGGTTTCACCTCGATTCGACCCGCCGCCTCACCCTCGCCTTTGAGTTGGTTTAGGCTTGCTTGAATTTTGTCTCCAAAAACATCACCCATCGCCGTAAGTCGAACATGGGGATCGGCCCTTAAAGCATTATTCGCCGCTCCGGTTCCCCTTCCCCCACACCCAATCAACCCAATTTTAATGACATCCGAGCCTTGGGCATGAACTCCCCCAGGAATAGATGCGGCCACTGCGAGGGCACTTGTTCCACTTAAAAAAGTACGCCGATTGGTGAGGGAAGGGTTTTTCATGTTAGGAAACTCCAAAAGGACAATTTGAAATCATTTCCCGAGGGGACAAAGGTAGGCCTTGTTTAACATCCAGAATTACCTCTCAGGGTCAAGGGTTAGCATCCATCACCGGGACATATTTGTAGCAAATGCGTGGGTTTTGCCATGCCATTGCCACTTTTCAATTACCTTGGGAAAGGCCAGGTGCTATAATGATGAAGTCGCAACCTCATCCCGCCTGCGGCAAACCCATAACGGATGGCATTGATGACAGGCAACGCTTCTTCCTTTCCTTATTGCGATGGTGCTTCCCGTCGCTCTTTTTTGCGTATTGGTGCCTTGGCCGGAATTGGTGGTTCTCTTGATATGAGGGCCTTGCTTCAGGCCAAATCCGGTACAAAATCCCATAAATCCGCCATCATTATTTACCTTTCTGGCGGCCTCAGCCACCAGGACACCTTTGACCCCAAACCAAATGCCCCGGTTGAAATTCGTGGGGAATTTAAACCCTTGTCTACTTCGGTTCCAGGAGTAGTTTTTAGCGAAAAAGTACCGCTTTTGGCACGCAACCTGGATAAAATGGCACTCATTCGATCCCTGGTTGGGTTTCGTGACGAGCATTCCAGTTTTCACAATCTGACCGGCTATCCTATGGATCAGACCCGGCGGGAAGGGAAGCCTCATATTGGCTCGGTCATCAGTCGTTTGCTTGGACCGGTTGACCCGGTCATCCCTCCCTTCATTGATCTTTTTCCAACCATGCAGCACCGACCCTATAATTCGCCTGGGCCAGGCGCACTTGGCAGGTCAGCTCAGGGGGTTCGTGTCGATGGCCAAGATATTGAATTGATGAAACTTAAAAACCTGACAAAATTGGAACTTGGCGACCGCAACTCCCTTAGGCAACGCCTTGACCTCATTTCTGCCGGGATGGACCGGGCAGGGATGGAATCCCAATATCGCCGGGCTTTGGATGTCCTTAATACCTCAGAAATGGTGGCGGCACTAGATGTGGAAAGGGAACCGCAAGGCGTCAGGGAACGCTATGGGCGCGGGTCACCAAAACATTTGGGAGACGGGGCACCCCTTTGGAATGATCAACTCCTGATGGCCAGGAGGCTCGTCGAGGCAGGGGTGCGACTTGTCACCGTTGCGTATGGTTTTTGGGATACCCACGGAAATAATTTTGGCCACCTTAAACAGCACCTGCCAACCCTTGATCAAGGGATTTCAGCTTTGGTGGAGGATATTCATTCCCGGGGTATGGATAAGGATTGCCTCATAGTGGTTTGTGGTGAATTTGGCCGAACCCCAAAAATCAACAAGGAGGGTGGGCGGGATCACTGGGCAAGGGTTAATTTTTCACTCCTATCCGGTGGGGGTCTGAATAAGGGTATAGTGCTTGGTGCCACCGATTCTTCTGCAGGAGAGGTTCGAGACAATCCCATCCATCACCATGACCTTTTAGCCACAATTTACCATTCTCTTGGCATCAACGCCCATGACATGATCAAAGATGTCGGGGATCGTCCCAGCCCAATCCTGCCTAGTACCGCCAAACCCATTGAAAAGCTATTAACCTGATGCGATGGCTTTGGATGGGTGGAAATAGGCCATGAGTGGAGAGCGGGTCCAAAACCGCCTGGTGGTTACCAAGCCTTGTAAGTTGCTGCCTTTCCTGGTCGATTCCCTGAAGCCGATGTCCCGGACCAAGGTCAAGGAAATGCTCCAGGGAGCAAGAATCCGTTTGGCGGGCCAAATCCTAACCAACCACAGCCATCCGCTTAATCAGGGTGATGTCGTTGAGGTATTGGTTCGTGGGTTGGTTGCTCAAAACCGGAGTGCTTTTTCCGGTTTGGGAATCGTTTACGAAGATCGTGACCTGATCGTCATCGACAAGCCTGCCGGTCTATTAAGCGTGGCCACGGAAATCCAAAAAGAATATACCGCCTTTGCCCTTTTGGGTGCCCAATTGAATACCAGAAGAGGTGGCCGGCCGTTCGTAGTTCACCGGCTTGACAAGGATACTTCAGGATTGTTGATCTTTGCAAGAAGCATAGAGGCAAGAGATTTGTTACAGGCTGCCTGGCCTTTTGTGAAAAAAACCTACCTTGCGATAGTGGAAGGTAGACCAAAGGAGGTTAACCCAAGTTACGCAGTTGGGACCACGAAAACCTGGTTTTTCCCGGGAAAAAGTCAAATCAGCCTGCAAAAGTCGGGACTACAAATCCCCTTTTCCCGGGTCCGGTTCAAGCCTTGGCTTCCTGTTTTCCTTTTGAA
>SXGS01700456.1_pt1 | contig 22878 bp, 13 predicted proteins | sample 3174681 | NCBI WGS metagenome assembly SXGS01 (sample SAMN11356861, study PRJNA531348) | freshwater metagenome | isolation source: freshwater sample F1-80 | place: China: Fuxian Lake, Yuxi | collected 2017-12-25
CTCAGCCGGCAGGCGCTCCGGGGAGCCAGTTTCACGTCGCCGCGGCAAGTGCGGCAAGCGATCGACGACTTTGTTGAAGTCTACAACGAAAAGGCAGCGCCGTTTGAATGGAAGAAGGCAGTCGTGTTCCCTTCCGGCCCGAAAGCCAAGTACTCTGACTTATGCAACTAGGTACTAGGAGGCTCCCGGAAGTTTCGGATCGACGCTTTGGCCTGGCCGCAACTCGCCGCGACCGCCCACCACAACCATTTCCCCAGCCTTCAAACCGGAGAGAATCTCGATCTTGTCCGGGGTCTCGATCCCCAGCTTCAGTTCGCGCCGTTCTATCTTCCCGCTATCGTTGACTATCAGTGCCCATGGCGAGGAATCGTGTCTTGAGACCGCGGCGGCCGGAACCGCCAGCGCCGCTTTCCGCGTGCCGGGACGCAAAACAGCGGTAGCAAGCATGCCGGACATGATCGCGCCAGCCTTCCCGGCCGGGTTTTTGACGTCGACTTCCGTCTCCATGGTGTGAGTGGCCGGCTCCAGTCGTCCCGTAAATCGCGCGACGTGACCGTTCAGGGTGCGCCCGAGCGCCGCGACCTTCACTTCCACAGGCATTCCCACACGGACGACGCCGACCATCGATTCCGGAACGGGAAGAACCAGCCGCAGGCGGTCGATCTGCGATAGCCGCGCCACCGGCAGCGTCTGCGTATTGGATGCGGTGCCAGCCTGAATCAGCGCCCCGGCGCCGGCGTGCCGCGCCGTAATCACACCCGCGAACGGCGCCGTAATTCGCGCATACGTGGAGAGTGTCTTCAAACGCTCCTCGCCCGACTGTGAGACATGCACCTGCTGTTCGGCCGATGTCACGGCCGCCTTCGATGCCGCAACTTGCGCCTCCGCCGACCGGTCCCGCGCGAGCGCGTCGTCGAGTTCCTGTTGCGCGACAAGATTCGGACGCGCCTTCACGACCGCCGCGAGCCTGCTATAGGACGCGTGGGCGCCAGCGTATGCGGCTTCCGCGCTCGCCAAGTCGCTCTTCGCGCGGAGTACTTCGGCATCGCTTCGCCGGGTGGCTGCGGTCGCCTGGCGCAACTCGTCTTCCATTTCCGGAATCTCGAGCGTGGCCAGAAGCTGGCCGGCCTGCACGTGATCACCAACGTCGACGAGAATCTGCTTCAGGTACCCCGCGACTTTTGCGTGCAACTCCACTTCCTGGTAGGCGCGGAACCCGGCGGTTATCTCGAGTACCCGTGCCAGGTCCGCCGGCGCGGCGCGTACCACTGCCACGGCGGGGGTATCCGCAGGCACGGATTTTGCCTCGGTCTTCGCCTCCCGAACGCACCCGCACAGCATCAATGCCAGCGCCGCGACCGGATAGACCCTCATCGTTTGACACCGGCCAGCCGCCAGTGGGGCGCCGGAAGTACAATTATGCTTGATAGCGGCGTGTAAGCGGAAATGACCGCGTCGCAAATGCCGGATCATCGTTTCCTTCGAGGCAGCCAGCGAACCTGCTCAGGCTCCAACTCGTAATCGGCCTGGCGCGGAGAGTTGGGAGCGTCGTTTTTCGGAAGCCAGCGCGCGAGGTCCCGCTTCGCGCCGGCGTACTCAGGCTGCGCGGCGAGATTCACCCATTCGTTCGGGTCCCGCTGCCTGTCGTAGAGTTCCTCGGAGCCGTCGTGATAGCGGATATACCGCCAGCGCGCGCCCGTGAGTGCATGGTTTCCCCGCAGAAACGTGGAGAGCGCCGGGCGCTCCCAGGTTGCACGCGGATTCTGAAGCAACGGTTTGAGACTTGCCCCGTCCAACTTCGATTTCGGGGGGAGCCCAGCCAGATCCGCCAAAGTCGGGTAGAGGTCGAGGAGGCTTACCGGCGCGGCGCATCTGGCTCCCGGCTGGGTGAGGCCCGGAGCCGACACCATAAACGGCACATGCGTGGATCGGTACCACAAAGACTGTTTGTGCCAGTGCCACTTCTCGCCAAGATGATAGCCGTGGTCGGACCAGAGAGCGATGATCGTGTTATCGCGATGTGGGCTTTTGTCGAGTGAATCGAGCAGCCTTCCCACCTGGGCGTCCGAGAACGTAATGCACGCAAGGTAGGCCTGCACCGCTTTGCGCCAGTTTCCCGTCGAGACGAGCAGATCGTGACGGGAATGCTCGTTCAGCGCGAATTCACGGGCGATGGGCGGCAAGTCAGCGAGGTCGTCCTCTTTGACGGTAGGGACGATGATGCTGTCAAGCGGATACAGGTCAAAATAGCGGCGGGGCACGAACCACGGAATGTGGGGGCGAAAGAATCCGGCCGCGAGGAAAAACGGACGGTCTTGCGGAGAGCGGAGAAAGTCGCCGGCCCAGGATGCCAGCTTGAAGTCGGGCATCTCCTGGTCGCGAACCTCAAGCGGAGCCCAATCGAAGTTCCGCCAGGACACCGAGGGCATTGGCGTTACGGGGCGCTTTGACGGCTCCGGATCGGGCTGGAAACTGTAGTTGTCGTGCCAGGCGTTGGCTCGCGCCGCCGGGTTCCAGAAAAAGTAGTTGTCCCAGGAGCGCGGATCGTTATAGCCGCGTCCGTGGTGGAACAGTTTCCCCCCGCCCTCCGTTCGATATCCGTTTTCGCGAAAATGCTGGGGCAGGCTAACCGCGGCCGGCGAGGCGATTCGCCATGGTTGATCGTTATCGTAGACCCCGGAGTTCGATGGCTGGACTCCGGTCATCAGCGCGGAACGCGAAGGGTTGCAGATCGGGGCGGCTGTATGAGCTTCGGTGAACAGCATTCCTTGCGAGGCAAGCCGGTCGAGGTTTGGCGTGCGTACCTGCGGATGGCCACCGAGCGCGCCGACCCAGTCGTTCATATCGTCCATCGCGATCATGAGGACGTTGGGACGGCGGTTCTGGGCCTTCAGAACGGCCGGGGCCGCAACGGCCGAGGCGAGGAAACTCCGGCGAGTTGTCATGCCCGGCTCCGTCGAGCGAGGATTCGTTTGCCCGCTCCGCCGACGGCGCGCGAGAGGACTCCCGGCGCCACGCGGGCCAAAGCGGCAGCCAGCGTCCCGGCCGCATTCGATTTCGCATCCGTCTTCGGCTCGCGAGCGCGCACGCACTGCCTCAACGCCAGGGACGCCACCGTATAGGCCCTCATGATTCGACTCCCGCCGGCGGCCAGGGGCGCGCCGGAAGTACAATTATGCGACAAAGAAACATAGCCGGGAGAAACTCAAGTCCGATGTTGCCTGGCCAAGGGCCATCGTCGACCAATTGCTGTACGCGTGCCAATCAAGCCATGGGATCCAGGCGCGCACGGGAGCACGGGCGGCTTCATACGGGGCTCAAACGCGCCGGGCGGCCCGACGGGAAATCCCGACGTGAAGATTCGGTTGCTCAGGACAAGGCATTCAGGAGGATCGGCAGCTTGACGGTCGAACTGAACGAAGCGGTAAGCGCGGAGAATCCGCTTTAAGCTCCCGTCCCATTCGCCGGCGCCTTCGCCCGGTCCCGCCACCGGCGCCAGATCCAGGTTGCCGTGCGAATCAGGGATCCCTTGGCGAGGCGCTCTTCCTCCAGCCTTTGCACCCACTTCGTGCGTTCCACCAACTCGACATCCAGCCGCCGCACGTGGTTGTGCCCGGTCTCCAACATTGCCGCCAATTCAGCCGATTCGCGCCGGGCATTCTCAGCCAAGATCCGCATTCTGTTTGCGTATACGGCAAGTTCTCCCACCCAGTGCCGGCGGTCCCGCCCTCCCCCCCTTTGCGCGCCACCATCGGGAAAGAACAGTGGGCGTCAATCATGATACCCATCTCCTCGATCGGTTCCGAAGTCACTTCCACCGTCTCGAATCCCGCGTCCTTAAGGTTTTCAATCAGCCGGTTCCGTCCAAAGACACGCATTTCGACGGTCGAACCATCACCGCCGTGGAAAGTCAGCCCGTCAAAGGTTTCGATGCGTCCGTCGGCGGCCCGGTTGACGAGCACCCAACCACTATCAAGCTCAACCAGACGGTAGTCCTTGAGGCTCGGAAAATGCTCCAGGTTGACGTCGCCGGGAATCTACGGAGTCGTGAGGAGCACGACGCCGCCGGGTCTGAGAATCCGGAACAGATTCGCGATCGACTGTTCGACTGGCGGCGCCACGTGCTCCAGCACCTCCGTCGCAATCACGAAGTCGAACTGCCCTTCGTCCGCCTCCGTGATCCGCGAGATATCGAACTTCGGGTCTACGTGGAAGAAGGTATTGGTGTAATCGAACTTCTGTGACAGCGGCATGGCGTAGCCCGACCAGTCGCTCAACCCAAGGCCGCGAATGGCATGCACTTCGGGAAACTCTGAAAGCTTCAGATTGCGCCCGAACAGCTCGACGCTCAGGGTGTGGACGATCCAACGGAACCGCCCGCAGGAGCCGCAACCCTCGCAACTTGCCGCCTCCATGCCGAGTGCCGACTCGTCTCTAGGGAATGCACCCGGCGGCGGTCCCGAAGAGATTACCCGCCGCGTTTCCGCTCATGGAAGGCGGGGATGTACACGTAACCACGCCACCGGCAGCGCTGATGATACCGAATCCCGCGGACCCCGACGCCGTGCGCCTCGTGCCCGTAATGGAAGTACCCGCTCCGAGCGTCAACGTGCTGCCGGCTCCGGCAGCCTGCACGCCGTGAGCCGCGTTGTTGGACAGCCGCACGCCCGCCGCCGTGACGGTCGAGCCATCGAACGCGCTGAGTCCCCCGTCGCCGTTACCGTCGATCACCGTATTGGTAAGCGTGACGCGGCCGCGGCCTGAAACGGTGACGCCCGCTCCCAGGGTCCCGCTGATTTCGTTCGCGCCGATCGCGGCGGTGGATGCGGCAACGTTGACTCCGCCAAGCTCACGGTTAGCCCTGAGTTTGTTGTTCTCGAAAGCGGTCACTACCGATTCGCGATCCATGAACAGTCCGCCCCGGTTGGAGTCGATCGTATTGCCGCGCAGGTTCTCTCCCGTGGCCGTGGCGGCAAGCTGTACGCCGATATCGTTACGGCTGAAATCATTCGACTCAACGCGGCCCACGCTTGAGCGGTCGAGAATGCTAAGCCCGACGCCATTCCCGTTCGATACGTTGCCCGTGATTACGTCGACGCGCGCCTGGTTTTCCACGAACAGGCCGCTCTGGCCGTTGTCGCGAACATCGTTGTTAAGGACCTCGCGCGTAGTGGACCCGCGTTGCACTAGAATGCCCTGCTGCGACGACCCCGAGACGCGGTTGTTGCGGATCGTGCCGGCGCGTCCGCTCAGAAAGACGCCGATGCCAAACGGACGGTTGGCCGTGAGGAGGTTGTCCGCGATCAGTGCGATATCGGCGCCTTCCGTAATCAGAATTCCGGTCCCGGCGAAACCGAACTGCACGCCGCCGTTGTTGCTGATGGTGTTCCCGATCACGGCTCCGCCGAGCGCAGCGTTGGCCGCTCCTTCGGTACGGTTGTTGAACTCGATTCCGGAAGATCCGTTATTCGCCGTCAGGTTGTTGGCGACGCAGATGGAACCTCCCGCGGTGAACAGCAAACCGTCGGCGCGGTTGTTGCTGCTGTTGTTGTTGATGATATATGCCCCGAAAGCGCCGCCTGCCGCGGCGCAGTTTGCCGGAGCGTTCGCGATTGCGAGCGGCGCGCTCGTCGAAATGGCGATACCCGTTTCAAGATTCGAATCAGCCACGTTGTTCCGTACAATCAGTCCGCGAGTCTCCCCGCCGCCGAGTCCAAAGCGGGCGTTGGAGGAGAACACGTTATTCTCGATGATCACCTCGTTCGCTCTGGAGACATACAGGCCCGCCTGCGCGGCACGGCGGACCGTGAATCCCGCAAAGCGGACGTTATTGGCGGCGACGACCACCGCGTTCCCACTGCCATCCGGCTGGACCTTGCCTTCGGCGTCGATGATAGTGGTTGCCGCTCCTTCGCCGATCAGATGGATGCCCGGCCGCACGATTCCAATAGGGATCGCTTCACCGGTGCCCGATGGGGAATACCGGCCGGAGCGAACGAGGATCGCATCACCGGAGCGGGAGGCGTTGACCGCCTGGGTGATGCTCCGGAACGGCCGCGACTGTGAGCCATCGCCGCCCGTCGTGGCTGCGGCATCCACGAAGAGGCGCGGAGCGAGTCCGGCGAGCGGCGGTGCAGCGGGCGGAGCCGGGGTGACCGCGGGCGGGACTGTATTGTTGATCGCACGCAGGAGGGCGCGCGTTCCATCGCGCAGGTTGAGTAGCAGATCTCCGGAAGCTTGAACGCCATAGGCGCCACGAGACACCAGCCGGACGTCAATGTTCTGAGCAATTGGCACACAGAATGCCCCGAACCCGCTGACGTTCGGCATGATGAAGCCGCCGACAACGACACCACCCACGAACTCCGGCGCGTTCGCGGACAACTGGAACGTGGCGCGCGGAGATCCGGGCCCGGTTCGAATCGACACGACGTGGAATCCAGCCGGAAGATCGGCTGTAACGGTGAGTGGCGCAGGTCCGCGCTGAGTCGCGGCATCAACGCCGCCAGTCGCGATCGATACCTCGAGCTCAAGCGGTCCGGCGAGCAGGGGCTGAGCAGTCACGGTCACGGTTACGCGCTGCGGAGACCCCAACAGGAACGCTCCGAAGCTCGGCAGCAGGCCGTTCCGCTCCAGGCCGCCTCCCAGGTTGAAGCCCCCGGTAAGCGCGCCGCGCGACACCAGCACCTCCATGCCCCACAGGCCTTCCCTCTGATTCTCGCCGAGCACGGCCTCGGCGATGTAGAAGCTGCTTGCACAGTCCCCGGTGGAGGGCACGAAGGTGACGAGGCGCGGTTCGCCGGGAACGTCGATCGCCGGTTTCGGATCGAGAGCGATATTTGTGAGGTCGTAGATCCGCAGGTTTGCCCGGTTCTTGAACTCGAGCACGTAGAGCCGCGAGGCGTCGCGGTTGACCCGGATACCCGAAACGCTTTCCCCGATCGTAATCACGCCGGTAAGCATTTCGGCGGCCGGCCGGGTTACGTCGAGCACCGAGACGAACGGGCTGTTCAGGTTCGAAACGTATACGAGCGCCGGATTGCGAGGATTGACCGCAATCACGGCGGGCTGAACGCCGACCGGTACGTCACCCAGGACGGCAGGCTCGGCAGGGTTCGACGTATCGTAGACGGAGACTGTGTTATTCGAGACATTCGCCGCGATGGCGCGCCTCCCGTCGGACGTAATCGCGATGGCGACCGGGTTCTTGCCCGTGGCGACGCGCCTGACGACGCGGCGCGGCGTAGCTCGCAGGTCGACTACGGCGATCGCGTTCTCGCCGCCGAGCGCGATGTAGGCGTACCGTCCGTTCTCGGCTGGATGGATAGCGGCCGCGCGTGGATCGCCGCCCACGGAAAAGGGCGCGCCCGTGGCGCGGCGCGCGGCGATGTCGACAAAGCTGATGTCGCCGCTCGTACCGTTCACCACCATGGCCGTGTTGTTGTCTACCGCAGCCACATTGCTGGGCCGGCTGCCGACGGGGACCTGCGCGATTTCCCTTCCGGTTGAGAGATCCACGATGCGAAGCACATCCTGGTCCTCGTTAACGACAAGGGCATTGATGCCGACAACGGTAACCGCCACCAGGCGCGTGCCAACGCGCAACGAGCGCGCCAGCGCTCCGGAGTTCACGTCAACCACACGGACATTCGGACCATCGCCGGCGAAGAGATTGACGACCACGGCCTGAGTTTCGTCGCCCGTAAGAGCCAGCGCGAAGGGGCTGTCTCCAACCGGGATAGAACGTAAGGGCTTGGGCGGATCCGCGCAGAACAGCGCCGAGGACAGCACCAAGATCAGTGAAGCGCGGAGGGCACGTGCCATGGTGGAATTCTACCAGAGCGAGTTGTGGAAGCCGTAGCGACCCATCTGGCGGACCAGCGGGAAGTGCCGTTCCAGAAAACCGGCCGGCGCCCCGGGACCTTCATCTCCGCCCGAGGTTCGTCGATCTGCCCACCGCACTGGAGGGGCGGCGCGACACGGGTGACCTCCGAAGTCTTCCCCGGCCAGATCGGTTCGGCCTCATGCGGATCGGCAAACAGGCGAACGGCGCCGCGCGGTACTTCGGCGGCACTGCCAGTATAATGTCTCCAGTGCATCTCTCCCGCCTCAAACTAACGCTTTTGGCGCCGGGGATAGGCGCGTGGGTTCTATGGGCGCAGCAGCAAAGTCCGGTTGAGCAGCGCGCTAAAGCGCTGCTTGAGGCAAAGTGCCTCAGCTGTCATGGCCCCGCCAAGATGTCGGACCTCGACCTCCGCGAAACCGCTTCCATGCTCAAAGGAGGAAGGCGCGGCGCGGCCGTCGTTCCGGGCAACGCTGCTGCGAGCCTCCTCTACAAGGCCATTCTTCGCGACGGAGACCTCCAGATGCCTCCAGGCAAAACCGGGTTGGCCGCGGCCGAAGTCGCCTTGCTGCGTGACTGGATCAATGCTGGGGCACGTAGTGCGCCGGGGGACAGCGCGGCGGCAGTCTGGTGGTCGTTCCGAAAGCCCGTCAGACCGGCAATTCCTGCCGTGAAGAACGCGGCGTGGGTGCGGAATCCGATCGACGCCTTCATGCTCGCGAAGCTTGAGGATAAGGGCCTCCGGCCCGTGCCGGAAACTGACCGGCGCACACTCGCGCGACGCGCTTATTTCGATCTGCACGGTCTTCCGCCATCGCCTGAGCAGGTCGACGAGTTTGTGAACGATCATGCCCTGGACGCCTACGAAAAACTGATCGACCGCCTGCTCGCCGCGCCGCGCTATGGGGAGCGTTGGGGCCGCTACTGGCTCGATCTCGTGCGCTATGCCGACACTTCCGGCTTCGAGACGGATCACTTCTTCGTTAACGCCTGGCGGTATCGCGACTGGGTGATCAAGAGTTACAACGACGACAAGCCGTACGACAGGTTCGTCAAGGAGCAGATCGCGGCGGACGAGTTGTGGTCAACCAGCATCGATCTCGAAGGCACGCTGAAGCTGCCTAAGGACAAGGAAGCAAATCTCAACCGGCGGATTGGCACGGGCCTGTTCACGCTTGGTTCGTTTCCTGTCGAGTTCACCTACTACGGCGATCAGTTCCGCGCGGAGTGGCGCGCGGACGCAGTGGACACGGTCGGCGCGGCGTTTCTTGGATTGACGGTCGCTTGCGCGCGCTGTCACGATCACAAGTTCGACCCCATCAGTCAGCGTGATTACTACCGCCTCACCGCGCTGTTCGCGGGGAGCGTGGAGCGTGAACTTCCGCTCGGCAGCCTTTTTGACGTCCAGACCGCCACCCGTAGCTTCCCGCTGCTCAATCAGGCGGAAGTCCTAAGACGAATGGCGCGGGGGGGCAATCGAGGCAGCCGGTCACGCGGCGGCGCGGCGCTCGCAACGGGAGAGCCGGCCGCTCCGCCGGAATCCTCGGATCGCGGGGCGCTCATGCAGCGGCTTGGGGAAGCATACTTGCGCGCGGCGGAGCGCATGCCCACGGCGAACGTACTTGGCCATGAGGAGATCGTTCCGGATACGCACATCCTGGTGCGCGGCGATTTCAAAAATAAGGGCGAGAAGGTAGATCCCGGTTACCTTTCGGCGCTCAACGCCGGCCCGCCCATCGACGAGCCGAAGGGTTATCTGTTCGTGCCGCAACGCCGCAAAGCGCTGGCCTTGTGGCTGACGTCGCCCGATCAGCCTCTGCTTGGGCGCGTCATGATCAACCGGATCTGGCAGGGACACTTCGGCGAGGGCATCGTCCGGACACCGAACGACTTCGGCCGTCAGGGCGACGCACCGACGCATCGGGAGTTGCTCGACTGGCTCGCTCGAGAGTTCGAAACGCGCGCATGGAGCCTCAAGCAGATGCACCGTCTCATCATGCTCTCGAACACGTACCGGACTTCGAGCGTGGCGGACGCGGCCGCACTCAAGCTCGATCCTGAAAACCGTTACCTGAGCCACACCCGGCGGCGGCGTCTCGACGGCGACGCGATCCGCGACAACCTGCTGGCGGCGGCGGGAACATTGAATCTGAAGATGGGCGGCGTAGGTGTGATTCCGCCGCTGACACGTGAGGAAATTCTGGCCGCCCGGATGCCGAATTTGTGGCCGGCGAATCCGGACGCGTCCGAGCATACACGCCGCAGCATTTATCTACAGATGAAGCGGTCCCTGACCCTGCCGATGCTGCAAATTTTCGACGCACCGGATACAGCGGCAAGCTGCGCGCGAAGGGAAAGTTCGACCGTCGCGCCTCAAGCTCTGGCACTCATGAACGGCGAGTTCTCCGGCGCGCAGGCGGCGGCGTTCGCGACCAGGATTCAAAAGCGCGCGGGCGAAAATCGGGAGGCCGCCGTGGATCTGGGGTGGCGCATTGCCTTCGGCCGCTTGCCCGGCCCCGCGGAGCGCACGACCGCGCTAGACTACCTTCGGCGGAATTCGCTCCCGCGGTTTTGCCTGTTACTCTTCAACATGAGCGAGTTCCTCTATGTCGATTGAACCGTCCCGGCGCGAGTTTTTGCTGGGCTCCGGCCTCGGCATCGGCTGGCTGGCCGCGCTTGACCTGATGGCCGCCACGGAGCGGAATTCAGTGGCCGCCAAGACTCCACGCATACGCGCCACCGCGAAGAACGTGATCTCTCTGTTCATGCAAGGCGGGCCAAGCCACATCGACACATTTGATCCAAAGCCGCTCGTGACCAAGCTCCATGGACAGCATCCTCCCGAGAGCTTCGGGAACGAAGATTTTCAGAACGGGAACTTGCGGGAATCGGTGATTCTCGGCTCGAAGTGGAAGTTCGCGAAGCACGGCCAGTCGGGGGTCGAGGTTTCGGACATGCTGCCCCACATTGCGAGGCGCGCCGACGACATTGCCGTGATCCGCTCCTGTTTTCATGAAGGCTTCACGCATTCGCAGGCGCAGTTTCTGATTCACAACGGCTGGCCGCGCATTGGGCGTCCGAGCCTGGGGTCGTGGATTCTCTATGGGCTCGGCACGGAGAATCAGAACATGCCGGGTTTCGTGGTGCTGCTCGAGGGCGGCATCCGCTCGGGGCCGGCAATCTATGGCCAGGGATTCCTGCCGGCGGCGTATCAAGGCACGTCGTTCCGCCCGGGGCGTAGTCCGATTCTGAACCTGAGCCCGCCGCCCGGCATGGCACGGGAGCAGCAGCGCGATCTGCTAGACACGCTACGCACGCTGAACGAAATGCACCTGGAGCCTCGCAACGGCGATGCGGAACTTTCAGCGCGCATCGCCTCCTACGAGCTTGGTTTCCGAATGCAGATGGCGGCGCCCGAAGCGACGGATATCAGCGGCGAGTCTGAAGCGACGAAGAATTTATACGGACTGGACGATCCGGTGAGCGCGAATTTCGGCGGCCGCTGCCTGCTCGCCCGGAGGCTCGTCGAGCGCGGCGTGCGCTTCGTCCAGGTGTGGTCGGGCGACGGCATGAACGCTACCGATTGGGATGGGCACATCCAGTGCGACAAGAACCATCAGGCCAAGGCCGCCCAAACCGACAAGGCAGTGGCCGGCCTTCTTGCGGATTTGAAAGCCAGAGGGCTGCTTGATTCGACGCTCGTCATCTGGGGAGGGGAATTCGGGCGCACGCCGACGTCGGACGGCGGCCCCAGCGGCGCTGAAGGCCGGGACCACAACCCTTACGGTTTTACAATCTGGATGGCCGGCGGCGGCGTGAAGGGCGGGCAGGTAATCGGCGGCACGGACGAACTGGGCGTGCGAGCGGTCGTGAATCCCGTGCATATCAACGATTTGCACGCGACGATCCTCGGGCTGATGGGTTTGGATCATACGAAGCTGACGTATCCCCATCTTGGCCGCGATTTCCGGCTGACGGATGTTGGCGGAAAGACCGAACTCATGGACAGGTTGAGAAAGGGGTAACCGTCGATCGAATCGTTGCGTTGGTGCTGCTGTCCTTCCCGGCGCCTGCGGCTGCCGATAGCGAACAGTTGGTCAGCGATGCCGCGGCAGGCTGGACCGCAGGCGCCGTGAATCAGGAAGCGGCTGCGCCCGGACGTTTCTTCGCCGGCGACCTGGAATACGCACACGCGAGCGCGCTGACGCAGAACAAGGAAGCATACATCGCAGCCGTTGTGAAGGGGCCGGCCCGCTACGAGTCGTTCACGTTCAGCGAAGTGAAGGTGAAACTCCATGGGAAGACGGTCGCCGTGCTGTCTGGCCATTGTGACGTCAAGATGACAGGCCTGGAAGTCTTCCGGGTGCGTACGCTACAGGTGTATTTGGAAAACAACGGGCAAGGCCGAAAACACGGCGCGGCCGCGTCTACGCCGTTTCGCCGTCGCGATGCAAGCGGTGCATCGCGCCTGCTTCCTTCACTTTGTAGGTCTCGACCTTAGACCCCGTCGGACCCGCTTTCGTCCTGGCCAGCAGTGTTTCCCGCTCTTTCTTCGACATCGGTTGGAATGTCTTACACGAGAGCACGTTCTGCTCGAGTTGCTCCACCGTTTCGACACCCGATACGAGCGTGTCGATGTCGTGGCTCCACGTGAATCGCAAGCATTCGGGAATACTCGCAATCGAGTTCTTCGTGATGTTCCCTATCGCGTTGCTCTTCATCGCCAGCATCCCCAATCCCTTCTTGCGGATATTCGGCAGCACGGAATGGATGAAGCTCAAGTAATGCGGATCCACCAGGTTTACGGGATGTTGCACGGTCTCCCATCCGTCAAAGCCATCGAGGAGCCGCTGATGTACCGTCGGGTCATGGTGGCCGGTGAAGCCGATGTGCCTAACCTTTCCTTCCTTCTTCGCCTTCACAAACGCTTCGAGCGAGCCGCCGGGTCCGAAGATCTTGTCCACTTCTTTGTGCGTGCTTACCTCGTGGCAGCACCACAAATCGAGGTAGTCCGTATTCATGCGTTTCAGCGTCGTTTCGAGTTGGTTCATGGCGCCGTCGCGGTCCCGCACCTGCGCCTTGGACATGAGCAACACCTTCTGACGAAGGCCGCCCGAGAGGGCCTTACCGTAAGTCACGTCGCTTTCGCCATTGTGATACTTGGCGGCGCTGTCGTACATCGTTACGCCCAAGTCGATCGCGCGGTGAATGATCCTGATGCCGTTTTCCTCGCCGCCGACGCGCATGTGATACCCGCCCAGCGTGAACCGGGTGACATTTAATCCGCTCTTCCCGAGAGTGGCCGACGGAAGCGGCGTGCCGGCCAGGGCCTTCAACTGCGCGCTGACGGCCGCGGAGGAGAGCTGGAGAAAAGTTCGTCTGTTCATCAAGTGCCTCTCTTTCGATATCCATGATATCACCGCCTCCCGGGCTAACAGGGATATACTGGTCCAGAACCGAATGCGACGCGCAATCCTTGCGGTAATTGGCGCCGCTCGTATCCTTACCGCCCAACCGAATGTAGCGAACGGGGACATTCAGGGCACTGTAACGGATCCCAGCGCAGCCGTAGTTGTTGGAGCAGCCGTAACCCTCACAAGCAGCCTCACGGGTTTGCGCCGCACTGCGGCTACCGGCCCGACCGGTGAGTTCCGCCTTATGGTAATACCTCCCGGCGAGTACGAAGTTCAGATCGACGCGAATGGACTTCGTTCGGCCCGCTTTCGAGACGTCCGTGTCTCTATTGGACAAATCACCACTCTCGATGCCAGGCTTGAACTGGCCGTCCTGACTGAGACACTGGTTATCGCCGGGACACCGCAACTGCTCGACGCGGAACGGTCACACCAGTCCAACACGCTCACATCCCATGCGGTCGCCAACCTGCCGATCGACCGCCGCGACTATCTCACCTTCGCCCTGCTTGTGCCTGGAGTGGTCGATTCGACGGCTATCGCCGACAACACGGACTTGCGCGTAAAGGCGACTCCTCACAGCGGCATTTCGTTTTTCGGGTCCAACGGACGCGGCAACTCAGTGATGGTTGATGGCGGAGAGGCCAACGACGGCGGCGGCGGCGTGCGTTCCACCCTCACGCAGGAGGCAGTGCAGGAGTTTCAAATCAACAGGAGTAACTATTCGGCGGAGATCGGCGGCGCGAGCGGCGGCGCCATAAACATCGTTTCAAAAGGCGGAACTAACGACATCCACGGTTCAGTGTTCGGCTTTTTCCGCCACCAGAACCTGGATGCAGGCAACCCATTTGCGCGCGTACTCGAAAACGGGAAGCTCGTGCGAACGAAACCGCCCGCGAAACGTCAGCAGTTCGGGGGTACGGCAGGTGGGCCCATACGAAAGGACCGCACCTTTTTCTTCGCAGGCTTCGAAGGACTCGTGCGCCGCGAGTCCTCCGTCGTCTCGATCCTCGCGGACACCTCGATTTTCGACATTACTCCCGCTCAAAAGGCGGTCATCGACGCGCTCCCAGCAGGCGCCGGAGCGGCACTTCGAGGCGCGCTCACAACTCCCCAGAGCACGAAAGACCTTTTCACTCAAAATTCTGGGGTCTTTCCCTTCACCACGGATGCCTGGCGTTTTTCCCTTCGCCTTGACCACCACGCGAGCGAGCGCGATCATCTGTTTTTCCGCCACAGCTATTCCGATCTGTCCGAGAGCAACGCCAACCTCGAATCGCTTGTGGGCGCGTCGCGTGGCAGCGAAGTGGACCAATTCGATCCGACGACGGCTGCGGGTTGGACCCGCGTCATCAGTCCACGAGCGGTTAACGAAGCGCGAGCGCAGTGGAATTATCGAGCCTACGGCGTGAATTCCGTCGACAAAGTGGGGCCCGAGATCCGCATCGCGGGCTTCGGCACGTTTAATCACGACTACCTTTTGCCGAGCCGCACGATCGAACGCCGCTACCAGCTTAAAGACGATTTCACCTGGTTCACAGGGTCGCATTCTCTCAAGTTCGGCGCGCTCGCCCTCGTCCGGGGAACACACAGCGAGGGCCACGTTTTCTTTGGCGGGCGGTTTGCATTTGGCGACCTGCCGGGAGCGGTCCTGAACCCCGCTTTGCCGCCTTCCTTCACCATAAATGCGTTGCAGTCTTTCAACCTCGGACTCGCCCAAACCTATATTCAGGGCTGGGGAAATCCCACCGTCGCTTCAACCCACCCCAGCTTCGGCTTCTACGCGCAGGATGGTTACAGCATCCGGCCCGGCCTTCGACTCGACATCGGGTTGCGCTACGAACTTGACAGGCGCCTGCAACCGTTGCCCACGGATACGAACAACCTCGCTCCGAGATTCGCGCTCGTGTGGAGCCCGGGCGGCAGTCCGAAAACAATTGTCCGGGCCGGCTACGGAATTTATTACGCGCCCACCTACTATCAAATCGACTGGACGGTCAACGCGCTCAACGATATCAACGGCCGCCGCCAAATCGCCCAGGCGTTCAGTTCGATCCTGACACCGGGGCCGGCCGCCGCCAACAACATCTTCACGACGCTGCGCCAGCAGGGTGTGATCGGAGTGCCGCGCCCAACGCGAGCGCTCACGCCGGCCGAACTCGCCCAGTTCGGAGTCACTTTTCCGCAAACCGGCCCGCTGCCGCCTTTCACGGTGCTATTCCAAAATTCGCCGGATTTTGTGAATCCGTACTCCCAGCAGACCAGCCTGAGCGTGGAGCGTCAGCTGACGAACAGCCTCGCAGTTTCGATCGCCTACACATACGTCCGGACATTGAAGATCGTGCGTTCGCGCGACGTGAATCTGCTCGCCGCACCGGTCGATCCAGCGCTTGGGATACGGGTCTGGTCCGACCCGGGTTCGTTCGTGAATCCGTTGGTCGCGCAAAGGAACGAGTTTGAATCGACCGCCCGAGCCTTCTACAGCGGTGTGATTCTGGAGTTGAACAAGCGCTTCAGCCGGACCTTCAGTCTGCACGCTAACTACACCTTCAGCCGCGCTACGGACGACGTGACCGATTTCAACTCCGATTTCCAGGCGGCCGATCAAGCGAATCTCCGCGCCGAGCGCGCCCTCTCCTCTTTCGACCAGCGGCACAAATTCGTGGCTTATTCCGTTTGGACGGGTCCGGGCCGCATTCAGTTCGCGCCGATCATCCGCGCCAACAGCGGACGCCCTTTCAACCTGCTCGCTGGATTCGATCTGAATCAGGATAGACACGACACGACCGACCGACCCATTGGCGCGGGCCGCAACACCGGTCAAGGACCCAATTTCTGGACTACTGATATTCGTGTAAGCCGCGAAGTTGCCGCCGGGGAGTACGGGCGGCTTGAGCTGATGGTGGAAGCTTTCAATCTGATGAACCGGCAGAATCTGGCGAGCGTGAACAATATAGTCGGCCTGATGAAGGGACCCTTTCATGTGACCGGACGCGCGGACCGGTTGCCCACCGAACCGCTCGGATTCACTTCTGTCTACGACCCGCGCCGCGTCCAACTCGGCGTGCGTCTGAAGTTCTAGGCGCCGCGTTTCCTTCGGCTAAAACGGGGTCCTGGGACCCAAGCCTGTAACAAAGCGGATTGCCCCGCGGTTCGAAGATGTGCCGTGAGTGGGCGCGTGTTGGGCGCAACACTTCAAGCCCGAACCCGGCGTAGCCGGAACCAAACGGACCCAAACGCCGAGAGTTGGAGCCTCCCCACAAGCACACCAAAGGCCTGTCAACATTGGCTCCGGCGCATACCGCGGAAGATTTCCTGCCAGAAACGTGCAGAATCCAGATGTTGAGGTACTAAAGAGTCAGCCGCAAGCCGAGCTGGATGGTACGCGCGTTGAGCGAAGTGGTGACTAACAAAGAGAACCTGCTGCGAATCCTGTACGCCGGCTTCGGATTCGGCATCGTGCTTCTGGCGTACTCGGGCTTGGAAGGCCTGTACCTTCGATTCCAAGTGTCCGCCGCGCACCGCGGCTTTTACCAGTGTGTGAGCGAACCGTCTGGCCGGTAGAAAACGTTCTTTCGACCTTCTTTCGTCACCTCTCCGATCATTGTCAACTGCTTCAAGTCAGCCGTGACGCCTAGACCGGGCCGGTCATTTCGGAGAGCCTTCCCGTTCTTGAAATCGAGGCATTCCGGCAGATGAGGAATCGGACGTCCGCCGTAGTTATACTCCATGATGACGGGGCCGGGAAATGTCGAGAGGCAGCCGACCAGCGCGGCTGTCGCGATCGGCCCGGTGAAGTGCGGGATGATACCTACGGCGTGCGTCTCGCAAATCGCCGCAATCTTCATCATCTCGGTGACGCCGCCGACGTTGGGGAGCGTGGCCCGGATGTAGTCGATGTCGTGATTCTCCACAAGCTTGTTGAAGTCGTACCGCTGTCCCCATTCCTCGCCATGCGTCAGGGGAACGGTGGTCATCTGCCGGAGCTTTGGCAGATCCTGGTGCGCGTGCTCGTCGCGGACCGGATCTTCCACGAAGTAGGGCTCGAATTCTTCGATCAATTTGCAGGCGCGCACAGCGTCACTGTAGTCGAACCGCTGGTGAAAGTCGATGCACCAGTCACCGTCCTTACCGACCCCTTCGCGCACTTCCCTGCAATCGCGAGCCACAGCGCGGACGCGCTCGTGCGTATTGAAGACTCCCCCCTGCTGCGTATCGCCCGCTCCCATACGGAACGCCCGGTATCCGGCCTCCATCGTCTGTCTGGCCCGTTCCTTGAGACTCAAGCGCTCGCTGCCCGCCCGCGGCTGGCCGCCGCCGGTCGCATAGCATTCACAATGTTCACGGACGGCGCCTCCGAGCATCTCGTGCAGCGGGAGTCCCAAGACTTTACCTTTGATGTCCCACAACGCGAGGTCGAGCGCACCCAATGCGTGAACCTTTTCGCGGCCGGGCGGGTAGAACCAGGCGATATACATCTCCTGCCAGATCGCCTCGATTCGGAACGGGTTCTTCCCGATCAGCGTCCCGGCGCACTGTTCAAGCTTATCCTTCGCGCCGCCTTCGCCGATACCCGTGATCCCGATGTCGGTCTCAACCGTGGCGATCATGTTGCTCTGATTGAAAAGCTCGTTCAAATCGGGCGGCCGGTAGATCCGCACCCGAGTAATCTTCGCCTTGGGAAGCGCGGCCTCGGCGAGCTTCGGACGGAGAGTACCGGCGGCTGATGCCACGGCGAGAGAGCGAAGGAAGTTTCTTCGGTGCATCGAATTCTCCAGGAACTCACGCCAGTATACCCGAAGCGGCAGACGAGTGCTTAGGCGACAATCTTCTTCGCGGGCACGAGCATGAGCTTCCGCTCTTCAGCCGCGCGCTTTCCGTTGCGCTTGGCGGTGTACATGTTCCGGTCGGCTTCGGCGAGTAGTTCCTCGGCCGCGGTTTTTTCGTCGCCCAACCTTGCGGTTCCCACGCTCAGAGACACGATGCCCGGCCCGCACACGGGCGTTGCTTCATCTTCGCAGGCTTGCTGGAATCGATCGATCACGCGCTCGACCGGATGCGGCAGGTTTCCGCGCAGTACGATCACAAACTCGTCGCCGCCCATGCGCGCGACGTAATCGCTCTCCCGGCAGCTCTGCTTTAACCCTTTCGCCACTGCCTGAAGGAGCCGGTTGCCCACCAGGTGCCCGAAGCGGTCGTTCACCATTTTGAATCCGTTCAGATCGCCGACGGCTACTATGAGCGGTTCCCCGGTTCGCGTGCACCTTTCCACTTCATTTTCCAGATGAAGGAACAGCGCCCTCGCGTTCGGCAGTCCTGTCAGGAAGTCCATCGTCGCGGAATCCTCGGCCTTCTTGAATTTCAGGCTGTTCTCGATCGATAGCCCGAGCTTCGAACTCACGGCCAGCAGAATCCGCAAATGATCCTGCGTGAAGGCGTCCTTTTCCGCGTCGTACAACGCCAGCGTACCCACTACTCCCGCGGTTCCTTCAAGCGGCACCGCCAGCGCCGAACGCAGGAGACTGAATTTCTTCGGATCGTTCAAGTATCCCGGCTCTACCGACGGATTTCCGTTCACGATCGGCTTCCGGTTATCCGCCACCCAGCCCGAGAGGCCCTGTCCCAGTGGAATCCGCAGCGAATTGAACAGGCGGAATTCATCGCCGGTGACGAACTCAGGAATCAGGTGGTCATCCTTCTTCAGGTAGACTGCCATCCCATCGTAGGGCACGATGTTCTTGAGACGGAGCGCAAGCACCGAGAGCGTCTCGTTGAGACTCAGCGAGTTGCCCATATCCTGCGCCATCTCGAACAGAACGTGCGCTTCGTGCCGGGCCGCACTGATCGAATGGACGAATTGCATGGAGTCCTTCGCGTCTCTTGCCGCTGCGTCCGGACGGCCGCCGCTCTCGAAGCCGGCGGCCGGCGCGTCGCCCTTTTCCACCTTGATATCGGTCGAGAGCTTTACCATGTCCACCCGCGTAGACTTCGCCATCACTTCCAGTTCTTTGTACCGCCGCAGGAGAATCGCGACAACCTCCGGGTCGAAGCTCGTTCCGGATTCCTTCTCCACCACCGACATCGCTTCATCGAGAGGGAGCGCCCTGCGGTACTGGCGGTCCGTGGCAAGTGCGTCCAGGCAGTCGACAGCGGAAATAATCCGCGCCCCGATTGGAATCCTCGTCCCCGCGAGCCCGTCGGGGTAACCCGTTCCGTTCCAACGCTCGTGGTGCGATCGAACGATCGGAACCACCGGCCCGGGAAACTTGACGCGCGCCAGAATCTCCGCTCCCACGACGGGGTGGATCTTCATCTTCTCGAATTCCTCCGGCGTCAGCCTCCCCGGCTTCGAGATGATGTGCTCGGGCACGGCCAGCTTGCCGATGTCGTGTAGCAGCGACGCCGCGCGAATCGCTTCCAGATTGTTCTCGTCGAGCCCCATCTCCTTTCCGATCTCGATCGCGTAGACCTGCACGCGCGCCAGATGATCGTGCGTCGTGTGATCCTTCGCCTCGATCGCCATGGCGAGGGCCTCGATCGTTCGCAGATGCAGCATCGACATCTCGTCGGCGTGAATCCGCTGGTCCTCCGCGCGCGTCTTTTCGGCCGTCAGCCTCCCCAGATATAGAAAATAGGAGCGATACATCACGTAGACAGCCGGCAACCCCAGCACTGCGCTCTGCCAGCCGACCGTGCGGTTCACGAAGCTGAAGACTCCAGCTCCGCCCGCTCCGATCAAATAGTAGGGAAAAGACCAGAAATAGCAGTCCCGCCAGACCTTCGCCGCGACCTTGCCCTCAGTCAGCGAAATCACGACTGCCACCGGCACCGTATTCGCGACAAAGTACGCGCACGCAGCCAATGCGAGTCTTAGAGGAAACTCAATCGGCAAAGGATCGAGCCACGCCCCATGGAAAACGGAATTCGAAATCCCAATCGCCATCGTCACGCTGGCCACATTGAACAAAGCCTGGATGGCGCTCGTGCCCCCTTTGTTCTTCCAGATGTACTGCACCATGATCGATCCGCACCCGAGCACCAGCGTCTGCGGCAGGTTCAGCTCGACCAGGCCTACCAGAATGAAAAAGAAATTCACCGACATGGTGCCGGTAATCGAGGGCAGGCTCACCTTCATCCCGGAGCCCAAGAGCGCAATCCCCAGGTAGACGGCGAACCGCACCATCTGCTCGTTCCGCCACTGAAGCATGTCGTGGCAGAACAGGCTGAGTCCGGCGGCTATTACGATGTATACGTATATCTTCGCTTTGAGAGACATGACCAGTTCAGGCCCATCGGGGATCAATTCGACTGCGTTTCCGACTAGATCTTCACCTCCGGCCGTCCAATATGTTGGAATGCATTTCCAGTTTAGGGGCGCGAGAACTGTATTGTTAGAGACCAGACGTACCGTTCTCGGTAGGGTGTTCACCCTGTGAGTACCGTACTGGTAAGACGGCAGAACCCCTGTGCGACGAAACTGAAACCGCAATCCCGGCGCGCGCCGGAATCTGCACGTCAAAGCGGCCCTGCGCGGTCTCGGCCGACGCCGCCTGCACGGCATGTAACGAGCGGCTGAATCGCCGGATGAGCGCCGATGTTAGCCGGAGGGAGTTGCCCGCCACCAGGATCGGGACGAACCGCCGCGCCGGGCCACTTGAGCGTGGGTGAGCGAGCCGTTCCTCACAACCTGCCGGAGTCTCTTCAGGAGCGCGTGTTGCACCTGCCATTCGTGCGGCGCTGATCCGCTGAGACCAAACGTTCGCGCTAATGCTTCCGGGGTTCGGGCTACTACTACCTTGGTCTTGTTCATCGAGCATCTCCTGCAATCGACGCCGCCCCGTTTGGATTTCGGCCGGCGGGGTTCGCCGGGTCTTCTTCGCGAACGCATGAAAGACCAGAATGCCTTAAGTGTTCGCCATGAAATGGAACGCGCGGAATTGCCCATCTTCGTCATGCAGACGCAATTCCGAAGCGCTTGGCGCGACGGTTGGCAGCGGCCTTGACAGCGGCATCCCCAGCAGTTCGCCCGCTCGCAGCAAGTACAACGCCTTGCCAAGCCACCACGGACCTGGCGCGGAGGAGTCCGGACCGTGTCACAGGCTTTCGGATGAAATACAACCGGCCGCACAAATCGAGTGCATCAAAACCGGGACATGTGGGTGAGGCGATTTTGTTCCTAGAAGTTCACAATCGAAGCGAACGAGAACGGATCGAGGCTCGCTCCGCCTACCAGTGCGCCGTCGATCTCGGGCTGCGCCATCAATCCCTTGACGTTGTCCGGTTTCACGCTGCCACCGTAAAGAATCCGGATTCCCGCCGCCGCGTCCGTGCCGTACCGCGCCAGTGCCTGTGCACGAATCGCACGATGAGCATCCGCAGCCTGTTCCGGCGTTGCCACCAGGCCGGTGCCGATCGCCCATACCGACTCGTATGCGATCAGAATGCGGCCGAATTGCTCCTCGGACAAAGGCCCGATACCCTTTCGAAACTGCGCCGCAAGCACAGCGTCCGTCTCGCCGGACTGCCGCTGTTCGACGCGCTCGCCCACGCAAATCACCGGCGTCAAGCCGGCATCGAGGGCGGCAACCGCTTTGTCACTCACCCCCTGGTCGGTCGCGCCGAAGAGTTGGCGGCGCTCGCTGTGTCCAACCAGGACATGAGTGCAGCCCGCCGCCCGAATCATCGGGGCCGAAATTTCACCCGTGAACGCTCCCTCCTTCTTCGAATGCATATTCTGCGCCCCAATTTGAACGCGAGTGCCACGCGCCGCGTCGACTGCGGCCCCCACACTCAGGTACGGAGGACATATCAAGACCTCACAATGTCCAGACCCGGCTACGAGCGGCAGGAACTTCTCAAAAAATACGGCGGTTTCCGCGGCCGTCTTGTACATCTTCCAATTGGCCGCCATGACTGGCTTTCTCATACGATTGCGCTTAGAAAACTCGTTCCTTTCCCAATCTCCGCGCCGAAGTTTTCGGCGACGGTCTGTCCAATGTCGGATAGTGTGGCCCTCACGCCGAGATCGACGCCCGCTCGTACGCCTCTTCCACTTGCGAGCACCGGCACGTACTCCCGGCTGTGATCGGTCGACGGCGTGGTCGGGTCGCCTCCGTGGTCGGCGGTGAGGATCAGCAGATCGCCCCCTCCGAGACGCCGTTCGAGTTCCGGAAGCCACCGGTCGAACTCCTCGAGCGCTTGTGAATATCCCTCGGCGTCGTTTCGGTGGCCGAACAAAGAATCGAAATCCACCAGGTTCACGTAGATCAACCCGCTCGGCGCCGCATCCAGCGCTTCGAGCGTCTTCGCCATTCCATCCGCGTTGCTTTTCGTCTTGACGTGGCCCTGAATCCCGCGCCCGAGAAATATGTCGAAGATCTTGCCCACGCTGTAGACCGGAACATCGCGAGCTTCTATCTGATCGAGAAGCATCCCTTTCGGCGGTGGCACGGCATAGTCGTGACGGTTCGACGTGCGCTGAAAAGTTCCGGGCGAACCCGAAAAAGGGCGTGCGATCACTCGGCCCACTTCGTGGCTGCCGCGCAGGATGTCCCTTGCCGTCTCGCAAGCCTTGTACAGTTCCCATAGCGGAACTACGTCTTCGTGTGCCGCGATCTGGAA
>SXGS01494791.1_pt1 | contig 22877 bp, 21 predicted proteins | sample 3174681 | NCBI WGS metagenome assembly SXGS01 (sample SAMN11356861, study PRJNA531348) | freshwater metagenome | isolation source: freshwater sample F1-80 | place: China: Fuxian Lake, Yuxi | collected 2017-12-25
ATCTTCGCGCCGAGCGCCTGGAACTTCTTTGGGTTCTTGAGGAACTCCACGACTTCCTGAAGCTCCACTTTGGCTTCCTCGACGCCGGCGACATCGTTGAAGGTAACCTTGGGCACGTTCTCCGAATGTCGTTTCGCACGGCTCCGTCCGAAGTTGAGCGCCTGATTGCCGGTGCTCTGGGCGTGCCGCATGAAGAGGATCCAGATGATCGCGACGAGTCCCAGCGGCAGCAGGATATTGATGACGGCGCCCTGCATCACCTCGGAGAAGAGTTGGCTCGGATACTCGAACTCCAACTCCGGCTGAACGCTCTTCTGCTTGGTTAGCCGCTCCAGAAGGAAGGCCTGCGCCTCGCTGCCGACCGGGATCTCCACCTTGAAGTCCGTCTGGTCGCTCGCGGAGGCGGGCTCCATCGTCCCTCGGGCCTGGACGTTCTCGACGACCACTCGTCGGATCTTTCCGGTCTCGAGCTGCGTGAGGAAGTCGGAGAACTTGAGGTTGACCGTCCTGTTCGACAGGCTGGTGATGGGGTTGCGAGCAACCACCAGAATCAACAGGACCAGCACGGCGACCCAAAGAACGTTCCGCATCAGCCTACTCAAGGAACGACCCTCCTACCAGCGCCGCGGCCAAACAAGAATGCATGGTTCCAGTATACCATTCGGCATTTCACCCGGCCAAGCCAAACGTCCCCCGATCACAGTCGAAAGGGAGTGGCTAGCGCAGGGTGGAACGATGCAAGACTGGTTTCACCTTGAGCGTGGGAGTAATCTTGAAGCAGGTCGGCACACTCGCCGACCTCTTGAATTGGTTCTACCCGATGCCGGACGACCTTGAGACCCTTCGGCCGCCATTTCGTCCCCGACGTCTCCGTCGGGGGACGACGCTGCGGCGTATGGTGCGAGAGACGCGCCTCAGTCCATCCGACTTCATCTACCCTCTCTTCGTAACGGAGGATGATGATGTTTGTCGCGAGATTCCCTCGATGCCGGGAAATTTCCACTGGTCGATCGACCGCCTCGAGGCGGAATGCCGCGAAATCGTGCAACTGGGCATACCCGCGGTGATCTTGTTCGGAATCCCCCGCCGGAAGGATGCCTGTGGAAGTGAAGCCTTTGCCGCAGACGGAGTGGTTCAACGCGCCGTGCGCGCCATCAAGGCGGCAACGCCGGATCTGCTGGTGATCACCGATGTGTGCCTCTGCGAGTACACCGACCACGGGCATTGCGGAATCGTGAAGCACGGGGATGTCCTCAACGATCCGACGCTCGAACTGTTGGCTCGAGCCGCAGTTTCGCATGCAGTGGCGGGAGCGGACATGGTGGCCCCGAGCGATATGATGGATGGCCGTGTCGGCGCCATTCGTGCAGCGCTGGACCGGGCGGGTTATTCGGACGTCCCCATCATGTCGTACGCGGCGAAGTACGCTTCTGCCTTTTACGGTCCCTTCCGAGATGCCGCCGGCTCTGCTCCACAGTTTGGGGACCGTCGGGGGTACCAGATGGATCCCGCCAACCGACGGGAGGCGCTTAAGGAAGTGGCGCTCGACCTCGATGAGGGCGCGGATCTCGTCATGGTGAAACCTGCCCTTGCCTACCTCGACATCATTCGCGAGGTCAAGGATCTCACCCGAGTACCTGTGGCGGCCTACAATGTCAGCGGCGAGTATGCCATGGTGAAAGCTGCAGCCGAGCGGGACTGGGTGGACGGCCAGCGAATGATGATGGAGATTCTGACGTGCATCCGGCGTGCCGGCGCGGACCTCATCCTGACGTACCACGCCAAAGAGGCCGCTCGGATCCTGCAGGATCACCTGGCTTAAGGAGCAAATGGGATGAAGCACGCCTGGTGGCGTTCGCATTTGAGGTGGCTGGCCGACCCAGCGCCGCTCGCTCGATTTGGGGATTACTCCGAGGTCGACGAGTACCTGCCGTTCCTGACTGAGGCGCTCGATGCCCCTCTTGGGAGTGCCATACTAGAGTTGGGCAGTGGGCGAGGGTCTGTGTCCGTACGACTGGCGCAGTGGGGGTTCCGGGTAACAGCGGTGGAGCAGTCGGAGACTCTCATCCAAATGGCGCGGGCGTCTGCGGATCGGCGGGGTGTCTCCGTGGATTTTCGTCCCGGAGACGCGAAAGCTGTCACGGAGCGGGGGTACTTCTCGGGCGCCCTCATTCCCGAGTGTGGTCTCCTCACGGACATGCAGACCGCAGATTTGATGCGCAGCACCGCCACGGCGCTGAAACCGGGAGGTCGTCTGGTGTTCTCCACCTGCAACCCCTACCATTGGAGCCGAGCCAGTACCGTTGAGCACCGGATCGCCGAGTCTTCGGACGTGATTCGCCGGTTTCGCTTTGACTTCGTGACCGGCCGCGTCATGAGCCGCGCGCGCTGTATTCTCGCGTCAGGGGAACGCAAAGATCTGCCGGAAGTCGGCTTCCGAGCCTACACGCTGCCGGAACTGCTGAGATTGGTGACCGAGACGGGCTTTGCGGATCTCAAGGTGTATGGAGAAGAGACGGATGGCCGTCCGAGTCTCCGATCCGTGCCGGATCCGCTCAACACCCCGTTCTTCCACTGCGTGGCGCTGAAGCCGGTGACCGGTGAGGCGGGCGACGGCATCTAGCCGCCGCTCCACCTTAGGAGTTGAAGTCGGCGAGGCGACTACGCCGACTTCACAATACTGGACAGCGCGCCGATGAGGAGTTCCACGTCGGTCGACGTGTTGTAGCCGTGAAGGGCCACCCGTATGCGCCCGGCGCTGCACATGTGAACCACCCGCGCAGCGTCGAGGGCAGCCGATACTTCAGCCAGACGGGGGTGGCGGAAGGCGAGGATCCCTGTGAGCCGGTCGGCAGTTCCCGGCGTGATCACGTCCAGACCCAGGCTCTTGAGTCCATCGAGACAACCCTGCACGAGAGGCCTCGTGCGGCGGTCGATTTCCTCGATCCCGATGGCTTCGATGTATCCGAGGGCGGCGTTGTTGGCATAGATCGCGGGGAAGTTGGGCATGCCGCACTGGTAGCCCTGCGCCCCGATCATGCTCTCGACCGGCGCCAGCGGATCCCCATCGAAGGGATGGGTCAGGTGATACCATCCCCCTGCCCGACAGCGAAGCTGCTCCTGCGCGGCCTCCCGAATTCCCAGAATCCCCCCACCGTGAGTGCCCAGAATCCACTTGTGGGTGCTGCTGACGACGATATCAGCGCCGGTCAGGTCGAGCGGAATCCGTCCCAGCGCCTGAGTGACGTCCACCGCCAGGAGCGCCGGGGAATTCTTCCGGATGGTTTCAGCCAGCTCCGGAACACACACGCGATACCCGTTGTGGTAGCTCACCAACGAAGTCGTCACCAACCGCGTGTGCGAATTCAGGAGTTCCGTCAGGTCGTCCGTCCTCAGCTCGCCAGACGACGCACGCCATGCCCTGAGGGTCGCGGGGCTGCTCGGCTGCTGCCACGGCGTACGCCCGGACGGGAAGTCCAGATCATTGGCGATGACCTCATCGCCTGCCTGTAAATCAAGGGCCTGGGCAATCAGGTTGTAGGCCTCGGAACTGCACGAGCAGATCCCAACTTCATCGGCTCGGAAGCCGAGAAGTGACGCGGCGCGTGAGCGGAGCTGAGTCAGTTGTTCAAAGTGCGCTGGGCGCCCCAGTGCTCCGCGAGCGTGGTCGTCGAAGTAGCGGTTGAGCGCATCGCGGACGGCGCGAGGCGGCAAACCCTCCGCCGCCGAGTTGAGGTACACGACCTCTGACAGGATCGGGAAGTCGAGCAGCCTGGAATCGGTATCGAACACCCGTTTCTCTCCTGAGCGAACAGCGCGGAACCGGCCCCACGGGGGCGGCGTTCCGTGAATCTGAAGCAGTGACGGGGTAGCTTCCGGCTGGGATGCCCGGATGCCTTCCTGGAGTGCCAATCTGTGGCGAAGTCGCCGGTTCGAACCCCCGGGGGCCCGTTCGGCACTTGTTGCCTGGTTCGTGGCGTCGTATATCTCCGCGTACCGACCCCTCGGTCCGCCGCATCTTGAAGCTATCCGTGAAACACATCCTTTGCATCGGCGCTCATCCGGACGACTGCGACTTATCGATTGGAGGAACCGCAGCGCTGTTTGCTCGCCGCGGCGACCGCGTTAAGTTCGTCTCGGTGACGAACGGGGATCGAGGGCACTTCGCCGAGATCTATGCGCACGACCGGGCCTCCCTGGCTGCACGGCGGATGGTGGAAGCGGCTCGTGCGGTACAGGTGTTAGGCGGTGAGTTTGAGTGCCTCGGAGTGCCCGACGGAGAGGTCTACGTCACGCCGGATCTTACGGAGCGAGTGGTCCGTCTCATTCGCTCCTTTGGAACACCCGGACAAGGACCGGACCTGGTCTTGTTCAATCGACCGAATGACTACCACCGCGACCATCGCTACAGCTCCCAACTGGTCCTGGATGCCGCGTATCTGTTGACGGTGCCGCTGATGTGCCCGGACGCTCCGCACCTCAATCACATGCCGCTCTTCATGTACTGGTACGATGCGTTTCGCGAAGGCGGCGAGTTTCGACCGGACGTGAGGGTAGCGATCGACCACGTCATGGAGGTGAAGCTGGAAATCGCCCTGTGCCACGAGTCGCAGTTGTTCGAGTGGCTGCCGTTCAACGCAGGCACGTTGGAACAGGTCCCCGTTGACGCCGAGGGCAGGAGGGGTTGGGTGCGCGACCGCCTGGAGCGCCGAGCATCCGCGGTGCGGTCCCGGTGCGATGTGAGCCAATTCACATCAACGACTGCACACGAGCTTTACAGTGAGGCACTTCAGATGTGCGAGTATGGTCGTCAACCCGAAGGGGAAGAGTTGAAGGCTCTTTTTACCTTCCCAGGGTAGGGGGGCTCCCGAGCTCTCCGGAGAAGCAAGCAATGGAATTTCGAAAACTACTGATCACCGCGGCAGCGGTCGGCGCACTGTTCTGCCTCGAGCGTCCCGCTGCTGCGAACCAGACGCTCGTCTACGAAGACTTTCAGTCGGACACGCTGGGAACCTATTCCGGAGCGGTCGGCTTTGATCTGGTGAACTGGGATGTGCAGAGCGGTCGACCCGTCGCCATCATCACGGACCCGACCGCAGACCCGTTGCGGGACAAAGTGTTGGACTTCACCACCGGCGCCGTGAACTCCGGGCGGATTACCTCCAATATGGGCTTTGATCTTTTCGCTGGTCGCGAGTACATCGTGGAATTCGATGTTTATCGTGAAGCTGCCGGCGGCACTCCGGTCCTCACGTTCCAGGCCGGCGACTACACCACCAGCTTCAACAACACCACCTTCCCCACTCCGGGCGTCTGGGAGCATCGGACCATCACCTTCACGGTGACCACCGACTTCTCCGGCGAACCGATCCTGTTCACTCACAGTGGTGGCGCTTCATTGACCAACGGCTTCTTGCTCGACAACGTGACGGTGTCCGCGACTCCGGAACCGAGCACCCTGCTGCTTGCCGGCCTCGGCGCTCCGCTGGCGGCGTGGCTGAAGCGACGCAAGAAGGCAAAGGATGCCGCGGCTTCCGAGGAAGCTGCCGCCGCCTAAGTCCCGCGGTCCGCTTCGGCGGGGAGTTGTTCGACCAGACTCAAGAGAGGCCGGCGCACCAGGTGCGACGGCCTCTCTTTTGTTGGTCGTGCTCGAGCACGCACGGGATGGCAACCAGCTCCAGGGCCTAGATTCCGTAAAACTTCGCGGCGTTGTCGTGGAAGAGCTTCCGCTGATCCCGCGACGGCAGCTCGGACGCGAGCTTGCGGGCCACAGCCACCCACTCCTTTAGGGGAGCGGTAAACTCACAAACCGGCCAGTCGGATGCCCAGATGACCCGATCGATGCCGAACACTTCGATGGTGTGGTGAACAATGGGCTTCAACTGCTCCGCCTTGTCCTTGTCCGGTTTGCAGGTCTTGATGACCCCCGAGACCTTGCCGATCACGTTCTTGCGCCGGGAGATTTCTTTCATCCCCTTCGCCCAGGTCTGATACTCCGAGCTCTGTGTGCCCCAGGGCGCTTCCGCGTTCCCGCAGTGGTCCAGCACGAACTGAGTGCCCGGGCACTGATCCACCAGCTTGCACGCATCCTCCAACTCGGCGGGACGGATACAGATGTCGTAGCTCTTTCCCATCTTGCCGAGCATCTGGATGCTCTTCACGAACTGCGGCTGTAAACACAGGCCGCGTTCTCGATTTGGCGGGTGCAGAATCTGGCGGTAGCCCCGAATGTACGGGTTGTGCTCGTACTTCCTGGCATAGGCCGCGAAGCCGGCGGTTCCCGGACGGCCGGAGATGACGGCCTTCTTCATCGGAGTCTTCTTACCCTTGCAGGTCGCGATGACGAAGTCCGCTTCTTTCACCTGGTCAGACTCGGCGGCATCGACTTCCATGTAGACCGTTTTGACGATCCCCAGCCCGCGCGCTTCATTGAGGTACAGCTCCATCGTGTGCGGCTGAGCAATCTGGGGCGCTTCTCCGAGCCACGGCGGCCGGATGATCTTGTTGTCCCACAGGTGTTGATGCGTATCGATCAACGAGATCGAATCCGCAGCCTCCACCGGAGCTTCCCAGGACGCCAGCGCTACCGCGGCCACTGCCGATTGCGCCAGAAACGACCTTCGGTCTTCCCGATTGTTCATACCCACTTACTCCCACACCGCAGCGCTCCGGCGCCGATCGCACCCTCGCGAAACACGATTCAGTCCGGCGAATCGAGGCTCAACTCCTGCCCGCGCCTCAAGGAATGGGACCGAAGGATGCGATTCTGCCCGTGAGGCTGTCGTGCAGAGGAGTGTCACGTTTCGTCGGCAAAGATATGTGACATAAATATCACCTGATGGACGACCCAGGGTGAGAGTTGGGTGGAGGAGGTTTCGGATGGCGGAACCGTCACAGCGGTTTGTGAAGATCGAACTGGAGACGCGGGTCGAGGCAACGCGTTCGACCGTGTACCGCGCCATCACTGCGGAACTCGGCGCGTGGTGGCCCCACCGCTTTCGTTCCGATGGCGAGGTCTACCACGAAGGGCGGGTTGGAGGTACTCTCGGCGAGCGCTGGCCCGATGGAGGCGGAGTCGCCTACGGCACGATCATGTGGCTCGAACTGGACACGAAGCAGGTGACGAGCAGCATCGGTGTGTTCGGGGACTATGTCGCCACCAACACCGAAACCTTGATCGATGCCGACGGAGCGACGATCTACCGAAAGTCTCTCCATCTCTGGGGAGATGTTTCGGAGGAGATGGTGAAAATGTTCCGAGAGGGCAGTCGACAGTTGATGGAGCAGTCGCTGAAGGCGTACTGCGAGCGAGTTGCGGAGGAACTCAGATGAAGGTTATCTACGAGACCGACTTTCCGATTACCGACGAAGCCTGTGCCGCCGCCACCGGGAAGTCCATCCAGGAGTGGTTCGCCGTGTTGGACGCGTTCGGTGGGCCGTCAAAGGGCCGCCGCGCCCTCGGAAACCACCTGTACGCGGACCTCAAGGTGGACATCTGGTGGGTGCAAACGCTCAACGGCCAGTACGAGATCCACCACGGAATCCGCGAGAAGGATGGTCGGCTCAAAGGCTATTGCATCTGCTCCACCAAAACCATCGCTGCACCTCTGGATCTGGTGTACGCCGCCTGGACGACAACCGAACGCCTGGACTCGTGGTTCTCGGAGGGGTCCACCGGCGCCGTGGAGGAAGGGTCGGAGTTCTCAAACGCCGACGGGAATCGCGGTGTGTATAAGCGCGTGCGGGAGAACAAGGACATCCGTTTCGAGTGGCGCGCCGAAACCGGAGATTTGAGCATTGTCGATGTGGCGTTCTCGGACAAGGGAAAGGGCAAGACCGGTGTCCTGGTGACTCATGACCGAATTCAGTCGCGCGAGGAAGCCGACGGAGTTCGGCGTGCTTGGGCGGAGGCTCTCACTCGTCTGAAAGCTCTGGCGGAGGCAGCGTGATGAATCCGATTTTGGCTACACTTCTTCTGGGGCTCCAGACGGCCCCGACTGCTGTGCTTAAGGGTCTGGATCCTGTCGAGCTTTGCTCGGGCCGCGAAATTGCTGGGAAAGAAGACCTTACACAGGTTGAGGCGGGCTATCTGTATCGGTTCTCTTCCGAGGCCAACCGGCTTCGTTTCACGCGTAATCCGGGAAAGTACGGTGTCCAGATCGGCGGCGCCTGTGGAAACATGGGGCCGCTTTCTGGTCGGGGGAGCACTGAGCGGTGGCTCGTCCACGACGGGAGGATCTGGCTCTTTGCCTCGGAAGGCTGTCGGAATGCATTCAAGACGGACCCTCCCAACTACTTGGACGCCCCGGATCCCCGGCCAACCGCCACCCCCCAGGACCAGCGTGAGGGCCGATTGCTCATCGATCGCGCTGTGGCGGCCCACGGAGGGGCCGAGGCACTCGATCGGCTGAAGACGCTGGTGTGGTTAGTTCGTACTCCCTATCGAAGTGGCGCCCGTCAGGAGGAGTACGTCCAGACCTTCGGAGTGCGGTTCCCCAACGCGTACGTTCAGATGGAGAGCTGGGAGGGTCAGCGGATCCGAACCACCGTTCAGGGGAAGAAGGGTTGGGTGGACGCCAGGAAGCGGGATCCACTGGTGGATTCGGAGCGTCGATGGCTGGAGAAGACCAGAGCGCACCATCCGCTCGTCGTGCTTCGGGCCCGCGGTGACCGCGACTTCATTGCCAAAAAGCTCGGCGAGAACACCGTACTCGTCTGGACCCGCGGGGCTGCCACTACGCTTCATCTGGATCCCGAGTCCGGTCGCGTCCTCAAGACCGAGTCGCGCGAGCGGTTTGGGGGTCCCTACACTCGTGTGGAGAGAACTTACTCAGGATGGGGCGAGCACGATGGGGTCCAGGTTCCCACCACATGGAGGGTGGCGGGGCGGGGACGAGATGGCGGCGTGAGAACCTACGAAACACGGGTGAACGCACCGGCTGACATGGCGCTCTTCGACTGAACCCCGAAAGCGACTCCCGGTTGAGCCCCGTCGACAGGATTGACGGATCCCCCGGACGAAGGATGCCGGGGGATCGCGCTCGTCAGAGCCTTCGCGTTCATTGAACTGCCCCGGAGCGCGGTCGAAGGCGCGAGTGTGGCGTGAGCTGAACCCTTCGCCTCTGAGGAACTCGATGGGCGACGGGTTCAGGACCACTTCGCCGCTCAGATGTGAGATTCGAGGATGGGATGACGGAGATCTGTCGCAGGTTAGCGGTAGTGGGGGTGCTTTGTGTCGGCTTATTCGCCGTGCGAGCGGCGTCCGGTCAGCCCAGGCCGTCCCCTCCGAACTTCGTGCTCTGCATGGCGGACGATCAGGGTTGGGGCGACATGGCCTACCAGGGCCATCCGGTTCTCAAGACCCCGGTTTTCGATGAGATGTCTCGCACGGGCCTTCGGTTGGACTGCTTCTACGCGGCGGCTCCGGTCTGTTCTCCGACCCGCGCATCGGTGTTGACCGGTCGAACGCCCAATCGAATGGGGGCATTTTCCTGGGGATACAACCTGCGGCCGGGCGAGGTCACCCTGGCGGAGGCGCTCAAGGAGGGCGGATACCGAACGGGTCACTTCGGCAAGTGGCACCTCGGCTCCGTACGGGCCGACAGTCCGGTTTCCCCCGGCAACAGTGGGTTCGACGAGTGGTTGTCGAGCCCCAACTTCTTTGAGATCGATCCCTGGATGTCGGACCAGGGCAAGGCAGTTCGACTGAAAGGGGAGGGATCACAGGTGATTGTGAGTCGGGCGCTGGAATTCATCCGGCGCTCGCGGGACTCGGGAAAGCCGTTTCTGGCGGTCGTCTGGTTCGGGTCTCCCCATGCTCCGCATGTAGGAACGCCGGAAGACATCGCCCTCTACCCCGACCAAACTCCTCGTCAGCAGCGATTCCTGGCCGAGATCACTGCGATGGACCGTGCGATGGGGCAACTCCGCGAGGGTCTCAAGTCCGCCGGCGTCGCGAACAATACGCTCCTCTGGTACAACAGTGATAACGGCGCAATTGCCGAAGGCTCAACCGGCGGTTTACGCGGCCGAAAGAGCGACCTCTACGAGGGCGGACTGCGTGTTCCCGCCCTGGTTGAGTGGCCGTCGCAGATTCGTAAACCCCGCGCTTCCCGCGCTCGAGTCGGAACCGTGGATCTGTTTCCGACCCTGCTGGAGCTTGCTGGACTCAAGCCGGGCCCGGCACCGCTTGATGGCGTAAGTCTGGTCCCCCTGCTCCGGAACGAGAAGTGGGTTCGCCCTCGTCCGCTTGGGTTCTGGGATTACCAGATTCCCGGGATCGTGACTCCGAGCACACCCTGGCTCGAGCGCCTGGCCGCCGAACAGGCGGCTGGCCGGATGAGTTCCGCGAACGAGGTCGAGCCCATTCCGGCTGCTCAGACCGTCGGCAACTATTCCACATCCTCTTTCCCGCGCCACTCGGCCTGGATTGACGGGGACTGGAAGCTCCACCGAATTGAGCCGCGAGGTCAAGCGGTCCGATGGGAGTTGTACCGACTGGATCAAGATGAGAAAGAGACCACCGATCTCGCGACTCGCGAACCGGAGAGAGTCGCATCCATGCGAGCCGCCCTGGAGTCCTGGCTGAGGAGTGTGGTATCTAGCTTGAACGGGGCAGACTACCCGCTTCATTGAGTTCTTGCCCTTCGGGCGAAGACGAGGCCCGAAGGACAAAGGCCCCGTCAGCCGCGCTGGGGCGGGTTCGGGGAGAGCCGGACCGCCGAGACTACGCCTTGCCGTAGGCCTGGTAGAGCACTTCCACGGCTCTAAGTCCGTCGTGCCCCGTCATCCTGGGGGCTGTTTCCCCGCGCAGCACGGAAGCGAAGTGGCGGAGTTCCTCAACAAATCGGCTCCGATCGTCCCCCGGCATCGCCGTCCAGTCCGAATCTCCGTCATGGCGGACTCGGGTGACGCCGGTGTCATAGTCGATCACCGCCGCGCCCAGTTCGCCGTAGATTTCCACGACATTGGCGGAACACGGCGTCATCCAGCTTGCCTCGATCACGCCGATGGCGCCCGACTCGGCTCGCAACAGCATCGCGGCGCTGTCTTCCAGCCCGAGGATATTCGGACTGAACGTGGAAGTGAGGGCCGAAGCCGTTTCTACTTCACCCACCAGGAAGCGAAACAGATCCACACTGTGGATAGAAGTATCCATCAGCGCTCCACCGCCAGCGATCTCCGGATTGCTGAACCACTTGTCCTCAACTCCCTTGAACCGCGTCCCGAAGCGATTTCGGAACATCAGGATCCGCCCCAGACTCCCGGCGTCGATCTGCGACTTGACCCACTCCACCGGTGGATGGAAACGATGGCAGAACGCCGTCACCAGCAGGGATCCGGCCTCCGCCGCGGCGTCGAAGATCCGGCGAGCTTCGGCGGGATTCCGGGCGAGAGGCTTCTCGCAGAGGACCGGTTTGCCGGCTTTGATGGCTGCGAGGGCGGCCGGAGCGTGGAGGTGGGGCGGGGTGCAGATGTCGACCGCGTCGAGATCAACCTCGGCCAGCATCTCATCCCAATGCGAGAACGCCCGAGGAGCCGTTGCAGAGGCGCGCTCCAGGTCGACATCGCAAGCCGCCACCACGTCGGCGCCTTCCACCTGTGCCCACGATCGAGCGTGAACTCCGCCGATACCACCACATCCAACCAGTCCAATTCGCAGCGAAGCCATTCCGTTTCTCTCCGTGTTGCTGTTCAGGCGGTGTCGGATGGCGAGCGCTCTCTTCGCCACTCACTCCGGCCCGCTAAGGGCAGTCGGCCATTGGCCGGCACATGACCTCCGTCCCGGTCGTCAACGGGGCGCAGGGAACTTCGTTTCTCGGACGAAACGACCGAGGGCGTCTCGGCGGAGAGAGCGCCTCGGCGGCGCGAAAGGGTTCGGACAGAGGATGCAGGTCTGGATGAACGTGATGCGGGACCTCGAGGCGCTGTTGCCCGAACCCGAGCGGCTGCTGGACGCGTGGCAGGAGGGGGGCGTCACCGGGCTGGTTGTCGGCCCGCTTCAGTTCGATGCCGACAAACTTCTCCCGACGGTCATTCGTGTCGCCGGACCACAGCCGGCAACGGCCGCCTTCGATCCCGACACGGAGGTCTATCGAACTCTCGGCGTGGAGGCGCCGGAACTACCGCGCCCCGAGCCCGAGCGGCGAGCCCGCCTCAAGCGTGCTCTTGACGCGGCGACGGAGCGTGGAATCGAAATCCGCCTCATGTATGCGGATACCGGCGCGGGTCCGGGCGGGGCGGGCCACTTCCTGTGGGATGAGTTGACCCTCCGGTCACGCGTAGCGCGCATGGTCGACACGCTTCAGCAGTTTCCGCAGGCGGCGGGAGCCTTGATGGACGGGCCGGAGTGGGGCTACGAGATCGACGCTCGCCACATGAACCACCGCTCCTACATCTTCCACGATCTGCCGGACTCGCTCCGTCCCCTGTGCGAGTCGATGGACTATGACTTTGATGCCATGAGCGGTGCGCGGGACCGGCTGTTCGCACGTCTGCACCGGCTCACTCCGAGGCAGGTCGCCCTCGCGGCCGGCGGCGGACTCTTGGGGGCTCTGGATCTGCTGGGGTGGGATCCCGACCTCATCTCCTGGCTTAGATTTCGATCGGACTCGATGACGCAGTATCTCCGCAGACTGAGAGACCTCCTGGACCGCACCTGCAACCGCCCGGTGAAGCTGAGCATCGGTCCTCGCACCCCGGCATTTGGGGCGCTCACGGGAATGAACCTCTCCGATCTGACCGGAATCTTCGATGAACTGCACCCCAAGCACTATTTCTGGCACCGGGGTTTCGATGGCTTGGTGGGTACGGTGTATCGGTATGTAGAGGTTCTCACCGAGTGGAACCCAACTCTCTCGGATGCTGACGCACTCACAGTCGTGGAGCTGCTGTTCGGGATTCGGTTCCCCACAGCCGCCTCCGTGCGAAACCGTTCCGATCTGGAGAGAGCCCTCTCACCGGAGTTCTATGCCGAGGTGGTCTCTCTCGAAACGACCCGAGCTCTCGCCGCGGTGGAGGATCCCGCACGGATTGTCCCCTGGGTGGACGCCGGCCGCTGCCCTCACGATGGGGATCCGATCCCTGCGGACGGTCTGGCGCGGATCCTTGATGTCTCCGCCAGGGCCGGGCTCCGCCGCTTCATCTACCATCACCAGGGCAATCTCACCGCCGGTGAGTGGGTGGTGATCAGCGAGCGGTGCGGCCGCCGTTGGGATCCTCGTGCGAGCTGGTATCAACCGTCGGACCAGTGGATCCTGTAGTGCGATGACGCCGGATTGGCGTGAGATGCGAAAACCGACCGACGCTCAGGGGCGCCGGTCGGTCAGGATGGGTCAGGCGCCTGGGATCGTCCAAGTCAATCGTTCTCGTCACGAGTCCAGAGACCACATGGCACGGCAGGTGTCCCCTGACACACTCGCGTGCCTCCGTTGCTCACGATCGTCTTCGGGTAGGTGACCCCAGCTCTGGAAACGGTTGCCTCAACCTTTGACCACTTGCAGTGTCCGTCCACGAAAAGGAAGTTCCAACCACCGGAATGGTAAGGCGGTCCGGATGGAACGGTGGCGCCCTGCGGGAAGGGTCCCATCTCAGTGGGGATGTTGAACACGTTAAAGTCGCGGAATCCGATGCGGTTGAGCCAGTGGGGCCGCTCGCTGATGTGAATCAGACTGGCGGGAGCTGGGATCGTCGCGAGAGCGACACCGCTGGAGACCCCGGTATCTCCGAACGGTCCCCGGGACCAGCTATAGGTGCGAGTTTGGGTCCCGGTCTGCCGGGCGACAGCGTCGCTGGGGCACTTCAGGACACCCTCATTCTTCATGTAGGGCATGAGCGTGATGTCCCACGGACCGGCCGTCACACCGGACGCAGCGCCGAGGGGCGTGTAGTACTGGAGGCAGAGGGTGTCGTCGTAGTCCTGTGCGTACATCATCGACGCGGTGCCGATCTGCTTGAGGTTATTCAGGCAGCCGGTCTGGCGTGCTTTTTCCCGAGCCTGGGCGAAAACCGGGAAGAGGATGGAAGCAAGTATTGCTATGATCGCGATGACGACGAGTAGTTCGATGAGCGTGAACCCACGTCGGCGGGAGGTCGCGTTGGATTGCATCGTTGCAGGCCCCAGTGGCCCTGCTGGGCCGGAGATCAGGAGGCTCGATCCGGCGAGTATCAGGTTGCTCGTAGATCGAACCTCTATGATACCGTGCTGGATGGGGAACCAGAAAACCGATGTGCGGCTGATCGGCTTTCACGTTTCAGGCGGCTGCAGTGGCGTCCTCAGCAACGTGCTGATCTTCCCGAGTGGTGAGTGCGGCAGGCATGAACGGCACCGCAGCCAATGCAACGAGGGTGCTGAGGGCATCCACCCAGATCAGCGGTGTGAGATTACGCCCGAACACCTCGAAAAGGCGAGACCCTACCACATCGGCCATCGCGTTGGTGATATTCCACACGCTCATCATCAGGGCATAGCCGATCGCCTCGCTCCCTTTGGGTGTGGCTCGTGCGGAGATGTCGTAAACGGGGAGCGTGGCCAGTGCCGTGGTCATGCCTGAGAACAGACTCACCGCGATCGCCGTTTGGGGCGACTTGTAGAACAAGTAGCCGAGAGCTCCCAGGCAGTGAATGACGATGCTGAAGCTGACGATCCAGCGGAGATCGAAACGGCGGCAGGCGTAAAAATAGAACACCGAAGCCGCCATACCGGCCGCCGCGCCAAACGTCGCCAGCAGTCCGATGAACGGCTTCTGAAAATGGAGCACGTCGGTTTGGTAGAAGAGGAGCGGTGTGTTCAGCCCGGGCGCCGCCGCCAGCAGAAAGGTCATACCGGCTGCGCCCATGAGCGTGCGGCTCTTGACAACCACCCTTGCCTGTCGCGCCACTTCGGGCCATACGTCTCGATTCACCCTGGCCGGTGGTTCCTTCGGGAGAAACCGCAGGAGAAGCGGGATGAGCCCGAGGTGGAGAGCGCCTCCCACCGTGGCGGGTACGGTAAACGGAAGTGTTGCCAGGATTCCGGCTATGGGGCCACCGATCAATTCAGCGGCCTTGAACATTCCAATTCGCTGTGCTGTGAGACGTCCCGCCGCTCGAAAGCGATTGCCGACCTCGACCATCACGCCGCCAAGGGTGGTGCTCGTGAATACGACGCTGATGTACATCACCGTGTACACCCCGAGCATCCAGTTCCAGGAACGCGGCACGAAGCTGAGCAACATCCAGCCGAGGCCGGTGGCGATGAGGCTGAACAGGAGATAGTGGCGCCGACGAGTACCACAGAGGGGGACGCTGTCCGTCAGCACTCCCGCCAGTGTCTTCAGGTAGTTGCTGGCGTGCCCGATGGCAAAGAACAACGCCACCCGCTCCGGCGCGAGATGCACTTCATCCTTGAGCACGAACTTCAGCGGAAGTGTTCCGATCTGGAGCCCGACATTGGTCACAAGCCAGCCCATCGCCAGGATGATGCTGAGTCGGGTCAACTCTGCGCGTGCCGGAGTCGGAGGGGCTTCGGCGGCGGAGTCCGCTTGGCTCATGCGAGGAACGATCCTTTGGAAGTGGGCTGGTGTTAGGAATTGGAGGGGCTGCCGGCGTAGTGCTATCGGGCGGTCCGATCCGGACGGGGCCCTGCCGAACTCGGGTAGGCGCGATGGAGCTTCTCCGACAGTTCGCGAACGAGCACGGCATTTTCCGGCAACTCCACCACATTCCGAGTCTCGTTCGGATCAGACTGCTCATCGTAGAGTTCCCGCCCTGCGGTTCCCCATTCGGTGTAGCGCCATCGGTCGGTTCGGATGGAGTAGCCCATTGCCTGAGCGCGAGGATACTGGGAAACCGCGTAGTCCTTTACCGATCTCGACGGATCCTGGATCACCGGGAGCAAACTGGCCCCGTCGAGTCCGGTGGGAACGGGAATGCTCGCTGCGGCGCAGAGAGTGGGAAACACGTCGACAAACTCCGCCAGACCCCGGGCTTTCTCGCCGCGTCGAACCTGACCGGGGAGCGCGAACAGAAGCGGGGCGTGAGTAGCGATCTCAAAGTTTGTGTGCTTCGTCCACAGCCCGTGCTCGCCCAACTGCCAGCCGTGATCCCCCCACAGAACGACGATCGTGTTCCTGGCGAGATCGAGCCGTTCCAGCGCGTCCAATACCTTTCCCAACTGAGCATCCATGAAGCTGGCGGCCGCGTAGTAGGCGTGCTTCAGGCGTCGAGCGGACTCCGGGGTCGTGGGTGGCCCCATCTTTGGAATGTCCGAATAGCTTCGGAGTTCTCCGGAGTTGTTGGTTGTGAACGCGGGCGCGCCCTCGGGAAGACGGTCGGTGGGGGAGAGCTGGATCTCATCTGGGTTGTAGAGATCGAAGTACTTCTTGGGGGCCACGAAAGGAAGATGCGGTTTGAGGAAGCCGACTGCGAGAAAGAACGGCTCCGACGCCGACTTACGGGCCTCGAGCCGCTTGATAGCTTCTTCTGCCGTCTTTCCGTCGGAATAGTCCGTGTCGGGCGAGGGGTGGCTCTCCCAGGCCGGACCCCTCTCCCGAGTCGCGTCCCGTCCCGCTGCCCGAGCCGCCGCGCGTCGCGCCTGTACATCCGCCCGAGTCGCAGGATCTCGCCACTCGACACCCCCGGAACGCGGACTCCACCACGGAACCGACCAGCTCGGCTCGTCGTTGTAGCCCCCGTGGAAGATCTTGGAGAGTCCCTCGGCGTGGTAGCCGTTCGCTTTGAAGTGCTGGGCGATTGTGACGGCATTCGGCAGAGCTGTTCGAAAGTGGGTCTTCAGATCCCACACCTTCGTGGCGTCTGGGCGCCGGCCCGTCATCAGACTGCTGCGGGATGGAGAGCACACTGCCTGCTGGCAGTAAGCGCGCATGAAGGTAGTGCCGCGCGCGGCCAGCCGGTCTATGTTGGGAGTCTTGATGGGGCCGCCGTAGGCGCCGAACGAGGGTCGGAGATCGTCGACCGCGATGAAGAGAACGTTAGGCCGAACCGGGGCCGCCTGCTGTGTCGGGCGAGCCGCCTGGGCTGCCGCGCAAAGTCCCGCCATCAGGGCTGCCGCCCACGTCCCCACTCGGTAGTTCATGCGACCTCCGACTCGCGCCATCGCGGAGTCAGAGATCGCATTCTCCTTCCGAGGGGACGTTCCCTTCCCCAAGGACCCGCCGCCCCGGCTTGCGGGCAAACCCGTTGTGTTTCAGCCCGGATCGCAGCGCTGCAGACCCTCGAAGCCGACTTTTACGTCACCGTTCACGATCAACGTCCTGTTCATCCCGAAGCGCTGGCCGCCAGATGGGGATCAGCGTTCCAGGCGCATCTTGAGCCAGTCGATCATCTGCTGTTTATACCCGTGGAAACGGGTGTCTTTCTCCCAGTTGATGACGCCGTGAATGCCGCCCTGAACGGTAATGAGATCGCACTTGACTCCGGCCTTCTTCAGCAACTCCATGCCCAGCGGGGACTGCGCGTAGGGGACCGCCGCGTCGTCGGTACCGTGGATGAACAGGAACGGGGCCGAACCTCGATGCACGTGGGTGTCGGGGGAACCGGCCTGAATCTTTGCCACGCCGGCAGCATCAAGGGCATCGATTCCGAAGACCGCCTTGAGCCCGTCATTGATGGGTCCGCCAGGGGTCAGTTTCAGAGTGTCCATGAGGTTCATCGGACCGTAGAACGAAACCACGCTGTCGACATTGTTCGGCTTCTTGTTTCGGACGCCGATCAGATTGACCAGGTGGGCGCCGGCGGACTCTCCCATCAGTGCGATCCGGTCGGGCCGAACCTTGAACCGCCGTGCGTTCTTCTTGACGAACTGAAGGGCCCGCTCACAGTCTTCAATCATGGCGGTGTAGGGCCATGTGGGAGCGAGTCGGTAGTCGATGCTGAACCAGGCGTAGCCGGTCCGGTCGAGCACCGGGAAGAGCGGCTGAATGAAGGAAGCGCGCTTGTCGCCGTTTCGCCATCCGCCGCCGTGGACCAGGATGATGGCGGGGAAGGGTCCCTCGCCGGCCGGGATGTGCGCATCCAGTTTCAGCGGCATCGGCTCGGCCGTGAACTCGACATCGTTCAACACCTGATAGCTGCCCTGTGCTTGCACGCCGACAGCGGCCCCCGTCGCACATCCGATCAGACCCTGTGTAAAGTGCCGTCGGGACATGGCCGACCCGGCGCCCGGTTTGCTGCTCTGCATGAAAACTCCCTCTCGTGGCCCCCAGCACGGGCGGCCGAGGCGATACCCGACACTCCATTGTCCGAAACCAGAGGAAACCCCTCGCAATTCGTCCGGTGGCGTGCGGCGGTCCCGACATCACTTCCCGATCACGGTTCCCCCAGAGCGGAGCCGTCAGCCTCTCGGGGGTCGGACGCTCCCGTGCGGAGTCCCGTTGACGGGTTGACTCCGATCACCATCGCGCTGCCCTGCCGGGCGCCGCTGCGAACCGTGTGGCCGAGGCCCCGCAGGCGGGTGATAGCTCTGGATGGGAACGAGCCGGTCTCCGCGACGATCTCATCGGGGAGCCACTGATGGTGAATACGGCCCGCGCTCACCGCCTCTGAGGGGCTCATTCCGAATTCGAGGACGTTGAGCGTGACTTGCAGCACGGTATTGATGATCGTGCGACCGCCTGGAGATCCAACCAGCAGTCGAGGTTGACCGTCCCGTACCACGAGCGTGGGGGTCATGCTGGAAAGCATGCGCTTCCGGGGGGCGATGCGGTTTGCTGGTGTTCCGATAAGGCCCGTGGAGTCCGTATGCCCCGGTTGTGGGTTGAAGTCGCCCATCTCGTTGTTGTAGAGAAAGCCCAGCCTCTCAGCGGCGATCTTGCACCCGTAACCCTGCTCCAGCGTGTAGGTCACGACCACGGCATTCCCCTCTCGATCGATCACCGAAAAGTGAGTCGTCTCCGGGCTCTCCGGTGGTTCGTTGACCTGGGATGGATCGCTCGTTCCAGCGTGGGCGGGATTGATCTTGCGCCTCAAGTCGTCGGCGTAGCGCTTCGACGTGAGTCTTCGAACCGGGATTCGCGGGTTGAAGTCCGGGTCGCCGAGATAGCGGGCACGATCGGTGAACGCAAATCGCATCGCTTCGGCGAGGCGATGCAAGTACTCCGGGGAGTTGTGTCCGAGGGAACGCAGGTCGTAGCCCTCCAAAATGTTCAGCATTTCGACCAGGGCGACTCCACCCGAGCTGGGGGGCGGCATGGAATAGATTTCATAGTCCCGAAAGCGACCCAGGATCGGCTGCCGCTCTCGGGCTCGATACCGATCCAGATCATCGGCGGTGATCAGACCGCCATGCTTGCGCATGTCTTCCTCGATGAGGCGTGCCGTGGGGCCGCGATAGAAGCCGTCCGCGCCGTGCTCTTGAATGCGCTTCAAGGTCGCTGCGAGCAGGGGCTGGCGCCAGAGGTCCTCCGCACGATAGTTCGCGCCGTCCGGGCGAAGAAACATCGCTGCGGAACTCGGGTAGCGCCGCCAGGTGGGGGTGAGGGCGGCGAAACTTCGGGCCATGGCCGGACTCAAGCGGAAGCCATTCTCGGCCAGACGCACCGCGGGGGCCACGAGTTCGCGCCATTTACGGCTTCCGTGTCGCCGCAGCGCCAGATCAAACCCCGCTACGGTTCCTGGAACTCCGACGGATCGATACCCTTCGTGGTTGGAATTCCGTACGTACGTGCCATCCGGTCCCAGATACATTGCGGGCGTGGCCGCTGCCGGGGCCATCTCCCTGAAGTCGAACGCAGAGACGCGCCCTCCCCGAGTTCGCACCAGCATGAAGCCGCCGCCGCCAATGTTGCCGGCGGTCGGGTGCACCACCGCCAGAGCCATCCCCGTTGCGACGGCAGCGTCCACGGCGTTGCCGCCTGTGCGGATGACCGAGAGTCCGGCGGCGGACGCGAGGGTGTGCGCGCTCACGACGATTCCGCCATCGGAGTGTACGGCTGTGCCGCCGCTGAGGCCCCGGGCTCGGGGTTCCACCTGCGCCCTTGAGGCGGGAAGAGTAAGAACGCAGAGAATCCCTGAGAGTGTGAGAAGCGCGACACCCACCCCGTTTCCCCTTAGGAAGAAGGAGGTTCCCGCTCGGTCGGGCGTGGAAGGGGGACCGGAGGAGTCGCCGGGGAAACGGTTGGCCCTGGGCGGTCGAACAGAGAGTATCCGTGGAGAGTTGGACATGGGGTTGTCGTCAGACCTGACTACCATTTGCGAGGGACTTGCAGTGCGAGTCCCGGCGACCGGGACGGATACTGAGCCGGCGTGTCCCGCAGCCGAGTTCGGTCCCGACGGTCCGGAAAGCCGTTCAATTCGATTGTACGTGCTGGCCCAGGCCGCCTTCGCGCAGGCGCTCAACGCATATAAAGACGCGTTACCCGTCCGCACCCGCATCATACCCCGGTCCAGCAGCCTACGAGAGCGCCGCGTCGCCACCGGAGTGATCTCCAGTGTTGTTCGGTTTCCCGATCTGGAAACCACGGACTACGTGGGCGACCTCATGCTCCGCAGGAGAGTGCTGCTGCACCTGATTGCCGATCTCACCGATCCGACGGGTGAGGTGGTCGCCACCGGCTCCGGAGAGTGGGTGCTGCAGGTTGAAGAGTCGTGCTTGGAAGGTATGGAGGCGCCCTGCACGCCAGAGGCCCCCGCATAGTCACCGAGCTAACGGGGAGGCAGCAACTTCAGATCCGCCATCCACTCCTGCATGCGGACGTGCCAGGTCCCGAACGGTATGCCGTTTCGAGGCTTGATTCCTCCGCCGTGACCGCCATGACCGTAGATGTGCAGGTCTGACGGAATTCCCAGCTTGAAGAGCGACGAGAAGAACTCCACGCTTTGCCGTGCATGAAACACATCGTCGCTGCCGGCGCTTGTGATGAAGGCGGGCGCGGAGTCTTTGAGCGGGACCAGTTCGGTTTTTGGGTCCCAACCCGGATAGACCAGAGAGACAAAGTCCGGCCGGGAACTCTGTCGCTCGATCGGGTCGGCGGCATCCGACTTCCCGCGATCAAAGCGACAGTTTGCGAGGGCGGCCAGCGCCCCGCCGGCGGAGAAGCCAATGATGCCGACCCGAGTTGGATCGACACCCCACTCGGTGGAGCGGGATCGCACGATGCGGATGGCGCGCTGAGTGTCCTGGAGCGCCTCACCTTCCACCGTGTATTGGTAGCCCGGTGTGAAGGCAAGCCGGTACTTCAGAATGAACGCCGCGACTCCCATCCCGTTCAGCCACTCCGCAATGTCGCTCCCCTCGGAACCCCACACGAGTTGGCGATGGCCACCACCGGGTGCGACGATCACGGCTGCGACCGGGCCTGTTGAATTCTTCGGCAGCCGGACCTCGATCGAGGGGTTATGGACATTGACGATCGAGTTGATTCGCTGGCCCGGCTGTGGAGCGGGAGGCGTAGTAACCTCCTTTTCAGCGGCGCCCTTGAGCGTAGGGGAGCCCTCCGGCCACAAAAACACGGTTGGCGCCGCCTGAGCTCTCACGGCGGACACCGATAGCAGGAAGGCGGCCCCGACCGAGACGACCATCCAGACATTTCGCTTCAAGAAACCACTCATCAATCGCCTCCTCTCGGTTCCGTCATCGGCGGGCCGGGTTCCAGATCTTCACGGGTTCTTCGTGCGGTACTTCACCGGGCAGAACTCGAGAGGTTTCTTCCCGAGATTCCTGGCGCCAGGTTCCACCAGCGGGCCGCGGGACATCACGGCGCCGTCTTTAACGGCGGTGGTTTTGCCCTCACGCACCATCTAGCCCTGAGTCTTCGATACGATCAGAACTTCCTCGTCGGCATGGCGGTGCGGCGTGTGAGGTTCGGCGCCCGGGATGGGGATGAAGCGATCGATCTGCAGATTCTTCGGGCCTGTCATCTCGCCGAACGCATAGAGTCCGGCCCTTCCTCGCAAAGTTTCCTGTAAAGCGTGGGAGCCCATCTCGTCCTTCCCACCCTTCGCTCGACCGCCGAGTCTCCCTCACCCTCTTCATTTCCACGTTGGAGCGCAGGTTCCTTGCGGTACTCCTCCGGAGATGGTCTCCGAGGAAAACTCTTGGTAGGTATTCTCCCGGCGCGGGGAATATTGGTGTCAGGGAAGTATCACGGACCTGGCCCTCGTGGTCGCGGCCCATGGGGGTAACCACTGTGTTTCCACGCTACAGCGAAAGGACGCGTAAGGTGCTTCACCGTCGCGTCGCGTCGGCACTATCAATCTGCCTATGCCTTGGATCTGCCTGGGCCGCCGCGGCGCCCCCGCGACCCGCGCCCAGAAGGGCTCCAGCGCCGGTTCGCCCCGCGCCCCCGGCGCCGACCAACCCGAGACGCTTCCTTTCGGTAGTGAAGTGGTACGGTACAGTGACGCTCGATCTGGTTGCAGGCGGGTCCCGGCGCGCCGATCACCCGCACGACGGGGTTACGGACACCTGGAAGGCGGCAATCGGCACCTCGTGTCGCGAGGAGTTGGTCGTCGAGTTGGCGGAGAAGTCCATCGACGCCGACAGTCCGAGCGGCGCGCTCTGGTCGGGAAAGCTGACGTCTGCGGATGCACGGGTACGGCACACATCGAGTACGGAGTTGGTCTCGGAATCTCCGGACTCCAGGCCAAGGATTGAACGCGCAGATGGTGAAACGACGGGCTCCAGGCGCTTCACGGAGCCGGCGCCGGCCAACCTGCAGATCGATGTTCGGAAGGGGGTCTACGACTTTGACATCACGGGAGCTTTCCAGCTCGCTTTGACCGCGCGCACCCGAACGGAGATCCGCGAGGCCGATGGCAGCGTGAATCGATCCGCTGGATCCGGTGAGGTTCCCGCCCTGGTCGGAAAGTCGATCTCTCCTGCACTAGTGGTCTGTCAGGGCGGAGTTGATTCTTCACCGGAGCCTCGGACGAAGATGTGA
>SXGS01651150.1_pt1 | contig 22874 bp, 14 predicted proteins | sample 3174681 | NCBI WGS metagenome assembly SXGS01 (sample SAMN11356861, study PRJNA531348) | freshwater metagenome | isolation source: freshwater sample F1-80 | place: China: Fuxian Lake, Yuxi | collected 2017-12-25
CCAGAAATCGACCAGGATTGGCGTCTTGGAGGCAAGGACATCCGTGGAAAAGTTTTGTTCGGTCAGTGTGAGGACGTTGGCGGCAGCCATAGAAATCAGGATTGAAAGGGTTCTTGGTAGGTGCCGACGTCGAGCGATCCGGGTCGCTAACGGGGCAGTTGGTGGCGAGCTCTAAAGGAATGCAGGCGTGCTCGTTGCGATTTTGACGCGTTAAAGAGTCATCAACAAGCCCACGACAAGGAGCGAAACGATGACGGCGACGATCGCGAGACCTTTGTCCAGGCCTGAGACTGCGGCGACGGGGGCGTGGACGGGAGCTCTCGGGGCAGAAGGCGCCGGAGCTGGGCGCGCGGCGACAGGAGCGGCTGCGGGCATCGCTCTTGATGGCGTGGCCGCTTCGGGCGCAGGTGCGTGGGCCGTCGCAGTCGCCGCAGGCGGTGGCTGAGGGGGCGCCGGGATCTTGATGCTCGGGGCCGCCGTTGGCTTGGGCGGAAGCGTGATGCGGACAGTTTCCTTCTTAGGCTGAACCTTTGAGGCTTCCGCCGGTTTAGGAGGCACAGCGCCTGCTGGGGGAGTCGGGCTATTCTCAGACATAAATAGGGCGAGGGTTAGCTTACGAAGAACGATCCATGTGTCAATGGGTTATTCCTGGGGAGGCTCCTTTTTGTGGTGTGGAGATCCCCAATAAAGTTTTGACTTTCATTTGAAGAGGGTGTTGTCTATGAGGCGTCCATGAGATTCGTGACATTCCATGACACTACAACGAAATGCCGCTTCGGCGCCGCTATGCTGCGCCAGGGATGGCAGTGCGTATGGTGGCCGTCTCGGCGTCGCGGGTTGGAATGGAAATTGAGCTAGAAACAGCAAAACAGACCCTCCAAAAGCCCGCGACTGCCAGTCAGTCGCGGGCTTTTGGCTTTAATGGGGAACTCGGGTTATATGAAGACAGATATTCTGAATGTGAACGGACCGTTTGAATCGGGCAATCGCTTCGGCGTGATAATGGCGGAAGCTCCTTTCCGTCACGGCACCGAACAGACGACATTTGAGCGTTTGAAATCTCGGCTTGTGCAATCGAGATTGGACCGGATTGCCACCCCGGCCTTGGTTGCCGCCATCCATCGGGCTGCGAACGCCGCTTCAGCCGAAGTGGGAAGCACGGGGTTTTCCGAGCTGTTCTTCCCTGAGCTATTCGAAGAAAAAGCGAAACTGGAACTCGCTTCCTCTTCGGCTCAGGAACTTTCGGAGCCGCGGGGCCGAAATTCCAGTATTTCCCTTGTTGCGAACCTCCACGGCGACGACTACTGTCCGGTCCCTTGATTCTATGACATTAACGGAGAAGATTCTGGCGCGATCCGCAGGTAAGTCCCATGTTCAGCCTGGGGATAATATATGGGTCCAGGCGGATGTCTTGATGACCCATGATGTCTGCGGACCGGGAACGATCGGAGTTTTCAAGCGTGAATTCGGCGCCGCGGCGAAGGTTTGGGACCGCAAGAAGATAGTGATCATCCCAGATCACTACATTTTCACTTCCGATTCGCGGTCGAACCGAAATGTCGATATTTTGAGGGAGTTCGTGCGTGAACAAGACATCCCCTACTTTTACGACGTCATCGACGATCCCGATGGGAAATGGGTTTTCGACAGCGGCAAGGGGAATTTGGCGCGTCAGTATGGATCGAATTACGCGGGTGTCTGTCATACGGCCTTGCCCCAGAAAGGACACACCCGTCCTGGAGAGGTGTTGTTTGGCACTGACTCGCACACCTGCATGGCCGGGGCCTTCAACCTCTTCGCCACTGGCATTGGAAATACCGACGCGGGTTTCGTGATGGGTACGGGCAAGCTATTGATCAAAGTCCCTGAAACCATGCATTTTAGACTTGAAGGCGCATTGAAGCCTGGAGTGATGGCCAAAGATATCATTTTGCATGCGATTGGTGAGATTGGTTTTGACGGGGCGACGTATCGAGCGATGCAATTTGATGGGCCTGGCGTTCAAAGTTTATCGATGGACGATCGGATGACGATAGCCAACATGGCGATCGAGGCTGGCGGCAAGAACGGTATTTTCGAGTTCGACGAGCAAACTCGAGCGTTCGTCGACCGCCGGTGCCAGCAGAACGGGACCAAGTCGTCCTATGATCCCGTGTCACGGGATGCGGATGAAAAATTCGTGTATGAGAGCATCCTGGATTTAGATCAACTGGAGCCGACCGTCGCCTGTCACCCTGACCCTGGACAGCGCAAAAAGGCGAAGGAATTAGGGCACATCAAGCTTGACCGGGCCTATGTGGGGTCTTGCACCGGTGGGAAGACGACGGACTTCCTGGAGTTTGCGCGGATTTTGCGCGGAAAGAGCGTGGTCATCGACACGTTCGGGGTGCCGGCTACGCCGGAAATCGTCCAGGACTTGCAGACTATCCGGTGGGGTGACAACACGGTCTGGGAGATTCTCACTGGGGCGGGTGTTCAGATGACGGAGAACGCGGGTTGCGCGGCGTGTCTCGGCGGCCCGGTGGATACGTTTGGCCGCATGAACACTCCATTGAAGTGCATCAGCGCCACGAATCGGAATTTTCCGGGGCGCATGGGACATAAGGAATCTCAAGTGTTCCTTGCTTCACCCGCGACCGTCGCCGCGAGCGCTTTGACCGGTCGGATTACCGATCCTCGGGACTATTTGTGTTGAGCGGTGTTGGTCACCATTAATTAGTTTACTGACGCCGGGGGATGTTTGATAGGGAACGTTTGGAAGGACACTGTGAGCGGGGAATTGCTGGCTTGGTTCTAGCGGCGTTTATCCTGGGCCCGGCGACATTTGGCGCGGTACAATCGTTTGGCTTTTTGATCATTTGGTGGTTGACGCTGGCCATTCTAGGGTTGTGGACGGTTAGGGTCTGGATCTCGAAGGCGCCACGTCTGCTTTGGACGCCGGCGTGTTGGTTTGTCATCGCATTCATTGCCTACGTTTGGTGGCGTTTCCCTCAAGCCCCGGTCGAGTATCCCGCTCGTGAAGAAGCGATTAAACTCACTCTTTACGGGATTCTCTTTTTAGCCGTTCTCAATAATCTTTACAGGCAAGATATCACTCTCAAGTTGGTGTATTCACTGTTGGCGGTGGCTGCGATCCTCTCGTTCTACGCGATTTATCAGTTCGTGACGGATTCCCCTAGAGTTTGGACGCAGATCAAGCATCCGCAGTTCGCTCACCGGGGGTCCGCTACGTATTTCTGCCCCAACCACTTCGCCGGTTTTCTGGAGATCCCCCTGGCCTTGGGGTTGGCGTTTACCCTTTCGAGCCGGCTGAAGGACTCGGCGCGAGTGCTCGTTGGCTACGCGACGCTCATGATTGTGGCGGGGATTGGCGTCTCGGTGTCGAGAGGGGCTTGGATTTCGGTTGGTCTTGCCCTATGCGCCATGTTTTTGTGGTTTTCACGCAAGCCACAGTTTCGAATCCCAGCGTTGCTCGCGATGGTTTTGCTGGCGGGTGGAGCAGCTTATGCGCTCCGGAATGCGCATTTGATCGAACGCCGTTTTGATCAGATGATCGCACCAGGCACCCCTGACGACATCAGCAGCCGCAAGCTCATTTGGAAAGCGGCGGTCCAACTGTGGCAAACGAGCCCATGGACAGGGCTTGGACCCGGTCAATTCGATTCCCAGTTCATCCGGTTTAGGCCCGTGGAATTGCAGTGGCGACCCGCCAATGTCCACAACGATTACCTGAATGCGCTGACGGATTATGGAATTATCGGAGCCGTCCTCATGGCTGCCTTCGGCGTGGCGATGGGGGTTGGATTGTTGAAAACCTGGAAGTTCGTGGATCGAGCGAGCAGCGACCTTGAAGCTAAAACGAGCAATCGATCAGCCTTTGTCATGGGTGGCGCGATTGGATTTTTGGCGTTGATGCTCCATGCGGTGGTGGATTTCAATTCCTACATTCCCGCCAACGCCGTGTTGGCAACCGTCACGGCGGCATTGCTTTCAAGCCATTTGCGATTTGCCACGGATCGGCATTGGGTTTCGTTGAGGACCGCCGGGAAGGTCGTGCTCACCGTTTCCAGCTTGGCCATGTTGGTCTGGCTGAGCTGGATGGCGACCCAACGAAGCCGCGAGTATTACTGGCTGAGAGAAGCGCGAGCCGCGACCACGAATGAAGCTCGCACGAAGGCCTATATCGAGGCTTTTGAGGCTGATAGCAGGAACTCGGAGACCGCTTATGCCATCGGTGAGATGCTCCGCCTCGGCGCTCGGGCGGGATATGGCGATTATCGCGAGCAAGCCCGAGATGCCATACAGTGGTTTTCTAAAGCTATACAGATTAATCCTTTAGATTCTCATTCCTGGGTTCGGTTAGGCATGGCTCTCCATATTTTGGGACGGACGGGAGAAGAATCCGGAAGTTATTTCGAACGGGCGGTCCAGCTTGATCCCAACAACCATGTTTTGGTCGCCCACCTGGGGTGGCATTTTTATGATGGAGGAGACTTTGAGCGCGCGCGTGTGCATTTTCAGCGATCGCTGGAAATCAAGAGCTGGGAGAACCGGTTTGCCAGCTACTATTTGGAGTCGACCAAACGTTTGATGGAGACCCAGAAGCTTCCTCCTCGCACAGGTTTTGGGGTCGGTTCCGAGGCTCCGAAGCAGCCAATTCTGACAAATTAGAACGTTGACAATTGGCAACGTAATCATAGAGTTACGCCAGCACGGGTCACCAGATATTTTTTGAGGAAATGCATATGAAACAAGTTGAAAGAATTTCTAGATTGCTCGCCTGCGCAGTGGCCTTGGGATCGTTTCTCATCGTGGAATCCGCACAGGCTGCCGCTGGGAAAGCCGTCGTGCGCGCGGTGCGTGGATCGGCTGATTACGCGGATGGAAGCGGCAGTTGGAAGAAAATGCGCGTCGGTTCGATCATTCGGGCCAGCCACGTTATTCGTACCGCCGCCGATTCTTCGGTGGACCTATTCTTGGATATGAACGGGCCAATGGTGCGTGTGACCGAAAACACGCAGGTCGGTCTGGATCGGCTGTCTTTCGATGACACTGGAGTAGAGACCGTCATTGACACGGGTATTGACCTGAAGGACGGGCGAATATTGGGCAACGTGGCGAAGATGGCTCAAGCATCCAAATACGAGGTCAAGACCCCGAATGGTGTCGCCGGCATCCGCGGAACTGAATATGACATCAGTGCAAGCGGCAGAGTGGTGGTGATCACCGGATCCGTGGTTGTTTTGTCCGGGGGCCAGACTTTTGTGGTGAACGCGGGTGAGGAGTTTGATCCGACCAGCAGGAACGTGAAGAAAGCAGATCCCAACGTCATCACGACGGTGGGCCAGACTATTACTGAAGCGACCCGAGTGGTTGTCGAAGGAACCCCAGTGGTGGCCGTGGATGCCCAGCCACAACCACCCCAAGATCCAACCAAAACTTCTGATGACGCGGTAGATAACTATAGAAACGCGAACCGGGAATCGACGGGGACTGGTGGAACGGGGACTGGTGGTTAAGTAAACTACTCTTGACTTGACCCAGAGTGGCAGTTGCCGCTCTGGGTTTTTTTGTCTTTAGTTTGAAGCGGCAGAATGCAGTTAGCCTCCAAAGACAAGGCGCGCGACAGTCGAGTCTCGGTGTCCATCCCGATCCTCTTGGCCTCACTCGTTATTCTGTTCACTGGAGCCGCACAGTATTTGAAAGGCAATTGGTCCCGGTTTCAATTCCTGGAAAGATTGGAGTGGCTCAGTTACGACATGTTCTTGAGGGTCGCGGCCGCTCAATCTCCTCCCATCGACTCCAGACTCGCGGGAGTGTTCATTGACGATCAGGCGATCAAGCAGCTGAACAGCGGGGTGATTCGGTATGGGACAGAACGAATTCAGTTTCAGATTCCCTGGCCACGTCTCACTTACGGCTTATTGCTCCGTGAAATGTCCGCGCAAGGTGCAGTCGGAGTGGGTTTTGACATTCTCTTCGACCAACAATTCCCAGCTGAGAGCAACGTGGTCCGGGCTATCACCGGGCTTGAACTGAGTTCGGACGAGTTTTTCGCGAAAACCATTGAGAGCGCAAGCAACGTGGTGCTCGCGGCCGTCGGTGACGTTCAGCCATCCCAGGGAGATGTATTTCCGGCGGATATCTTTCGTCAGCGAGGCGCGCGGATCGGAAACATCTTCGCCCGCTCCGATTCAGGAGTGCTTCGTCGAGCATTGCCATTCATCGATCGAACGAACCGTGTTTGGCATGATGATGTGGTTGCGATATCGAGGGCGTTGGAGTTGGATCTCTCGCGGGCTCTCGTGACGTCGAACCGAATCCTGATCCCTCCGCACGTTCTGAATACTTCACTGGAAGGAGGCAGCCACGAGATTCCTTTAAATCCGGATGGCACGCTCAATTTGGACGACCCTCAAGCGTCGGGACAAAAGCCGTTCGAATTGGAGTTAGAGCGTATTTGGCACCTGGGAATCCTACTTGCCGCGAGCACCCTGAAGCTGGATTTGGATAAGGCGAAGATAGAGCCTCGAAAGATCACGGTGACAGGTCCGGGTGGTGTGGTGAGAGAGATTCCATTGGACAGGCAGGGGTTGTTTTACATCGATTGGACTGAGGATAGCCGTACTCTCGTGAATAGAGATCCAACGAGAGTGTTGGAACTGTTGTTGTGGGACGCCGAACGACATGGCAAGGACCGTGAAAATCCTCAAAGGGAGATCCGAAGTTCTGGGGCTAATTCACTGCGAGGAAAGCTCGTCGTTGTAGGTTCCATTGGGACTGGAAACAACATTGCGGATCACGGGGCGACTCCATTGGAGGATCAAGCCTTGCTTGTCACCAAGCATCTTTGCGTGATGGATTCGATGTTGGCGGGCAGGTTTGTGCGCTTCTTTTCCGATCGTGTCGAATTGATTTTGATCTTTGGCTGGGGTGTCTTCTCAGCGGTGCTGAGTTGGAAGCTGCGCGCATTGACGGCCTCTTTGGCGGTGGTGTTGAGCGGCGTCTTTTACGTGGGCATGAGCCAGATTATTTTCGCGCATACTCGCTACTATCTCCCGATGTTTCTTCCATTGTTCGGGGGGTTGCTTACGAACCACGTCGTTTTGGTCACATACAGGGTCGTCTTCGAACAACGCGAGCGCAGGCGCTTAAAATCCGTGTTCAATCGATTGGTGGCGCCCGAGGTGGTGACGGAGCTTCTCCAAGCAGAGACCCTCAATCTTGGAGGTTCCAGAAGGCGCATCACAGTATTGTTTGCCGATGTGCGCGGTTTCACCGAGATGACTGACTTGATTCAGGCGAATGCGGAGGATTACGTCGAGAAGAACCGTTTGGGACCGGTCGAAGCCGAGAGCTATTTTGACGCGCAAGCCAGAGAAACACTCTCTACGGTGAACCTTTACTTGGGGACTGTCGCGGACATGGTGAAAAAACACGGTGGCACGCTCGACAAATACATTGGGGATTGCGTCATGGCGTTCTGGGGTGCCCCCATTTCGAACGCACGCCACGCCGTGGATTGTGTCCAGGCGGCCATAGGCGCACAACGGGCTCTTGAGGCACTCAATCGGGAGCGGTCGTCTGAGAATCGGCGGCGGGAGAAGATCAACATCGAGAGACTGGCGGTGGGGCAGCCTCCGATGTCGATGCTCCCGCTCTTGACATGCGGAACCGGGATAAACACGGGCATGGTAACCGTTGGACTGATGGGTTCCGATTCCAATATTCTGAATTACACGGTCTTCGGACGCGATGTGAACCTGGCCAGCCGCCTTGAGGGAGTCTCGGGACGGGAGCGAATTGTGATCGGTGAATCGACTTACAAGGATCTCGTGGAGTATGACCAGGAGTTGGCGAAGCAGTGCGTGGAATTACCCGCGGAAAGAGTCAAAGGTTTCCGCAAGGCCGTGAAGATTTACGAGGTGCCTTGGAAGCTGGCTCCGGGATCTTGAGTTCCGATATTCCAACTGTTGCGAAGGGGCTTTCGGCGGCGAATTCCTGGAGCGGCCTGCTTTTGAATTTCCCCCGATAGTCCGCCGATTCGAGCAAATGATGATCGGTCGCTCTCTGATCCCGGTGAACGAGATATTTCAGCTCCTTCAGGTTGGTCGACCATTCGAAACCGTTGAAAAACTGCGCTCCGGCGAATTGGGCTTTGTAGAGAGCGTTCCGAGTATAGCAAGTCCCCAGGTACAGATGTCCGATGCCTGATTCTTTAAGATGCGCGATCGCGGTGGTCATCATGTAGATGCCGAGATTGCGCTCGTAGTAGGTCAGATCATAGAATGCATAATAATAAAATGCGGTTCGATTGGGTTCGAGGTAGATGACGACGGTTCCCACTTCGCGGCCGTCGGCGGAGTCGGTGAAAACCAGCATGTGTGATGCCAGGGCTGAGTTGAACAACAGATCCAGCTTCTCCGTCGTCATCACATCTTTGCCGAATTTGATGTCAGCGTAATGCTTGAAGGCAGCCCTTTTCTCGGAGGTGAATTCGAACTCGGATCTTGGGATCAGGTCGGCTTGGATTCCGTCGCATTTTCTCATGATTCTGCGATTTTCGGAACTGGGCGCGAAGGAGGCCAGCCGGATTCGGATCTGCCTGCAAAGATAGAAACGGTCTAAATTGTAGGAACTGGGGAGAAAACCGTGCTCGAAGCAATCCGAGGGTGATTCCCCCGGTTCCAAAAAAGCCCAGATGGCGTAAGGGAATATGTAGTGACTGTAATCTGCCTTGGACTCCGAGAATAGAAGTTTCATTTGCTGTGGGCGTGATCGGGGAACTTGGAATCGGCAGATGCGCCTTTCGAAGCTTGTTGATAAGTCCGCCCTGGCTCAGGGGTCAGGCGTGAATCAAGAAGAAGCCGGGGGAGCCGTGCCCGCCAAGAAGTCAGGACGTCGTAGGAGACGCTTCCCTTGAGGCGGGCGATTTCATGAACACCGATCTGGTCCTCGCCGGTTTCCCCCATGATTGTCACCACATCCCATCGGTGCGTTTCGGGGATCTCAGTCACATCCACCGTCATGGCGTCCATGGCGACTCCTCCAATGATCGGCGCCCTGCGTCCGTGAATCAGGACGTACCCGTCGTTTCTCACCCGCGGGAAGCCGTCCCCATAACCGATGGGAAGCACGGCAATGGACCGGAATTCAGTGGCTGTGTAGCGCATTCCGTAGCCCACGGTATCCCCTGGCTTGAGTGCGCGGAGTTGAGCGATTCGGGTTCTAACGGCCATGACAGGTTTCAGCCCTTCGATTCGCGCGCAGACCTGGGAAGGATAAACCCCCAGGGGGAGCAAGCCGAGCCGCACGCAGTCGAAGTGGGCATGGGGCAAATCCAGGAATCCGCCGCTGTTGCACACGTGGCGTATCGAAACTCGGATTCCCTCGCTTTGGAATTCTCGCAGCACGTTGTTGAAGCGGCCGATTTGGACGTTGGCAAACGTTTTGTCACGCTCATCAGACATAGCCAAATGAGTCATCAGTCCCTGGAGTCGGAGATGGGGCAGCGCAGAGATTTTCCGTGCTACGGTGGTGGATTCGGCCCAACCGACACCGTAGCGGCTCATTCCGGTGTCGATTTTGAGATGGACCGGGCAAACGACATCGAGCTGGCCCGCCACTTGGTTGAGTGAGGAAGCCGTCTCGGCGTCGTTCAGACAACAGATCAGTTTTTCACGAGCGCATGTTTCCAATTCCTCCGGCTGCCTCTGACCCAAGAGGAGGATGGGGGCGGTAATGCCGGCGTCACGAAGAGTCATCGCCTCCTCCACGGTGGAAAGCGCCAGCATGGAGGCGCCGGCGGACAGAGCTTCTCGCGCCACGACGGCGGCTCCATGGCCGTACGCATCATCCTTAAGCACTGAAATGAAAGCTACCGCAGGCGGCTTGGACTGGCAGATGAGTTGGAAATTCCGGCGAAGGCGGGAGAGATCAATTTCCACCCACGCCGGACGCGAGGGATATGAACGGCCTGCTTGATTCACGGAGTCTTGATTTGGGGAGAGGGGATTTGGGTTTGGGAGTTTCGTCCGGGGAGCGGCGGCCAAAGGCTCTTGCCGACGTCGGTCCGGTAGTAGCTGCCCACGCATCGGAGCCTTGATATGTTGCGGTAACATGTCTGAATCGCTCCCTCGAGAGTTGATTCCAACGCCACCACATCCGCTATGCGATGTCCTGTCAAGCGAAGGTTCCCATGGAGATCGGGTTCGACCTCGTTGAAATAGATGTCACAATCCGGCTGGCCCATGACTTCAATTGGCAGTTCCGGGCCTTGAAGTTGAACGTAGGGGTAGCCATAGCCCGCCAAAGTGATGGAGCAGCCAAATTCCCGTTCGCGTCTGAAGCGGAGCTTCAAACGTTCATTGCGTGCCACCGCGCAGAGCATCTCCACCGGTTCTTCCAGCATTTTCAAGATCATGGGTCCTGATGTGACGCCTATGCGGACGTTGTATTCGAGTACTTTCCAACGGTTTTCCGAACGAATCGCCGTCACCTGTACGGGCCCGTGAAATCCAACTTCCCGAAACCAGGGCAGCAATGGCGTCAAAAGCTCTTGCGCAATGCCGAATTGATCTTCTGGATCCCTCTGGACGATGCCGCCAAGTGGCGCCCCTGCCACGATTCCCATGTCGCCGTCAAAGGCGCGTTTATACTCTTGATTGGTCACCAAGGAATGGATCTGACCATCGCTGACCACCGCGATGTGGCCCGCTTCCGCTCTCCCGCAGTATTCTTGGAGGAAAACACCTTCAGCGTAATCGATTCGATCAAGCCATGCTCGGGTGTCTTCGACGGTTTCACACACGATGGTGTGAACGGGGCTGTTGGGTGAGCAGAGTGGGTTCTTGATGACGTAGGGGCGCGGGTCCCGTCTGAGCAGATCTTCGGCTTCGAGTCTGTTCCTCGCGACGTGAGAGACGGGGAACGGGATTTCAAACCGGCGGCAAACATGCTGCGCGAAGTCCCGGTCTCGCTCAAGTTTCAACCCCAATCCAGTGGGGCAGAAGATAGGATGGCCTTTGTCGATCAGTTCTTTCGCCCAAGGTTTTTGCGCCCAATCGATCGATTGGGGAATGATGACATCCACAGGGTTCGTCTCCAGCAATTGACAGGGGTTTGGAAACTCGCGGTGGCTGTGGCAAGGTCCTTCGAGCGATGGAGGGTAGTGGCCGTAGTCCCTCGTCAGATAGGTTGAGACCGTTGCCCCGCTCTCCTTGAGCACTTTGAGAATACCCTGCGTGAACGCGCCGACACCGAAGCACATCACTTTTTGCGGGCAAGGGGCCTGTACAATGTTTGGAGTCATGAGAAACTGGCGGCGCTGGTGGGAGTCATCAAGCATCTGTCCGGAGCGCAGTCTTTCGCGCGGGACAGGGTTCTTTCAACACGTTGTGGCTCATGGTCGACAGGGTGTAAGGCGTCTTGGACGCGCCTCCAGCGTGCGAAAACTCTCGGTCATGCCCGCCTGAAAGACTGGGTCCCTCTCCTCTCCTCTCAATTTTTCGTCCGTTTTTCTCGAATGGCGAGAAAGTGTCGGTTGACAGCGTTGAGATAGGCTTTCGCGCTGGCTTCGATCACGTCGGTGCTCGCGCCTTTTCCTGGAGTCAAGTTGCCATCTCCAAAATCAACTTTCAAAGTCACTTCTCCGAGGGCGTCTTTCCCTTGAGTCACCGCGCGCAACGAATAGTCGGTGAGTCGGCCGTTGGTCTTGGTGAGTCGATCTATGGCTTTCAGCGCCGCGTCCACGGGGCCGTCGCCGATGCTCGCGTCCTGGAGTCGAGACTCGGTTTTGGCGGTTGCTGCCGTGGCGGCATTACGCAAACGGACCGTGGCCGTGGGGACCATGGCGCTTCCAGTGGAGACACTGAAGTAATCGAGGGACCAAGTCTCCGGGACCTCGGTGATGTGGCCTTCGACAAGTGACACCAAGTCGTCATCGTAGACAAATTTCTTTTTGTCGCCGATTTCCTTGAACTTCGCGAAGATCGCGGAGGTGTCTTCTTCCGTCATCTTGAATCCCTTCTCCTTGAGTCGTGAGGCGACCGCGGCCCGTCCGCTGTGTTTGGTGAGGGGAAGCTCGGTCTGACCCCAGCCCACGACTTGGGGATCCATGATTTCGTAAGTGTTCCGATTCTTGAGCATGCCATCTTGGTGAATCCCACTGGCATGCGCGAAGGCGTTCTCGCCCACGATGGCCTTGTTGCGCTGGACCAAAAGGCCGCACATGCGCGACACAAGCCGGGAGGACTTCACGATCTCGCGGGTTTGAACGCCGCATTCAATTCCCTCGAAGTAGTCCGATCGAGTTTGGAGGGACATCACCAATTCCTCAAGGGCCGCGTTTCCTGCGCGTTCGCCGATGCCGTTGATCGTGCATTCCACTTGGCGCGCGCCCGCGCGGACGGCCGCGAGGGAATTGGCAACTGCCAATCCAAGGTCGTTGTGGCAATGCACGCTGATGATCGCCTTTCCGGACTGAAATTCCGCGATCTCCGTGTGGAGATGCTTGATGAGCGCCGCGTATTCCTCTGGCACGGCCCAGCCGACGGGGTCGGGGATGTTCACCGTCGTGGCGCCGGCGTCGATGGCGGCACGGCAGACTTGGACGAGAAAGTCAGGCTCGGTCCGGGAGGCGTCCTCGGGAGAAAACTCCACATCCTCAACGAAGGAACGAGCGCGTTTGACGCCCTCGATCGCAAGACGGATGATTTCGCCCTTGGCCTTTCTGAGTTTGAATTCGCGGTGGATTTTTGAAGTGGCGAGAAAAACGTGGATGCGACCTTTCTTCCCTGCTGGTTTGATGGCATTGCCCGCAGCGTCGATGTCTTTGGGCACGCACCGGGCGAGCCCGGCGATGATCGGGCCTTTGATCTCCTTCGCGATCGTTTCCACGGCGTCGAAATCGCCCTCGCTAATAACCGGAAATCCGGCCTCGATGACGTCCACCTTGAGCCGCCCGAGCTGGCGGGCCACTTCGAGTTTCTCTCGGAGATTCATGGACGCTCCCGGGCACTGCTCGCCGTCGCGGAGGGTTGTATCGAATATGCGGAGTCGGTTTTGTTTCATAGGCTTGGGCAGCGCACGATCACCTGCCCACAAAGGGCGGCGAAGGTGTCGCCGATGGGATGCCTCAAATGAGGCAAGTATTGTTTCTTCGCTTTGAGTTTCTCCGATTCTTCGCTGTTTAGGGGCCGAGGTGGTGATGGAAAAATAAAAAAACCCCGCGGCCTTCGAGGCAGCGAGGTTGGAAAAAGCTTGGAAATCAGACTACAACCCAGCCGCCTCGTCGCCTGACAGCGACAGTTTTCCAAGCAGCAGGTTGTGTTGAATCCGTTTCACTGCGCCCATCAGTAAACAATTTAGTGTTTTGGGTCAATGGGTATTTTCAGTGGATCGAAGCCTTGATTGGCTTCTTGGCTTGGGCTCTTGAACGCCGTGAATGGCGCGCGGCTTTCTCTGCGGATCCACGGCACGCATCGGCAACCTTTGCCAATTGCTCCAGAAAAGGTTCGCGCTCGTTTTCAGGAAGAACTTTCAAGACGTCTTTCTGAAGTTCGACGGCAAGTTTTCTGACCTCGGCGTATTTGGCCTCTCCATCCCGGGTTATCTGAATTCGATGCGCCCGGCGATCCATGTCGTGAGGAATTCTCGTAATGAGCTTGTTGAGCTCCATTCTCTCCACCAAGGCGGCGATGGTGTTGGGATCGCTCGCCATGGTCGCGCTGAGCTCACTTTGGGTCATGCCGGAAGGGCCCGATTCTAGAACACACCGCAGCACCGTGAATTGGTCTGGGGTGACGCCGGTGTGCGCGATGTGACGTCGAAAAGCCTGGTTGAGGCTATACCAAGCCCGGCGCAGGATCGGGGGAAGCCGCCGTCGCTCCGGGGAATCGATCGGCAAGCCTGGATGTTTTTTCAACGGCAAGGTCATGGGAGCGGATGGAAGCGGGATTCAGTCAGGGGAAAAACCAGGGGTCTGGCACCCTGGACAGATTACCGGAGCGGCGGGCGTTTGACTTTCCGTGTTGCGGGCAGGTGAAAATAGTACGTGTAAGTATTATTGTGTTTACAAACTGGACTGACGTGTAGAATAGTATGGGAAGTCTGGGAAGCGAATTGTCGTTTTTGCCCATAAACTTTTTACCGAATCGCCATGATATTCTCCAAGCTTGCCGCAATTGGTCTTGCCGGTTTCTTGACCGGCGATGCCCTAGCCCCCGCTCTCGCCGCCGCGAACGGCTGGTTCAGTTGGCGAGGTCCCAACCAGAATGGAACTTCGGAGGAAACTAATTTGCCGGACACCATCGACGTGGACAAGCCGCTTTGGACGGCGGATCTGCCGGGGCAATCCACCGCCGTGATTGCCGGCGGCAAGGCCTATTTCATGGGCTACCGCGGGGACGGGGCTGATCTTCAAGAAGTGCTGGCCTGCTTCGATGCCGAGACCGGCAAGGAGCTTTGGACGAGGTCTTACAACGATTTTCTGAGCGACACGATTTATCTTCGGTATTCCACTTCAAGTCCCGCCTTGGACGAGGAGACCGGCAACGTTTACATGCAGGGGACGCAGGGAATCCTCGCGGCTTTCTCGGCTGACGGAGCGCCTCTTTGGAGCCACTCTCTCATGGAGAAACTGGGCCGTATGACTTTTCCGAACAGTCGAACGGCGTCCCCCGTGGTCGATGGCGATTTGGTGATGACGCGAGGGATCACTTCCAATTGGGGAGCTCAAGGAGCGCCTGGAGACCGCTTTTACGCCTTCGACAAACGTACTGGCGAACTGGTTTGGTTCACAAGCACGGGGGCTAGGCCGATGGACAACTCGTTCTCCCATCCCTACCTGACGGTTCACAACGGAAAGCGGGTTTTCATCGCTGCGACTGGCGACGGGGCGGTGATCGGCGCAAACGCTCGAACTGGCGAGCCGATCTGGCGCGTTCCGTTGTTCAAGGCAGGCATAAACGCGACAGCCTTGGTGCATGGCAACGACAAGGTGATCTCTATCTTCGGCACGCCGTACGAGGGGGGGCAGTTGGTCGCATTCAAGATTCCTGACGTGACTCCGGACGGTTCTCAACCGGGGCCCGTAAACGTGGATTTGTCGTCCGTGAAACTGTGGGTGAACCCGGAAGTCTCCACATCCACGAGTTCTCCCATCTTGGTCGGAGACAAGATTTATGTCGTTCGCGAGAAGGGGGATTTGTGCTCGATTGATGTCAATACGGGAAAAGTTTTGTGGAAGGTTCCCTTGGGAATCGAGCAACGAAACGCTTGTCCACTTTACGCTGATGGGAAGATCTACGCGCCGATTTTGGAAGATCCGAAAGCCAAGGCCGAGGATCCGAGCGACGCCGGCGCTAAAGGAGGCTTCTACGTTGTTAAACCGGGAGAAAATGAGGGGACCATCCTGAGTCACGTGGCGTTGGAAGGACGATGTTTTGGGACGCCGACCGCCTTCGACGGCCGGATCTACATTCAGACAACAAAAAGGATCTATTGTTTCGGCAAGAAGGGTCACAATCCAGGTTTGAAGCCGGTGGCTCAGCGTCAGCCTTCGCCAAAACCAGGTCAACCCCACTCCCTGCAGATTGTTCCATCGGAAGTCGCCATTTCACCTGGTCAAGTTGCTGCGTTCAGGGCTCGAGTGATCGATCAAAATGGGTTCTTCGTCCGGGAAATCTCGGATATGAAGTCCCTACGATGGGAATCTTATGTGCCGCCCACGGCTCTGGTGAGAGCGCAGATGAAGGGCCATTTCAATTCGGACGGACAACTAGTCGCAGATTCTGAACAAGTGGCTTCGGCGGGCGCTTTTCAAGCCACTCTTGGGAATTTGAAGGGCATCATTCGAGGCCGCGTGCTCCCGAATCTGCCTATACGGCAGGATTTCGAGTCCTTCAGCTTGACGGAAACGACGACCAACACAGTGGAGGAGCCGACCCGTTTCGCTTATCCGCCGTTACCTTGGATTGGGGCTCGTTTTAGATTTGAAGTTCGCGACAAGGAGGGGACGAAGGCCCTGACAAAGACGGTCGACAATAAATTGCTGCAGCGCGGCACCATTTTTTTCGGCACTCCCGACATGCGTGATTACACAATTCAGGCGGATGTGCTGAGCGACGGCAACCGGCGAAAGATGTCCGAGGTAGGGCTTGTGAGCCACCGTTACTTCATCGTGCTCAAGGGGAATTCACAGGAGATCGAAGTGAACTCAAACCAAGAGCGTCTCAAAGTGGCCAAACCATTCAAGTGGACGCCGAACGTTTGGTATCGCTTGAAAGCTCGGGTGGACGTGAAGCCCGATGGGAAGGGAATCGTTTACGGGAAGGCTTGGAAGAGGGACGAGCCAGAGCCTGAGGGTTGGACGATCGAAGTCCCGCACAACACGGCTCATAAGCAGGGCGCTCCCGGTTTATTCGGGTTTTCGCCTCAGGAACAACGCGTGTATATCGACAATATTTTGGTGACCACGAATTGAGCGTTGATTGCTCCAAATGAAGCTCCATATTTTCATTATGAAACCTATACGGATTCTGACGGCGTTGATGGCATCGGCAGCGTTTCCGCTGCAGGCTTTGGACTGGCCGCAATGGGGCGGCAACGACCCTGGCCGGAATATGTATTCTCCGGCGAAGGGACTGCCTGAGCGATTCGAGCCGGGACAATTTAAGAAGGGGACCATGGAGGTTGATCTGGCCACCACCAAGAATGTGCGTTACGTCGCCAAGTTGGGGTCGCAAAGTTACGGGAACGCGACGGTGTCCCAGGGAAAAATATTTGTGGGAACGAATAATGATTCGCCCCGAGACCCCCAGCATCAGGGGGACCGAAGCATCGTGAAATGCTTCGATGAAAAGACGGGGAACTTTCTATGGCAGTTGGTGGTGCCCAAATTGAAATCGGGCAAAGTCAACGACTGGGAGGGCTTGGGAGTGTTGTCTTCGCCCACAGTGGAGGGCAACCGGGTTTATTTGGTCACAAGCCGCTGCGAAGTGGTGTGCCTCGACATCAATGGCATGGCTGACGGCAATGATGGCCCTTACAAGGATGAGGCCCGCTATGTAGTTAAAGATACGGGCAAGCCTCCCGCCAGCATTGGGCCGAAGGACGCGGATATCATTTGGGTTTACGACATGATGGACGAGTTGGCGGTTTTCCCCCATAACGCCGCCAACAGTTCTCCGCTCATTGTTGGGGATCTAGTTTATGTGTGCACATCGAACGGCCAGGATTGGACACACGTGAATGTCCCGGCTCCGATGTCGCCTAGTTTTGTGGCAATCCATAAGAAAACCGGAGAACTCATGGGCGAGGACAAGGCCGGAATCGGACCCAATATTCTTCACGGTCAATGGACTTCCCCCTCGATGGGCATCGTCAATGGAAAAACTCAAATCTACTTCGGGGGAGGTGACGGTGTGTTGTACGCGCTCGATGCAAAGCCAGCGAAGGAGGACGACGCCAGTTTTTTGAACACCATTTGGCGTTTTGATTGCGTGCCCCCGGAATACAAGACGAAAGCCGGGAAGCCCATCAAGTATCCGGCAGCCGACGGTCCCAGCGAAGTCAACTCAACGCCTGTATTTTATAAAAATCGAGTGTATGTCGCCATCGGTCAGGATCCTGAGCATGGGGAGGGAGTCGGACGCTTGGTCTGCGTCGATCCCACAAAAACGGGAGACGTGACGAAGACCGCCCTGATATGGGATTACAAGGGCATTCACCGCTCCATTTCCACCGTTTCAATCGACCCCGAAACGGGGCTCCTGTTTATCGCGGATTTCTCTGGTTATGTGCATTGCCTTGACGCTGAAACCGGCCAATTCCATTGGAAACACGACATGAAGGCCCACATGTGGGGATCGACCTTGGTGGCGGATGGAAAAGTGTATGTGGGTGATGAAGATGGTGACTTCGTCGTGTTAAGGGCCGGTAAGACTCGAGAAGTGCTGAGTGAAACCAACCTGGGGCAGCCGGTCTATTCCACGCCTATTGTCGCCAATGGCACTATTTACGTGGCTTCGAACTTTCATATTTACGCGCTGTGGGATTCCGCTCAACACGCCACGTCCAAAGACAAGCCGGGCGGGGTTGAACTTAAACAATAAGGCGCCATCCCTCACCTCTAGGACGTCAGAACGGAGCATCGGAGAAGCTATTTGAAGTTGACCGCAACGAAGGGCCGCATTCCTTGCGAGCACCCAAGGTCAAAACTATCGGAGTGTCAGATTCCTAAATCGTATGAGCACGAGCCCTGTCAGCCCCCAAAGCATGAAGAACAGCCAGGAACAATTGGACGCACACACGCTGGAGATCGTGCGTTGGCATTTCTCCCCGGAAACCGGGAGCCCATTCTGGCTTGAGTGGGCGGCGAAAGCGGGATGGAATCCCGCGGAAGAAATCTCTTGTTTCGCGGATTTGCAGCGTTTCCCGCACTTTCAAGACGAGTGGCTTAGAGATCTTCAACCCGAGGTTTGGGTACCAAAAGCGTTCAAAGGGCGTCCATTCAATATCTTCGAGACAGGTGGGACGACGGGGATGCCGAAGCAGCGTGTCGGATGGGATGATTACAAAGTTGATTACAGCGAATTCTCGGAAAAACTGTCTGATGACCATTTTCCAAGAAACCATTATTGGCTCATGATGGGTCCGACAGGTCCAAGGCGGTTAAGGTTGTCGATCGAGCACTTGGCGAATGTCCGCGGAAGCTCCTGCTATTTCATCGATTTGGATCCAAGATGGGTCAAAAAAGTCATTTCTGACAAAAAGGCGGATCAAGCCCGAGCCTACATGGATCATGTGGTGGATCAGTCCGTGACCATTCTGAAAAATCGCCGAGTGACCGGCCTATTCACGACTCCTAAATTGCTCGAAGCACTCGCGGAAAAGATCAATATTTGGGACGCTGGAATCCGGGGCGTGTTTTGCGGGGGCACCACGATGTCGCCACAGTATGTCAGATTCCTTGTGGAGGAGGTCCTGGAAGGACGGATTGGATTTTATCCGACCTACGGAAACACGTTGATGGGCCTCGCCGCCAGCGTGCCGCTGCTTCCGGAGGACAAGTTCTCGATCACGTATTACGCGCCCCAGCCGCGGGCCGTGCTGCGCATCGTGGACCCCAATAACACGAGTGAGATCAAAGGTTACGGCGAGTGGGGGCGTGTGGAGTTGACGACGCTGACGAAGGAGTTTTTCATGCCACGATTTCTTGAGCGGGACGAGGCGATTCGCAGAGAGCCACGAGCACCCTATGCTTGGGATGGGGTCGCGGAAGTCCGTCCGTTTGGGGCGATGGAAAAAAATATTGTCGAGGGAGTTTACTGAGCCAAGCCGCCTTTCATTGCGCCTCGCGAGCGCATTCCAATTGACGATCGAGCCTCTTGGCGGATACCGGAGTCGCTGTCCCCAGTTCTTGGGCGAACACGGATACTTTGAATTCTTCAATCATCCAGCGAAATTCTTGTGTTTGTTTCCTCAACTCGCGCGATGGGTTTTGGATCTTTGAGAGGTGATTTAGGGCCGCCACATAAGGAGCCAGCAGCCGCTCGCGCTCCTTGTCTTTGAGTGGGTTGACCGCCGCCTTGTCAGCCCGGATCGCGATCGCCTTGAGATAGCGGGGGATATGTTGGAGCCTTTCGAAAGGCAAGATCCTCAGGAAATGCTTCGGCAGGAGTGCCTCGACATGCGCCACCGGCGAGAGGGGTTTCTGTTCCCCGGGAGGTCGAACGAGATTTCGGAAGTCGGTGATGCGAACCGTCCTGGCCGCATTTGGGTCTGGTTCTGCGGGGAAGCGCAGCAAAATGGTCTGGCGGCACTGTAGAATGTCACCGATTCGGTTGACGATTGAAGGAAGGATTGCGCGCAACCGCTCACGCGAGCGCAATACTGCCTGGTTGAACAAGTCTTGAGTCAGGGAATTGAGGGGATCTCCGGGCAGCACGTGGTTTTTCAAATGCTCCAACGCGTCTTCCCGGAGTTCTTCAGGCGAACAAAGAGTTACGGCCAGGGCGTCGTATCTGGATAGGCCTCTTAGATCTTGGGCGGCCCAAGCCAGGTCGCGCTCGATCGTTATTTCGACCAGTCGGCGCACTCCCTTCAAGGACTCCATTCTGGCGGCCTCCTGACTCTTGAGCAAACGAAGGTTCACGTTCTGGTCTTCAAGTTGAATCGCAGGCCATGCGTAAATCGGAAGGCCTTCGGCTTCGTGTATGAGAATTTTTTCGGGCAGATCTCCGAAACACCATCCGCGCAAATCGAATCTTTCGTAGCGCCGCCTCGCTTCGATCCATTCCGGACGTGCTTCATCCTGCTTGACTGGCTTGATCGCGATGGATTCCAACTGACTACGAAGCTCCAAAAGACCTCTGCCGGCAGCCAGGGTTCTGTGATCGTTTCCGACGATCTCCAGTCTTGGTCGCAAGTGGGCTGGGATGGCCATGGCAGGCCACGAGGCTGGGGTCACTTCAACCCGGTATTTCTGCCTTAGGAAGGCCGCGAGATCGTGGAGCAAAGATTGGCTCGTGGGACGGAGATCCCGGACGATTTCCAGAATCTTCGGAGGAAAGGGGATGAGTTGACGCCGGATCGATTTGGGGAGTGAGCGGAGCAGTTCCCCGACCTGGCCTTCACGCAATCCGGGAATCGCCCAGTCTACGCTCGCGGGAGAGATGGATTCGGCCATCTCGAAGGTTAATCTTACCGTGACACCGTCCTGTTCTTCCCCTGGGGCATACGCGTACGAAAGAGGCACCGGTTGCCCGTTGAAAGTCACGGCATCAGGAAACGCTTCGACGTCGAAGGTCAGTTTATCTTCTCTCCCGGTGAGGTCGGACTCCTTCAAGCGCAAGAGAGCGGGATCTAGTTGCTCCTTAAGAACTTGATTCAGCTTGTGGATGGAGCAGACCGTCCCGAGGCGTTTTGAATAAAACTCGTGGAGTGCCTGATCGACGTCATGCAGGTCGTTCCGGCGGGCCCGGGTTCGCCAGGTTTCAACTTTTTGACAAATTTTCCGATTGTGCTCCAAGAAAGCGAAACGAGACGGCAGAACAAAGCTTGCTTGATCCGCTTCTAACAATGGCGCCTGCGTCCTATGGTTGTTGCTCAATCCCTCCGGTGAAGCCTCTGTTAATTCTGAGCCAAGGCTTTTCAGGATAGCGGCCGATCGACCTCGCGTGGCTCCCGGCTCGGGGAAGAGATTTCCTTCGATCAGCGCGGACTGGATAAAAATCCGCGCCGCATCCCGGGGATCCAATGTCTCGTAATCGATTTTTCGGTGACGGATTTCCAATCCCAGCAATGTAGTTTTCTCCGTGACGAGCACCCGTCCCGCCTGGGCGCTCCAATGGGGATTGTGGTGGCTGCGCCGGCAGAGGTGCGGAGCCAGTTGGATGATCCATTGGGGATCGATGCCAGCATTGGTTCTAGCGAAGAGTTGGGATGTTTCGACGATTTCTGCGGACATGATCCAGAGTGGCTGCTGTGATGTGGGAGCGTTCGTGGGGCGCGCTCCGGGGGCGGCTGGAGCACGCTTCCTTGAGGGTTCGGTGCGTTCGTGGAGAACCGAACCTGGGAAAACAGCCACGTGCCTGCCTCCCCCGGCTTTGTAAACATTCCGATCCGAGCGGCTGGCGATCTGGCCGAGCAAACCCGGAAGGATGGATCGATGAATAGCCGCGTAGGTCGCTTCGCTCTCGTTCACCTGGAGGCCGTTCATATTCTCGAGAACATCTTGGATCATTGCGTGCAACTCCTGCCACTCGCGCATCCTGGTATAGGACAGAAAATGCGCCTTGCAAAATCGGCGGCGTTGGCCCTGGGTTCGGAAAGTTTCCCACTGTTCATGGACTGCGCGCCAGATGTTCAGCAACGTTAAGAAATCAGATTTCGGATCGAGGTGCTTTTTGTGCGCGGCCGCCGCCGCTTCCTTCTGGTCCAGGGGCCGCTCCCGTGGATCCTGAACGCTCAATCCTGATGCAATGATGAGGAGTTCCCGTGTCGCATGCTCGGATTGGGATTGAATCAGCATGCGGCTCAGAGTTGGGTCGATGGGAAGACGCGCCATGTCTCGGCCAAGCGGGGTCAGCATCCTCGATTCGTCCAGAGCTCCTAGTTCGTGGAGGAGCAGGTAGCCGTTATGGATGGCCGCTTGGGTCGGCGGATTCACAAAAGCAAAGGATTCGATCTCGCCCAGTGAAAACGCTTTCATGCGGAGTATGACTTCCGCCAGATTCGCCCTTTGGATTTCGGGCTGTGTGAATTCCGCGCGCGCTTTGAAATCATCCTCCGAGTAGAGGCGGATGCAGATGCCGTCTTGCACTCTGCCCGCTCGGCCTTTCCTTTGGTTCGCGCTGCTTTGGGACACGGGTTCCACAGGGAGCCTTTTGGTTCGGGTTCGTGGATTATAGCGGCTGATGCGAGCCAGGCCTGAATCGATGACGAAACGAATTCCCGGTATGGTGAGAGAAGTTTCCGCGATATTCGTGGCGATCACAATCTTGCGCTTCTCGGAGCGGGCGAAGACACGCTGCTGTTCCGCCGAACTGAGACGCCCATACATCGGCACCACCTCCACCAAAGAACCAAAGCGCGTGCTTACCTGATCCCCCGTTTCGCGTATATCACGCTCGGTTGGCATGAAGATCAGGATGTCCCCCGATCCAGGCTCCCGGAGCGCCTGTTCCACGGCGTTCGCCGCGGCATCGATGTAAGTGATCTCTCCAGCTTCCTCGGACGTCCTATCCAGGGGGGCGTAAGCTACCGAAACCGGATACACACGTCCTGAAACCTCGATGATGGGCGCGTCATCGAAGGCCTTCGAGAAGGCTTGGGTGTCGATGGTCGCCGAGGTGACGACGAGCTTGAGATCC
>SXGS01194105.1_pt1 | contig 22869 bp, 21 predicted proteins | sample 3174681 | NCBI WGS metagenome assembly SXGS01 (sample SAMN11356861, study PRJNA531348) | freshwater metagenome | isolation source: freshwater sample F1-80 | place: China: Fuxian Lake, Yuxi | collected 2017-12-25
AGCATCAGCACCAACGGATACCGCTTCACCCCGCGCAGCTTTTGACCAAGCACATACGTGGCGACGGTCCACATTTGCGAAATCGGAACACCCATGAAACTGCCTCCCTGCAAAGTCTCAGACCTAAAATCGAGGCAGGTGATAGCAAGTCGGCGATCAATCTGTCAGCCCCAAGATGGTTGCCGCTGCTTGACGCTGTCAGTCGTGAGTTGAATCATCTCCCCATCTCGGATTTTGCCCCACTCAACCAGGAGCCTGCCATGAGTCACTTGCTGCGCCGGTGCGTGTGCTTCGCGTTTTGCCTGAGTTTGATTGCTGCGTACGTCGTTGAGGCGACCGCTCAAGAAAAGAAGGAAGCCCCGGTCGTGCCGCCGCGCGAGGGGAAGCGTGAGAAAGTTCAGATCTTCAACGACAAAGATCTCATCGGTTGGAGCGGACATGAGAAGTATTGGTCGGTGAAGGACGGCGTCATCATCGGCAAGAACACCGAGCCGGTGCCGGTCAGCACCTATCTGCTGACCGAACGAAAGTTCTCCGACTTCCGGCTGGTCTTTGAGTCCAAGCTGGTGACCTCCGAGATGCATTCCGGGATCGCAATGTGGGGCCGGCTCGCGCCGGAGAGAATGGACAAGTTCACTTACGCCGGGCATCTGGTGATGTATCCGTCCGGCTATGGCTTCTACGACTTGTACGGCCGCAACATGCTGCATCAGAACGCCGACAAGGCGAAACCGGTCGGCAAGCAGCACGACTGGAACAAGATGGAAATCCTGGCCCAGGGCAACCGCATCCGCTTTGTGCTCAATGGCGTACTGATCTCGGACTGGCGCGAGCCGGAACCTGATCGCATCAAGGAAGCGCCGATTGGGCTGCAACTGCACTCCAACAAGGAATCGCAGGAACTGCAGTGGAAGGGACTGGAACTGGAGACTTTCCCGGAAGACAAGCTGCTGACCGTCAAGGAATGAACCGGGAAGGTGAATCGTTGCGACTTGTGCCCCAAATCTTGTCTGAGGTGTCACCGTCGTTGAACACTTTCTGACTTGGCCATGCTGACCTGTGTTTTTCGAGTCATCCGTGTTCCGAACTTGGAGACGGCGGCTCAGAGAGAACACGGATTGCGCCGAAGTCGCGGATTTCATGGAGATGAATCATGAAAGCGTCGGCTCGCCGCATTGCACGACTCGGATTTCTAAATTTCGTCGTGATGTGTTGTTCTCAGGTGACTGGTTTTGCTCAAGTCACCGACGAACTGCTCGCCGATCTCTTCGCCGAATACGAAATTGCGAACTTCGCCGAGAACTCTGGGCATTGAATGAGAATTCGGTCAGACATGTTTTGTTTCCGCCAGTATGAGTCTGAGGTGGACAGCGTGGATTGCGTATCACGGTACCGATTCATTCGACGCCCGCCTCAACATCACGTTGCCGACGGTACTCTTCGACGCACTCGCGCCACTCGTCGAACAACGGATCATCCTTGAGTTCGCCGATGTACTTCGCCCAAGGTGGCAAACCGGGGGCAATCGCAGACGCGCTTACCACCTGCACTTCAGCGTCCATCGGCAAGCACGACGAGAATTTCTCGTGCCAGAGTCGCAACGATTCTTCGGCCGAATCCCCTTCGACGATCATCGGCAGTGGCGACGACGACTGCGTTCGAAAGCAATTGTTCGGCAACGGTTCAATCACAACGGGAATCTGCATGGTCAGTCTCCAACGCAAAGCGATCGAAGGCAGCTCACCAATTGGCAACCTGGTAGTCCTTCAGAAATTGCCCCCATACATGCTCGCCGGTCAGGAAGCCGGTGAAGATCGGGTCGCAGATCCTGGCGGCTGCATCGATCTGATCGAGCGGCGGACGAAAGCCGTGGACTTCGGCTTTGTGCTGAGCAATCGCGGCCGGATCTTCATCGGTGATCCAACCGGTATCGACGCTGTTCATATGGATGCCGTCTCGAGCGTAATCCTGGGCGGACGTTCGCGTCAGCATGTTGAGAGCGGCTTTCGCCATGTTGGTGTGCGGGTGTTTGTCCGTCTTGAACGCCCGGTAAAAAATCCCCTCCATCGCTGACACGTTGACGATGTGCTTGTCGCGGGATTCGACTCGTGTCATCAGCGGTTTTAGACGGGCATTGAGAATGAACGGAGCGATCGCGTTGACGAGCTGAACTTCGAGCAGTTCCACCGTCGGGACATCAGCCAGGCGCAACCGCCAACTGTTGATCGTCCGGAGGTCAACCTGCTGCAAATCGCCGTCGAGTTTCCCGGTCGGGAATAGTTCCTCTCCGTTCTCTGTGTCTCCGGGAGCCAATGGAATCTGAGACAACTCAGCCGCTCGCTGGATCCCCGCGAGGCTGCTACCGACCTGAACCGGCAGTGATGAATCGGTTGACTCCAGCAGGCCCCCCTTACGGCGGAGCGCCTCGTACGATTCCAGCAATGGCTGGGCTGCAGCAGACAGTTCGGACGCCAGCTTCCGCTCGTCGGCCATCAGGTGGCCGTAGAATCCCGGCGGACGTCGGACCGTTTGGCAGGCATTGTTCAGGATGAAGTCGAGCCGCGGCAGTGTCTCACAAAGATGATCCGCAAAGGCTTCAACGCTCGGTGCGTGTCGGAGATCGAGGCCGTGAATCTGAAGTCGTGTCGTCCAGTCGGAACTGTCGTTTTCGGCCGTGAAGCGAGTGGCGGCATCTCGCGGAAATCGAGTTGTCACGATGACATGGCAACCAGCTCGCAACAGCTTCAAAGCGGCGTGATACCCGATCTTGACTCGGCCACCCGTGAGCAACGCAAAGCGACCAGACAGATCGAACGTCCGCTGCCGACGCTCCCAGTTCAGTTCGGCACAGCCCGGGCAAAGGGCGTCGTAGAAAAAATGGAGGCGGTCGAAATCCTGTTTGCAGATGTAACAGCAACGAGCCACGCTCAGGCGATCAATGAAGTGTTCGTTTTTCGGATCGACGGCCGATGGCAGCGGCTTTGTCTCGAAGGGAGCCGGCGGACACGGTTTTTTCAACTGCCGCGTCGCCAGTGGATTTCGAATTCCCGTGCGAGCCAGACGCTGTTCGTCTTCCACCTTCTTTTGAGAAATCGCAGCCTGCTCACGCTGTTTGAAAGCCCGCATCAATCGCTTTCGAGACTTGCGATCCGGGCTGACGATGCGTTCGGCCGCCTGCGCCAGCCGACAACGGTCGTCCTCCGAAAGTCGAGTGAGTAAACCACGGTCCGCGGCAATCTGCTCGACAATCTCGATCGCGCTCGCGAGAGCCTCGTCCGATGGAACGGGTCGTTCGATGGAATCAGCAGCATCATCCACAATAAGCATCCGAAGGCCTGGAAATGCGTCAGGATAGCAGACGATTCGACTTCGTCGATCAACGACAAACTTCTGTGAACGTAAAGCAATGCCGAGTGGTTTGATCCGTGAAGAAAACATTCTCATCGAGTACGTTGCTCACGAACGAAGTCCGTTCGCATCACAATGAGATTGGGAGATCAAGATGGCTTTGACAAAATGTGCGGATTGCGGAGCGGACATTTCCGACAAGGCGTTGGCGTGCGTGAAGTGTGGGCGGCCTCAGGAGGGGATCGCCTCGGACGGTTCGTGGCGGTCGGCATAGGGGGCTGTCACGCGAGCTAAAACGCCGATCAATGTCTTTGCACTGGCGATGATGGCGTGCGCGGCGGTGTTCGGTTTTAGCGCCACGCAGATCCAAGAAAATCCGCTTCCGGCGTTCACATATTCTCTGCACACGTTTCTGGCTGTGACCGGTATGTTTTTCGTCACGCTGCTGTTCTGCCGCAAGGCGATTTATCACCCGGATGACCTGGCTCGTTCGAAAGAACTCAATGTCGATCTTGGCCCCGATCGTCCGCTTCTTGCAGCTTTGCTGATGGGCCTGATGTTCTTCGCATACGGTGCTTATCAAGGACTGATCGCTCCGACGCAGTTGCAGAAGCCGCCCACAGACGCATCGGCTAAGCCGTAGCAAGGCCGGGGTACTCAACCCCGTTTGCACGAGGAACCGTTTGGCGTTGATGACGTCATGAATCGCGCGGATATCTTTCGCGGAGATTGAAGACGGGCTTGGAGAAAATGAGTGATTGTGGTGATACAGAGCAATTGGTTTCCGCTGGTCGCTCGCAATCCGCAATCGTTCGTCGACAAGTTCAGCGCGAGTGAGTCGAATTATCAACGAACAACGCAACGCGTGTTTCGGTCCCAGGAATTCCCCTCGCGAGTCATTGCTCGGATGTTGCCGTGAGGTTTATCGAGGCAGTTCCGGCTTACCGAAGCAATACGTTGGTCGGCAACGGTGTCCCGCAGTCACATCGGATGGGCTCGATGGTATTTCTGAAGTTCGAGCGTCTGCTCGTGGTGTGTCGAAGAATCTGTTTGCGTTCGATGTGGCGGCTTGCGTCCACTTTCGGACGTGCCTAGCATCTCCTCCCCCTGCGACGCTCGTCTCAATACTTTATGCCGAGCATCATCGAACATCTCCCTTCTCCCTGAGCGACCGGGTTCCTCCCACGCTCGCAGCTTTAATGGTCGACCAATGTCGTTTCAGACTCTGGAAGAGTTGCGGCAAAAGTTGGTTGACTTGGAGTTGGTGTCTCCTCAACAGATCAAAAAGGCGATCGACGAAGTTGGCGGGATCACTCGCCAGCCCGGCCCGTTGTTAGACGCCCTGGAGCGTCAGGGAGCATTGACCACCTATCAGTTGGCCAAGCTGCAAAAAGGGGAAACCGACGGCCTGATCCTGGGGCGGTACAAGCTGTTGTATCGCAATGCGTCGGGGAGTTTTGCTCGGGTTTTTCGGGCCTGCTCGCTCGATGACGGCAAGATGATCGGCCTGAAGGTGCTGCGGCAGCGCTGGGCCATTGATCCGAATTACGTCAAGCAGTTCCACCGCGAGGCCGAGATTTGCCAGCGGCTCCGGCACAAGAACATCGTCCCGATTTACGACGTGGGCGAGGACCACGGCGAGCACTTTTTGACGATGGAATTCGTCGAAGGGGGTAACCTTCGCGAGTTCCTCAAGATTCGTGGCCAATGCTCGCCAATCGAAACCGCTCAATGCCTGCTGGACATGGCTGAGGGACTGGAATACGCCCTCTCCCAGGGAATGACGCATCGCGACTTCAAGCTGACCAACGTACTGATGAGCAGCGACGGAATAGGCAAGCTGGTGGACTTCGGCCTGGCCAGCCTTAATGCCGGCGACAGCGGGCAGGAGGAAGGCAACCTGCGGGCCTTGGAGTACGCGACCCTCGAAAAGGGAACCGGAGCTCCGGATGACGACCCGCGCAGCGATTTGTATTTTCTCGGTGGCGTGACTTATGAGCTGCTGACGGGATCGGCCCCCTATCCCCCGACCAAAGACCGCGAAGAACGCAAACAACTCAGCCGGTACACGAACGTCCGCCCGATTCGATCTATCGCTCCGAAAGTCCCGGTCGTGCTGGCAGAGATCGTCGACCATTTGATGCGGGTCAATCCGAACGAGCGGTTTCAGTCGCCGACCGAGGTTGTCCACGCCACTCGCAAAGCGTTTAAGGATCTCGGCGGTACTCCGCGCGGTGCTGCCGACAACAATGGCCCCAAGACCGTGCTGTGCATCGAGAATCGCCCCAAGCATCAAGACTTGTTGCGCGAGTATCTCACCAAACTCGGCTACCGCGTGCTGATGATGACCGACCTGCGACGCGGACTGACTCGTCTGCAGAACAATCCCACCGACGCTCTGCTGCTGATGGCGGATTCGATGACCAACGAATCGTCAGAGGGATTCCAGGAGTTGTTGCGTTGGAAGAAAGCGTCGAGCACGGCTGTCGTGGTGATCTTGTCGTCCAAGCAACAGGGCTGGAAAAAGATGTTGGAGGACGCGGGCTCCACTCGTGTTCTTGTGCAACCGATCCAACTTCGGGATGCCCGCAAAGAGCTGGAAGCTGTGCTCGGCATCACCGCCGATTGACTGCGGATTAGGCTCTCGCCGGAGGTGAGATACGGTGTCAACTTCACCGGATGGCAAATTCGCGCGCGGGCCTTGACCCATCGGGACGGTGGCCGCTATATCCTCGCCCCGCACGACTTGCGGGAGTAGCTCAGTGGTAGAGCACCACGTTGCCAACGTGGTTGTCGCGGGTTCGATCCCCGTCTCCCGCTCTTCCCGAACTGGGCTGCTGGCGGTCCAGTTTTTTGTTGGCGGGCGTGCCCCGCGTTTGGAGCTAGTCGAGCACCTGCTCCCGCTCCCTTGAAGGAAACACCCCGTGAGTACTGTCGCCGAACAAGAACCAACCACTGCCGAATCTGCCGATGTCCCGGCGACCGAAACCAAAGCCGAAGTGGCCGCTGCGTGGCGCATGACGCTGGGTGTCGATGTCAAAGACGTCGGCCCCTGCAAGAAGCACGTCAAAGTGAAGGTGCCACAGGGCGACATCTCGCACATTCGCAACTTCGTGCTAGACGAGATGAAGTCCAAGGCTGCCGTGCCAGGCTTCCGTCCGGGCAAGGCTCCCAAAGATATCATCGCCAAGCGATTCGCCCGCGAACTTAACGACGAGATCAAGCAGAAGGTCTTGATCGGTAGCCTCGAACAGCTCTCGCAAGACACGAACATCGAACCGATCAATGAGCCAGACCTCGATGTCGAGAACCTGACGATCCCGGATATCGGCGACTTCGAGTACGAATTCCAAGTCGAAGTTCGGCCGGCGTTTGACCTGCCCGCTTACGACCAAATGACCATCAAGCGACCGACTCGTGAATCCACAGCGGCGGACGTTGATGCTGCTCTACAGCGGTTCCTCGAACAATACGCCGAACACGTCCCCTCGGACGCCGGTGTCGAACCGGGTGATTTCGTCAAAATATGTGCCTCGTTTGCGTACAAAGACGGCACGCTGCAAGACCATGCCCACTTCTCCGCTCGTGTCCGTTCGACCCTGCGATTTGAAGACGGCGAGATCACTGACTTCGACAAGTTACTTGCGGGCGCGAAAGCGGACGACTCGCGCGAAGCGACCATCACCATCTCGAAAGAGGCCGAGAACCTCACCATGCGTGGCGAGAAGGTTCAGGCCACATTGAAGGTCGAAGAGGTCAATCGCGTTAAATTGCCCGAACTCAACCGAGCGTTGTTCCAGCGAGTCGGCGTCGAAACGCTCGACGAGCTTCGTATCGAAATCGAACAAGCGTTGCAGCGTCAGATTCAATACGACCAGCGACAAGCGGTTCGCCGCCAGGTGCTCGACAAGATCACCGCCTCGGCCACTTGGGAGCTACCGGAAGACCTCGTGCTCAAGCAGGTCGAGAACGCGATGTATCGCGAAGTCCTCGAAATGCAGCAGGCCGGTTACACCGAGCAGCAAATCCGCGTTCGTGAAAACGAGCTGCGTCAGCATCAAGTCTCGATGACTCGCCAAGCGATGAAGGAACACTTCATCCTCGACAAGATCGCCACTCAGGAAGGGATCGAAGTCAGCGAGTACGACGTTGAAGCCGAGTTGCACTACATGGCGATGTCCCGTGGCGAAAACATTCGCCGCATGCGGGCTCGCATGGAGAAGTCCGGTGTCATTGAAAACCTCGAGGCTCAGATTCGCGAGCGAAAAGCGGTCGACGTGATCCTCTCGAAGGCAGTCTTCGAAGACGTGCCGATGGACAAGCCGGATACGGTCAACGTCGAGGCTGTGGAACTCGAAGTCTGCCACAACCCGGACGAGCCGATCGGTCCCAAGGCGTAGTAGTGTCACTCTGTGACGCGACCGGCTCCGCCGCGGAGTGTCGGAGCCACAACGCCACATGACTCTTCGCCCCGACGACAACCCGTTGCAGCCGCACGAACGATGGATGCGAGCCGCGCTTGAACTAGCACGGCAGGCCTACGACGAAGGTGAAGTCCCGATCGGCGCGGTCATTGTCCACGACGGCCGCATCATCGGCGAAGGTTACAACCAGCGCGAGTCGCTCAAAGACCCAACCGCGCACGCCGAGATGATTGCGATCACTCAGGCCGCGCAGTCGCTGGAATCGTGGCGTCTTCTAGATTGCAAGATCTATGTCACGCTCGAACCTTGCCCGATGTGCGCCGGTGCGATCGTTTTGGCTCGCATCTCGACCGTCATCTACGGCACGAACGACCCGAAAGCGGGAGCGTGCCACTCGTTGTTTCAGATCACCGACGATTCGCGGCTGAATCATCGAGCCACCGTTCTTGGCGGCGTCCTGCAACCCGAGTGCAAAGGACTCCTGCAAGACTTCTTCGCTGCACAACGAGCACTCGGAAAAAAGTAACGCGGCATCGTAGGCGAGTCGCTCCCGTGACTCGCATTCCGAACGTCACCCGACCTCGATTCCCTGCGATCGCCGAAGAGTCGCGAGACTCAACTCAGCGACCAGCCATCCGGTAGCACTCCGCCATTCGGGACGATCACGATGCCGTCGCGAACATAAACGCCCTTGATGTCGCAGTTCGCGTCCAAGCCGGGATGACGCTGAATCTTCACCTTCCGGCCGATCGCGCAATTCTTGTCGGCGATGACACCATCCAAGAGGCTGTCTGATCCAACCCCCAGATTCGGCCGCCTTACTTTCGCGTTCGCGGCCTTCTGCGCCTCGGAGTCGTAGAGGTCGGCACCCATCAGGATCGAATTGCGAATGGTCACATTCTCGCCGATGTGGCAACGCAAACCAATGACGCTGTTCTCGATGATCGTTCCTTTGCCGATCACGCATCCGTCGGAGATCAGGCTGTTCGAGACCGTTGCTCCCTCGACACGGGTCGAAGGGAGATGCCGTGCTCGCGAGTAAACCGGTGCCTCTTCGTCCGCGAAATTGAACGGTGGATTGGACGACGCGATGGCCAGATTCGCGTCGTAAAAGCTGCGGATCGTGCCGACGTCCTCCCAGTAGCCGTCAAACAAGTGGCACTGCACTCGCCGAGCCCGAATCGACAGCGGAAAGACCTCTTTGCCGAAGTCCTGGTAATTATTCTTCGACAGGATCTCGACCAGCACATCGCGGTTGAAAAGGTAGATCCCCATGCTGGCGAGACACTCACGACCCTTGCTGGGAATCCCTTGAGCATCGAACCACGACGGCTCGGTTCGCACGAGATTCAGATCCTCGTCCGTCGTTGGTTTCTCCAGAAACCCCTGCACGCGCCCGGTGCCGTCGATCCGCATAATCCCGAGCGCCGATGCGGCCTCGCGATGGACCGGCAGAGCGGCAATCGTCGCGTCGGCTCGCGAATCGACGTGGGTTCGCAGCATTTGTTCGAAATTCATCCGATAAATCTGGTCGCCCGACACGACCAGGACATGCTCGATCCCCGGCTGTTCGAGATACCGCAACTGCTTGCGGACGGCGTCGGCGGTTCCCTGATACCACGCCTCCCCATCGTTGGTTTGTTGAGCCGCCAGGATTTCAACGAATCCGCCGCCAAACCGGTCAAAGGTGTACGTCTGCCGGATGTGCCGATGCAGGCTCACCGAGTTGAACTGCGTCAGCAAATAGATCTGATTGATTCCGCTGTTGATGCAGTTCGAGATCGGAATGTCGATCAATCGAAACTTCCCTCCCAGCGGAACGGCCGGCTTCGAGCGAAACTCGGTCAGCGGAAATAGTCGCGTCCCTTTACCACCTCCCAGAATGACGCAGACCATTTTCTTCATCATTTTGAACTCTTTCAGCGGCCAGTGGGGCGATTGATGGACGTGTCTGCCAAGGTTGTTTGGCACTTGACTCAGAAGACGTGAATTTGAAGGGTGATTCTAAGGTGGCTGGGAATTCACTCGCCACTGATCCCGACAACTTCATCGAAATCACACCTGCTTGACGAGCGACTTGCTTCCCGGATAATGCCGTCTCACCTTCGCCAGGCGGGGAAGGCGACCTCTGACTGCGGTGGAGCCGTGTGAACCGGGTCAGATCCTAACCGAAGCAGCCCTAAGCGATGTGCTTTCAGGTGCGGAAGGAGGTCGCCTTCCTCGCCTGTCGTCTTTTCAGTCCTACTTTTACTCGTACTCGGACCGTTCTCTCCTAAGCCGAGTAGGAGTACGAGTACGAGGATGCGATGAAAGATGGAAGCTTCCTCCGCGAATTACACCGTCCTTGCTCGCCGATACCGTCCACAAGGCTTCGATGAAGTCATTGGTCAGGAGCATGTCGCGACGTCGCTCCGAAATGCGATTCTCTCCGGCCGAGTCGGCCATGCGTACCTCTTCACCGGAGCACGCGGAGTCGGCAAGACCTCGACCGCCCGCATCTTCGCCAAGGCGTTGAACTGCCCGAACGCCACTGACGCGACCCCCTGCAATCACTGCGAAGTCTGCGAGAGCATCGCCGTCGGCAGCGATGTCGATGTGCATGAGATCGACGGTGCGTCGAACAACGGCGTCGACAACGTGCGTGATTTGCGAGCCAACGTCACCGTTACGTCGATGAGATCAAAGTACAAGATCTATATCATCGACGAAGTCCACATGCTCTCGAAGGCGGCCTTCAACGCGCTCCTCAAGACACTGGAAGAGCCGCCTCCCAACGTTAAGTTCGTGTTCTGCACCACCGAGCCGACTAAGGTTCCTGACACCATTTTGTCGCGCTGTCAGCGGTTTGATTTCGGCACGATCGCGCTGCAACAGATCATCGAGCGGCTGGCTGACATCGCGAAGTCGGAGAACATGGAAGTCGAACCGGCCGCGTTGGAATTGGTCGCTCGCCGAGCGGCCGGTTCGATGCGCGATAGCCAGTCGCTGTTCGACCAATTGCTGGCGAGCGCCGATAAGCGGATCACGGCGACCGAAGTGAATCGCCTGCTCGGCACTGCCAGCGACGAGCGGCTCATGGAGCTATTTGCTTCGATCATCGCCCGGCAACGAAATCAGACGCTCGCCCTCTTCAGCCATGCCCTGGCCGAAGGGGCTCAACTGGGCGAACTGACCGATCAGATTCTGAACTACCTGCGCGATCTAATGGTGCTCGCCGCCGATGCGACCAACGTTCCGATGATCAGCGTCTCGGAATCGAATCGCGAGCCGTTGGGGAAACAGGCTCGGACTTGGGGGCTCAACACGATCGTTGCCGCGCTGCAAATCGTTTCCGAGGCGAAGCTCAAAATGCAGCGAGCGACCTTCGGACGGGCGCTGGTTGAACTCGCACTGATTCGGCTGACGCTGCTCGAACAACTGCAATCGCTCGACGCGCTGCTGACCGAGCTGGCTTCCCCGTCGGCCAATCGCCCGCTGTCGGCCGCTCAAGCTCCGGCCACTGAGCCAGAAAAAAAAAAGCCTGAGCCCGTGAGTGCTCCTAGCAGCGGCCCGGCGTCGGCTGCCGCCGAAGTCAGTCCGACGTCCCAAGACGAAACTAACCCGACGCGTGAGCCAGGGCGAACGCTCCAGGACGTTCCCGATTCCCAGCCTTCAGAAGCGTTCGCCCTCGCCGACGCTTCGGGTTTGTCGGACGAGCCGCCTCCGCCCCCCGATGAACCTGCTCCAGAGCCAGCCGCAGCACCTCCGGCACCGGTTTTGAAGCCGTCAAGCGGGGACTTTCAGGCCGGATCAGAATCCGCCTTTTGGACGCAAGTCCTTTCCGAAGTTGGCGATGATGTGGGTAATGCTCTGCGGAAGGCTAGCCGCCTGGCAATTCGCGGGCCAAACCGCCTGGAAGTTGAGTTTCCTAAGAGCTACCTTTTCGCCAAGTCGCTGGCCGAGCAACCGGACGCTCGCCAACGGCTCGATTCTGTGGTCGCTCGGCTGGCTGGAAGGCCGGTCCAAGTGGTCTTCGGGGTCTCCGACGAACCGGCCGCCAATGGGGAATCCGTTCAGGCTCCCAAAGGGGCTCGCCGAATGGATACCTCGACCGACGGCGACCCCTATGTCGAGAAGGCGATTGAACTGTTCAACGCCAAAGTCATGAAAAAGGAAAGCTTGGCCCGACCATCGGGCCAGGAAACGTAGGTCAGGCTTTCCAGCCTGACCCGCGTTGCGAACGAAACTCTCGCAGCAAGGGTCAGCCTGGGAAGGCCGACCTACGGAATGCCATGTTCAAAGGACTTGCCAATCTCGCCCAGATCATGAAACAGGCCCAAGAGGCTCAGTCCAAAATGGGCGAGCTCAAAGAGAAGCTCGGCCGGCTGACGGTTTCCGGAGCGGCGGGTGGTGGCTTGGTCACAGTCGAGATGAACGGCCACCAGGAAGTGCTCGGCTGCCGGATCGACGAGTCGCTGCTGCGGCCCGCCGATCGCGAAATGCTGGAAGACTTGGTCGTTGCTGCGACCAACGAGGCTCTGCGGAAGGTGAAGGAAGCCGCCGCCGGCGAGTTCTCGCAATTGGCGGGAGGCATGGATCTCGGCGCGATGAAAGACATGCTCGGCGGGGTGGGTGGATAATGGGCAAGCAGATGTTTGAACCTGAGAAGCATCCTTTCGGGCCGGCAGTCGGCCGATTGGTCGATCAGTTCGCGCGCTTGCCTGGGATCGGCCGGAAGTCGGCGGAGCGGCTTGCTCAGCACGTCTTGATGACCGACGAACACGAGGCCCTCGAACTGGCCGACTCAATCCGAGCGGTCAAGACGCGGGTTCGCCCGTGTCGCGAGTGCTTCAATCTCACCGAGAGCGAACTCTGCAACATCTGCCGTGACACGCGCCGCGATCATCAGGTGCTCTGCATCGTCGAACAACCGCGTGACGTGCTGGTCATCGAAGGCTCGCACGCTTTCGATGGCTGCTATCACGTTCTGCAAGGCCGCCTTTCTCCGCTGGAGGGGATTGGACCGGAGCAACTCACGATCGATGCGCTCGTCCGGCGCATCCGCCGTGGCGGTGTGACGGAATTGGTCATGGCCACAAATCCGACTCTTGAGGGTGATGGCACCGCGTTGTTTATTAGCAACGTCCTTGCCAACGATTCGGTGAAGATCACGCGACTCGCTCGCGGGATTGCCACCGGGAGCGTGCTAGAGTTTGCGAACAAAGAAATGCTGGCCGACGCCATGCGCGGCCGGCAAAGTTTTTAGTTTTGAGATTTCAGATTTGAAATTTCAAATTGATCGGTTCGAGTCCCTGTCATGCACATGAACTTCTCACAACAGATGCGGATGAGCCAGCAGATGAAGCTGGCACCGCGGATGATCCAGTCGATGGAGATTCTGCAGCTTCCGTTGATGGAGTTGCAGGAGCGCATCGACCAGGAATTGATCGAGAATCCGACACTCCTGGCCGAGCACGACTTGGGCAACGAATCGGACACCGAACGCAACCTGGAGATCGCCAAGGCTAAAGAGGACGCGACCGAGACGCCGGTCGAGGCTCGCGAGCTGAAAGTCGAAGACAACGGCAACAACGAGGCAGACTTCGAGCGTCTCCTCGAAATGCACGAGAACTGGAACGACGACAGCTTCAATTCGGATTCGAGGCACTCCGCCAGCCGAGTCTCTGAAGATGGCGAGCGCCATCTCGATCAGATGGCCAGCCTCCAAGAAGATGAGCCGACTCTGATTGAGCACCTGCTCCAGCAATTCCATTTCTACGACATGTCACCGGAGTGGCGCGAATTTGGCGACTACTTGATCTACAACCTGGATGCGGACGGTCGCCTGCAAAGCTCGCTGCCGGAACTGGCTCAAGTCTTCGGTCATCAGATCACCAACGACGAAGCATTGCAGGTTTTGCAGCTCATTCAAAAACTCGAACCACCGGGCGTCGGTGCGCGCGACGTGCGCGAGTGCCTGCTGCTGCAAGTGACCGACACCATGCCGCTGCGAGACGTCGTGATCACAATCATCACGTCTCACTTTGAGGACTTGGCCGAAAACCGCCTGCCGGTCATCGAACGTAAGACGGGCTATTCGATCGACTTGATCAAGATGGCGCGCGAGGAAATGCGTGAGCATCTCGACCCGCACCCTGGCCGTCGCTTCCGGCATGTCCCGGTGCAGACAGTGACCCCCGATGTGTTTCTCGAACAGGACGATCACGGAAAGTACGTTTTGCGGCTCTCGAAAGAGACGCTGCCACAATTGCGGATCAGCCGCAAATACATCGACATGATCCGCAACGGCTGCGACGCGACGACCAAAGAATTCGTCAAACGGAAAATCGAATCGGCCAAGTGGTTGATCGAATCCATCGAGCAGCGCCACAACACGCTCAAGCGAGTCGCACAGGCGATCGTCGACCGGCAGACGGACTTCCTCGACAAAGGCCCGGAGTTCATCGCACCGCTGAAGATGCAGCAGGTCGCGGACGTGGTCGGCGTCCATGTGACGACCGTCTCGCGAGCCGTCGATGATAAGTGGATTCAAACCCCGCGCGGTCTGTTCCCGTTGAAACGCTTTTTCGGCGGAGGCACTAAGACCGACGACGGCGAAGACGACGTCGCCTGGGCTGTAGTGCGCATCAAGCTGCAAGAGGTCATCGACAAGGAAGATAAGGATGATCCGCTCAGCGACGACGCACTCGTCGAAGAGATGAAAAAGCTCGGCTACGTCCTCGCTCGCCGCACGGTCACGAAGTACCGCAAGAAGCTCAACATCCCGTCGTCACGCCAGCGGCGGCAGTACTAACTGCCCTAAAACCGACTGGCGCATTTTGGCAACGCCGTTTATCACTCGACGACGCCCGCTGCGGTGAATTGCGTTAGGTTCAGAACGAGTTCCTGGAACTGGGGCAATACCGCAGGTGGATCAGGCCGGCATCGCTGATCGGCGTGCGGGAACAGGTTGAGAACACCGAGGTTCTTCAGTCCCTGGAGTTGCTTCGCGACCATCCTCCGGCTCATTCACTCGGCTTGCAGGGAGCGGAGCAGGCGGTGGTGTATTTCTCGGCCGAGCAGTTCCAGCCTTGGAAGGTGCCGACGACTACAGCTTCTCACAGAATTCAGCAGCGTGCAGAGCTAACAGAGTTAGGCAGCGCGCCGCGGAACACGCCAACGTCAGCAGGAGATGTCTCCACCGAATTGATTGACAAGCCGCATTTTCATGGGCACTCTGCACCCACACAGGATTGATCAGCCGCCAGTGCCGGACCGAGTTAGGCCGCGCGCTGCTCAATTCACTGTTCGCGGAAAGGTCCTATGCGATCGGAAGTGGCCAAGTTTGTGTCGCAACTTGATGTCCTCATCGGTTTCGTTGAGGAACGTGTGGATGGTCCGTCGCTCGATGCGGCACTCGGTACGGAAGAAATGAAGACTCTGCTCAGTTCCTTCGAGGACCCTCGCTACCCAGCAATCAGCAGTCATTTTCGGCGACTCCAGAACAAGCAAGATCGCACATCGCTCGGCGGTCTCGTCAATTCCGAAGGCATCATTGAGGACTTTCTTCAGAAGGCTGAAGCCACTTTTACGTCGTCGAAACGTTACTTCAACACGTACCGGCTGCTGCTCAAAGCGATTCCCAAATATGTTGACCCTCCGATGGACTTTCTTTCCGAACATGTGATCCCGAAAGACAACGGCCTGAGTGACGCCAAGAAAGCCAAGGCCATCAAAGAACGAATAATGGAGCACTTTCGTTTCGTTTCAAAACCGCCGAGTTAGATTCAAAACCCCGATTGGCCGATTCGCAACGGCAAGCCCCTTGTCTTTATCGGTCAAGTTCCAATTGACGCACCAGAGCTGTTTCACGACACCAGTGCCTCCTTTGTGTTCTACGACCCATCGGACGGGAACTTTGCGACTGTGGCCCAATTCCACTGACGACAATTCCGCGAACAATCGGTTCAACCGGAGCCGCGGGCCGCGCGGTTTCTGAAATCAAAACTGGTTGGCCGCGGCCCGGTTAACCGTGTCGTTGGCCGATCAACCGCAAACCACAATGAACCACAAGTCAGCCTCGCGATCAATGCGCGGGTGGCACAGCTTGCTTCAAGCTGTGTGCGAAGCATTAGAAACCTGCGTGTGGCGTCTAACCCAAAGAACAGCGTCAGATCGCACAATCAGCGTCCACTCCGGGTTTCCTGTGCCTACGGCACCCAGCTTCTGCGAAGCTGGGCCACCCGCGGCGAGTCGCCAATCAAGGCGAGGGGTTCGAGGTCGTTGGGCACACGGAAGTTCTCCGAGAGCCGATGAGGGAGCATGCTCGCTTTGACAAACGGAGCTCTCCGATCGTTGACGTGCGCGAAGGGTCTGGCGAGTGGGTGCAGACCAATGAGCAGCTCGTGCTCGACGAGATGGACCTGCGATGGCTGGAGCGGCTGCGGACGATCGACTGGTGCTCGCCGTCGCGCGCGGGAAGGACATCGACCGGCCCCTGAGTCTGGCGAACGTCACCGACACCGGTGTCACGCCGCCATCTGAGTTCACGATCGAGTCAATGATTGAACATGAACTCCTTCGAGTTCAGCAGCGTCCAGAGCAAATCTTCAACGGCTTGCCGTTTGTCAGATTCTCCATCGAGGTACTTCGTGGATGCGGTGAGTTCATCGCTGCTCGGCAAGCGAGACAGTGAGCTGAGGTAAAGCTCTTCGACCAAGTCCTTCAGCGGCCGGCGTTCTTTCTCGGCGAAGAACTTGCCGATCTTGCCGTCGTTGCTGGCGAGCTTGTTTTCGATCTCTTCCGAGTTCGACAGCAACAGCACTTGAGCCAGCGTCGCACCGGGTGAGCGTTCGCACTCGCAAGCGGTGACTCGCTTCGGCCGGTCGAAGGCGTCGAGAAAGTACGAGCCGAAGTTCTCGTGCGGGAGATCGACCGCTCGTGCGGAAGTTCCGACGCCGTTGAAGCGATCGCGGACGCCGATGGATTGGTTGACCGAATCGAGGAACACCTCGGCGATCATGCGGCGAGCGTAGAAGCGAGCGTAGTTTTGCCGGTCATGCTCGTTGTCCGGAGTTGGCTGCGAGGACAACTGATAGACCTGACTCGTCACCATTTGCCGGATCGCATGCTTGATGTCGAACTTGTGGGCGAGGAAATCCGCCGTGAGGAATTTCAACAGTTCGGGATTCGATGGCGGGTTCGTCTCACGCAGGTCATCGACTTCGTGAACGATGCCTCGGCCGAAGAAGTGGCCCCAAAGTCGGTTGACCAGCGTGCGGGCGAAGTAGGGGTTTTCGGGCTTCGCCATCCAATCGACCAGCGCGTGTCGCGGGTCTTGTTCTGAGGAGAATTCGGCGTAGTCGCCGTCGAGGAATTTGGGTTTGGGCGATTGCTTGGTCAGCGGGTTTTGATCGCCACGAGTCACGTTCGGAGCATTGAAATATGGAGGCGGCTCGCCGAACGACTTCTGGCCCAGCCGCGTGAAGAAGCCGGACAGGCCGTAGTAATCCTCTTGCGAGTACCGCTCATACGGGTGGTGATGGCACTTCGCACATTGCAGCCGCAGGCCGAGAAAGACCTGAGCCGTGTCGGCCGTCGATTGATGCAGCAGGTCGTCACGCATCTGCCAGTAACGATTGATCGGCGGAGCATCCTGCCACTCGCCAGACGCTGCGATCACGCCGCGAGTGAACTCGTCATACGGAACGTTGCGGGCGACTTGGTCCTTGATCCAATTGTGAAACGCGTATGCCGCGCGGTTGGCTCCGGCGAGATCCGAGTTCCGCAGGATCGACGACCAACGCAGTGCGAAGAACGCCGGATAGTCCGGCGACTCGAGCAGCCGATCAACCGCAGTCTCGCGCTTCGGCGAGGTCGCATCGTTCAAGAAGGATCGCACTTCGTCCGAGGTCGGCAAGCGGCCGCAGAGATCAAGCGTGACTCGCCGCAGGAACGTCGCGTCATCGACGAGGGATGATGGTTTGAGTCCCAGCTTCTTCCACTTCTCAACGACCAGCCGATCGATCTCGCTCTTCGGTGTGAAGTTGGCGATCTCTTTAAGCGGCTCGCCATGCGGGACGAGTGCGAGGAACACCGCGACCTGCCCCATGTAGCGAGTCATGATCGCCGCCTCGCCCGATTGGCCGGTGGTCTTCACGAGCCCATCCGGTGAGACCGAGGCGACGACTTCCAAGTTGCTGGAGTAATCCGCTTGCCGCGTCACGTCTCGCTGCGATCCATCGCTGTACTCGGCGATAACCGCAAGTTGCTGTTGTGAGTTCGTAGAACGGACGCCTACGTCCGTTCGGTTCGCTGATTGCTCGGACGTAGGCGTCCGAGCTACGTTGTTTCGCATTACCCGCTCCTTCGGCAACACATGCAGCTTGACGACGTGCGGGACTGTTGGTGACGAGGCGGGGGCATTCGATTCGATCCAATTCAACAGCAGTCGATACGGCTCGCTGCCGACTTCGATGCGGCGTCCGCCGCCGTGTGGTACCGAGCCGACCGCTTTGCGAATCAGCAGGCTGCCGCTCGCGTTCGAGACGTTGACGCGCCGCCCACGGGCTTCCTTCACTAAGGCTGAGTAATCGAAGTCGGTATCGAATCCGAATAGCGACAGTTGAAATCCGTTCTGCCCGCCTTGCTTGCCGTGACAACCGCCGGCGTTGCAGCCGAAGCGGCTCAGCAGGGGGACGATCTCCGTCGAAAAATCCACCGGGCGAGCGTTGGCCATCCCCTTCACCGTGATCGGCACCTTCGAGATCTGTCCTTCGAGGCTGATGGTGATTTCCGCCGTTCCGTCTGCGATTGGCAGGACGTAGCCGGACTCATCGACGGACGCGATGTTGGGTTGAGAAGTGGAGAATTTTGCGCCGCGAGTGACGTCCTGTCCGTCCGCCTCGACCAGCAACTGACGGCGGGCGAATGGGTCAGCCAGAGTGACCGAATCGGGGCGGACGGTCAGCGGTCCTGCCGCGAATGCCACTTGTGAGAAGAGGGTAGCCGCGAGAACCAGAGTCCGGGAGATCGACCGTCGAATTTGAGGAGCGTTTGCCAACATCAAAAGAATCCTCAGGCGGGAGATTGCAGGTGGGCAGTCGAATCAATGTACCGTGCAGTTCCGTGTCTCGCTAATCGGCTTTCAGGGAACATCAGCAGTCGGGCAGGGTGGAGGCAGGTTGTGAATCGCCCAGTTTTTCGGCTGAGTTCGGTTGAGTCGGCGGGGCGATGCCGTCACACTGCTCGTCTTTCTGGCCGGCCGGCCCGTGTAAGCCGAGTGATGTCGCTGAACTCGCCTGAGTTCAGGATCTGGACTATTTGTGGTCCAGCATCCTTGGTAGCACGGCTGGAGTTTGGTCATCACTGTCTTCAGAGACGCAAAACATCGCCCGCACCACAACCGTCAGGGAGTGGCTCGGTGGTGTGAGCGGGCCGCTTCCTGACGGGTGCGGTGCTGCTCGTCCCGTCTCCTCCTGCTGTTTACAAGGAGCATCGTGTGTCGGTTCGCATTCGTATGACGAGAATGGGTCGAAAGCATCGGCCGTTCTACCGGATCGTGATCATCGATCGTCAGAAGGCTCGCGAGGGCAAGTCCATCGAAGAGGTCGGCACCTACGACCCGATGGTCAAAGACAAGTCCGCTCGCGTGAAGTTGAAGATGGATCGGATCGAGTATTGGCAATCGGTCGGCGCAACGCCGTCGGATCGCGTCGCCACGCTCATCAAGAAGGTGAAGGCCAATCGCTGGACGGACCAAGGTGCCGCCCCCGCATTGACTCCACAGAAACCGCCGAAGGCCGCGCCCGCCGCCGACGCGCCGGCAGAGGAAGCTCCGGCCGAAGGCGGAGAGGCGAGCTAACGTTCGTAGTTCCGCCTTCAGGCGGTCAGGCTTCGCTGCGGTCTTGTTGCAAGGGACCGGCTAGAGCCGGAACTACAAACTCATGCGGTTCGACGTCCTCACGCTCTTCCCGGACATGTTCGAGGGCTATCTCTCGCAGAGCCTGCTCAAGTTGGCGATCCAACGTGGGCTGGTGAGCGTGAAGGTCTGGAACTTCCGTGATTGGGCAACCGGCAAACGCAAGTCGGTGGACGACACGCCGTATGGGGGCGGACCGGGCATGTTGATCATGTGCCCGCCCGTGTTCGATGCGGTCGAAGCGATTCAGCCCGACGCAGAACAACCCGGTCAGTTGATCATGCTCACGCCGCAAGGCCGCAAGCTCGATCAGAAGTTGGTGGAAGAACTCGCACAGCACAAACGGCTGCTGCTGCTGTGCGGGAGATACGAAGGATTCGACGATCGAATCCGACAAGGATTGCAGCCACTGGAGGTCTCGGTTGGCGATTTCATCTGCAACGGCGGCGAAGTGCCGGCGATGCTCTTGATTGATTCCGTCATCCGGCTCATTCCGGGCGTGCTCGGCGATGAGACCTCTCACAAGTACGAATCGTTTTCCGACAGCGGACTTCTGGAATACCCGCAGTTCACGCGACCTCGCGAGTTCCGCGGCATGGAAGTTCCCGAAGTGCTGCTCAACGGAAATCACGCCGAAATCCAACGTTGGCAAAACCAACAAAGTTTGAAACGAACTCAAGAGCGTCGCAGCGATCTGGTCCCACCGGGCACTGTTGACGAAGACTCAAAACCCAAGAAACCGAAACGTCAGCGACGTGACTAACCATGTCGCAGGCATCAGCCGGAACGCGCTAGCGTCCGGTTGAACCGGGGCGAGCGCCCTGCGGTTCAATGACTAACAGGAGTCCTGAATCATGATTAACAAGCTGATCAAAGAGGTCGAAGACCAGCACCTGCGTCCTGACCCACTGAAGTTTGAAGTGGGCGACACGGTCGATGTCCATTGCCGAATCCTGGAAGGGACAAAAGAGCGCGTCCAGATTTTTACGGGTGTCGTCCTCGCTCGCCGTGGAGCCGGCACCCGCGAGATGTTCACCGTTCGCCGCATCGTCGGCGGTGAAGGTGTCGAGCGAATCTTCCCGGTCAACTCGCCAAAGATCGCCAAGCTGGAAGTCGTCCGCCACGGCAAGACGCGCCGAGCCAAGCTGTACTACCTCCGCAAGCGCGTCGGTAAAGCCACGAAGCTGGTTGAACGCCGAGCGAAAGTCAGCGTTCCTGGTGCCGAGTAGATTTGCGGCAATGGAAAATGCAAAATGAGGATCGTGCCATTTTGCAGTTTCCATTCTCCATTTCTCATTTTTCATTGAATCGTTCGAGACCACTGCCATGCCGGGCCTGTGGAACAAGCTGTTTGGAGATCGCGGCGAACGAGCCGCCGCGAAATATCTAAAACGGCAGGGTTTCCGCATCGTCCAGCGAAACTACTCAACGCCGTGGGGCGAGATCGACATCGTGGCGCTCGACGGCACGACGATCGTTTTCGTCGAAGTGAAAACTCGCTCAACGATCGTTGCCGGCCGGCCGGAAGAAGCCGTCAACTTCGAGAAACAAAAGAAGCTGACGAACATGGCGCTGGCGTACTTGAAGAAGTACAAACTCCTGGAACACTCGGCCCGCTTCGACGTCGTCGCCATCGTCTGGCCTGATGACGCTAGCGATCCGGACATCCGCCACCTCCGAAACGCCTTCGAGCCAGTCGGCAAGTGGCAGTTCTTTTCGTAATTCAACGTAGCCGTCACCGCTCCGCGTGACGAGCCGCATTCAGTTTGAGCGGCGAACGCTCCCTAAGGAATTGCACCTGTCACCCACTCGGCTCGTCACGCGGAGCGATGACGGCTACGTTGAGGCAATCATGAAAATCGGACTGGTTGGATACCAAGGCAGCGGCAAGAGCACGCTGTTTGAGTTGCTCAGCGGGCACAAGCCGGATGTGTCGAAGTCGCATCTGGGCCAAGTCGGCATCACGACCGTGCCGGACGAGCGGTTCGACAAGCTGGTCGCGTTCCACAAGCCGAAGAAAATCTCCCCCGCGAAGATCGACCTCTTCGATACGCCCGGCCTGACGAAGGGGGACAACACGCACAACGCTCAGCGATTGGGGATCATTCGCGAGTCCTCCGCGCTGGCTCAGGTCATCGGCGTCTTCAACGGCGTCGATCCGGTCGCCGAAGCGCGTGCCTTCGAAGACGACATGATCCTGGCCGACCTGCAAGTCGTCGGCAACCGCATCGAGAAATTGAAGAAGGATCTGCTGCGACCTCGCCCTGCCACTGAGAAGGATGAACTCAACGCGGAACTCGGTGCATTGGAGTTCGTCGTCCACAAACTTAACAACGGCGAAACACTGCGCGGCATCCCGTTCACCGAAGTCCAAGACAAGGCCACGAAATCGTTCGCACTGCTGACTCGCAAGCCAAAGATGGTCGTGCTCAACACGGCTGACTCTACGGTCAACGAGAAGCAGATCGCCGACCTCAAGGCCATCGGCATCACGGCGATCGCTGGCCCGGTCGGACTCGAATTGGAAGTCGCCTCGCTGCCAGAGGAGGATCGGGCACTCTTCGCCGAAGAGATGGGCCTGACCGAATCCTGCCGCAGCAAACTGCTGCGAGCGATCTTCGAGATCACCGAGCAAATCACCTTCTACACCTGCGACGAAAAAGAGGTCCACGCCTGGCTGCTGAAGCGTGGCAGCAGCGCGCTCGAAGCGGCGGGTGCGATCCACACGGACTTGGCTCGCGGTTTCATCCGCGCCGAGATCATGTCCACCGAAGACCTCCTGCGGCTCGGCTCTGAAAAAGAGGTCAAAGCCGCCGGCCTGTTCCGCATCGAAGGCAAAGAATCCCCGATCCGCGACGGCGACGAAATCGTGGTGCGCTTCAGTGTGTGAGCCGCGTGCCGCGCTTGCGACATTAGCACGACGCGCCAGCGAGTGGTTGTCCCCGAACAACCACTCGCTGGCCCGGCTTGCCTTGGACGATTCTGAGCTTCCAGCACATATTCGACGGCTGCCGCGAGATCGACTTCGCGATTGATTAACTTTCGGCTGGAACCTTCGGTGTCATTGGGCGCGTTGAACCCGGCCACCGATGGGCGCGTCAAAACCGGCAGTGAACAGTTGATGGAGTCATTGCGGTTTCGGGGCGAGTGAGGGGCATTTTTCGTTGGTCGTGTTGAGGTCGCAAGGGCTGCGCGAGC
>SXGS01140157.1_pt1 | contig 22858 bp, 13 predicted proteins | sample 3174681 | NCBI WGS metagenome assembly SXGS01 (sample SAMN11356861, study PRJNA531348) | freshwater metagenome | isolation source: freshwater sample F1-80 | place: China: Fuxian Lake, Yuxi | collected 2017-12-25
AGTACCCAGCGCCGAAGTGTAAGGCGAGCGGCAGATAGTTTCTTACCAATACAAGCCCGAAGCGCAAGCGAGTGTATGCCAGGATTGACGCACTCGCTTGCGCATCGGGCTTGTATTCGCTTAGGCCTTGGTAAATTCCCATCTGCCGCTCGCCTAAGACTGTCACTCTTGGCCGTCAATGGATTACTTAGCCAGTCCTCGCTGTTTCAACCAATCGACAGCGCGATCGGGCCAAGTACCGATATCGGAACCCGGTCGAGGACGCGTGCCGTAGCCATGACCGCCCGACTGGTAGATGTGCAATTCTGCGGGAACCTCCAGTTGTCTTAAAGCGGCGTAGATCAAAGCGCTACCAACGCTGGACGATCGGTCGTCGTGTGTGTGGATGATAAATGCAGGCGGATGGTTTTTTGGAACGACGATAGGCGAAATTAACTGTCCAGTCTGAGAATCGACCACGTTCCAAGGATAAATCAACATCGCGAAATCAGGTCGAGCCGAAAGGTCATCGAGTACATCACCACGAGCGTAAGTGCGCGGGTAGGTGTCGCACAGATGAATCGCAGCAACTTGTCCTCCGGCTGAAAACCCCAGCAAGCCGATCTGTGAGGGGTTGAGCTTCCACTTCTCGGAGTTAGAGCGAATGATACGCATGGCGCGCTGCGAGTCTTGCAAAGGTCGCATCCAGCGGTCGCCGGAGGTAGCTTCTGTCGTTCGATAACGAAGTACGAAAGCCGCAATGCCAACCTTATTCAAAAATTGTGCCGCCTCGGACCCTTCCAAATCCGGCACGACTTTGCTGAAACCGCCGCCGGGCAATATCAGCACGCCGACTCCGTTTCCATCGGACGCCGGCAGAAACACATCCAAGGTCGGCGACGTAATTTTGACGATGCGCGTGATTGCTGGCTTTTCATCAGGGCGTCCAGGCATCGATTCACCAACTTCGCGAGTCGATTCGCCAGGAGCCAAGCCGGGCCAAATCGGTATTGAGGTGCCGTTGTCGGCACTACCACTCTGTGAGCCAAGAAAAATCGTGGTGGTCAGCGCGACAGCAGATAGCAGTTGCTTCATCACAGCCCTCATTCGTTTCGATTCATGGATACACTAGATTGGACTCGCTCATTGCGACCAATAGCATAATCGGAATGCTGCGGCAGAAAAATCCGAGACACTCCCAAACAAAATTCAGCAACGATCATGATCGGCAAGGCATGGAACTTCGTGGCGCGTAAGTATAGACTGCCACTTTATCAGTCCAACCAACGGAAGCCCGTTTATCAAAGGTTTGTTGGTAGATCTCTCCACAGATTTTCATCGGCAGAAGAAATATGATTGGGTCTCTTAGGAATAGCCGAGAAATAAGTGTCAGGTACCTTTTGTGCGCAGCACCCGAAGGGCGAGTTTCTCGCAAAAGGTACCTGACACTTATTTCTCGAGCGATGCTTAAGTTGGTTGTGCATCATTGCCTATTCGTGTGCAGTCTCTTGGCAGTGTCGAATCTGGGCATGGAGCGCATTCTAGAGGCCGATGACCGAGTCAATGTACTGTTCATCATCGCTGACGATTTGACATCAACTGCACTTTCTTGTTATGGCAACACGGTCTGCCAGACGCCCAATATCGACGCGCTAGCAGCTCGGGGAACGCGATTCACACGCGCGTATTGTCAGGGAACTTATTGTGGACCTTCGCGAGCGTCATTCATGTCGGGCTATTACCCACATGCGACCGGCGTACTGGGATACACCAATCCGCGGCCACAAATCGGCGAGCGTGCAACGTGGTCTCAGCATTTCAAAAATAACGGCTATCATGCGGCGCGAGTGAGCAAGATTTTCCACATGGGAGTTCCTGGCGGAATCGAAGAAGGTTCGGACGGTGCGGACGACGAAGCCTCGTGGACACAGAGGTTTAACAGTCCCGGTCCGGAATGGAAGGCTCCCGGCGCCGGCGAAACGCTGGAGGGAAATCCAGAAGGCAAGAAACCGGTCGTGGGTGGCAATACTTTTGTCGTTGTCGAAGCTGACGGTGATGACGGCGTTCACTCCGACGGTAAAACAGCCGCGAAAGCAGTGGAACTGCTCGCCCAACTTCGAGATCGCCCATTCTTTCTCGCCGTCGGATTCGTGCGTCCACACGTACCCTTTGTGGCTCCACAGTCTTACTATCATCCGTATCTGCCTTATGAGAAAATGGTCTTGCCCGAAAAGATCGCCGGAGATTGGGACGACATTCCTCAATCGGGAATCAATTACAAGACTAGCAAGAACATGCAGATGGATTTGCGAAAGCAGAAAAAGGCGGTCGGTGGCTACTACGCATCTGTTGCATTCATGGATGCGCAAGTTGGCAAAGTATTAAATGCTCTGCGCGATCATGGCTTGGATAAGAACACCATCGTCATCTTTACCAGCGACCATGGCTATCACTTGGGCGAGCACGATTTTTGGGCCAAGGTCAGTTTGCACGAAGAATCGGCGTCGGTACCGATGATCATCCGCGCACCGGGCAAACGTCCAGCGGTATGCAACTCGCTGGTTGAATTGATCGATCTTTATCCGACGATCGCCAACCTATGTGGCCTGCCCAGCCAAGCTCGCTTGCAAGGCAAAGACATCTCACCGATGCTGGACGACCCTCAATTCAAAGTACGGGAAGCGGCATTTAGCGTCTCGCCATCGCAAAAGGGATTTCTCCTGCGTGAAGACCGCTGGGCGTTCATTCAATACGGTGAAACTGGCGAAGGTGGAGCTGAATTGTTCGACATGGACAACGATCCCAAACAAACCACCAATCTTGCGAACCAGCCCATGCATCAAGCACTCGTCCAACAGTTACAATCAAAGCTGGCCGAGAAGCTTCGAACCGTGCGCGACAACGACTTGGGCCGATGAACATCGCTCTGCCGTTCACGTTGTATTAGTCCGGAGCAGGGCTCTCAGTAAAGATTCTATGAATGCACGCTGGGCACTTGCGAGGTGAATTCAGACCATGTTCGATGCTCAAGATCTGCGTCCGATGGCGCTCGGTGTATTGGGAGCAGCGGTCGGCGGGTACGTTGGCTATCAACTGTTCGTGTGGATTTTGAGCCAAGGCCTGTATGCCATTATCTTGCCACCTTCGCTGTTGGGGTTGGGCGCGGGTCTGTTGGCACGACGTAGGCTGATGCCACTTGCGGTTCTGTGTGGACTGGCCGGATTGTGGCTGGGATTGTTTGTTGAGTGGAAGACGTTTCCCTTTATCGCCGATGGTAGCTGGCAATATTTTCTAACTCATGTTTATCAGTTGAAGCCCATCTCTTTGATCATGATCGCGCTGGGCGCATTCTTCAGTTACCGTTTGGCGCTGGGCAGTGATCGGCAGTCCGTAGTGCTGTGAAACCAGGCGAGTACGCCACGATCGAAGCCGCGCAAGCGTTCCGCTGGCCTCCTTATTTGGCAACCTCGGGCAACACGATTCTACTGAGTAAGTTCAGCCAGGGGAGGTAGATCACGCCCACATACGTGAGGACCACGGCTGAACCAACCACCATGGAGACTAACATGGGCACAAAGTTAGCTTGTCTCAGCGAGATTGCTTGCGCTTGGTAGCGCAAAAAATGCGCAAGTTCGCGCAGTTGACGACTGATCTCAGGTGGCGTGGAGACTTTTGCCTCCACGATTGCTAACAACGAAGATATTTCGCGACCTAAGATATTTCTGTTTTCTCGAGATCCGGGAACTTGAACATTCGTTTTAACCACTTGCGACAAGACCGAACTGTTCGGGACCGCGAGAGCCGTTGTGAAAGACTCAATTTCATGCGCCGGTACTTGTGCTTCAACCAACATCGCAGCGATATCCGCGCTGAGTGCGTGCAGTTGCGTTCGTTGCGACGGATCGTTGGGCCAACCATCGCAATGCAGTGTGCTGCGGCGCCAAAACCAAACTACCAATGGGAGAAACACGACTGCCAGAAAGACGATCGATTCCCACCAGAGTCCATTGCGTATCCACAATAAAATAAAAAACCAATCGGGACGGCGCATGTCGAACGCCAGAAAACTGTGTTCGTACTCTGGCACTAGATGCCAAATCGTAAATGCTAAAGAAATTGCGGCGACCAAGATCAAGAGTATCGGGTACAATAGGCTGGTACGGAGACGCTTCGCCGAACTAAGGTTCGCCAATACCATTAGAGACCAAGCATCAATGGCTTGCCCGAGCATTCCAGCTCGCTCACCGGCCCGGATAACGGCAGCCAACTGCTGAGATCGGAGGTCGCATCCGGGCGCAATTGCTTGTGCAAGCGGCAGTCCGCTGGCTAGCGACCGCTGGATCTCGCCAGCAAATTTCGCAAGAGGATGTTCAGACTGTTTGCTGAGTGATTCAAAAGCGGGCTGTACCGGCAATTTCGCGCGCGCAAGTCCAGCAATTTCTCGACAGATAGCTATTTGCTGGTCAAGGGTGCACGTTCGTATGGCCATCAGTTCCTCGCGTCCGCGTTCTAAGGGATAAGACAGTCTAACATTTTCCTCCCAATAAGAACTCAGGTGATTTGAGAAATCTCACACCCACGCAAATCGCATTTGCTGGAAAGATCGCTCGTTCGGTACCGGCGACAGGTCATCCCCTGTCGGCTAACGGTGCGCAGGAATTTCTAGGAATCTGCTGCTGTGCAGATTGGATGATTATGCTATGCCTGCCTTCGCCCGGTGAATCACTTATCGCATAAGTTGATCCTCTGCGCAGGTCTATTGCATGCAATTGCCTTGACCAAATGAAATGCTTGTCAGGCAGAGTGTTCGACCGAAAGGAAGCAGAAGCATGATCGTAACGCGCATCGACGGTGGGCTGGGCAATCAGATGTTCCAGTATGCCTACGGTTTGTATTTGGCTGGCAAGCATCATGTGCCGCTAACGCTCGACCTATCATCCTATGCTTCCAAACCATCCAATGGTTACCTGCTGGATCGATTTAGCATCGAGGCGCGACAAGTAGAAGCGGAGTCTCGGCGGCGAGTACCTCATAAATACCAATTTGCGAACGAAAAATCCTGGCGAACTTGGTTGGGCCTAGGTTCACCACTGCGACTTGTGCGCGAACGACCATTTGGCTTTGCCGAGAGATATTTGAAAGTTGGCGATGACAGCTATTTGGCAGGTTACTGGCAGAGCGAAAAGTTCTTTCCGGGTTTGCGATCGCTGCTACTGAACCAGTTCAGCGTCGGTGCGCCGATGTCCGACGCCACGCGAAGATTGGGCCAGCAATTGAGCGAAGTGAATAGCATCGCCGTTCACGTTCGGCGCGGCGATTATTTGTCCAACCCAATAAACGCCCGACTGTATCAAGAACTTGCCAGCGAATACTATCGGCGTTGTGTTCATGATTGGGCAGCACATCGTTCCCATGTTCACGTATTTGTGTTCTCGAATGACCTGCACTGGTGCAAAGCCAATCTCAAATTCTCCCAGCCGACAACGTTTGTAGAACATACGACGGGACAAACCGCGTACGAAGACTTGTGGATGATCAGCCAGGCAGCTTGCTGCGTGATGGCCAACAGCACATTCAGTTGGTGGGGAGCATGGCTGAATGATCGCCCCGACAAAACGGTTTACACTCCGCGCAAGTGGTTTCATCCCAACACGCTCGATGATCGCCACCTACCGTGCGAAAGCTGGATCGCCGTAGATACGCAGCAGTTGCGAACGACACACTCGGTGGCTGAGTCCTCGCGCGCTGCGTGACAATTTGATCGCGCTGAGCAACTATAGGTTGCGCAGCATCTGAGCAACTTTGGTTTCGAACAATGCTTGCCACTCGGGGGTAAGTTTGTTTTCGAGTAATAATACTCAAGGCTTTCTTCGCCTACCTGGATCTTGTTTTAGGCATCAAGGGCCAGCCAGCAAACGACTAGTTAACAGACGTATCCAATCACGAAAATGTTGGCAAGCAGTCATCATCGTTCTCATCCCAATGTACTCGGTCACGTCGGGTCCAACTGTCGTTTTATCATGTTCGTAACGCGGTATCTGTTGGATAATACGTCTTGATGGCGCTCCCGTCGGAGTGTCGTTAATCATTTCGATATCCACGTGATCGCTAGTGATTTTTTGCAAGTTTTTGACTTCCGCGTCAATACCCTCGTAAGACAATTGTAGCGACTCTGGCTCGGAAAAAATCAGCGTCTCAAATTCATGCAACTGAATGTGTGAGACGAACCGCGTCTTTCCAAGGTCGTCAGCAAATGCCCGCTCAAGTGACTCGACGTACGGTCTAGGGTTTTCGGGATTGCGAGTACATTCGTTTTTTCCGGGAAAGTCGTTAGGCAATGCGTAAAGATCAATCAATGAAGTGAACAATAAATTGGGCCGTTGGTTGGCTCGAAATGTCCGGACCATATCGCCTTTGATGATTTGGTATTTGTTTGCCCCACCACGATGCGCAACGCCATTTTTTCGCTTATGTGCAGACGAACCTATCTGGCAGTAACAAACAAATGCAATACAACTTCAGATGATCCCCAAGCATAACGAAGAACTAGGCTTTGTTTCTAAAGTCGCCTTTCGCTCCGCGAAAGATTGGAAAAGACTGAGCTTTCGCGGAGCGAAAGTCGACAATCTGGTTGTTTAGAAACAGAGCCTAGTTCACACAACGACGCTATCAATGCGATACTCGGTCTCGTTTCCGTCATTGGGCACCCTAGAACCTTGTGCAGATCGTTCGCAAACACCATGCAAAACGCCAAGACGCCGGGAGCATGATGGTGACTTTCATGCTCGCAAAACCGCCGTATCCAAATTATCCCGATTTCAGTAACCCAGTTACCACGTCACCGTGAACATCGGTTAAGCGGTAGTCGCGGCCCTGAAACCGAAACGTGAGTTTCGTGTGCTGAATTCCCAATGCATGGAGAATCGTGGCATTCAAATCGTGGACATGGACCAAGTCTTTGACGACGCCGTATGAGAAGTCGTCGGTCTCTCCGTAGCTGGTACCCTGTTTGAAACCACCGCCTGCCATCCACACAGTAAAACAGCGGCCATGGTGGTCGCGGCCATAATTGCCAGATTCCAGCTTGCCTTGAACGTAAGCGGTGCGTCCAAATTCTCCTCCCCAAATCACCAGCGTTTCGTCTAGCAATCCACGCTGCTTGAGATCGAGGATCAATGCTGCGCAGGCTTGGTCGACATCGGCAGCTTGCAAACGGATGTCGCTGGGCAAATTGTAATGTTGGTCCCAGCCGCGATGGAAAAGTTGCACGAACCGTACCCCACGTTCGATCATGCGCCGCGCGAGCAAGCAGTTCGCTGCAAACGTACCAGATCGTTGAGCATCTGGGCCATAGCGCTCAAACGTGGCCGCAGATTCGTCCGCTGTGCTGGTCAACTCTGGGACCGATGATTGCATGCGAAACGCCATTTCGTATTGCTCGATGCGCGTCAGAATCTCAGGATCGGGCGTCGAAGCATAGTGGTATCGGTTCAGTGTTTGGACACTGGACAGCATCTGCTGGCGAGCGAGCGCATTGAGCTGGCCAGGGTGATTCAAATACAGCACAGGGTCACCCTGCGCCCGAAAACAAACTCCTTGATGGTTGGAAGGGAGAAAGCCCGAGCCCCAAAGTCTAGCGTACAATGGATCGTCCGGTCGGGCCGCACTGCCCCGAGATAGCAGCACGACGTAGGTGGGCAGATCTTCGTTCTCGCGTCCTAGGCCATAGCTGAGCCACGATCCGATCGACGGACGCCCCGGCAACTGACTGCCGGTCTGCAAGTAAGTCACTGCCGGATCATGATTGATAGCTTCTGAATGCACCGATCGAACAAAGCACAAATCGTCCGCGTGCGTCGCTAGATGGGGAAGCAATTCGCTGATCCAAGCACCACACTGACCATGTTGGCGAAATCGGAATGGCGAGCCTACGACCGCCAGGCTCTTCTGATTGCTGGTCATACCGGTCAAACGCTGGCCTTGGCGAATTGAATCTGGCAACTCACTGCCCGACAATTCTTGCAGCTTGGGTTTATAGTCAAACAGCTCGATCTGCGATGGGCCACCATGCATGAACAGCGAGATTACACGTTTGGCAGTACCCGGAAAATGCGGCTTTGCGACAGGCACGCCAACCGAATTGGTCGTAGGCGCGGCAGCCTGTACATCGGACCCAAACAAACTCGCCAGCGCAGCGGCTCCGAGACCCGCGGTGCAGCGTTCTATCCAGTCGCGTCGCAATACTGTTGAATTGCACATCATGGAAACTTGCCGTCGGATGACTGATCGTGGAACATGGTCTACTCTTTGGTTACGGTTTCGTCGAGGTTGACAATCACGTGCAGCACGTTCGCCAGCGCCGCAGTTGCGCTACTCTGCTTGGTGTTCGCTGTATCTACAGCCTCACGTGACTCGCCGACGTTCAATAAACGAACCGCTTCCTCGGGCATGGCCTGAAAACTATGCCACTGCTGACGGTAGAGTTTGAGCAGCGTTTCCGACTCAACGCGCGTCGGTCTTCGGCATAGGAGTTGAATAAATGCTTGCTCGATTGCGGCCAAGAGCACCGGCGATTCCTCCGATGCGTACCACTGGCTGTCGATGGATGCTGCCTCTCGCACCAAGTTCTTTGCCCAAACGCGCGAGGCTTCGACATAAGTGGTATCGTTCATCAGCACAAGAGCTTGCAGCGGAGTATTGGTTCGAGAACGGGCCACTTGGCAGGTCTCGCGAGTCGGCGCGTCCCAGACCAACGAAGCGGGAGGCGGACTTTGCCGCTTCCAAAACGTATAGAGGCTACGGCGATACAATCCCTCACCGCGATCTTGAACGTAACTGTGATCGCCGTTGTACGAAACTGCTTCCCACAAGCCCGGTGGCTGGTACGGTTTGACCGATTCGCCCCCGATTCTATTGTTCAGCAACCCAGCGACCGCTAGCGCAGAATCGCGCACCACTTCGGCTTCCAAACGAAATCGAGGTCCGCGAGCGAGCAAACGATTCTCTGGGTCGCGCTGGTAAGCCTGAGCGGCAGTGGACGATGACTGCCGATACGTGGCGCTGGTTAGGATCTCGCGCATCAGGAACTTGATGTCCCAACTCGAGTCGAGCAACTCGATGGCCAATTCGTCAAGTAATTGTGGATGGCTTGGCCATTCCCCTTGGGCACCAAAGTCTTCAACCGTTTTAACGATGCCGACTCCAAACAACTGTTGCCAGATGCGATTGACCGTAACTCGAGCCGTTAACGGATTCTCCGAACTGACCAGCCAACGCGCCAACTGATATCGATTGGATGGCAGTGGATCACTATCCGGTGAGTACTGCGAAACCGCAGAGGTCAATGCGCTCGGAATTCCAGCCTTAACTTCCTCCGAGGGTTGGTCGTATTGGCCGCGCACAAGAACAAACGTCTTGCGAGCTTCGGGCTGGTCTAGCATTACCATCGTGGTTGGTAGTTGCTTCTCGAAGGCCAGCAGTTTCGCGGACGCGACGGATTTTTCGGCATAAGTCTTCCACCACTGTTCGGATGTCGATTTGAGAAAATGTTCCAACAGCCGCTGTTGTTGTGCCGCCCCCAATTCCTCTGACTTGGTCCGCAGCGCGCTGGATATGCTCTCACCAGTAACCCAAGCTTCGAGGTCTTTGGCGTCGAGGACACGATTAAAGATGTTCACCTCGTCGATCAGTCCAGTGAATCCTAAACTCTCACTACGCCTGCCGACGCGAAACGGTTGCGCGTTACCAATCGAGCCGCGCAGATTGTCGTATTCGATCGTCGTAGCGACGGGTTTGCCGTCGATATACATGGTCAATCCCGAAGCATGTCCCGATCCATCGTAGGCAATGGCCACATGTTGCCATCGATTGGTGGCGATGCCAGACACCGACCGCACGCGAATCGCGTCACTCTCCGCGCGGTGATTCAGATGTGCGACCAGCTTGCCTTTTTCGAACAATAGATCGTAGCCTCGCAAGAATAATCGGTCGTCCGTTTTAGAAAAAATACATCCAGCACTGCCTGAAGTTGGATAGATCCACGCTCCGATCGTGAAGGGCGTCGTGGAAGCGAAATCGAAAGCTCGGTCATCCGAGAACACGCAATGGGAATAGGCATCTAAATCGACAGCTCGCCCGACAAGGCTCGATCCATACTTGGGCGGGCGCTCCTGTTGGCTAGCGAGCAAACAACCGCGATCAACTTCGCCCAGGCTGTTGCCGTCCGCTGTCACCCTCTCTTGCGCCGTCCGAGCTGCTGGCGCGAAAGGCAGATCTTCCTCGAACGAAAAACGTGCCAACAGTCCTTTACGATTAAACTGTTCCAACGACGCTTGGGCTGTTGATCTCCATCGCTCCAATTGCTGTTGCACTTGGGATTCAATTGAATCCCAAGCGGCATCGGCGGCCTTTTTCTGTAGCTGCAATTCGGTCAATTGAGTTGACTGCTCGGCCGTTGGAGTTGAAATCATCGGTTGCGAGTTACCTTCGGTTTGAATGTTGCCTTTCTCGGGCACTTGATTAAAGTAGGCCAGCAACTGGTAATACTCTCGCTGCGAAACTGGGTCGAACTTGTGTGCATGGCAGCGAGCGCAGTTCAGCGTCAGGCCAAGCCAAACGGTTGCCGTCGTTTCCAATCGGTCCATGACATAGGAAATGCGATACTCTTCATCAATGACTCCGGTCTCATTGGTCGCCGTGTGATTTCGATTGAAGCCCGTAGCAATGCGCTGGTCGGAGGTGGCAGCGGGCAGCAAATCTCCGGCCAACTGCTCGATCGTAAATTGATCAAAAGGCTGATTGGCGTTCAGCGCGTCGATGACCCAGTCGCGCCAACGCCACATCGTGCGCTCACCATCGACGAAGTACCCATGCGTGTCGGCGTAACGAGCCGCATCTAACCAGAATTGTGCCCTGCGTTCACCGTATCGTGGAGACGCTAACAACCGATCCAACAGGCGCTCGTAGGCATCGGGAGTTTGATCGGACAAAAAAGCAATCAATTGCTCCGAGCTGAGCGGTAGGCCCGTCAGATCTAATGCCGCTCGACGCGCGAGCATCTGACGCGAGGCTTCGGACGCAGGCTCGAGTCCTTCCGTTTCCAGTTTGGCCATAACCCAACGATCGAGCGGACGGCGCAGCCACTGCGGCTGCGTAACTTGGGGTGGATCGTACAGCCTCGGAGGAACCAGCGACCAGAACGGATCATAATCGGCGCCCTGCGATATCCAGTCACTGAGCAACTGAACATCAGCCGCGGACAGCGGTTCGCCTGTCTCCGGTGGCGGCATCCGCAGGCTTGGGTCAGTAGACTTGATGCGATTCATCAATTCGCTGCGCCCGGGCTCGCCAGGCAGAATCGCCGGATGATCGTCATGCAACTCGATCGCCGACTCGCGCACATCCAACCTCAATTCCGCTTGCCGCTGCGATGGGTCAGGTCCATGGCAACGAAAGCAGCGATCTGCAAGAATGGGACGCACTTGCCGATTGAACTCTACCGCTCGGTTCACTTGGCCCACAGCCGACAGTGGAGCAAGCAAGGCACAGCCGACAACCCAAGCAAGCCGCAGTCGCCAGCTTGCAATTCCAGAGATGTTGGCGCTAACCCACTGAATCATGGCGAGATCGCTTCTTGGTTTGGCGGGATTGACACTGGATTGCTTCTCGATTCGAAGGAAATCGTTCGGACGCTCAAACAATCCAGTGTTGTCAATATAAACCAATCGACTCAAATCGCAATTCCTAGCGATTATTGAGGCGGCAAGATGCTGTTCGCAAGCGTCACAACCCGCCGATAAGATTAGGTACGTGCAATAACCGCTTACGCGCAGCTGGCAGGCTCCGGCGCACAAACGGCCGGTTCGGCAAAGTTTTGTTCACGAACCCAGTTTGTACACATGCCGACTATGGCAGCGCGATCTTCGCAAAGAAGCGCGGCATGATCCGCGTTGGGCAACCACTTCACGCTCGACTGTGCGCTAGCGGACAGCGTGGGGAACATATCTGCGAATTGATTCTCGTAGTTATAGTACGCAGAAGCTCCTCCGGTGTAGATCAACAGTAGTTTTGTGCCACGATCCACTAGACGGCGCAGCATCACCGCAGCCGTGTCGCGATCGGGAAACTCGCGGATATCATCGCCGCCAACGAGTGTTGCTGGTGTTTGCTTAGATCGTCTCCTCAGCCGATCGATGCGATTGAGCCACCAACGGTACGACAGCATTTTCGGCAACAAGTTATCAATAAGTCGATGGGCATAATACTGGTACGTACGATAACCGAGACCGTCCAGAGAAATCATGCCCACGACGCGCTCGTCAGCCCCTGTTACATACAAACTGTCGTCTGCCCCCGAGCACAAGCCAAATAGCACAAAGCGATCGATTCCCGTTTCGCGTTGCATCAAGTCCATCGCTTGCCGAACTTCATCGATAGCGCGTTGAATCGAATCACCCTGCGAACCCACCGCCAAACTCTCGCCGATGCCCGACAGATCAAATCGAAACGATGGAATTTCGTACTGGCCCAATTCTCTGGCTAAGTCCACATGCAGCCGAAACGGGCCTGCAGAATGTAACATGCCGGGAGTCAGCATGATGACGGCCAGTCTTGGGTGGACCGTGCCGTTCACCGACTCAGGCGAGTACATGATGCCCACCAAATTGTTCAGCGTCCCAAATACATGAGGTGTTTCCATTCGCTTACCTATCACCGGCTGAGAAAATTGATGGTGGCTTCGAATATCTCGGGGCACGCAAACGCACTCTCCGTGAATTCTGCATTGTTCCAATAAATTTCGTCTTGAGTTTCAACGATCTTGGGGCAGCAGTCCTGTACCACGTTGATTTGGTCGCTGAGATAGTCGCGGCTGGTCACAACCAGTCGCCTAGAACTCTCGGATGAAACGAATTGCAGATTCGCCAGCGCATCACGTTTGGCTGCCGAATAGTCTTCGCCGTAAAGTTGATCGCGCTGCGATGTACGGATGCGTTGATATCTCGTTCGACCAGTCAACGCCTGACGATGAAATCGGTCGAGCAATGTCAAATAGTCGGCACCGCTGAAAACCGGATCGATCAATACCTGGCGATCGAATTGACTGAGCTCTATTGTCGAAGCTAAAGTTGCACCGAGTCTCACGCCAATGATCGATGTGGTTTTGGCACATGACCTTTGTCGCAGAGAATCTGCCGCAACTTGAATTTCCTTGGATAGGGTGTGAGGCGTGCCAGCGGCTGGGTTGCCCGTAGAGTTTCCGATGCCTGAATAATCGAACCGCAGTACACTGAAGCCAGCTCGCGAAAGTTGCACGGCCAATTGCTGCAAGTTTCGATGAGCGCGCGCGTACTCGTGGCCCAGCGGCGGGCAAATCAATATTCCCTGTTGCCGAGCTGCAGTGACAGGAGGGTAGTAAACCGCAAATAGTCTTTCATCGCCGCAGGGGATGAAACATGGTTCGGGAGTTGGCAACCGACTGCGCAAGGACTTGGAAAGCAAGGTGCGTGCGCCGCGAGAAGTCGCTTTTCCGCTGCGTTCGTTCAGCAGCAGCGCAATGCTCGCCACAGTCGGATTGGCAAAAAAATCGCGAACGGGAATCTGTAGGTCGAGTTTCGAGCGAACTCGAACGATTGCGCGAGTAACCAGAATCGAGCTCAAACCGAAAGCGAAAAAATCATCATGAATGCCCAATTCGGCAACTTGCAGAATGTCAGCCATGATCGTCGCAAGTTCGCGTTCCAATTCGTCGCGAGGCGCGTCTACCGGCGCTGTGCGCGCGATTTCGCAGGTGCTAGGATCTGGCAGAGCACTGCGGTCGATCTTGCCATTGATCGTCTTGGGAAACGCTTCAAGAAACACAAACCTGTTAGGTACCATGTACGCGGGCAGTTTCGAGCGCAGGAATAGAGTCATTTCTTGCGCCGTCAATCGGTTGCTGCCGCGTGCAATGTAGGCGATCAACGCTTTCTGACCATGGAACTGTTCTACGGTAACCAATGCGTCGAGAACTCGCGGATGTTGCGCCGCTTGATGTTCGATTTCGCCGGGCTCGATGCGGTACGAACCAAGCTTAATTTGGTGATCGATGCGTCCCGCGAATTCGATATCTCCCGTCGGCAACCAACGGGCAAGATCACCCGACTTGTACAGTCTCCGCAATCCTACACCGGGCAATTCGATTTGGCGGAACGCAATTGCATTGCGTTCGGGACGATTCAAATAGCCTCGCGCGACCGCTGTGCCGCCCAAATATAACTCGCCAGTTTCGCCGACGCCCAATGGCTGGTCCCGATCATCGAGTATCCAAGCTTCGTAACCTTTTAATGGCTTGCCAATCGGCATGCTCTCGCCTGACCAATCCCTGTCCGGAATGAACACCGTCGAGGTAACGGTGACTTCCGTCGGACCATAGGCATTACACCATAGAACAGCATGATCGCACTCACTGACCCAGCGGCGATAATGGACCGGGGAAACTTTTTCGCCTGTCACGATGGCCAAGCGGAGACTGCGAGGTACCCGGCGGTTCGTGGCCAGCATCACATCCACCCACTCGTGCCAATAAGCTGCCGCTACATGGATGGCCGTGATGCGATAACGATCGATGATGGCGGACAATTCGACTTCATCGTCCAATCGCTGGTAAGGTCGAATCACTACGGTACCGCCGGTCAGGAGTGGCGGAAAAATCTCTTCGATAGCGATATCGAAGTTCATCGTCGAAAACTGCAACGTGCGATCTTCCGGTCGCAACTGATAAACTTCAATATCGGCAAAGCAGTAGGTCGCCAACGAACGATGCTCGATCTGAACACCCTTAGGCATTCCAGTCGATCCAGACGTGTACATGATGTATGCCAGGTCGTTGGGCGCGATCGACATCAGGGGATCTTCATCGGTGGCCTGCTCGATTCTCTGATCACGCGGATCGACCAGCAGAACGGATGCAACACCAGTGCCAGATGAAAAAATCGGTCGGTATTCTGCATGGCACAAGATAACGCCAATTTCGGCGTCAGTAACCATAAAGTTCAGTCGATCTATGGGAAACGCTGGATCGAGTGGAACGAAAACTGATCCGGCCTTCAACACACCCAGCATTGCCACAATCGCGTCGACCGAACGATTCAGGCACAAGCCGATTTGCTGGTGTGGCGCCATGCCGCTGGTCAACAAGTAATTTGCCAAGCGATTGGCGCGCGCGTCAAGTTGCGCGTACGTTATCAGCTCGTCCTCACACTGCAATGCAATCGAGTCGGCGCATGCGGCTAAACGACGCTTGTACAATTGTGGAAAATCGATCAACTCTTCCGACAAGTCTATTTGATGCGCCAAGCATGTCATTGGCATTGGTGCCTAATATACGTTTACTGCAAATGTGCCGGATGGCTGAACTGCCAGTGAAGGAAACAGCGGAGCTTGCCTCTCCGAAGGTGCGACCGTTTCGACTGCCGCGTCCAGAATCTCCAAGCCAGCAATCAAGTCTCGCTCTGAAATCGTCAGTGGCGGTAACAGCTTTACGACTTGATCGCGTGCCCCCGCAGTTTCGATTACCAATCCGCGTGAAAAGCACGCTTTCGAAATCTGCGCCGCCAGAGATCCGTCGGCGACGTCGATTCCCCAAACCATGCCGCGACCACGAACAGTGAACTTTCGTGAAAAGTGTTTGGCGGCAATGTTGCTCAAATGCTGGGCAACGATTCGACCGCTAGCGTGAATGGAATCAGAGAACAGATTTGATCGCCAATATTCGCTCAGCAGCGCCCGAGCGGTCACGAACGCGAGATTGTTCCCGCGAAAAGTACCCGTGTGCTGGCCTGGCTGCCAACAATCGATGTTCGGTTTCAGCAACACTAGGCTCATCGGCAGTCCGCCGCCGAGTGACTTGGAAATGCACACGATGTCGGGCACGATGCCAGAATTCTCAAAACTAAAAAATTCTCCGGTCCGTCCATTGCCGACCTGGATATCGTCCACGATCAGCAAGATATCGCGTTTCGCGCAGATTTCGGACACACGCTGCAACCAAGCGGCACTGGCGACGTTAATCCCACCCTCGCCTTGCACGGTCTCCAGGATGACCGCTGCTGGTTTGGGCAAACCGCTGCTTTGATCGTCAAGCATTTTCTCCAACAGCTCGGCTGTATCGTAGCCTCCTAGATATCCGTCGTAGGGCAGGTGCGACACATTATTGTGTGAGCCATAGAACTGTTCGTGATAATACTGATTTCCAGTTAGAGCCAGCGAGCCTAACGAGTGACCGTGGTACGCGTTTGTAAACGCCACAACGTGAGCCCGCTGCTTGGCTTTGCGAGCTAGTTTGATAGCTGCTTCGACCGCATTGGTCCCTGTGGGTCCAGTAAACTGCAGCTTGTACTCGAGATTACGCGGCTTGAGTATGTAGTTTTGAAATGATTCCATGAACTCGATCTTGGCAGTAGTCGCCATATCGAGCCCATGCTGGATACCGTTGCGCTGGACGTATTCGATCAAGGCACGATTTGCGACCGGATTATTGTGGCCGTAGTTCAGCGTGCCTGCTCCGGCGAAGAAGTCCAAATACCGCGTTCCGCTATAGTCAACCAGCCACGCACCTTCCGCAGTTTCAAAAACCGTGGGAAACGCGCGAACATACCCGCGCACTTGTGACTCCAAAGAGTCAATTGTGTCTAGCATCACGTTAATTTGGCTTCCGCTTTCAATGTCAGTTAATTTGATTGGATCGCTTATAATTCAATGCACCACGTACCGCAGCCTTAATAGTGTCGATCAGTTAATCTGTAGGTCGAGATGATCCCAGCGTCAAAGAGATTGGTTGAGGCGTGTTAACCAGCTTACGTAGTGGGAAGCGTTTCGGTGACGGTTATGAGGCTGGTAACGAAAATGCGGCTGCGAGAATCGATCGTCACCATCGTTATCACAATTTACCCTGAACCAATTCAGCTACTCGCCCATTTCGCTTTTGAGCCACGCGCGAGCAAACGCCCAATAGCGTTCGGCTGTGGCTACGGAAACGCCCAGCGCAGAAGTGGCTTGTTGCGTCGTTCGTCCAGCGAAGAATCGTAGCTTGGTCAACCGCGTCCAGCTTAATTCGCTGAAATTCCCCGCCGCGCTTTTGTGCCATTTTCGCTCGAGCGCGATCGATGAGGATGCGTCGCATGGCTGCGGCGGCTGCGGCGAAACCCAGGACATTGTACTGATTCAATTGAAATCAAATGTTCTGACCACTTGGAGTGAGATCCTATCCGGTCGGCGAGTTTCCGAGAGGGGAGGCGTTACGAACCTGACCGGCGACGAATGGATGCAGCGTTGGACGACTTTGCGAACAAATGGCTCAGCGATTCCACGCCATAACCAGCCAACTGAACGGTCCAAGTGAAAATTGTTCCACTTGCGCCAAATGGATTCAGCACGCAGATGAGAGTCATTGAAGCACATCAGGCTCCCGTATTCGCCTTCGCCAGTCAGGAAGTGATACAATCCAAAGCACCAGAGATTGGTCGTTGTTCCCTGAGCGGGAAAATTCCGAATTGATTGTAAGCTAAATGTTGCGGTGTCATAGTGAATTCTGTCTTGGCCTCGGTTGGTCGAATCAACGTCTTAGTAGCGAGAGTCATCGTAGCGATCGCGATTTTTTCATGGCCATCTCACCTGCCATCCAATCGTGCATTGGCACAGAGCGCAACGAATGTTCAGTCATCGGAGGATAAGACTGTAACGACCTTGCCCCCTGTAGAAGTCCTCGATCGTTGGCTTGCAAAGCCAGTTCTGTCCGGGGTTGAAGCAAAGTCGATGCTGGAGAGTTTCTTAGAACTTCAGATGAAGCCGACGACGCTGCCGAACTCGCTCGAAGAGTGGTTGTCCAATAAGGAGCTACTTCGACAACAGGTTGTCAAAACGTTGGGGTTGGACGATATACTGCCTGCGACATGGGAATTGAAACTCGAGCACCGAGGGATTCTGCGTCGCGACGGCTATCGAATTGAAAAGCTGACTTACGAAACCTATCCTGGCAAAAGGATAGCCGCGCTACTCTATGTTCCGGAAAATATCTCCGGGCGAGCACCAGGGATGGTCTCGATCAGTGGTCACACTCTTCAAAGCAAGGCCGCCGACTACGTTCAGCAGCGCAATATCAATCTGGTAAAAAGGGGTTGTGTCGTCCTGTGCTACGACTATTTCGGTTACGGTGAAAGCAAGACCGGCGATCACCCGAATCACCCGCGCGGAGAAAATGGTCACGATCTCAGGAGTTTTTCTTTTTCCAAACGCAATGCGACTACGTTGGAAGTGCTCGACGCAGTGCGAGCGATTGACGTGCTATCTGCCAGGCAGGAGGTCGATTCAGATCGAATCGGATTCACCGGCGAATCTGGTGGAAGCAACACAACGTATTGGGTTTCCTCTATTGACCCGCGCATCAAGCTCGCGGTGCCCGTATGCTCGGTGACAACTTTCGACTATTGGATTCGAACCGATGTCAATTGGGATTGGCACCAGCGACCGCCGGGAATTCGCCGCTATGCGGATATTGGCACGCTTCTCGCGCTGCACGCCCCGCATCCAACGGTCATCATCAGCAGCCGACGTGGCACTGATGATCAAGAGTTTCCGCTCGACGAAGCTACGAAGTCGGAAAACTGGGCGCGCCATGTGTATCGTCTGTTCGGCGCGAATGACGCAATTAAGCACTATGAGTCGGTTACAGCACACGGATACCAAGACGACAAGAAACAGGAGTTGTTCAAGGCTGTCGAACGCTGGCTGCAGCCAGCTCATCCTCATGGCAATACGGTCCTGGCCGCAAAGATCGAAAGTTTGGACGACCTGCGCTGTGGCCTGCCGGACGAGAATCTCACTTGCCAGGATGTTTACGATCAATGGACAAGTGAACTCCCGCGTTTCAACAAGTCCTTGTCGGCAGATCAACACCGTCATATGCTGCGAGAGTGTATGGGTTGGCCAACGATTTCACCCAATGTCTCCGTTATGGAAGTTGGCCACGAGAAACTCGACGACTGGAACGTCGGCTACTGGAAGATCGAAACAGAACCCGGAATTCGCTTGCCGCTGGTCCATATCTACAAGAAGATGACAGGCGATTCTGTGGCGATTCTTACACGTGGGACAAGAACTGAAGTCGCGACAGCGCTTTCTTCAGGAAGCGACGTGGTCATTGTTTCCCCTCGCGGAACTGGCTCAATGGCGATGCCCAATAATTTCCGGAACTGGTCGTGGTTTGTGGGTAGGCCCATTGTCGGACAGCATGCGTTCGACTTGGCCCAGGCGGCCAGAATGTGTCGACAGAAACTGGGCGCAAAGCGTGTGCATGTTTCATCGCGCAATGCACTTGGCTTTGCAACTCTGCTTGCCGGTGCTGCCGAGCCCGATTTAATCGATTCGGGGGAAGCAAGTCTTCCGATGCGTTCGTTTCGTGACCAATTGATGGCAAATAGCGGAACAGCTTTGGCAGAAGTACCGGGTTTGTTTGAGCATTTTGATATCGAACAGCTACGCGGGATGTGGCCCAATGGAAAGTTCGAATTTCCTTGAGCAAGCGAAGGGAACGAGGATCATGCGTGCTACCTCATTGGCGTGTTTTTTGATAATGATTTCGGTTCCGGTGCTTGGGGTCGAGCCGGTGAAGCTCCTCGCGCATTGGCCGCTCGTATCCGATGCCAAGGATGCAGTTGGGGACTTGCACGCTACCGCCAGCCGGATCGAGTTTGCATCGCTGGGTCGTCCGGCGGCGCGCTTTAATGGTATCAACAGCGTCATCACGATTCCTGATCACCAATCATTACATTTGAGCAACAGAGATTTTTCGCTGACGATGTGGTTAAAGTGTCTGACGCCAATGTCGAACACGTTGGGAGACTTGATCAGCAAGTACGATCCCGATCGGCGTTGTGGGTGGAATCTCCACATTTCCGGCAGCGCACCCGGATACGATGGCATGTCGGATACGCGACACGTTCACTTTGGTATCGATGACGGTTACTTGAGCGAGTGGGAAGATCACGGCAAGCCTTCGCCGACGAATTCTCACATTCCCTGTTTAATCGTGTTCAATGGCGAACTCTATTGCAGCATCGCCGATGCTGAAAAGACGGAAGATAAAACGCGCGTTTTTCGCTTTGCTGGAGGCAAGGAATGGGTCGATTGCGGCCGCGTGGGGCATGATCCGCTTCAATATTCCGTGGTTGCCATGTGTGTCAATCGAGGCAAGCTGTTTGCCATGACGAGCATGTGGGATTGGGAACAGGCGCGCGGACAAACGGAGGGCCTGCCGCGCGCTACGCCCTCGCGAGTCTATGTTTATGAAGGAGGCACGACCTGGCGCGATCTCGGAAGTTTGGGCGAGACTGTTCGCGCCGGACACATGGCCAGTTACAACGGCGACTTGTATGTCTCATCGAATCGAGTTGGCGATCGCAAAGTCTTCAAGTACGATGGTCATGTTTTCAAGTTGGATGGCGAAAAATGGATCGATTGTGGGCGCCCAAAACCACTCGACGCTGCCGGTTGTTTGGTGGCCCTCAATGACAAATTGTATTGTGCATCCGTGTTCAATATCTATGAATACTTGGGCGGACAGAACTGGAAATGCATTGGCGAACAACCGCATGGCATTGAGCAAATTCACTCAATGACCATCCTTGACGGGAAGCTTCACATTGGCACCTGGCCGCAAGGTTACGTATTGCGCTACGCAGGTGGCAAGGACTGGGAAATCACTGGGCGGCTCGGTTTACCGGTGGGCATGCGGGAGTGCAACGAAGTCAATTCTCTGATCGCGTATAACGGCAAGGTCTACGCAGGCGTCATACCGAAAGCGGAAGTCTACCGGCGCGAGAAGGATGAGAATTGGACCATGCTTGGACAGCTCGCGCGCCGACCCGATTGGCAGGTCAACGACTATCCGACTTGGATGCGCGTGCTGTGCCTGACGTCGTTTCAGGGTCGCATGTTTGCCTGCACCGGCTCATGCAAAGGACGCGCTCTGGATGCCAAGGCCGACGATTCGCTGGGGCGGATCTATTCCATTCAAGCTGGACAAGTGGTCAGCCACGAGAAAGACATCGGCGGCCAGTGGAACCATTTGGCGGCAGTGCGGCACGGACGAGAACTAAAACTGTACATCAACGGACAATTGGCCGCGACGAGCTTCCCGCTGCGCGCGGGCCCCGCATTTGATCTTACGAACAATTCTCCCATGCGCATCGGAATGGGCGCTCAAAACTACTTCACCGGCTATATCGCAGACGTCCGATTGTACGACGGTGCGCTGAGCTCCGAGGCGATCGCTTTGGAAAACTAACGATCTGGGAGTTGATCGAGTCGTTGATCGGCGATGAAATTGCTCGCCACCGCATTCGCTGTCCGGCTTCGCTCAAATCAGGCTTAGTGTGTCTTCGTTGTCGACGCCCTTGATGTTGTCATCGTCGCCGCCGATACCGTCTAAATCTGCGAAAAACCAGTCGCGGCCATCCCCACCCTTTAGGTCGTCTTTAACTCCGTCGTCGAAAACTGTGCGATCGAGACCGCTATTGTCAAGCTTCACACCGGATAGGTAGACGCCGCTGCCAGAGCGAAGGTTGTTCAGTCGCGTGTTGTAACTGTTCGCGGAAGTCCATTCGGCCATGATCCTGTTGATGGCGTGGAGGTCCATATCGTACAGCGTGTAACCTGCAATGAGCAGATCTTCGCCCTTGCCGCCTTTGAGGTCGTCCTTGCCCGCGCCGCCAATAATCAGGTTGCGACCTGAGCCACCATCTAGGTCGTCGTTGCCCATGCCGGCGCTGAGCGCGTCATCGCCGTCACCGCCGGAGAGCTTGTCGGCTCCGTTGCCGGAAAATATGCGGTCGTTGCCGTCCTCGCCGCGAACTTCGTTGTTACCGTCGCCGGCGAAAATAATGTCATTCCCCTTGCCACCCCAAATCTTGTCATCGCCAGAGTGGCCCCAGATCTTATCATTGCCAGAACCGCTCCAGATTCTGTTGTTTCCCGCGCCGCCATCAATGGTCGCTGGGAGAGTTATCTGTTGGTCGATATGGACTTGATCGTCATCACCTTCGGTCTTGATCAAAATCGAAGCCACGTTAGCTGCGTTGAAAAAGTAATGCTCTCGCCCGCCGTTGCCAACGAAATGGGTATCCACTCGAATAACTGAACCGTGCCGGCTGACATGAATATCGTCGCGGTCCGCTGTGCCGATAACGATCAATGTTCCGTCCGCCGCCAACTTTACGCCTGCGATCGATACCAGCGCCGTGGCCGATTCAGGGCTTATACTCCCTGTATGATTGGTGAAATAGTCACGCGCGTTGCTAAACGAGGTCGTCACTATGTGCGTACCAGTAGTTGGAAACGTGGGGTTCACACTAGCCACACCATTCACTCCCGTCATTGCAGTCAACGACGGAATCACGCCGCCAAAGTCGAACACGATCGGTTGACCCGACAAGGGTGCTCCACCGGGCAGTGTTACCAAGTGTGCGCTCAAGGTCATCGGTGCTCCGACTATACCGATGGCTGGGGTAAAGGATATCTGTGTCCTCTGATACACCGTGAACGTTACAGGGCCAGATGTGGATGAGGTAAGCAAGGGAGTGCCGCTGATAAAGTTCGCGTTCACGCTGTAAATACCGCGACCCGTAAGCGGGAATGAAAAAGTCGCCGATCCATTGGCATCCGTGGTAGCGCCAAGGGTCGTCGTGGTTGGACCGGAAAGTGTGAAAGTCACAGTCTGTCCGGCAAGCGCACCTGTCGGTGCACTGGTCCGCGTAAGCGTCGTACTGACCGATAGGCTGTTGCCAACAAACTCGAACGGCGAAACGGTCAGGGCCGATAATGCCGTACTGGCCGCCGACACCGTCAC
>SXGS01222325.1_pt1 | contig 22856 bp, 15 predicted proteins | sample 3174681 | NCBI WGS metagenome assembly SXGS01 (sample SAMN11356861, study PRJNA531348) | freshwater metagenome | isolation source: freshwater sample F1-80 | place: China: Fuxian Lake, Yuxi | collected 2017-12-25
GTGGCGGTGACGCTCGCTGATCTCCTCGGCGCCGTATAGCTTTCGGAGTTGAGACCCCTCGGCGGTGCGACAGGGGTAGGCGCCGACCCGGATGCTGCCCCCAAACTGCTTCCGGCGGATCACCTCCACCTGATCGGGCATCGCATGGATGACCGCGTGCGGCGCCTGCGGATCCACTTCCTCGCTGGAGGCGGCATCCAATCCCACCACGTTGCGGCCGAACTCCACCGCGGCCATCTGCATGCCGTAGCACAGGCCCAGGTAAGGCAGCCCCGACTCACGCGCATGGCGAATGGCGCTGATCTTGCCTTCCGCCCCCCGTGAACCCCACCCCTGTGGAATGATCACGCCGTCGAGATTCGCCAGCCGAACCGCGGCTTTCTCCAGCGTGTCGACATCCTCTGCATCCACCCAATCGACTTCCACTCGCACATCCTCGGCGGCCTCGGCGTGGTGGAGCGCTTCGACCACGCTGACGTACGCGTCGGAGAGCGAATAGTCGCCCACGGCGTGATACTTCGCCACCATGCCCACCCTCAGGGTCTCGCCGGACGGGCGGAGCAGGCGATCCACACGAGAATTCCACTCGTTCATGCGGGGGCGGGGAATCACTTCCACACCCAGTCGACGCAGCAGCTTGTGGGCAAACTGCTGCTCTTCCAGCCGCATCGGCACCTGATACACCGAGTCGACATCGGGGCAGAAGATGATCTGGTCCGGCTCCAGGTTGGAGTTCTGACAGAGCGTGGTGAAGCGGGGCGTATCGACGGCTCGGGCCGAGCGCGCCACCACGAAGTCCGGGAGAATCCCGCACTCGTTGAGCTTGCGGATCGACAACTGCGTCGGCTTCGACTTCAACTCACCGAGGCTGTCGAGATAGGGGAAGTACGACACGTGGACGTGCGCGGTGCGGCCGGGCAGACGCTTGGCGAGGATGCGGGTGGCTTCCAGGAACACCTCGCTCTGGTACTCACCCACAGTGCCGCCCAGCTCCACAATCACGAACTCCGCGCCCTGGGCCGCCTCTAAGATCCGATGGATGATCTCCTCCGGCACGTGCGGCACCACCTCCACGCACTTCCCCTCGTACGCCAGGGAGCGTTCCTTCTGGATGATCGAGTAGTAGATTTGGCCCGTGGTGACGTAATTCGAGCGGCTGGCATCCTGGTTCAGGTAGCGCTCGTAATGGCCCAGATCCTGATCGGCTTCCAATCCATCATCGGTGACGAATACCTCCCCGTGGATCGTGGGGTTCATCGTCCCCGCGTCGAGGTTGACATACATGTCGCACTTGATGGGCGACACCGAGAAGCCCCGCGCCTTCAGGAGCAATCCGAGTGAGGCGGCGGTAATCCCCTTGCCGAGTCCGGACACGACTCCGCCGGAGATGAAGATGAAACGAGTATTTTCGGTCAACGGATCCGCCACTTTCGAGCCAGGCAGCAAGCCGGAGGGAGGCTAAGCGCCGAGGGGAGAAAGCGAACAACCCGCTCCATCGGCCGCCCGCCGGGCTGCCTGCATTCGGACCCATTGATATCACACCGCGCGACCTCGCGGCGGATTGCGGGAGATTGTGCGCGATTGCGGGGGGATTGCAGGGATCGAGAAACTGTTGCGAGGGCTTTGGTTTAACACGGGAGAGGGAGGACACCGCTTCGTTCTCCCTCAAATGGCACTATCGAGCCCCGTGTGCCGCTGAGCCTGAGGGCTGGTTCTCCACCGGCGACGGCGCCTGCCGAAGAGGTAACTCATTGAGTTCTGCTGCAACACCTGTGAATCGACATCCCGAGATCCCAGACCCCGGGTGCCTGCCCGACTGGGAAGTCGGCGAGATGCCGGCGCCCGTACCGTTTGACCGAAGTTGGAAGACCTTCGTGGCCCTGATCGGCCCCGGCCTGGTGATGATCGGCGGGACGATTGGGACGGGTGAGTGGGTGCAGGGCGCGGGAGTGGCGGCTCTTTATCGCGGCGCCCTCCTCTGGGTGGCGCCTCTCGCCATTCTCGCCCAGGTCATCCTCAACACCGAGGCGATGCGCTACACCCTGGTGACCGGTGAGCCGATGTTCACCGGCTTCATGCGCTGCCGGCCGGGCGCGATGTTCTGGTTGGGCCTGTATGTGCTTCTCGACATGCTTTCGTGGTGGCCCGCTCTCTCGGGCCTGGCGGCGCAGATCCTGATCTTCACGATCACCGGTCAGAATCCCGATCCCGAGCTGGTCAAGATCGCGACCTGCGGCATTCTCATCCTTTGTGGGGTACTGCTCTGCTTCGGCGGCAAGATCTACAACACCCTGGAGGTGGTGCTCTCGGGCAAGGTCATCTTCGTATTGGTGTACCTCCTCTTCTGCACCGTCGCCTTCGTGCCGGCCAGCGTCTGGGGCGAAGTTGTGAGCGGAATGGTGAACCCGTTCCGGGTGCCGGCAGACCAGCCGATTCAGTGGGTCTACGTCGGGGCCGTGGCGGGCTTCGCGGGCATCGGCGGGATGAGCAACCTGCTCGCCAGCAACTATGTCCGTGAAAAAGGCTGGGGCATGGGCGCCAAGGTCGGGGCCATCGGTTCCGCCTTCGGCGGTCAGGAGATCACGCTCTCCCATCTGGGAACGGTCGCCGAGCCGACGCCTGAGGCCGAAGAGCGCTTCAACAAGTGGTGGAAGTACGTCAAGCGCGATCAGTTCGGGCTCTGGGCCTGGGGTTCGGTCATCGGGATGATGCTTCCCTGCGTGATGGGGGCGGCGTTCTTGAAGAACAACTACCTCGCCACGAACACCGGCGGCTGGCGCGCGGCCGTAGCGCTGGCGCAGGACTTCGGCGCGGAGAAGGGTCCGGTCTTCCTGGTCCTCACCCTCATCTGCGGCTTCGTCATCTTGTTTCCGGGGCAGTTCAGCGCCATGGACGGGATCGCTCGACGCTGGTGCGACGCCCTCTGGTCCGGCAGCGCCATGCTCCGGCACGCAGACGGTTCGAAGGTGCGGTATCTCTACTATTCCTTTGTCTTCACCTACGTGTCGGCGGGCTGCTTCCTGGCGCTCAAGGGCATCTCAGCGCCCAAGATGATGGCCATCAGCGGCAATATGGCCAACCTGGCGATCATGACGTGCATCCTGCACACGCTGTACGTGACGTACCGCTTCCTGCCAAAGCGATTCCAACCCTCGACGGGCAAGCGGATTGCACTGGTGCTGGCAGCTTCGTTCTACGCGGGCATCTTCTTCATGGGCATCAAGGAACTGGTTCCGAAGATCCTTGACGGCTCGCTCATGAGGTAGGCGTTTGGCGGCCCAGTTGACGGGCCGCTTCTCGGAGGGCGACGGTCTCCCATGCGGCGACCGTCGCCAACCCTTTCCCCAGGAATCCCCTCCCCCACAGCAGCCGGACGTTGGTCCGGTTCACGGCCCCCCAGCGGTACTTGTAGGCCTCGCCGCCCCGCAAGAAGTCGAACCCCCGACAGCCATCCCGGATCGCAGCTTCCATGGCGCTCAAGATCAGCACTCCGCCCGGCGAGAGGGCCCTGAGCGCCGGATCGAACCCGGACGCATAGAAGGCGCACCGGCCACCGAAGAGGTAGCCGAGATGCGCCGCCCGGATCACGCCGGCGGCATCCCTCAGCGCCAGCAGTTGGAGCTCTCCCGACGCCAGAAGCGCCACCCCAGCGTCCTCATGGAAGCGGCGCACTCGAGCCGAACCGAAAACCCCCGGCAAACCCTTCGAGCGCCATCTCGCGCCGTGCAGCGCAAACAGCGCCGAGTAGAACTCCTGGAGGGTTTCTTGAGCCACGCACTCCACACGAAACCCCTCGAGCCGCAGCCGATTTCGTGCGGATCTCAGGTTCTTTCGCAACCCCCGCGGCAGCGAAGCGGCGAGCGCCTCTTCCGACTCCGGCAGCGCGAGATAGGGACAATACTCCCGGGCGATTCGCCGCCAGCCGAGAGTTTCCGGCGCCCGAGCCGAAAGCTCCGCGGGCGCCTGCGGGCCGTCCAGGCATCGAACCCAAGAACCGTCGGCCAACAGCCACGCCTGCAGGAGTTCGGCAGTGGCGCCGCCCCGACCCGGCAGCTCCAGTGAGCCCTGATAGTCGGAGACTCCGCTCCCGGCGAACCGCACCCGGCCCATCGACCGGCGTTCCAGCGGAATCAGGGCGTGAAGGCGACCCCCGTCCAACGGGTCGCGAAGCGCGAGCGCAAACGGCTCGCCCCGCGCCAGGTGGCGGGCCCATGGGACGAGCCATGCGGGCGACTGAAAGCAGGTGGCGTGCGGGTCGGCGCTCCGGAGGGCCTCCCACTCGTCCCAATGCCGCTCCCACTCCTCCCTGCCGGACCAGACCTCGACCTGGATCCTCACTCCACGACCCTCCCCGCAGGGCGGTTATAATCTCCACCGAAGGGTGCGCCCGTTCGCCGGCGCTCCTCGTTCACGGTCCCCCCGCGACACCCCTGCGAGCGAAGACGGTCCACCGATGTTCTGGCCCTTTAAGAAGAAGGCTCCCGCGGAGCCGCCCCCCACGGCAGAGGAGATTGAGCTCTACGAGCAGAGCGCGCAAAACCTGATCAACCAGGGCATCCCGGCCTGGAAGGTGGAGCGCGCCATGAAACTCGTCCGCCGCTACGTTTCCGACGGCAGCCTGCCCACCGGCGTCGTGAAGCGCCCCGACGACCCCTGATCTGCTCCCGGGACTTCGCCGACGCTCGCCGACGCTCCCTCAGCGCGATCGGATCGTGTCGAAGACCTCCGGGTTCTGCTCTTCGCCGTCCTCCGGGCCAACCTCAATGCGGAGGCGCACGCGAGCTTCCATCGGGGCCAGGCACTCGGTTTCGCTGCACGGCTGCAGCCGGGCGACCACGTGCATCGGATGGCGGCCCTCGCCGGCTCGGCGGGAGACCTCCACCTCGAGACCGATCAGCACGTCTCCCTCGTAGACCGAGATCGGCTCGCTCAAGAAGCCCACGTTCAAGTTTCGACCCTCGGGATAGCTCTCCGACACCACGGTGAACGCCGCCGAGGGTTCCATCACGAGTTCGGTCGGCATCAGGTCCACCTGATACGGTCGATGGCTGTTCAGATGATAACCGGGCGCCACCTTCACCCGGATCGCCGCCCAGAACCGATTGCCCGGCCGTACGCGGCTGCGAGAGACCAGGGCCTCCACCCGCACGGCGCCGGCGCCGGGGATGGAGATGCCCTCGGGAAAGAGATCCAGATAGCCGTCGGCGGCGACCAGCATGTTGGGGAATGCGGCCGGATGCTGGGCCAGCTGGGGCGCCTGCGACATGAGCAGACGCTCCAGCCGAGCCTTGTGCCGCTCATCCCCGGTGATCTGCAGCGCCCGGAGCAGCGCCAGCGCCGCCAGAGAACTTCCCGAAGGCGCGGCGCCGTCCTGCGAGCTCCGGGGCCGCGCCACCAGCGTCTCATGGTCGTGGCTGGTGAAGTAGTAGCCACCGGTGAGATCGTCCCAGAATCGATCGTGCATCTCCTGGAGCAGCGTGAGCCCGGCATCCAGCCAGCGCGGCTCTTGGCCAACGAGGTGCAGCTCCAGAAACGCCAGGGCGAGCGCGGCGTAGTCCTCCTGATACGCGTTGAAGCGAGCCTCGCCGTTCCGCCAGGAGCGTCGAAGTACGCCGTCCACCCGCATCCGCTCCCACACGAAGTTCGCGGCCTTTTCAGCCGTCTCCAGATAGATCAGATCCGTAAAGACGCGGTAGCCCTCGCAGAAGGCGCGGATCATCAAGCCGTTCCAGTTTGCGAGAATCTTGTCGTCGAGCAGCGGGTGCACCCGCTCTTCCCGAGCCCGCCACAGTCGCGCCCGGATCCGCGTGAGACGCTCCTGCAGTTCCCCTTCCGGGATGCCTCGACGTTCCGCCTGCTCCCCCACGGAGGCCGCGAGCAGGTTGGGGATGGAGCGCCCCTCGAAGTTGCCCCTCGAAGTGACATCGTAGACCTCACAGAAGAGGCGTGCGTCCTCCTCGGAGAGAACGCGGCCGATCTCCTCGGGCGACCAGACGAAGAACTTGCCTTCCACGCCCTCGCTGTCCGCGTCGGTGGTGGAGTAGAAGCCGCCCTCCGGATGGGTCATTTCGCGCCGGACGTAGTCCAGCGTCTCACCCGCCACGCGTGCGAAGAGTTCCAACCCGAACGCCTCGTAGCCGATCGCGTAGATCCGCGCGAGGAGCGCGTTGTCGTAGAGCATCTTCTCGAAGTGAGGCACGAGCCAGCGCTCATCGACGCTGTAGCGGTGGAACCCGCCGCCGATGTGGTCGTACATCCCGCCGCGCGCCATCCGCTCCAGCGTGTGGCCCACCGCGTGCAGCAACTGCGGCCGATTGCTGCGGCCGGCGCGACGCAGCAGGAACTCGAGGCGCATGGAGGGCGGAAACTTCGGCGCTCGCCCAAAGCCGCCGTGCTCTGCGTCGTACCCCGTCAGGATCTCCTCCTCGGCGTGGGTGAGCAGCGTCGGCTGCAGCGCCCCCTGCCCCACGCCTCCGGCGAGCGCCTGCTGCACGCCATCCAGCACTCGCGACGCCTGCTCTTCCACCTGACCCCGGCGTTCGGTCCAGGCTTTGTGAATCTCTCCCAACAGCGATTTAAAGCCCGGCCGGCCCCAGCGATCCTCCGGCGGGAAGTAGGTCCCTGCGAAGAAGGGGCGCCCTTCGGTGTCCAGAAACACGCTCATGGGCCAGCCGCCGCTCTGGGTCATCAACTGGGTGGCGGCCATGTAGATCTCGTCGATGTCCGGCCGCTCTTCCCGATCCACCTTGATCGAAACGAAGTGCCGATTGAGGATCGCCGCCACGGACGGGTTCTCGAAGCTCTCGCGCTCCATCACGTGGCACCAGTGGCAGGCCGCATAGCCGACTGAGAGGAAGATCGGGCGGTCCAGTTCCCGAGCCCGGGCAAGCGCATCCTCGCCCCACGGATACCAATCGACGGGGTTGTGGGCGTGCTGAAGCAAATACGGACTGGCGGAGCCGGCGAGGCGGTTCGCGGGCCGATCGGGGTTGGAAGGGGTGGCCATGAGCACTTATTTCCGGAGCCCGGCCGGGCGCCGGAACTGCCGAAGCCACTATATCCACGGCGCCGCGGGCTCGGCACGAAAGGATTGCCGTGCCGCAAGGCGAATCCCATCTCAGGTGGGGGCCGGGACCACGCGGCGAGGCGGGAGAGCACTGGGATGGGAACGATCAGCACGAACGGCAGCGACGGCGCTCTCCGCACTATCTGGGCTCCTCTCCGGAGGTGCCTCGGGCTTACCGCGGCGGTGATGGCGGCGGCCGCCTCCTCGAAAGGCTCCGCCGCTCCCACGGCCCCTCCGTCGAAGCCGAATATCCTCTGGATCACCTGTGAGGACATGAGCCCGAACATCGGGCCCTACGGCGACCGCTACGCCACAACGCCCAACCTCGACCGCTTTGCCCGAACCGCGCTCCGGTATCGTACGGTGTGGTCCAACGCCCCCGTGTGCGCGCCGGCCCGAACCTGCCTCATCTCCGGGATGTATCCGCCTGCCACCGGATCCGAGCATATGCGGAGCCAGCTCCGGCTGCCGGCGGGCTTCCGGATGTATCCGCAGTACCTGCGAGACGCCGGCTACTACTGCACCAACAACAACAAGGAAGATTACAATCTTGTGCCGCCGGAGATGCCGGTCTGGGACGCGTCTTCCAATCAGGCTCACTGGAAGAACCGGAAGCCCGGCCAGCCCTTCTTCGCCATCTTCAACCTGCAGATCACGCACGAAAGCCAGATCCGAAAGCGCCCCCATCAGCTCGTACACGATCCGGCCGGCGTGCGGGTTCCCGCCTACCACCCCGACACGCCCGAGGTCCGGCACGATTGGGCGCAGTATTACGACAACATCACCACGATGGACCAGCAGTTCGGGGAGCGTCTCCGCGAAATGGAGAGCGCGGGACTGGCGGACGACACGATTGTTTTCTTCTACTCCGACCACGGTTCCGGGATGCCGCGCAGCAAACGGTGGCCCTGCAACTCCGGCCTTCAGGTGCCGATGCTGGTGCATGTTCCGGAGCGGTTCCGCCACCTGGCGCCCGCGGACTACCGGCCCAACGGGGTGAGCGACCGGATGGTGGGTTTCGTGGATCTCGCGCCGACGCTGCTGAGCCTGGCGGGGCTGCCGACTCCGAAGCACTTTCAGGGGCGGGCGATCATGGGCCCCCACACCGCGCCGGCGCCGGATTACCTGTTCGGGTTCCGCGGTCGCATGGATGAACGAATCGACATGGTCCGCACGGCCCGTGATGAGCGCTATGTCTACGTTCGAAACTACATGCCGCACCGCACCTACGCGCAGCATGTCTCCTACCAGTTCGAAACTCCGACCACACACGTCTGGAAGCAGTTGTTCGATGCGGGTGTCCTCACCCCCCCGCGAACCTACTTCTGGAAAGAGAAGCCCGCCGAGGAGTTGTATGACCTCTGGACGGATCCGGACGAGGTGCAGAATCTCGCCCGGGACATCGACTACCAGAACATCCTCACCCGCCTCCGCCGAGCTCTGCGGGATCACATCCTGCGCATCGGCGATGTCGGCTTCCTGCCCGAGGCGGAGATGCACCGCCGCAGCCCGGATCGGATTCCCTGGAACACCGCGCAGTCGGACACGACCTACCCGATCGGGCGGATCCTGCCCACCGCGAACGCCGCCGCCGAGCGAACTCCCGATGCGCTTCCGAAGCTGACGGCCGACCTTCAGGACTCCGACGCAGCCGTTCGCTATTGGGCCGCCACCGGATTCCTGATTCGCGGGAAGCCGGCGGTCGGGCCGGTGCTGCCGCGACTGAGGACACTGCTTCAGGATGAGTCGCCCAGCGTCCGCATCGTTGCCGCTGAGACGCTGGCCCGGTTCGGATCCGCCGGGGATCTCGGTCTCGCCCTGGAGGCGCTCCTGGATGCCGCGCAAATCCGGCGCTGGGGAGTTTATGCCTGTATCGCCGCCCTCAACGCCGTGGATGAGCTGGGGGAAGCCGCGAGGCCCATCGCCTCCCGACTCCGCGCGGTCGCCGACGACCGCGCCTCCCGCGAACCCCGGGCCGACGGCTATGTGCCCCGGCTGCTGGAGAAGATCGAGGGGGATCTCGGGATCACCGCGCCGGCTCGCCCGGGGGGAGCGGGCCGAGGGTCCTGATCGGAAACAACTTCTGCCGCCCGGTGCCGCAAAAAGTTGCTGATGAGCGCGTGAAACAAAGCGTCTCAGGCTACATCTTATTAGAGAAGACCTCGGACGACGCTCGTTCCCGGAACTCACCCTCAGCCCGAACATGCTTCACAACCCTCATCAAGGCCCCCAGCATCCCCGACTCACTCGCCGCGCCGCCCTGCAGGCGGGGTCGGTCGGCCTGCTTGGCCTCGGAATCGGTGAACTCTCCTGTCTGCGCGAGGCAGCGGCGGCCCCAAAGGCGAAGTCCGTCATTTTCATCTTTCTCTCCGGCGGTCTGGGACAGCACGACAGCTTCGACATGAAGCCGGATGCTCCCGATGAGATTCGCGGAGAGTTTCGCCCGATCGACACCCGGACTCCCGGGATCCGGATCTGCGAGCACCTCCCTCGTCTGGCTCAGCGAAGCCCCCATTGGGCGCTGGTCCGTTCGCTGACTCACGGCAGCAACGAGCACTCCGCCGGGCACCACATCATGCTCACGGGCCGGAGCCAGATGCCGATCGGCTTTAACCCGAGCCGGCCCCGCGCGGAAGACTTCGCCGCCATCGCGGCCGTGGCCACCGCAGCCACCCGAAGCCGCAACAACCTGCCGCCGGCTGTGGTGCTGCCCGAAAAACTGGTCCACTCCACGGGGCGCATCATTCCCGGCCAGTTCGCCGCCGCCGCCGGCACGCGCTATGAGCCGTGGTTCATCGAAGCCTCCGCGTTCGACCCGATGGGCTACGGCGCATTCCCCGAGTACGACTTCGACCATCAGCTTCGAGACCGCACCCCGAAGCGCACCCGCTTCATCGCCCCCAGCCTGGAGCTTCCCCAGGGCGTGGGACAGGGCCGGATGGGCGATCGGGTGTCGCTGCTGAAGATGGTCGACCGACAGCGCGCCGACCTTGAGAACGCCGGAGAAGTGCGCAACCTGGATCGCTACCGCCAGAGCGCCCTGTCGCTCCTCACTGACGCGACGGTTCGCAAGGCGCTCGACGTGCAGAGCGACACCCGCGCCCTGGAGAAGTACGGCAACAACAGTTTTGGGTGGTCGCTCCTGATGGCTCGGCGACTGGTCCATGCAGGCGTCAACCTGGTGCAGGTGAACCTCGGCAACGACGAGACGTGGGACACCCACGGCAACATGTTCCCGCACCTGAAAGACAAGCTCTTCCCGCCCACCGACCGCGCCCTTTCGGCCCTGATCGACGACCTGCACGAAACCGGTCAGCTTGAGGACACGCTGGTGGTGATGGCGGGCGAGTTCGGCCGAACCCCCAAGATCTCGCACCTGCCGCAGTATTACAAGTATCCGGGCCGCGACCACTGGGGCGCGGTCCAGACGGTGTTCTTCGCCGGCGGCGGCGTTCGCGGTGGACAGGTCATCGGCGAGACGGACAACATGGGCGGCTATCCGGTAGCGGACGCCTGCACGCCCGAGGAGTTCGGCGCAACGATCTACCGGGCCCTTGGAATTCCCTCGGAGTACCACTACCAGGACGATCTCGGGCGCCCCCACCCCGTCTACCACGGCGAACCGATCCGGGGGCTCCTCGGTTAGCCGGAGTACTGGGGCGGCGTCCCGAGCCGGCGTGAGGTTGGTCCAGGCGATCAACCACCGCCGACTTGGATTCGCCCGCCTCGCCCCGGGGCCCCTGGGCATCCTGACCGCTCCGTACGGGCTCGCCCAACGCGAGGGGTCCGCCGTCGTACAGCGCTCCCCCGATCTTCGTTACCGCTTTGTAGACGGGGGCGTTTACCGCGTCTACGAGCCGGGAACCCACTCATCACGCGTTGGGGGGGACTCCTGGTTCAGTTGGAGCTCCGCGGGGCGCACAACGCCTCCCCAGATCCAGGAAGCGTTTTCACCACTCGCCTTCCCTGAAGTGACGGCGCCCGATCCTGCTTCTGCTACTCAGAACGAGGCTGCCCAGCACGATCGGGATCGCGGAGATCCCGGGCAGACACAGAGGGCAGCGGCCGCAAGTTCGGCCTACTGCCCCCGGTCCCTCAAACCAACTTCAAAACGCGGGCTGGGCTCGCGGCAGCAGACTGGCTTTGTAGAGGGCATCCCACTCCTGATCCGTGAACTCGACGGAGGTCACCGCCTTCTCAAGACGCGGTTTGTACCGGTCAGGCAGCAGATTGTCGCGATCGTACGCCGCCAGGGCCTGCTTCGCTGCCATGCGAACTCGGTAACCCTTGAAACTGCTCTTGATCGTGTTTATCACTGCCCCCTTGGGCATTGAGATCCAGACCATGTCGCCTTCCAGCACCTGAATCAGCTCCTCGATGGTCCTGGGATGCTTCAGGTAGCCGAGCGCCTTCGCAGCGGCGCAGCGAAGGTAAATCGGCTTGCGCACATCCGCCAGGTAGCCGGCCACGTCCGCCGCCGCCTCCTGATCTCCGACCGCGCCGCGCAGCAGCAGCAGCATGTCGCGCTCCTCGCCGGGAGGCGCCTGCAGCGCCGCGCGGCGGAGCGTTGCCAGGTCGAAGCCGTCCCGGTGCTGTTTCCCGCCGAGATAGGACAGCATCCAGGCCAGCATATCTTCGTGCCTCGTGGAGTAAGCGCCGAGGGACCCCTCGCTCGGCAGACGGATCTCGTGGCGGATCCCCGCGATCGCAGCAATCGTCCGCTCCACCGGCGACCGCTCCTGGGCCACTGCGGGGTCCAGCAACTTTGGGTCAAAGAGCCGCGGCCGCGGTTGCTCGGCCGCCAGGGGATGAAGCCCTGCTGCCGCCAACCCAAGGTAAAGAAGCGTCGACACGGCCGCTCTCGTCCAATGTCTCATCTGTTTTTCCTTCACCCAAGCTCCCCGACTGTGGGTCTACTTCCTGCCCCACGTACCCCTTCGATCGAGTCGATACAGACTCAAACTCTCCCTATTCGACGCCGAGAGAAGTCCAGTCGAAGGTGACGGCGAGGCGGGCGCAGCGGTCGTGCATCAGCTCCTGGAAGACGGCCTGGGCCTCCGAGGGCTCGCGACGCTGGGCCACGCCCTCCATGTTCAAGCGGCCCTCCGCCAGCCAGTTCAGCGCTCCGGCGTAGTTGCCGAAGATCGAGCCGATCCGGAAATCCGTCTCCTCCATCGGAAGCTCCCACTCCCAGCCGCTGCGGAGCGTGACGTAGCGGAAGAAGATCGGGAACAACAGGTCGTGGGCTGAGCAGTCGGTGCGCTTCCGCCAGGGCGCGCCGATCAGGATCACCTCGCCCCGCTTGCGGACCAGTCGCACGGCGTCGACCGGCGCCTGCTCGTGGCCGGAGCACTCCACCACCAGCGACACCCGATCCTGATACGCCGGATCAGCGAGGGGGACCGACGGCAGGGTGCGGAGGCCGAACTCCTCGGCGAAGCCGCGCCGCCGCTCTGAGGGGTCGCATCCGGTTACGCGGTAGCCGCACGCCGCGAAGAGCCGCGCGGCGAGATGGCCGACGAGTCCCAGGCCCGTCACGAGGACCTGGTCCGGCGGGCGGGCGGCGGTGGTCACCAGCGTGCTCATGCTCACACCGAGCATTCGGGCGAAGGGCACATGCTCCGGCTTCACGCCCTCCGGCACGGGGAGCGCTCGATTGCGGACCACCCGCTGCCGGCTCTGGTGCGGCCCCATACAGAACGCGAGATCCCCGGGTTTCAGGTCCGTCACCTCTGCGCCCACCGCCTCCACGCGAAACACCGCCGCGTAGCCCGGGGTTTTGGGAAAGGAGTCCCCCAGGTAGCCGCCCATGATCTCGGTGCCGGCGCTGACCAGCGTGTAAAGCGTCTTCCCGGCCAACTCGTTCGGGCCTAATGGCGAAGCGTCGGGTTCGTAAGGAAGCAGTTCGGCCTGCTCCCGTGCGGTGAAGCGGACGGCGTATTCCACGCGTGAAACTCCTGAGAGGGGAACTCGGACCGCGGCGATGACGGACCGAACACTTCTTCCGGTTCCGAGGCGGACTTTCCCTCTACCGCTTGCCGTACCGCACCCCCGTTTGGGAGTTCCGTCGTCCCGCCGAGCGGGCGGCGGAGACGGGTGCCGCGGGGAGGGGGAACTCGTGGGGAGGGATAGACGCTTCACGACGGCGAACGAGTGCCCGTCTTCAAGAGGAGTACGACTCGTGGCTTCAGACCGCATGCCCCTCGCCGGCCGGGCCGTCACCGTTGGTGTCGCCATGGCGCTCGGCTATGTGGGGATCTACCTCTGCCGAAAGAACCTCGGCGTGGCGATCCCCATGATGATCGAGGCCGGGTTCGTCCCCGACAAAAAAACCGCGGGGGTCATCGCCAGTTACTCCACCGTGGCGTACATGCTGGGGAAGTTCATCAGCGGCCCTCTGGTCGATCGCCTTGGCGGGCGCAGCGGACTGTTGGCTTCCATGGGGCTGGTGGCGCTGTTCGGGGCGCTCGGCGGTTTCGCGCCGGGGCTGTGGCCGCTGGTCCTTCTCTACAGCCTCAACCGGCTCGCCGGCGCCGGCGCGTGGAACGCGATCATGAAGCTCGCCTCCACCTGGTATGCGCCTGGGCGGTTGGCGACAGCCATCGGCGCGCTCAGTCTCTCCTACGTGTTCGGCGGAGCCGCGGCGGCCGCGTTCGGCGCGTTCATCGCGTCGCAGTGGAAGGACTGGCACGTCGTGATGTCGGCGCCGGCAGCGCCCCTGCTCCTGCTGACCATCCTCTGTATTGCGGTCGTTCGTCAGGGCCCTCTCAACGAGGTGCCGGCCGACAACGTTTCGACTGAAGGCGCCGCGTCCATCCCTTCCCGATCCACCCTCACCTTCGGTCAAAAGGTGCTGCGGCTGCTCTCGCGGCCACAATTCATCACCATCTGTATTCTCAGTTTTGCCCTCACGTTGTTTCGAGAGATCTTTTCCACCTGGAGCATCGACTTCCTGAAGTCGATCTCGGCGGATGGAAAGTCGGTTTCCACCGCGGCGCTTGAGTCCACTGCTTACGAGTTTGCCGGCGCGATTCCCATTCTCGTGATGGGTTACTTCTACGATCGAATCGGGCCCGGAGCCCGGCGAGTCGTGGTGGTGACCATTCTTGCGCTCCTCACGCTGACCCTTGCGTTGCTCACCACCGTGTCCAAAGGGGCTCCGGGGCTGGCCCTCCCACTGCTGGTTGCGTGCGGGCTGCTGCTCTACGGTCCCTACAGCATCCTGGCGGGCGTGGTCTCGGTGGAAAGCGGTGGGACGGAACTCGCCGGCACGGCGACGGGAATCGCCGACGGCATCGGCTATTTCGCGTCGATCCTGGCCGGATCGGTGGTAGGTGAGATCCTCGATAGAGCCGGCTACCCGGTGGCGTTCGGGCTCATGTCCGGGCTGTGTGCCTTTGCCACTCTTGCCGCCGCCATTGGGCTCCGATTTCGACCGGCCGTCGTCGCGGCGCCCTGAGACGACGGCGCCCGCCCGAAGGAGGTCCGGGCGGGCGCGCGGGATCCGGGCAGGCGACGCTCAGTCGTCTTGAGAGGTCCAGCGGAAGAACACCGGTCGGCCGCCCACGTTGTGGGTCTCCGACGGCTTGTCCACGGTGCTCGACTTGGCGTGACCATCGCAATAGAGGATGTTCGCCTGGCGGCTGTGACGGCCCAGCACGAGATAACGGCGGCCCGAGTTCTCCTGATAGCCGAAGTAGGGGGGATTCGCCTGAAGGTCCATCCCGAACTGGTTGCCCCGCGTGATCGGCGGCAGCGGAAAGACCGGGTTCGCGGCGCCGCTGGCCCAGTAGAACTGGTTGTTGACAACACTCGGACCCTCCACCGCGAAAATGGTGTCGGAGGGCGAGCCGATCGCGGCCAGGATCTGACCGGACGGGCCCTGGAGTCCGCCGCCGCCCACATACGCCGTATTCAGCAGCCAGCTTCCCCCTGGCGGGTTCGTGCCGCCGGTCCGTCCGGGGTTGGTGGCGAGGCTCACGAACTTGGGTCCGCTGTCGCTGGGACAGTTGAACACGGCATCGTTCTTGATGTAAGGCTGCAGCAGATCCATCCACTTGGGGTTGCGCAGGTCATTCACCGAGGTGCCCACGATATAGGTGATCCCCGCCAGAGGCAGGGTTTCATCGTAGTCCTGGGCGTAGGCCATCAGCGCCACCCCCATCTGCTTGCCGTTGGAGAGGCATTGGGTCTGGCGTGCCTTCTCGCGGGCCTGAGCGAACACCGGGAAGAGGATGGAAGCCAAGATGGCGATGATGGCAATAACAACGAGGAGCTCGATCAGCGTGAAGCCGCCGGATCCTGCGGCGCCCCGGAGCCCGGTCCGGCTCCTGCGTGATGAAGTGCGGTTGGTCATGATTCCCTCCGTTGGGAAGCGGGCCCGGCTCCGGCATGGCTCGCCGGGCATCGGCCGCAACTCGGACCGGAATTCATCGCGCAGGAGCCCTGCAGGAGCGTATCCTGCGGGCGACCGACGTGGAAACCGGTCTCGGTGGGAGCCGGCTCCGGCTCCCACTCTCTCATTTAAACCGGTTTACTCTCCAACGTCCGGTGGAACTTCGGCGTCAGTTCGCAGCGCCGCGCCGGCATGCCGGCCGCAGCTTGTCCGTGGCGTTCTGCACCCGCGTCCAGGCCGTCTTGTAGCTCACTCCGAAGAGCTGAGCGATCTCGCGATAGCTCCAGAGATGGGTCTCCCAGAGGAGGTAGCAGGCGCGCTCCTCCCGCGTGAGGCCTGCCGACTTCAGCCGCGCCAGCGCCTGCTCGAAGCGGGACTCCGCCTCGGACACGGTGAGGCGGCCCTTCCCCTCCTGCGGCGCCGCAAGCTCCTCGTTCAAGGGCGTCTCCCGCATCCGGCGCCGCCGTTCCTGATCCGCCGAAAGGATCGGGTACTCCCGGCTCGGCGCCGCGCGGCGCAGGAGTTCGGTGGCCCTGGCCTCCATCAACGCGGTATCCCGTCCGGACTCCCTCACCCCAGCCTCCGCCGAATTCATCGAACTCCCGTCGGGCTCCCGCTCCGAGGAAGCCGGCCCCGTCCCCTGTCTCTCCAACCCAAGCCGAGTCATCGCGTGCTCCCGGTTCTCTGTTTCGCTTGTCAGTAGTATAGAACACCTGTTCTATACTACTACTATCACAGCGTCAGAAGGAGTGTCAATGGTCGTGGGTGAAACAGTTTTCACGAGAGAGGAACGCTCTTTCTCACAGACCTCTGAGAACGGAGTCTGCCATGCACCGTCGGTCTTTCCGCGACCGAGCCCCTCGGTCCGGATTCACGCTCATTGAGCTTCTGGTGGTTATCGCCATCATTGCCATCCTCGCATCCATCCTCTTCCCGGTTTTCGCCCAAGCCCGGGAGAAGGCGCGCGCCATCACCTGCATCAGCAACATGAAGCAGCTCGGATTGGGCCTCACCATGTACGTCTCGGACTACGACGAGACGATGCCGGTGATGAACATGCTCAGCACCCCCATCAACGGCGGCGGTCGTCGAGAAGTGGGCTACGATCAACAGCTCCTGCCCTACGTGAAAAACGAACAGGTCTACACCTGTCCGTCCGACTTCCTCGCCCGGGCGATCGACCTTCCCCGCTGCAACGACGGCGCGCTCGCCCGAAAGCTGGTGAAGCGCTCCTACGGATACATGGGGAATGTGGATACCCTGCAGGGTTACACGCGAGGGCAGACTCCCGACTTGAACACCGGAATGGCGACCCTGGTCGGCGCTCCGCGGGGCCACTCGCTGGCCGAGATCACCGCGACCGCCGACACCATCGCGATGCTGGAGCTCCGGGAGGGCGTGCTGGGCTGCTTCGATGCGCACGCGTTCCGCAACTGCGACGCCTGGAAGCTTCTCGGACGAAAGCGAGGGGAAGGTTCGGCGGCCTTCCCCGGGCGCTGCGCCGCATCCTTCAATGCCGCCGACGGTGGGGTTCCTCACCAGGAGCGAGGGAACTACATCTTCGCTGACGGACACGTGAAGAGCCTGCGCTGGACCGACGTGGCTCGAAACGACTGGGCGCTGTTCAAGCTGGCCAAGTAAGTGCGGATCGGGCCGGGGCGCAGGGTCGCTCCGGCCCGGTGTGGAACATCTATCGAGAGAGTGTGAGGCAGAGAGATTCTGCCGCAGGGAGCCACGGATGCTTCGCGTTCAGGGAAGTCGGAAACAGGCGTGCGACGGGTTTTCGCGGCGAGACTTTCTCACCGCGGGTGGGCTCACCGCCGCCGGATTCTCTCTGAGCGAGGCGGATGCCGCTCCCGCCGCGGTGGGTCGAAACGGTTTCGGCAAGGCAAAACGTGCGATCTTGCTCTACCTCTACGGCGCCGCCAGCCAGGCGGAGACGTTCGACCCCAAGCCCGACGCCCCGGTAGACATTCGGGGACCGTTTCGACCCCGGGAAACCTCCGTCTCCGGCATCCGGATCTCGGAGCACTTGCCGCTCATCGCGAAGCAGATGCACCGGATCACCGTCATCCGTTCGCTCACCCACCCCTTTCCGATCCACGGCGCCGCGTATGCCCTCACGGGAAATCCGATCTGCGACATCCCGATGGAGTTGAACCCACGCGATCAGCGGCACTGGCCCTACATCGGGTCGGTGGTCGACTACCTTCGCGGATCGGCGGTTCCGGGGGTCCCGGCAAATGTCTGCCTGCCCTGGCGCATCAGCAGCCGCTCGGCGCCTCACAAGCGCGCCGGCGTGTACGGCGGCTTTCTGGGAACGGCGTTCGATCCGATCTACACGGAATTCATCGGCGACTCCCCCAAGGGGGATCCGTACCGGGCCGTTCGGCCCGACGGCTACTTCCAGTTTACACCGAGCGCCGCGCCCCAACCCGACATCACGCTGGATCGACTGAACCGGCGGCGGGGGCTTCTCGGCCAGCTTGATGACGAGCGGCATCGTCTCGACGGCTCGGATCTGGTTTCGGGCTACAACCGCTCTCGCCAGCGCGCGCTCTCACTGCTCACCTCCGAGTCCACCCGCGAGGCGCTGGATCTCACCCGCGAGCCGCTCGCCATGCGGGAAAGCTACGGCATGACGCTCTTCGGCCAGGGGACGCTCGCCGCTCGCCGGCTGCTCGAGCGCGGCGTTCGCTTCGCCACCGTGGTGTGGGACGAGTTCGACCGAAGCTGCATCAGCGGATGGGACACCCACGTGCGCCAGGAGCAGCGCCTGACCGGCGAGCTGCTGCCCGGTCTCGATCGGGCGCTCTCCGCGCTCATCGAAGACCTGAACCAGCGGGGCATGCTGGACGAAACGCTCATCATGGTCCTCACCGAGCATGGCCGCACCCCCAAGGTGAATCCGGTCGACGGCGGCGGGAGAGACCACTGGTCGGACGTTTACTCCGGGCTCATCGCAGGCGGCGGCGCCGGAGCCGGACGTGTGGTCGGCGCCTCCGACGCGCACGCGGCGTACGTTCACGATGCTCCGGTCTCGCCGAAAGACATCCTGGCCACCGCCTACCACTTGCTCGGCATCCCACCCACCACCGAAATCCTGGATCGCCAGAGCCGGCCCCTCCCCCTCGTCCCCGAAGGCCGCGTCCTCGAATCCCTCCTCGCCTGACGCGTCTCCGCCTGATCGCTCTTCCGAAGGGACGCAGCCGGTCGAGACGGTGAGTTCGCCTCCTGGGCTATGCTTTTCCCACGCAGCATTCCCAGGAGACGGCATCCCCATGACTCAGCCCGAACGAATCGATCCCCGAGAGCAGTTCAATCGTCAGGCCGCGCACTATGATCGGCAGTGGAACGACTGGAACCAGGAGTCTCTGAACTGGATTCTAGATCGGGCCGGGTTCACCGGATCCGAGCGGGTGCTGGATGTCGCCACCGGCGGCGGCTTCACGGCGCTGGCGTGCGCTCCACGCGCCGCCGAGGTGACGGCGCTGGATGTGGCGACCGCCATGCTCGAACAGGGCCGCCGCCGCGCCGAGGAACTGGGCCTCGCCAACATGCGCTTCGTCGAAGGCGCCGCCGAGTCGCTGTCGTTTCCGGACGAGTCGTTCGACGTGGTGACCTGCCGCATCGCGCCCCATCACTTTCACGATGTCGCAGCCTTCGCCCGCGAGAGCCGGCGCGTGCTGCGCGGAGGCGGACGGTTCCTTCTGGCCGACTCCACAGTGCCGGACCAGGACCCTACCGCGGGCCGCTGGCAGAATGAGGTGGAGTTGCTTCGCGATCCTTCGCACCACCGGAACCTGACTCCCAACGAGTGGCGGGCCGTGGTGGAGGCCGCGGGTCTCAACGTGCTCGCCATGGAGTCGACCGGTGGGGGCATCACCATTCCCATTACCGACTGGCTGCGTAAGTCCGGCTGCACCGGCGAACGCGCGGAGGAAGTCCGCCGACGCTTCGCCGAGGCGCCGCCGGAAGCCGTCCACCACTTTCAGATCCACACGGACGCGCAGGGGGAAACGGTGTTCACCTGGCAGCGCGTGCTGCTACTGGCTGTGCGGGGGTGAGTCGGTGGGGGGCGAGTAGGGAGTAGGGAGTAGGGAGTAGGGAGTAGGGAGCGGTGAGTGGGATCGGGTGAGGTCAGCGGTTGTTGAGGAGGGATGTGAGGCGGTCGATGGGGTAGGTCAGGGTTTCGACCCAGAGTTTCTGGAGCGAGATTTCGCCGTCCCAGGGGAGATTGCCGGTGTAGTACCGTACGGCCAGGATGCCGTTGAGGAGCACCAGAAACACACAGAGGACGCGAACGCCGCGATCGACGTAGGTCTTCACGGCAACCCGTTCCAGCAGCGCGGCGTGACCCAGGGCGAAGAGCGGCAGGTAGTCCACCATGCGGCGCATGCCGAAGGCTCCGGAGCCCCACCAGTCGGAAACCTGAGCGTTGATCAATACCTGCACGGCAATGCCGGCGAAGACCCAGCCCGCTGCGGTTCGGAGCGGCGGGCGGACAAGCGCGAAGCCGAGGGTGGAGAGGAACAGGAGGGGAGTCCAGGTGTAGACCCCGTGGTTCGTGGAGAACAGCAATCCCAGCACCTGGGGACGTCCCCACTGCATGTACCCGGCGCCCTGCGGCTGCGTGATCCACTCGCCGTAGATCTGCTTCCAAACAACCATCTGGGGGAAGAAGGCGAGGATCGCAGCGGGAGCGATGAGCAGTAGGCGGGAAAAGGGCGCCTTCCCGAGGAGCATGCAGGCGCAGATCCCCAGAGCCAGGTTCTGCCATCGCGCCATGCAGGCGATCCCGAGCGCGGCGCCCACCAGCAGCATGTTGATCCCTGTGGGAGTCTCTCGGGCGCGAAGCAGCGCCGCCAGATAGAGCGCCACGGTGAATGACGAGACGCCATGCGAATAGCTCGGCTCGAACCAGATGTAGGCGAGCCATGGCGTGCCAAGCGCAAGCAGAACAGCGGCCTCGAAGGTGACGCGCTCCCCGAACAAGCGCGAGAACATCTGGGCCGTGAGCAGCACTCCCGCCAGGGAGTAGAGGAACGCCAGCGTGTAGACCGGGACCTGATAGCGGATCTCCCAGCCGTCGCCCGTCCCGCCGCAGATCCACTGCGCCAGCACGAACGCCGGCGAGAGCAGGAGCGGCATCCCCATGGCGTAGGGGTTCCCCGGCATCCCGATCCGGGTGGGGGCCATCCAGATCGTCGGCGCGAGATCGGGCCGATGCTGGTACTGGTTGGCGAAGTCCAGATCGTGGTCCATAAACCACGACGGGAGGTAGGCGTAGTAGTAGTACGCGTCGGTGACGTACAGTTCGGCGCTGCCGTCGTTCACCCGCACGTAAGTCAGCAGGGCGAAGGCGAGACACGCGCCGAGAATGAAGACTCGGCGCCAGGTTCGGAGCGCTGGGTCGCTGCCCTCGCCGGGGGCCCTTCCCGCCTGACCTCTTGTTAGCCTCTTCACCATCCGGATCCCGTCTCGATGCCCCCTGCGACCCCTGCGACCCAACGAATGATCGACTCACCCGACCAGTACCCCTGATGACGACGGGGCCCGGCCTCTCGTCAGAAGTCAGCGCCAGTGTTCGTCAAAGTAGCCTGCCTTCACGGCGGTCTCTTCCATGGATCCCCAGGGGCCTTCGGTTCGGACGCCGGTGGTGCGCATCACCGCCCAATCTCCGAGTCGAGGGAAGAGCAGGTAGTTGAGGAGATTCAGCTCCGACTCGCGGAAGGTGTGGCCGGAATTCACCACGAGATAGCGCTTCCGACCAAGGGAAAGCGGGTTCCGGGTGATGAACGCCGGGGCGTGCTCGGCAGCCGTATAGCGCTCGCCGCGGAAGCGGAGCATCTGGCGGTCCCAGCGCAAGGGCAGTTCGTCCAGGGCTTTCCGAAGAAGCCGGTTGCTGCCCGGGTCGCCGAACACGATGAGGTTGCGATCTCGCAGGTCTGCTTCGGTCACCTCGGTGTCGCTCTTCAGCGGCAGTTCGCCCCGAAAGTAGCGCCGCCACTCATACTGGAAGCGCTTCAGCGAGGCCTCGGCCCAGGCACCCACAGCAGGATTCCACGCCCGGCCCGTGCCGCGGACGCAGAGAAACGGCTCGGTGAAAGCGTCGTCGATCGGACCCTGCAGGCCCGGAATCTTGTCGGAGGCGTCTGCCGGCTGCTCGACGGCCCGCCAGCGGCCGGCGCGGTTCCGCACGATGACGATGGGACCGGCGGGCCTCTCGCCTCGAGGAAAAGTGATCTCGCGCTCCCCCACCCAGAGCCGGGCGCGGGGTCCGCTCAGGGCGGGAGTGTGAAGTGCCAGACGGGTGACGTTGACGGGTTCCTCCAGCCGAACGCTGCCGTCTTCCAGCCGCTCGCCTCGAAGCTCGGTGCGGTCATAGTGGCGCGCGAGGCTCCGCGCTTCCAGCCACTTGTAACGGGGGTACTTCAGGGTCCACGTCACGAAGCGGATCTTCTCCGGCACGGCGCCCCGCCCGGTCTCCAGATGAGCGGCAATCCGGCGCATCTGTTCGGACCAGGTCTTCGGGTCCTGCACGTGGGCGGTGCCGGGCGAGATGAGGTTGACCATCTCCAGCCCTTCCCGCCGGAACGCCTCGCCCATGATGACGTGCGCCTGGAAGAACGGATCCTTCTCCCCGATCGCCGCCACCGCCGGCACGAGCCCAGCGTTCGCGGCGTAGTCGACGGAGTCGAGCATGTGCAGCCCCCGCTCCTGGTGGTCCGGAAGCTCGCCGACCTTCACGAAGTTGGGGATGGGCGAAAGCGAAAACTGGTGGGTATCGACATACCCGCAGTAGGGCCCGAGCGCCGCGAAGAAACCGGGATGCTTCAGGCCGAGATGCCAGGTTCCCGATGCCCCCATGGACATCCCTCGAAGCACGATGCGCGAACGATCCACGCTGTAGGAGCGGCACACCGACTCGATGGCCTCAAAGACATCGGTCTCCCCCGCCCATCGATAGCAGTTTTCCACCCGCCCGAGGGGTCGAAGCTCAATCCAGTCCTGCTCCGGCGCGGCGCCGGTCTGAGCATCTCCCCCGTCGAACGGGTTCATAAACCGCAGCTCGCTCATGCCGACCGGCCGGGTGCTGCCGTGGAGCACCACATCCAGCCGCCACTTCTTCCGCGCGGTGTAGCCTCGCGGCACGATCACGCCGAACGGCTGTGCCGAGCCGTCGATCCGCGAGCGATACCCCCGGACCACGGAGCCTGACTTCCACTGCCAGGACATCTGACCGCTCTCGATTGCGGTCAACCGCTCCCGGCAGCGGTCCAGCCCTCGTGCGATGAGGCGAAGATCGGCCGGCGTGGGACTCTGCTCGTAATCGAGCGCCCACCGGGCTCCGCGCACGAAGATCGCCGCGTCGGCCCAGAGATCGTCGGAAAC
>SXGS01707142.1_pt1 | contig 22845 bp, 22 predicted proteins | sample 3174681 | NCBI WGS metagenome assembly SXGS01 (sample SAMN11356861, study PRJNA531348) | freshwater metagenome | isolation source: freshwater sample F1-80 | place: China: Fuxian Lake, Yuxi | collected 2017-12-25
GTGCCAAACGTTGTTCCTCACCCTCCCGCGCCCTCGCGTTCGACTCAATGTCCCAAGCCACCTCTTCTCGGAAATTTAAGGGATTTGGACTTGCTCGCCTTTTTCCCCTCCAGGGGTCGGTTTACTGAGGTCTGAAGGTTCGTCGGGGAGTTTGAACCTGATCTTTCCCGCCCGCCCGTGCATCAGGCTGACCTGCCGATCGCTTTCCAATGCGGCGCGAACTTGGAAGAATGGTTCCAAGGCTTCGCGGCCATGGGGATCGTCCGAAGCGACGGGTATTTCACCTCCACCGCCCCAGCCGAGCGCCGCCGACGGGAGCAACCGTTGCTCGGCTGGGATGACTTTGTAGCTCTTGACGCTCAAAACTCTCTCCGCCTGTCCGAAAAGCCGCACTTGCGTGCCGGCGATTGTGGATTGGAACAGCCGGTCGGCGTCCTCTTGGAGAATGGTCGCGTTGAACTCAAATCCCGCGGGATCAACCAGCACGCCCAGTGAGTTCCCCCGGGTGAGCCAGCGGCCGACGTAGTCCTTGATTTGGGAGCCTATCCAGATGCCATCCTGGCGCGCCCGGATGACGAGCTCCTTTTTGTCCGTTTCCAGTTGTGCCAGGCGTTTCGAGACTGCCTCGAGCCGGCTGGTCAGGGGGCGCAGGTTGGCCGATGCCTCCTGCATGGCCTGCCGCAGCCGGGCTTCCGTCTCACTGACGCTGGCACGAGCGGCGGCGAGCTCGTGTTCCAAGGCCGGGCTTCGAAGCCGGAGCAGCTCCTGGCCCGATTTGACCTCCGCTCCGGGGGTTGCGAGCAATGCTTCCAGATAGCCTGGCGTTTCATTCACCACTTGATTCCACTGGCGGGACTCCAAGATCCCCTGGGCTCGGAAATAGTGCGGGAAGGGAACGAATTGGAGGAGAACCACCACCGAGGACACGGCCACACAAGTGGACGCGACGGCCCGGGTTCGATGACGTTCCAATTTCGGGCTAGCGGCCAAGTACTTCACGAGCTTTATACAAGGCACGGCGACCCAGGAGATGGCGCACGCCACGGCCATCAAGATCCCGATGACGAGCAGGCTATCCGCGACGAAGAGCAAAATGCCGGTGAAAACCACCACACGATAAACGCCGCTGGTGATGCCGTAGATCGTCAGCCAAAGTCGCTCGCGGACACGCTGAGCGGGACTTTCTGCGCGGCGCAACCCAAACACGTAACGCTCCACCCAATATCCAAGCTGCCGGTTCGATTGCTGCGAGAGGTTTGGAATCTCCAGCAAATCCGAGAGGATGTAATACCCATCGTAGCGCAACAGGGGATTGGCGTTGAACACGATCGTGGACACCGACGCGACGAACATGATGTTGTAGGCCAGGTTGTGGATGTTCCCGGGCGCCGTGTTGGCCCATACCACGGCTGCGATCCCAGCCACGAAGAGTTCCACAATCATTCCTGCGGCGCCCACCAGCACGCGGTGCCAACGACTGCGGAACCCCCAACTGGACGTGGCGTCCATATAAGGAATGGGCGTGAAAATCATCAGCATCACACCCATCACGTGCACCTCGCCGCCGAATTTCCGGCAAAAATAAGCGTGGCCAAACTCGTGCAGCGTTTTGACCAAGATCAACCCCGCGTAGAGTAGGAATAGATTGCCCGGGGCCAGCACGCTTTGGGTTTGATCCTTGAGTTCGGTGAAGTTTTCCCCCACCACCCAGAGCCCCATCCCCACAACGAGGATCCAAAGGAGAGCGCCAAATGGGCTAATCAATTTGCCCACGAAGGGCATTGTCTTGACCAGCCACTCGTCAGGATCCAGAAGCGGGAACCGCATGAACATCACGTTCAGAAACTTCGCTTTCAGATCGCGCTGCCGCGTCTTCTTGTAACGCTTGAACAACTGGGCGCTGTCCGTCGCCTCGTCGTACTGCAACAGATTCGCCAGATAAAGCTGGGAAAGCAGTTGGATCACCGATTCCTGCCCGGGCGCCGTGTCTGGAAATCTGGCCAGGCATTCCTCCCACGCCGCCTCGACCGTTTTGTCGGGTCGAAGCCGAGCCACGAATTCGTAGGCTTCCGGCCGGAGACGATAGAATTGGTTGCTCAGGGGATTCTCAAGGACCATCCAGCGTTCTCCCCGAAATGTTTGACGGCGGACGAGGACGCCCGGGCGCAGGGAGAGGCGCTGGTTGGCAATTCGATGCCAGGACTCGCTGAACGTTGGAGGCGCTTCAGACATGGGTGCTTGGAGTCGTCGCCAGAACGGACCGAGGTTTTACCACCAGAGCCACAGCCGCAGGAGATCGACCGTGCGATGGGTCAAGATCCAGAAAAGCGTCCGCTTCTCCACATCCAGTTTGCACAGTCCGCTCATTCCGGGACGCCACCAGTCTTGGATCTCCTTCTCGAATGAGCACCGGATCATGAACACGTTTTCGTTCGACTTCGGGAATGCAGCGGGTTCTATCCGCGTGACGCGAATCGGGTACTTAAGCTTGGGCTGGCTCACGAAACCAATTTCGCCGGAGGCCCCGTTGCGCAAATCGTGGATGTCCTTTTCATTGATCTCCGCCTCCACGTACAGCGAGTTGATCCGGGCCACCTTGAACAAGGACTCTCCCTGCTTGATCGGAGCGCCGATGCGTTCTCGAAGATCTCCTTCGGTCACCACGCCCTCGAAAGGGGATTTGAGCGTAGCCTGGCTTAGGCGATGCCGGGCAATGCTGAGCCTTGCGGAGGCCTGTTCGGCGAGGGCCTCGGCGATGCGCATTTCAGCGAGCGATCGAGCCGCGCGTGCCTTCTCGGCTTCCCGCAGATAGCGGTTCTGCTCGGCGAGAGTCGCAGCCTCTTCCAACTCCAGATCATTGGTATCCAATTTCAGGAGCACGCCCTCTTTCTTGAGCACATCGCCGGGCCGGACCGCGACCTCGCGTATGTAGCCATCGAAAGGCGCCGTGAGATAGGTGACATCGTCGCTTCGCAAGATAAATTTGCCTTCGACACGGTAGGGGAAGGGGACGAAGAAGAGCACAATCAACGCGGCGCAGCCCAGCAATGTGATCACTTTGAGCCAAGTGTGTTCAGGCCCGAAAACCTTGCCAATTTTCTCGCGGGTGAAGGCCGCCACGCGAGCGCCGAACCAGCGATCCCGCCGCTCAAGATCCGTGAGACGGCGGGAAGCGCGGTCGCAAGCCAGCCTGAATTGCTGGAGTTCGGTTGACGAGAAGGCGCCTTGTTGCCGCTCGCACGTCAGCACGCCAGCCGCCTTGTCATCTGCTCGGATAGGGATGGAGCAAATGTTTTGAATCGCTTGCTCGCGCGCGAAAATCGCGTGATCACGGGTCACCACATTCAACCCTTCGGGCCTGGGCCATACGATTTCCTCGTCCTGATCCAACGCCTCTTCCATGGCCACTTCCAAGGCCTTCGCGACCGACATGTTGCGGTCGAAGCGCTCGGTGCGGCTGATGGCCCTGAGCTTGACATACTGGTTGGAAAGCCATCCAAGGCTCACCCGCTCGCAGTGGTGCCGCGTCGCCAGGGCGTTGCAGAACGCGAGCGCGGCGGACAGAAAGTGCTTTTCCGAATCCAGCTGCGCGAGTAGATCGAGCGATTCCGCGAATTTCTCGACGTCCGTTCGCGCCTGGTGCATCGCCTGGTTTTGCAGGTAAGACAGTGGGATGTCGGCCAGTAGTTGAAGCTTCGACAAGGCGACGCGAGCAGAGGCTTCACCCGCCTCCACGAGCAGAAAAATGGCGACGCACACTTCCTCCTGTTTGCTCAACTGCAGTTTCAGCCCAATAGCCAGGGTTTCCTTTCCTGGCAAGGCAGACCTTTCGAGCAGGTGCACAGCGGCATTTTCGAGGACGCATCGGTCGGCGATGGCGACCAGGCTTTGGACGAACGCGCCGACCGAACGGTGCGCGAGGCCATTGCCAGCGTGCTCGCCAAATTTCTTCCACCCCCCGTTCGCTTGGGGCTTGGATTCCTTGAGGGCAAGAACCGCGCGCGGGGCTCCGATGAGTTCCGCCGCGTGTAGGAGGAATTTTTGCCAAAACTCGGCCGGCGTGCCCGTAAACGCGCGGAGCTTGCTGAGCTCCGCGGTGGCTCGCGTCGAGGCGTCTTCTGTGGAACTTTCGAATGGCACTTCAGCGGTCCTCCAATTTCATCCTCCCCGCCACGCCTGGACGGATGCGTTCGTCGGAGTTTTCAAAGGTGATTTTCACTTTCAATAGTCCGGAGGCGGGATCGACCACGGGGGACACAAAACTAATGACCCCGACGAACGGCACCGTCGCATTGCCGGCTTCGATCTCCAAATTCACCTGTTTTCCGACGGTCAATCCGTGGCCGGACTTTGCCTCGACGTTGGCGATGAAGTAGCACCTCTTGGCGTCGACGATTCGAACGAGGGGCTGCAAGGCTTGGCAAGCCTCGCCTTCCTTGATGAGGATTTCAACGATCGTGCCTTCGAAGGGTGCGACGATCTGGCGCCTCCTGAGTTGTTCCTTGGCGAGTTCGAACTCGACGGCGGTGATGTTGTATTCCGATATTTTCTTATCCATTTCCTCACGGCTGATGGAGAGGGCCTTTTTTTCGAACAACGCTCGGGTGCTTTCAAGGTCGCTTTTCTTGAGGTCCAGAGCCAATTTGCGGCGTTCGGCCTCGAGTTCCTCGAGGCGTTTGTCCAGTTCAACCGCCGCTTCCCCAGGTCTCAAGCGGTCGCCCTCTTTGCGGGGCCGTTTCGCCACAATGCCAGCCAGGGGCGTGCTCAACGTCACATCGTTGATCGATTCGGTGATGCCTGAGACCCAGGTGGCTGCGGTTGTGTTGGGAGGCGCGGTTTGAAGGAGAAACAAGGATATCAACAAGGCCGGGGGCGCCAGCCGGCCGCGCGCGATGGAACAACAATAGCTCATGACACGAGTGGAATTATGATAGGTCGCCAGGAAAGCGCTGGAATTAAGCAGATTCACTTCGCGGCGTCCTGCTGACGGAGTTCTTGGATTTTTTGTCGAAGCAACCTTTCGTCTTCCTGCTGTCTCAGCGGGTTGGGAGTGGGCTTGTTTTCGTAAGCCCGTTGAATCTGAACTTTCAATTGATCCAACCGTGCGCCTTGAAACCGGTTGTCCGCCACCATCTGCATGGTTTTCCGCTGCAGCTCGGATTTCTTGAGTTCGACTCCGCGATTCACCAGCGAGGAGCCCTGCACCAGCTCGAGTTCGAGGCGGGCTTTCTGAAAGCGGATCACAGCATCCAGGGTCGAGATGCGCGCTTCGAACAGCTTCTCCTCTGTCTCGAGCACCGTTCGACTGTCTGTCTTTCCAACGTCAAGGCGGGCCAGTTCGGTGTGAAGAAGTTGCTCATGGAATTTTGCCACCGCTTCGTAATTCTTGGAGCTCTCGCGCTGGTTGGTCACTTTGAGGATGGCGGTGTCGAGGGAGTTGACGATCTGAACTTCGACCTCCTTAAGCGCGAGGAGAGATTTTTGCTTGGAGAGCTTGGCCGCTGCGTATTCGTTTCTTTCCTTGATCCCGCCGGAGAGGGGAACCCTGAGCTCCAAGCCGACCGATCCACTCGGGAAATCGCCGCTGGCAATGTCGTCGAACGAGGCGCCGGGCGAGGCCCCCAGCCCATTCATTCCATAGCTTGCTTTGAGATCGAGCTCAGGGCGGCGCTGGTTCTTGGCATAGGCGAGCCGGATGTTTTCAGAAAGCACCGCGTGCCGCCGGCCAAGGTAATCGGGATTTTGGTCGAAGGCCGCGCGATAACTCTCGATGTAATCCGCTATGGCTTCATCCACCACGGGCTGGCTGACTGCTCGAACAGGGATGGCTCGGTCCGTCGGGGATGTGGAGAGCAGGGAGTTGAGCACGCTGGCGGCTTCCGCGAGTTTTTGAGCCGCTTCGCTGCGCCGGGACCGTCGCAGCGCGAGACCGGCCTCCGCTTGCATGACCTCGAGTTCGGAGGATTTGCCCACTTCGAGCCGCGCTTTGTTGTCTTGGAGCAATCGTTCGGCCACGGATACGGACTCACGGCTGATTCGTTCCTGTTCCTGGGTCAGATAAAGATCCCAATACGAGGCTTCGGCGCGCGCGATCACAGTCATGAGTTCGCGCCGGTAGTCTTGGAAGGCGATATCCGAATTGATGGCAGCGAGCCGTATCCGAGCCATGACGGCTGCCGTGCCGGCGTTCTTCAAAAGCGGTTGGGTCAGCGTCAGACCCATGGTCGACGCGAACTCATTTGCGCCTTTGTTCAGGTTGTTGGAGAGATCACGCAGGTTGTAGCCCAGCCGAAGCCGTGCGCCCGTCGGCGCTAGAAATTCGAGTCCGCCGCCATAGGTCTTGTTGCGCTCGTCAAATACTTGATTAAAAAACTGCTGCGCCTGCTGTTCCTGGCTGTTCTTGCGCTGGTTGTCCGTGGCTTCGAAACTCCCGACGACCGCCGGTTCGAATATTCCGCGCTCCGCCGAAATCTGCTTCTCGCTGATCTCCGTCTCCAGCATCTTAATCTGGATTCTTTCATTGTAATCCAGAACTCGGGCGAGAACCTCACTGATGGCGATTTCGGTGGATGTGGCAGGCTTTGGGGATTGGCCGATGATCGGGATGTGGGCCATGAAGGCGATCAGGCCAGGGACTAACAATATTTTGTTGAACATGCATTATACGGCTATTGACCCCGCCCAGTTCTCCAACTCAATGCTGCTGAGAAGCGGCCGGGGCGGCGGCGGCAACTCAAACCCAATAACTTCGCAGCCCGTTCCGCGGTCGAGTTTGGCGGAAACTCCATGGAGATTGTCGGCAACTTACTCACCACGGACAGATTTTTTGTCAAAATATTTCTCCAGCGACGGATTTCTTTGGTGTCCGGCGCTCAGGGCTTTCTCGTAATGCCATCTGGCCAGCTCAACAAACGGAGGCGTTTGGGACACATAGATCACGGACAAATTGTGGTGGGCTTCGGCATATCCTGGATTGATCTGAATGGATTTGCGCATCGCGGCCTCGGCGGGGCCCCTCATCCCTTTCCGGCTCAAGACGACTCCCAGATAATTATGAGTTTCCGCGTTGTTGGCGTCGATCTTCACGGACTTGCTCAGCAGATCGAGGGCGTCATCCAGTTTTGATTGGTGGAATCGAAGGATGCCGAAAAGCCCCAAGCTGTAAGCGTCCTGAGGTTCGGCTGCGAGCGCCTTTGTCAGGTTGGCTTCCGCGGCGTCGAGACGGCCCTGCTCGATCTGCACGAGGGCCAAATTGGCGAGAGTGTATACGTTCTCCGAATCGAATCGGAGCAGTTCTTGATATTTGGCTTCGGCTTCGTCAAAGCGCCGGGTGGAGAAGGCGGACTGAGCATCGGCCACTAGCTGCCTGGCTCCGCTTGGCAGCTCTTTCACGGACCGTTTTCCGCTCGTGGTTTCCCGTTTGGGATCCGCGGGTGAAGGCTTGGGCTGTTTGAAAAAGGCAAGCTCTTCGGCCGTGAATGGGATCTTCTTCAGTTCATACGCCTCGACCCTGGCTTGTGCCGCGGCGAGTTGGGACCTGAGCCGTTCGAGTTCGGCTCGTGATGGGGCTTTTGGGCGGGAGGCGGCGTCTTTGGCGGATTCCGCCAGCTTATTTTTCAGTTCCGCACGTTCGGCTTCCAATCTCTGAATCCGGCTGCGAGCCTCCGTTTTCTCGCTTTTCCTGGCATCCGCCAAATCTGAAGAGAGGCTTGCCACCAACTTTTCCAGCCTGGATTTGTCTCGGCGCAAAGATTCCGTCTCGCGATCCGGGGATCGCCTGGCGGACGAACCCGGTGGAGGCAGCGGCGTGGGGGCGGCGGATTCCTTGGCATCCGCGCTCAACCGATCTACACGGCTCTGCAGCGCTCGCTTTTCCGCGATCAACACTTCGTTCTGACCGAGCTGTTCTTTCAGCCGTGACGCCACGGATTCAAGTTCCTTGCGCAGAGCCTCCGCGTTCTCGGGGGTGGACGGTTTTTTCCGATTTGAGGACTTGAGTTCCGCCACCTCGTTTTTCAGTTTCTGATTCTCCCTTTCCAAGTCCCGAGCATCCGTTGGCGAGGGCTTCTCAGCCCGCCGCAATTGCCGCAACAAATTTTCTTTCTCCTGCGCGAGCGCCGCGAGGGAATCCGATTGCGCGGCCAGTTTCCTGTTGGCTTCGGCGAGTGCTTTCTTGCCCGCTTCCTCCGACGAAGGATCGACGGGTGGCTTTTCTTTTTCCTGCTTGAGCTGAACCCGCAACACGTCTAATTCCTTGTTTAAGGAGCGGATGCGCTCCTCCGACTGGAGCAACTGGTTTCGATTGTCAGTGACTGGCTGCGGACTCAGCGCCTCTCTTAACTTCGCCTCCAAGACGGTTTTTTCCGCTCGCAACCGGTCGACTTCTTCCGCAAGATTTCGAGCCCTCAACTCGAGTTGGGCTATCTCAGCGTTTGGTGCCGCCGCCGCAGTGGCTTCCGCGAGGGGAGTTTGCCGGGTCACACCCGGTTGGTCCTTGTGCTTGATCGCCAGAGGAGCGATTTTGTCGGCAACGTAGCCGAGTCGATATTTGATCACCCGCGGTTGCCACGAAGGGTAACCGAGCTGGAGGCGCTGAAGACCGTCTCGAACCTCCATATACTTCTGGTATGCCTGCCCAGTTTGCCCTGAGTCGTTGAGTTGGTCGGCTTGGAGGAGGAGATTGTAAATTTTGACGAATTGGTCGTCAGGTCCTTGGGCGTGGAGACCGCACACCAGAAAGGTCAGGGCCGCCAGGATCCCGTTGCGGATGATTTTCATTTCGCGATCCTATCCAAGGGCCTGGCTGTTTGGCAATCGGCATCGGCAAGCCGGGGCAAGTCCAAAGAAGCCAGCCAAGTGGTCGATCGCGCATCGAGATTTGCCTGCTGCGGGACGATCTCCCGTTCCGGGACTCGCACGACCTCCCGGCCGTGAGGGTTAAGGAGCACTGGGCGAACAACCAAGGAGGCGCGCGGTTGGGCTGGCTTGGGTTTCATCCAACTGAACAAGTTGAATCCGGTCACAAGCTGCATCCCGGCGAGGAATGTCAGAATATAAACCCACCGCACAAACGCTTTCTCGGAAATCGTGCGGTTCAAGGCAACCCCCAGACGCACGCCGATGGGGATGAGGATCAAATAGAGCGCGCCCGTCCGTAGGGTTTCCAAAGTAATGATCCCTTTCCAGATGAAGAAAGGCATTTTCACCCAGTTGATGCAGGTGAAAACCAAGATCATTGTGCCCATATAAATTTCCTTGGGCATTTTCTGCGGAATCAAAAACATGGTCATCAAGGGGCCCGCCCCATGAGCAAACGTCGAGGTGACGCCAGCGGCGATTCCGAACACGACGCCCTCGGTTCGAGTCGGCCGGGAGGCGGCGGCGTTACGGAAAAGGCGCTCCTTGGCGAGCTGAAACAAGAGGAAGGCGATGGCGAGGGAACCGATGACGATATTGAGTTGGGGCGCACTGAAGCGAGCCAAGCCTTGAATCCCCAGGATCACTCCTAAGAACACGCCCGGGAGCAGGAGGATGAGGTTCTCCATCCTCCATTTCCTCCAGAAATGGAACAAGGAAAACACGTCGCCGGCGCACAGGAGCGGCAGCAAAGTTCCAATCGCGAACGTGGGAGGATGACCGCTGGCCCCAAACGCCAGGACGCACAATGGAGTCGTCAACATGCCCAGCCCACCCCCAAAGCCTGCCTTCGAAATGCCAATGAAAAGAACCGCTATCGAGGCCAGGGCGTGTTCAGAGTAGGAAGTCATGATGCGACGATCCGCAAGCTAGCAAAACCGGAAACTGAATCAATGACGTTTCCTTGACGCCACAATATGTCGTGTGTTACGTGTTTCAAGCACACAATCCGCTGTATGCTCAAGGTTCGCTTATGCGTTGTCCGAAGTGTGGATGTCTAGAGGATCGCGTCATCGATTCGCGTTCTTCGAGGGACGGCGCGGCCATCAGGCGCCGCCGGGAGTGCATGAGGTGCGAGCATCGCTTCACCACCTATGAAGAAGTGGAGCGAGGGGGGTTGTTGGTGGTTAAGCGGGACGGACGGCGTGAAGAGTTTTCACGGGAAAAGCTGCTTTCCGGCATGCTCAAGTCGTGCCAGAAACGCCCCATCAGCCCTCAAATAGTGGAAGAACGCATGCAGCGGATTCTCGATCAAATCATGAGGGAGAATGAGAGGGAGATTCCGTGCGTGGTGATCGGCGAAATGGTGATGGAAGCGCTCCGGGACATCGATCCCGTGGCCTATGTGAGGTTTGCGAGCGTCTACCGCCGATTCGAGGAGGCGGGCGACTTTGTTCAAGCGGTCAAGAAACTGGAGATCAAAAATGATACAGCTACGATCCGATTGCCTGGTTTTTGAGACATCCGAAGGGGAGTGCATTCCCTGCAGTGCTGAGGAACTCACGGTTGAACTGATTGGAGTCGGCGCCAAATTATTGACTCCAGAACTGATCCACAACGCCGCCGTCGCGTTGCTTCATTATTTTAAGAACGAGCTGGGTCGGGAGAAGGTTTCGATCGGCGAGTTTACAAGCGAGTTGGTCACGCTGTTGCGTAAGCTGGGGTTTGAGGTGACGGAAAGCGCCGAGCCTCCCCCGTTGCCACGCGAGGTCGTGGAGTTAGATCTCTGCGGCTTCATCGGCGGTTCGAACGACGGACTGGAGATGCTCTTTTTTTCGCGCCTTCGAGATGAGGTTCGCCGCAACTGTGGATCGCACCCTTCCCGTCTGCGGTTCGTGGGCTTGAGGACCTGTGTCAAGCAGCTCTCCGGGGCGAGACGGTGGAATGGGCGATGCCAGGCACTGCGGGATCAAATCGTGGACTATTTAAGGCAATGCGTGTGCTTGGATGTGCATTCTCCACATTGTGAACTAATTATTCAGTGATGAGTGTCTTATGAGCGAAACGCTTTTTGAACGAATCGCCTCTGGGCAAATAGCGGCATCGGTCGTTTATGAGGACGAAGTCGTCGTCGCCTTTCGGGACATCAATCCGCAGGCTCCGGTGCATGTTTTGATTGTGCCGCGTGATCCGATCCCGAGAATCGCAGCGGCGGTAGAGGAGGATAGGGAAGTGCTAGGCCACTTGCTGTTGAAGGCGGCGCAAGTGGCCCGGACCTGCGGCCTGGACGAGGGAGGGTATCGGTTGGTTATCAATAACGGGAGGAATGGAGGGGAGACCGTGCCCCATCTGCATTGCCACATCTTGGGCGGACGACCCATGAGCTGGCCTCCTGGCTGAAGACGAGAATCCCGAAATGGGATTGTTCACGGGGCGTAAATGGAGTTAACCTGAAAACGGCAGCCGCCCAAGGCGAATCCTCGCAAGATCCTGGGGATAAAGTTTTTCCGAATCACTCACTAGAACCAGAAGGGATATGCCTCCCTCTTCGTCAAGCCTTTCTCATCCAGCCCTTTGCAAATCTCCACGAAGTTCAACCGCCGTTTTAAATGTTAAAAATTGTTGTGGCAATTTGATTGCGCTTTGTTAGATTCGCCCGCTCTCGATTGGCAGGGACAGAAGCCGGCGTTCGGTTCTGGTGTTCACTTGAGAGCGCAAACACTCAATGAATGTGTTGTGACTACAAAGAAGACAATAGCAAAAAAATTGACTGATAACCCTCCGTTGCCACTAAAAGGTCGTGTGGTCGGAACCGCCACAGCGGCGTCGATTTTGGGCATTGCAGCGGCCCAGGCGTCGGACTGGCCTGATTCCAAAGTTAAAGTTCCGGCCGAGTGGTCGAAGTATTACAAGAACCTCCTGGAATTACGTGAGCGCCTCATGAACCAGATCAGTGGTTTGGCGCGCGAATCGGCCGAAGAGATGTCGACCTATAGCCTGCATATGGCGGATTCTGGCACCGACAACTTCGATCGCGATTTTGCCTTGAGCCTGCTTTCATCCGACCAGGACGCCGTGTATGAGATAGAGGAAGCGCTTAAAAGGATTGAAAAGGGGACCTACGGTGTTTGTGAGCTGACCGAGAAGGCAATCCCTAAGGCGAGGTTGGATGCGATACCTTGGACTCGATTCACGGTGGAAGCCCAGGCTCAGCTCGAGCGTGATGGCGCCATTCGTCAGCGGCGTTTGGGAGCTTTGGGCAGCGTAGACGCGGCTGGGAGCGTTGAGGTGGAGGAAGAAGATGAGGCCGAAGAAAGACCGGCCAAGGAGAAGGAATAGAGCACTATGCCGAGAGAAAATGTCACACTGGAATGCACCGAAGCGCGCAAGGAAGGAAAGTCTCCGTCGCGCTACATGGGTTCACGCAACAAGAAGTTGAAAACTGATAAGCTCCAAATGATGAAGTTTAATCCCGCGCTCAAGCGGCGCACTTTGCATAAAGAGATTAAGTAACCATTATGCCGCGCAAGACGAACACCGACAAGAATTCAAAAACCAAGGGGCGAAATCGCACCGGGACCATGGAGGCGCGGACACCGCGACCCAAGCCGAAGATCGATTTTACTGTGGACGCTTTGGATTTCAAGAATGTGAATTTGCTCAAGCAGTTTGTGACTGACCAGGGTCGGATTCTCCCTCGAAAATACACAGGCCTTCCGGCGCACTACCAGCGACGTTTGAATACTTCGATCAAGAGGGCGCGACAAATGTTGTTGATGAAATAACATTCTAAAGGGCGGCGCTCGCTCTGTGAGTGCCGTTTTTTTTGATCACTTAATGCAAATCACTTGCAAAGGTGGAGCGGATTAAGGATTTTGCTTTAACTAAGATGATGCGAGTGTGCTCTAGATTCCCGTTAACTGAACAAGTTGAAAGCTCCGCATTTCAAACCGGGGGCGTCACGAGGTGCAGTGGGAGTACACCTGAAACTGTCATGCCGAGAATCATTCATGTCCTGAAGCGGCTCGTACTCATGGTGGTTGGGTTTGCTTGTTTGATCGACCCCGCGAGCGCCGCGGACCAGCCAAAGCGCCTCAAGGTGGTGGCTAGCTTTTTGCCCGCCTACTGTTTCGCGGCGAACATTTCAGGGGGCCTTGCAGATGTCGAAAACCTTTTGCCGAGCGGGGTCAATCCCCACGAGTTCCAGCTTTCGTCCCGCGATCTTAAGCGACTCGAGCAGGCCGATCTGCTCATCGTGAATGGCCTCAAGCTAGAAGAATGGCTGATGAAAGTGATAAGCCGATTACCTGCTCGGAAACGCCCAAGGGTCGTCGAGTGTTCAGCCGGCATGGAAGATATGTTGATCTATTCACGTAGCGGGGCGTCGCATAGCGGGCATGGGCACGCGCACGGGCATGGTCCCGGACATGAGGAGGGCAAGCAGTCCAAACAGCCGCGGAAAGCAGGTAAGGAGGACCGAGATGCAAACCCGCATGTTTGGCTGGACCCCCGGTTAGCCATGCGCGCGGTGTCGAACATCACCGAGGCAATCGTGACTCTTGACGGAGGACGATCGGTTCAATACAGGGCAAATCGTGATGCATATATCGTTAAACTAACAAAATTGGATGAAGATCTGCTCGCTGGATTGAAGGCTGTTCGAAGTCGATCTTTCGTCACTTTGCACGATGCTTTTCCTTATTTCGTTCGCCGATACGATTTGAAGCTCACTGGGGTGCTGGAAGAAGTTCCAGAAGTGTCGCCTTCACCCAGGGTTCTATCCGATCTCATCAAACGAATGCGCGATGAGAAGTCGGTTGCGATTTTCACTGAACCCGGCAACACACCTGGCGTGGCTCGCCAACTCGGCCGGGATATGAAACTCCCCGTGATCGAATTGGATACTCTAGAAACCGGCCCTGTGGCCCCGGATAGTTATGAGATCGGGATGCGTCGAAACCTGGACGTCATGGCGCGACATCTACGGTAATGAACCACCCGTCCGATTCCGGAAAGCCTCAAGCTAACCATTCGCCACCAGTCATCGAGGCGCGCGGGGTTTTCGTGACGATTTCGGGACACTCGATTCTCAAAGGTGTGGATCTATCGATCCCTGGCGGGCAGGTCGTCGCGCTGATAGGCCCGAATGGTTCAGGAAAAACCACGTTACTCAGGGCGTTGTTGGGTTTGCAATCACTCGATCAAGGGGAGATCCGCCTCTTCGGACAGCCGCTGGATCGCAAGGTGCTCCACAGGGTGGCCTATGTCCCGCAGAAACTGGCCTTGGAATCAGGATTCGCCCTCAGTGTTCGTGAGTTTCTCGCTCTCGCTTCGGATCGAACTCGGCATTGGTTCTGGAGAAGGCACGCCGTCTTGGACGATGTCTTGATTTCGGCCGTTCAAGAAGTCCGCGTGGAGGAACTGCTGAATCGCCCGCTCGCGAAACTTTCGGGCGGACAGTTACAACGCGTGATGGTGGCTTTCGCGCTGTTGAGGCAGCCGGATATTCTGTTGCTTGACGAGCCCATGGCTGGGGTGGATGCCCCTGGCGAGGACACATTTTATGGACTGATTGGCGACTTGCAGCGAAGCCGAGGCTTGACCGTAGTGCTGGTGTCCCATGATTTGTCGATGGTCTACCGGCACGCGACGATTGTTTATGCGCTTAATGGCGTTATTTGTTGCGAGGGGAGACCCGAGGAAGTGATGAACGCAGAGTCGCTCAGGCGCGCGTACGGCATCCACGTCTCGCCGTACCAGCATCATCATCAACCGCACGGGCACCTTCATCCGCATGCTCACTGAGCCACACATGCAGCGCGCCTTTCTCACGGCATTGTGCATGGGACCGTTGTGCGCTTTGATGGGAGTGTTTGTGACAGCCAGGCGCATGGCTTTCTTCAGCGATACCATTTCCCACGGCGCTCTAGCGGGCGTGGCCCTTGGATTCTGGATGGGATTCGCAGACCCAACGGTCCCGATGATCGCCTTCAGCCTTCTGGTGGCTGGGATTCTGGTTTGGTTGCAGGAAAACACCGAGTTGCTATCCGACACGATTTTAGCGGTGGTTTTGTCTGGATCCGTGGCGTTGGGCATCGTCATTTTGTCGTCCCTAAAAGGGTATCGGGGCGAGATACAGAGTTATCTGTTCGGGGATATTCTCGCGATTGGCTGGGGGGATTTGAAACTCGCTCTGGTGTTGTTGCTGGTAGTGAGTCTGGGGCTTTTTGTAAATCTCAGTCGGTTGACCCTCGTCACGGCGCATCCGGAGCTGGCGCATTCGTGCGGGGTGCCGGTGCGATTGTTAAATTATTTGTTTGTGGTGGCGCTCACATTGGTGGTCACCCTAAGCATTCGCCTTTTGGGAATCATCTTGGTCACATCCCTTTTGGTGATCCCTCCTGCCGCCTCCCGCAGCCTCAGTCGCAATCTGCGGCAACAGATATGTTACAGCGTCATTTTGGGGCTTGTCTCGAGCGTCGGGGGTGTCGTGGGCTCCTATCATTTCGACGCTCCTTGTGGTCCAATGATTGTTCTTGTGTGTCTTGGAATGTTTATTGGAGCCTTCTTGATTGGACGATTTAAGGAGAGGATCCCATCATGAACGATGGCGCGGGCGCTTTTAAGCAAAGTCCGGGCGCTGGCGCTGCCACGTGCCATGGAGATGAGGGGGATTCTTGTCATAGGGTTGGGCACTCTCCCGGAAAACGCCGTCTCTCTGAGTTGACGGAGCAACTGCGGGCTAAATCGCGCAAGATTACCGGCCCAAGGCAGAAGATTCTGGACGTGCTGCGGATGAACCGTCATCCGGTGACCATCAAAGAATTATTCGCTCAAATGCCCCGTGGGGATTGCGATCTTGTGACGGTTTATCGTTCCCTGCATCTCTTGGAGAGCATGGGCATGGTCAAGAGATTTGATTTTGGGGATGGAACCGCTCGGTTTGAATTAATCGACGGTCCCGACGGGGGGCATCATCATCATCTGATTTGCACCCGATGCGAGAGCATCGTCGAGTTGGAAGACTGTTTCGCCAAGGAGATGGAATTATCCGTTGCGAAGAGGAATGGGTTTGCTTCGGTCACGCACCGCCTTGAATTTTTCGGAATCTGTCCCAAGTGCCAGTAGGCAAATTGGCTTTAGTTTTGGATCCCGGAATCGGTTGTTTAAGAAATAAGCCGCCCAGGATCCGTTGCTCCGGGGCGGCTTAAGTCTAATTTGGTTTTTTCGCTCTGATTTCTCTCAATGCAGGAAATGTTTCAACTATCCTGCCTGAGGTTCCCAATCACCTAACTTGATGTATTCCTTCACTTTTCGGCGTTCGTAGCGATTTTTGTGGGCTTTCTGGGGCCGGTCGTCCAATTGTCGGAAAGGATGCTTGGAGTTTTGTATTGCCTCAGTAATGGCTTCCAGGGATTTGCTCATAGTCAGGATTTGTCCTTTCTGTGAAGCGGCGCGGGAGAGTGAGAATGCCGTGCAGTGTCCTTGGGGAAGGATGGCTACGAGGCTTGAACTCTCGACGCGCACTCACAAAGGTCAGTTCTCTGTGTTCTAGTTTCAATTGCTGACCAACGGTGAGTAACATACCAGAACTTGAGGAAAATGCAACTCCACCGGCTACAAAGGAAACGGCAATCCGATCAACAGTCGAGCGCTAGTGCCTGACAAAGACGCCGGAAGTCCACTCTTTGGTGGTGGATTGCTTGCGGAGAAGAAGCCCTTGGGCTTCGAAGGCTTGGCGAACCCCCTGAAACTGATGTGTCAAGATCCCTGCCCCGAGTACTATTCCCCCCGGCACGGCGAACGATTTGATATGAGCGGCATTGGATTCCAGGAGTTCAGCAAGGAGATTGGCGCAGACCAAGTCATACCCCACCCGGGGGCGAACCGAAGGCTTGGTCACATCCGACCGCGCGAAAGAGATTCTATCCGAGACATGATTCGCCCCCGCATTGGCGCGGGCAATGCCCACTGCCACAGGATCAAAATCGATCGCGCGGACCGGGCGGCACCCGAGTTTCGCCGCGGCAATGGCAAGAATGCCCGATCCACACCCCAGGTCCATCATCGAACATCTTGCTTTTGTTTTCCCAAGGGCTGCAATCTCATCAAGGCAGAATCGGGTGGTCGGATGATGTCCGGTCCCGAAACTGAGCCCCGGATCGAGAATTATTTCAAGGGTGTTCCGGGGCGGCTTGCGAGTGATCCAACTTGGTTTGACGAAGAATGTTCCAGCCGCGAGAAAGGGTCTAAAATGCCGTTTCCAGGATTCGGCCCAATCTTGAGCCTCGAGCTGGAGAACCCGAACTGCAGGGATTCTAGCAAGGATATCGGCCGCCTTAAGGATGCGGAGGGAGGGGGCGAGCCTGGAAGTTGCTTGGCGACTGTCCGGCCGCTTTTCCAGATAGACTGATATCGTGCACCGCTGGGTGCGTTCGTTGGTGTAGGATGTCGACGGGACGCCGAAGACTTGCGAGAGCAGCGTGCTGGTTGCGTCCTCGGCTTGCCGAGGCACGGACAAGCTGACTCGCCACAGTGGTGTTGCGGAGTGTTTCATCCTTAACACGGCACTTGAACATCGTGGAGATGTGCAAAAGCCTGGATGAGAAAGGCTTGAGGAAGAGGGGGGTATATCCTTTGCTCATCTGGCGAGTGATTCGTAAAAACTTTACCGCCAGGATCCTGCGAAGATTCGCTTTGGGCAGCTGCCGTTTTAAGGTTCATGCGAACTCACGCCAGGGCGTGAAATTGAGATTGTGGATTTCCTGCCGAGCGCCGGCAATTTCCACGACGCTAATGCTTGCGTAGTCGATCTCCACGCACGACATCTTCGACAGAGGCAAATCCAGCAATGCAGCGAGGATCATTCGAATCACCCCACCATGGCACACGACCGCGACTTGGCGTCCGACGTTTTCGGTAAGTATTTGATCCAGGCAAGGTTCAACTCGAGCGCGAAATTGAACCGCGTTTTCCGCATTTGGAATTTCGTCCCGCTCGATATGGTGCAACCATTCAAAGGCGCTTTTTCCCCACCGTTCTGAGACTTGTTCCCAGCTCAAGCCCGTCCAAGCCCCAAAGTCGATCTCTCTGAGTCCTTCGATGGTGCGAGCGTCGGGCCGCTGTTGCCTCGCGAGAGGGGCCAAGGTTTGCCTGGCTCGAATCATGGGACTGACGTAGAGGGAGTCAAAATGGGTCTTTGAAAGGGCTTCGGCGAGGCGCCGCGCTTGTTCATGTCCCAGGGGCGAAAGCTCCATATCTATGCGCCCGCCAAATATGCGATGGTATTTTTCCTCCACTTCGCCGTGACGGATGAGATAGAGTCGGGTCTTTTTAACTTTATCCTTCATGGTGTTTGGGTGAGAGCCTGGGACTGAAGTTCGAACAATCGCATCAACCCCGCCTTGCCGATGTCGAGCATTTGGTTGAACTGCTCGGTGGAGAATGTCCCGTTCTCTCCGGTGCCCTGGATTTCGACCCAGCGCCCCGCCGCGTTCATGACCAAGTTCATGTCCAGGTCGGCCGTGGAATCCTCGATGTAATTTAAGTCCAAGCAGGCCACCCCGCCCACGAGGCCGACGCTTACCGCGGCCACGGGTGAGGTCAGAGGGTTGGCCGCGAGTTCGCCATTTGCAAAGAGTTTTTGGATGGCCAGGCCAAGCGCCACGTAGCTTCCCGTGATGGCGGCTGTCCGTGTGCCCCCATCAGCTTGCAGAACATCACAATCAATCCACAAGGTACGCGGTCCCACTTTTTCCAGGTCCACGCAGGCTCTCAGAGCTCTGCCGATGAGCCGCTGAATTTCTTGTGAGCGTCCGTCCAGTTTTCCTTTTGAAATATCTCGCGGTTTTCTCTCCAAAGTGGAATAGGGCAGCATCGAATACTCGGATGTGAGCCATCCTCCCGAGACCCCTTGCTCTTTCATCCATCGCGGCACCTTGTCCTCGATCGTGATAGCGCAAATCACTCGGGTGTTTCCCCACTCGATCAAGGTCGATCCCGAAGCGTGGGGTGCGATGTGGTTCTGGAATCTGAGCGGCCGGAGCTGGTCGTGGCTACGGCCGTCGGACCGCGTGACCGTCGATAGAGTTTGATTGGTCATGAGGGCGCGGACTTTATGAGGAAGGGAGGTTTTTGGGAATGACTAAAATCGCCAGCGTGCTTCGACAAGGCGCCCCACGACTACGCCAGGGATGAGTCCATATTGCTCGGGACGCCCGCACCCGAGGAAGAGCCCCCCGATCTTTCCGTCCCACCCTTTGATCTTAAACCTTAAAACGGCAGTTGCCCAAGGCGAATCTTTGCAAGGTCCTGGCGATAAAGTTTTTCCAAATCGCTCACCAGATCCACAAGGGATATGCCTCCCTCTTAGTCACGCCTTTCTCATCCAGGCTTGGGCAAATCTGCCCGCAGTTCAACTGCCGTGGTAAGATCTGAAGTTCCCTTTGGTGGATGGAGGTGCTGTTGGCCCGGATTCCGGCGATTCCACCGGGCTTGAGGCCGAGTTTCGCGTGTTGACTGTCCGTTCCTTTGTCCGAGGCTGGGGCCAAAGCGGCCTGGGTGATCTCACCAGCCTCGCGCCGCCGAATCGGGATCTCGGCGATCCGATGCTCCTTCAAGCCATCCGGAATGAGGATCCACGCGAATGATCTGAGCGGCGCCTTGAGAGCGAACTTCCTTGGTTTTGTGCCCCATCGTCTCCAGGATTCGAAGAGTATCTGGCGAGAAGCCGTTCGACTCATAAGCGATCTGATCCGGCAGCCATTGATGGTGGAATCGAGGGGCGTCGACCGCCTGTTGCGCGTTCATGGCGAAGTCGACGGTGTTCATGATCGTTTGGAGCACGGTGCTTATGATCGTGCGGCCTCCGGGGCTCCCGGTGACGAGCAGGAGTTTGCCGTTCTTTGTCACGATGGTTGGGGACATGCTGGAGAGCATGCGCTTGTTTGGCGCTGCCAGGTTGGGCGGGGTGCCAATGAGTCCGGCCGAGTCGGTTCGCCCAGGCTCCGCGTTGAAGTCGCCCATCTCGTTGTTCAACATGAAGCCCGCGCCTGGCACGACAATCCGCGATCCATAAGAATCCTCCAAAGTGTAAGTCAATGCCACCGCATTGCCCTCCTCGTCCACGATCGAAACGTGGGTGGTTTGAGGACTCTCGTTTGACCAAACGAATGTGGCCGGGGAGGAAATCGACGCCTTCGCTTGTGAAATGGAGTGCCTCAGGGTTGTCGCGTGATCTTTGGAAATGAGGGTTTGGATCGGCATGCCTGGGTTTGAATCTGGGTCTCCAATGAATTGGGCCCGATCACAGAAGGCCCTGCGGAGGGCTTCGGCCATCTGGTGGATCGCGCGGGCGCTTCCGAAATCCTGAGGCCCGAATTCCCAGCCCTCGAGGATATTTAAACTCTCGATAATGGCGACGCCTCCCGAGCTGGGAGGTGGCATGGACAGGATTTCATGGCCTCTATAGGAACCTGAGAGGGGAACGCGAGCCTTTGCCCGGTAGTTGCGGAGGTCAGCCATAGTCATGATGCCGCCGCCACGTTCCATCTCTTTGATGATGAGAGACGCGGTTTCGCCTTCGTAAAATCCTTTCGGCCCCCTTGCCGCGATCCGTTCGAGGCTTCGCGCCAAGTCTGTCTGGCGAAGGATCTCGCCGGCGATGTAGGGTTTTCCTGACTTGCTGAATTGGTTGAGTGAAGCGGGATAAGCCTGCATGGCTGGCAACTCGCGGGCCAGGGAATCAGCCAGGGACGGAGAAATCACAAACCCGGCTTTCGCGAGCCGGATCGCTGGAGCCACCAAACTTTTCCAAGGCAGCTTGCCGTGCTGACTCCAGGCGAGGTGCAGGCCCGCGACCGTTCCAGGGACTCCAACGGCAACATGGCTCGAGTGGTGACGTATCGGATCATACTGGCCAGCGTTCAAAAACATGGTTGGAGATGCCTGGGAGGGGGCTGTCTCCCTGAAATCATACGCGACCGCGCGGCCTTCGTGTGAGCGGTGCAAGAGAAATCCGCCACCTCCAATATTGCCCGCCGCCGGGTGCGTCACTGCAAGAACGAACGCAGTCGCGACGGCGGCGTCCACGGCACTGCCCCCGGCCTTGAGGACGGAAAGGCCAGAGTGCGAGGCGTGCCGTTCTTGGGTGACCACCATCCCCCGTCGTGATCGCTCTGGATAGGTTGCTCCGCTCGCCACGACGGCGGTGGACAGCAAAACGAAGAGAAAAAAGCCACGCATTGGGGATGGGTGGATTAGGAGGAGGCGGGCATTGGCGATTCAGCCAAGGCGAGCAGTCGTCGAAATTGCTGGAGGTCGAGCGAGAGGACCGACAAGCGAGATTGCCGGACCAGTTTCATCCCCGAGAGGAGGGAATCCTCCTTGATGGTCTGCAAGGTCACTGGTCGTGAGAGAGTTATGTAAGGAGCGAGATCCACGGCCACCCAATCGCCTTCCTTTGATGTGGGATCGGGGTAGGCCTCTGTTGTGACGCGAGCGATGCCGACGACTTCTTTGTCCGTCACACTATGATAGAAGAAAACCAGGTCGCCCCGCCGCATGGATCTCAGATTGTTTCTCGCCTCATGACTCCTGACTCCTGTCCAGGCGGTTATTCCATCCTTCAAAAAGCGTTTCCACGAATACGCTGCGGGCTCCTGTTTCACCATCCAATAGCGGGTAGACATGGAGGGATTGTAACGGAGTTCGGGATTGTGGGAAAGTATCGCTTTATAAGGGCTCAGTCCTCGGAGGGGCCACTTTCTGATTTTTTTTCCCACTGGCGTTTTGGCTTTTCCGGAAGAGCGGTGTCCACTTTGACATAGTAAGCATCATCGCCCAGCAGTTGCACGACTTCGTCTTGAAGTTCCTTTGACGGGAGGACGAAGAAGCGCTCGTTGGCTTCGATGAACAAGGTTTCGCCGGTGGGCCTCATGAAGCAGAGGTAAAGAGGGCACTGGCCTCTGTGTTTGCCGGTCAAAGCGAGGATGGATCGCAGGATGTCCGATGTGAGGTGCGCCGTATGCAGGCGGAGGTGAACTTGGCGTGTGAATAGCCTTGGCGCGTCTTCCAGCGGCATGATCTCCTGCGGGAAGATCTTTGGCTTGTCTTCGCCGTTGGAGACCTCGCCTATGACGAGGATGGCACGATTCAGGACCAGCAATTCGCGGCTCTTCTCGTAGACTTCGTTGACACAAATGATGCTGACCGATCCCGTTAAATCCTCCATCGTGAGCATGGCATAAGGCTTGCCGGATTTTTTTGACAAACCTTGTTGGATGCTCGTGATCATGCCACCCAGGCGGGTCATGGATCGATTCGGCGTTGCGAGCAGGGAAGCCGCGGTGGAAAGTGAATACTTGTTCAGCAACCAGGCAAGGGGGGTCAACGGATGTCCCGTGACGTAGAATCCGAGCAGTTCTTTCTCATGAGCCAGCATTTCGCTCTGTGGCCACTCCGGGAGCTTGAGCGCTGACTCAGAGTTGGCCTGGATTGGTTCCTCCATGAGGCCAAACAAAGAAGCTTGGCCGCGCGCTCGATCCTGCGCGTCGTTGGCCGCCCGCACGAGGGTCTTTTCGATGGAGGCGAAGAGGGTCGCGCGGGTTTCTCGGAGCCCATCGAAGGCGCCGGATTTAATGAGTGCTTCAAGCGCTTTCTTGTTGACGGAACGTCCGTCCACGCGTTCGCAAAAATCTTCCAACGACTTGAATCGCCCCCCGGATTCACGGGCTCTGATGAGGCTTTCCACGGCAGCTTCGCCCACTCCTTTGATGGCCGCGAGGCCAAACCGGATCGCCTTGCCATCGGGCGATGGCGCGAACGTGACCCGGCTTTCGTTCACGTCCGGTGGCATCACGTCGACTTGGAACGTTCTCGCTTCCTCGATCAAGATGGAAACTTTCGCGGTGTCCCCCATGTCGTTGGTCATGAGAGCGGAGAGAAATTCAATCGGGAAATTGGCTTTTAGATAAGCCGTTTGATAGGCGA
>SXGS01708519.1_pt1 | contig 22844 bp, 20 predicted proteins | sample 3174681 | NCBI WGS metagenome assembly SXGS01 (sample SAMN11356861, study PRJNA531348) | freshwater metagenome | isolation source: freshwater sample F1-80 | place: China: Fuxian Lake, Yuxi | collected 2017-12-25
CGATCTGGAACACGCTGTCGGCCGACGTGTAGACGACCGGCGATCCGGTTCGCACGTGTTGCTCGCCGAGTTCGCGGATAATCTCGGTGCCGCTCGCCGGTTTGTTGCCCAGGCACCGCCGGCCCACGGCGGCTTCGAACGCGTCGATCACTTCGGGCGGAAAGCCGCCAGGATACAGCGGGAACGGCTGCTCCAGATGAATGCCCACCATTTCCCAATGGCCGGTGGTGGTATCCTTACCCGGCGACGCCAGCGCGCACTTGCCGAAGCAGCCCTCGGGTTCCGCCGCCGGCGGGATTCCCTCGAGCGGACGTATGTTGCCCAGTCCCAACCGCGCCAGGTTCGGCAAGCGCATCGGCCGCCGCCGCGCGACGTTGCCGAGAGTGTCGGCTCCCGGATCGTCGCCATAAGCCAGCGAATCCGGCATGGCGCCAACGCCCACGCTGTCGAGCACCACCAGAATCACGCGCCGGAACGCCACCCGCGTCAGTTCTCCTTCAACGACTGGTCGATCCGCTCGGAGAGCATTTCCACGAATCGCTCGGCGATGAATCCGTTCATCCGGCTGGCGATTTCGCCGCGCGGATTGACGATCACAGTCGTCGGGATCGACGACACCCGGAGCAGCGACGCCAAGCCGTCCTCGAAGTAAGCGGTCTTGTTCCACTTGTTCCGCTCGAGAAACGGCTTGACCAGTTCCTTGGCCTCGTCCGTGCTGATGTTGAGGAACACCACCTTCGGGTTGCTCTTGTACTTCTCCTTCACCTGTTCGTAGAGCGGCTGTTGCTGCCGGCAGGGGCCGCACCACGTCGCCCAGACGTCGAACACCACCACCTTGCCCTTGAGCGTGGCCAACGACAGCTTCTCGCCATTGACGGCGGAGATGGTGAATCCCATCGGATCGCGCACTTCGGCGTTCGGATCGAGCTTGCGCAGCCGGGAGCGGTACGCATCGACGATGGTGGTGGTCCGGTCGTAGGAGGCGAGCAGGAGTTCGCCGAGACCGGCCTCGGAGCCTTTCAGCTTCTGGTAAGTCGCCCCGAGCCGCGCGCGATCCTTCCGCCGGTCCTCCATGCCGGCCGATGGGTCGGCGAGCGTGAAGGCATCGGCCCAGGCGGCGAGCGCGGCCTCCGTCTTGCCCTGTCTGTCGAGCCAGCGGCCGATCTCCCGGGCCGCTTCCGCTCCGGGGAAGGTTTCGTAGGCGCGGCGGGCGAGCTTTTCCGCATCCTCGACCTTGCCCAGGTTCCCACTGGCGCGGCTTTGATACAAGAGGGCCTTACCCAGCAGCATTTGTTGCTGTTCGGCGAGTTGCGCGTAGTTGCGCATTCCCGGCGACGGCGCGGCTTGCTTCGCGGTCTCCTCGAGGCGCCGTGCGTATCCGAGCGCCTTTTCGGCCCGCTCCTTCGTATCTTCGCCGAGGAGATAGCGCGGGACCCGCTCGAGCAGCTCGATGTTCACAGGCTCGGACTCGAGCACCTTCTCGCCGTATTGGATCACGCGGCGCTGGTCGCGGATCTCGATGGCCGTCTTGACGAGCGCGCGTTCCAGTTCCGCACGCTGCGCCGTCTTCGGGTAGCGGCTCAGGTGGATTTCGAGCGCCCGGATGAAATCAACCTGGCTGGAGCCGGCCTCGCCGAGGGCCTTCTGCAATGAGGCCTGCTCGTCGTCGGCCTGCGCGAACGCGAGGCTCGCGCACAGCAACGCAACGGCGGGTTTCACTGCTGGGCCCCCTTCGGGACCGGATTGCGGATAGCCTCGGCCAGCGCCGACGCCCGGTCCCTCGCCATGTTGAGAAAGCTGTCGTTCTTGATCACGCGGTCCAGCATGGGAAGAAACTGCGCGCCGCCCACCAGCCGTCCTTTCTCCATCGCGGCTTGCAATTGCAGCAGCGCCTTGTTGGCGCCCAACTTGTCGTATCGAACCGACCGCTCCACCGAGATGAGCAGTTGCTCGGACTCGGTCATCTTTTCGAACCAATCCAGCAATTGCCGCGCCGTTTCGTCCTGCGAGTAATTGAACTTCACCTCGCGCGATTCGCCGCCTTCTTCCCAGCGGAACGTCTTCATCCCCATGTTGGCGACCTTCAGTCCGGATTCGAGCGGCGTCTTGAACCGCTCCAGTTTGTCGGCGAGCGCGTAGATCTTGTCCGCGGATTCCTTGTCGAGCGCGAATTTGAGAGGCTGCTCGTCGTCCGGCGATTCCTTGTAAACGGCCTTGCCATCGCGTTCGAACGCGATCTGCACCCACGGCGGCACGCTTCCGGGAAACACCTTGGAATACACGATGCGCGGCTCGGCGAGCAACGGCGCGCCGAACGCCAGCATCCACAGCACGCTTCTCACGACGCCGCCACCTTGGCCCAGACCCGCCGCATCGCGTGACAAAGCGCGACGGCGAGCGCGTCGCAGGCGTCGGGCTCTTTCACCGGAGCCGACGGCCCGAGGATGCCCCGAACCATGAACTGCACCTGTTCCTTTTCCGCGCGTCCGAATCCCACCACGCTCTGTTTGACGCTCAGCGGCGAATACTCGGCGCACGGGAGGCCGGCCTCGGCGATCAATAACAGCGCGACGCCGCGTACATGCGCCAGCTTCAACGCCGACTTCGCGTTCACCGAATGGAACACCTCCTCGACGGCGGCTTCCTCCGGCGTGTGCTCGGCCAGGACCTCCCGCAGACCACGCGCTATACCCGCCAGCCGGACCGGCAGGGGGTCGCGCGGGGACGTTCGGATCGTGCCCGCGGCGACGATGCCGTGAGCGCGGCCGTCGGAGTCGATGACGCCGTAGCCGGTCCGCTCGGTTCCGCAGTCGATGCCGAGGACGCGCATCCAGCGGCCTAGCCCATCGATGCGAGTTCGGACTCGTCGATATCGAAATTGGAGTAGACGCTCTGCACGTCGTCGTGCTCTTCGAGCGCGTCGGTCAACCGGAGCATGCCCGAGGCGGTCTTGCCCTCGAGTTTCATCAGGTTCTTGGGCACCATGGCGATGGAGGCTTCCATCGTGGCGATGCCCGCTTTCTGGATCGCTTCGAGCACGGTGAAGTGCCGGGTGGGATCGGAGAGGACTTCCCAGTTCTCACCGTCGTTGCGGATGTCGTCCGCGCCCGCCTCGAGCGCGATGTTCATCAACTGCTCTTCGTTCGTCTTGTCGCCTTCGATGACCACTTGGCTCTTGCGGTCGAACATCCACGCGACCGAGCCGACCTCGCCCAGGTTGCCGCCGTTCTTGCCGAACATGTGGCGGATCTCGCTCACGGTGCGATTGCGATTGTCGGTAGCGGTCGCCACCATCACGGCCGCGCCGCCGGGGCCGTAGCCTTCGAACATGATTTCGTCGATCTGTCCGCCCTCTCCGTCGCCGGTGCCGCGGAGGATGGCGCGCTTGATGTTGTCGGCGGGCATTGACACCGCCTTGGCGGCGGTGATGGCGGTGCGGAGCCGCGGATTCGCGTCGGGGTCGCCGCCTCCGCTACGCGCGGCGATGGCGATTTCCTTGATCACGCGCGTGAACACTTTGCCGCGCTTGGAATCGAGGGCAGCCTTCTTGTGCTTGATGGTCGCCCATTTCGAATGTCCAGACATAGAACCTCTGCGGGGGGTATGGGACGGGACCGTCCCGTGGAAATATCAGGATAGCATTCGAGGCGCGGATCTACGAAAGCAGCAGTTCCAGATCGTCGCGGCTCAGGTTGCGGATCACGCTGTTGTCGGCATTGATGATGGCGTCCGCCAGATCGCGCTTGGAGTTTTGCAACGCCAGCACCTTTTCCTCCACCGTGTCGCGCGCGATCAGCCGGTAGGCGAACACCGTGCGCGTCTGGCCGATCCGATGGGCCCGGTCGATCGCCTGCATCTCGACCGCCGGATTCCACCAGGGATCGAGCAGAAAGACGTACTCGGCGGCAGTCAGGTTGAGACCGACTCCGCCGGCTTTCAAGCTCACCAGGAACACCTTGCACGAGTCGTCGGTCTGGAACCGGTTCACGGCCGCCTGCCGGTCGGTGGTCTGCCCGTCCAAATACGCGTAGGAGATCTTGGCCTCGTCCAGCTTCGGGATGAGCAGCGCCAGCAGACTGGTGAACTGGGAGAACACGATGGCTTTGTGATTCTCCTCCGCCACTTCCAGCAGTTGCGGCATCAGCGCGTCGAACTTGGCGGAAGGGAAGTGCTTCTTCCTGGCGTCGATCAGACCGGGGTGGCACGCGGCCTGGCGCAGGCGGAGCAACGCCTCGAGCACCTGGATCTTCGACTTGTTGATGCCGTCGTCGTCCACCCGCTTGAGTAACTGCTCGCGGTAGTGGTCGCGGAGCTCGTCGTAAAGGCGTTTCTGCTCGCCCTCGAGCTCGCAGTAAGCGGTGTTCTCGATCTTGTCCGGCAGGTCGCGAGCGACCTGTTGCTTGGTGCGGCGCAGCAGGAAGGGCCGGAGCGCCCGCGCCAGCATGACGCGCGCCTCCGAACTGGCGTCGCGCATGGCGGCGGACGCGGACTGGAAGACCTTCGACGAGCCGAGCATTCCCGGATTCAGGAAGTCGAACAGGCTCCACAATTCGCCGAGGTGATTCTCCACCGGCGTGCCCGTCATCGCCAGACGGTGGTCCGCCGCGATCAGCCGCACCGCCTTGGAAGCATCGGTGGCGGCGTTCTTCACCGCCTGCGACTCGTCGAGAATCGCGTAGTCGAAGCGGTAGTCCTTCAGCGTCAGGATGTCGCGGCGGACCGTACCGTATGTGGTGAGCACCACGTCGTATCCGGCGAATTCGGCTTCGCGCCCCACGCCCGTGTAGTCGAGCAGACGCAACCTGGGCGTGAACCGCGCCGATTCCGCCTTCCAATTGAACACCAGCGACTTGGGCACCACGACGAGCGACGGCGCAACCTCCACCCCGGTCTCGCGCAACGCGCGCCGCTCCTCGAGCAGCGCCAGCACCTGGGCGGTCTTACCGACGCCCATGTCGTCGGCCAGGCATCCGCCGAATCCAAACTCGCACAGGAACCGCAGCCACCCGAGCCCTTCCAACTGGTAGGGCCGCAACTCGCCCTGGAACCCGGCAGGCTGCGCCGCCGCGCCAACTCCGCCGAAATCACGCAGCTTGGCGCGCACCCGTTCGAACGTCTCGTCGAAGGACGCCTCCTCCTTGCCCGCCAAAAGCGCGTCGAGCAGACCGGCCTGATTCTTGCGAAAGCGGACTTCGCCGTCCTTCACCTCGCTCATTCCGGCCAACAGCCCCAGCCGCGCGAGCCATTCCTCCGGCAACATGCCGTAGGTGCCATCGCTGAGACGCACCATCTTGGTTCCGGACCGCACCGCCGCCAGCAATTCGGGCAGTTCGGCGCTCGCGCCGTCGAAATCGGCGGCTCCGTCGAGTCCGAACCAGTCGATCCCCGAAGTCACCTTGACGTTCCAACTCTTGCCGGAACGGAAAAGTTTGCCTTCGGCCTCCACCACCCAGCCGCTGGACATGAGCGCGCGCACGATGACTGGCAACCGGGTCTGCGCCACCTGATAGGCGATCGCCCCGGTTGCCGCCCAACTCTCGCTTTGCTTCAAACCCAAATCGGCGAGCGCCGCTTCCAGTTGTGCTTCCGCGGCGGGATCTCTCGTGGCCGCGATCCGGCGGTCCTTGTCGATCACCGTCGACCGCGCGTCCCACGCGCTCACTCGCAGACCCTCATAGTCGAACTGCACTTCGCCCTCGAGGCGCTCGGAGCCCCACGACCGGACCTGGCGGGTGACCACGAAGAACGGGCTCGGAACGATCGAGACGGTGCGCAAGCCGAGCGGCTCGGCGAGATCCGCCACGGGCAGGTCCGGCGTGTCGAGCAGCATCCTCTCGAACCGGTCGAACTGCGCCGCGTCGCCACTGATGGCGCCCTTGTCGGCGAAGACGCGCGCCCAGTGTCCGTAGCCGCGATCGTCGAACCGCGCCAGCACGTTGCCGGAGAGCAGAAATCCAGGCACCAGGATCTTTGCCGACGTCAACGGCAACCGTTCCTCTCCCCGCAGCAAGTGCCCATTCAGCGAGAAGCCGGTCTCGCCGCGCGTAAGGTCGAGCCGGAATTCCCAGGGCGCGCCCTCGTCGAACACCACCGGCGCGCCCATCCGTTCGTCGCTCGCTTCGGAGGCGTCGAACAGGCGCCCCGTTTCCGCAATGGCTCCGATCACCGATTCCGCCAGCGCGCGGGACAAGCGATGGACCTCGCCGATCTCGTACACGTACTCGTAGATCCCGCGGCCACCGCAGATCTTGGAGACGATCCCCTTGTCCGGTTCGGGCATGGTCTCGATCGCGTCCTTGTGAATCCGGGCCGTGCGCGGACGGCCCCATTCGCCGTCCTTCTTCATATCCTGTTCCCACAAGCCCAGGACCAGGCAATGGTACTGCTTGCTCTCGGCGGGCCGCACCAGATAGAGGAGGCGGCGTTGCGCGGGCCAGGCGACCGGGCGGTAAGCCGCGGGCTTCGAGCGGAGGTCGTTCAGCCGGGTCATCCACGCCGGAGCCGGTTCGGGGCGCGGCGGTGGAGCGATCTCGACCGGTTGGGGACGCGGCTCCATCCGGAGCACCGGTTTGGGCATTCGCGACGTTTGCGGCGACCGCGGTGGATAGAAGTCGTCGCTATCGGTCCAATCGTCGTCGATCGGCGCGATCTCGAGCGGCCCGGCGGAGCCATCGCCCGCCAGGTACCGCCGGTCGTCGGCGGCCAGCAACGCGACCCAGACGTGTTCGCAAGGTCCGAGATCGGAAAAGTACGGGCAATCGCAATGACAGGCGAGGGTGCGCTTGCGCCGGAGGATGCGAACCGTCTGGCGGTCGGACGTCGCGTGCACCTCGTAGGCGTTGCCGGACAGCAGATCGTACCGCCGGGCGTTGTACAGCTTGCCTCCCCGGGAACGCACCTCCGGAGCAAACGCCAAGTTGACGCGAGGCGCCACCGAATCGGGAATCACTCCCTCTTAGCTTACGGCAATCGGAGCCGAAGGTTCGATCTCCTTGCGCCGTCCCGCCCGCGGCCTGCGCAAAGCGTGCCTCCTGTCGAGCGCTCCGCGGGACGTCCGGTATAGCAAATCTTATGCGAAACGTACTCGCCGCCGCCGTCTTCGCCGCCGCCGTGCTAGCCGCCGATCCCAAGGAGATCCGCCTGTTCCCTCACGGCGCTCCCGGTACCGGCGACATCCCCGAAACCGTAATCTCCGAGAAAAGCACCACCGACGGCGAACGCCGCCTCCGTCTGGTCACACGCCCCACCATCGCGATCCACCTCCCTCCCGCCGAACTCGCCAACGGGACGGCCGTGATCGTCGCGCCGGGTGGTGGAGACCGCCATCTGGCTATCGATAAGGAAGGCCACGACGTTGCTCGTTGGCTCACCACGCTCGGCGTCGCGGGGATCGTCCTCAAGTACCGCGTGTCGCGCGATCCCGCCAAGATCGACCGCGCCGCCGTCGCCGCCATGGCTCTCGACGACGCCAAACGCGCCATGAAGATCGTCCGCAACCGTGCCGCGGAGTTCAACATCCGCCCGGAGCGCGTCGGTTTCATGGGATTCTCCGCCGGCGGAAATCTCGCGATCAACCTGGGCCTCGGCTACGATTCCGAAACGCGCCCCGCCTTCCTCGGCATCATTTACGGAGGCGCGCCCGAACGCTTCGAGTTCGCCGCCGATGCGCCGCCCGCCTTCATTCTCCACGCCGCCGACGACCCCACCGTCCCCGCCGCCAACGCCACCCGCGTGTTCGACTCCCTGCGCAAGAACAAGATCTCCGCCGAACTCCACATCTTCGCCAAAGGCGGCCACGGCTTCGGCATCCGCAAGAAAGGCGCACCCACCGACGCGTGGCCCGACCGGATGAGGGACTGGATGGAGACCAACGGATGGCTGAAAAAGTAGCCCGGCTGCAGGCTTGGTGGGCGCACCGGCAAGGCCTGGACGGATCGCTCACCGGAGCCTCGGCGGCGGACGTGCTGACTCGCGCCGGATGGGCTCGATCGGTAGGGGGCTCGTGTCCCTATCTGACGCTCTTCGCGCGCGCTGGCATCGGCCGCGCGGAGGCCGATCGCGCCCACGCCGCGCTCGAGATCCACGAACTGCCCTCGGCGGGCGGCTGCACCTACGTGTTGCCGGCCGTCGACTTCGCCCTTGGTCTGAAGCTCGGCCAACCGGCGGAGGCGGTGCGATTCAAAACCGGCGCCAAGCTGGGCGTCACCGATGCCGAGATCGACAGGCTGGCGGCAAGCGTGCTCGATGCGCTGCGCGCGGGTCCGCTCGATCCCGGCGCCATCAAGGACGCGATGGGTCCGGCCGCTCGCCACCTCGGCGAACCGGGCAAGAAAGCGGGTTGACCACCACCCTCCCGCTCGCGCTGGGCCGTCTCCAATCGGAGGGCGAGATCCGCCGGATCCCGCGCAACGGTCGGCTCGACACGCAGACCTACGCGTATGGGCGCTGGTCGCCGAACCCGCTGGCGACGTTTACGCTGTCCGCCGCCGAGTGCCACATCGAACTCGCGCGGCGCTACTTCGCCTGGATCGGGCCGGCGACGCTCGCCGAGTTCCAGTGGTTCTCAGGCCTCGGCGTGAAAGCGGCCAAGGACGCGGTGGCGCCGCTCGGACTGGTCCCCGCAACGGCGGGATTGGACCGCCTGCTGCTCCCCGCCGATCTCGACGCCTGGCGCGATTTCCGGCCGCCGGTGCGAGGCTGAGCCCTCATCAGCGCGATCGACAGCCTGTTGCTGCTCCGGCGCGATTTCCGCTCGCTGCTCGCGCCGGGCGTCGAGCCGCCCGCGAGCCTCGGCCGCGTGGCCGATCTGCCGTCCAACGCGATCGTCGAGGGCGGCCGCCTGGTGGGGATGTGGGAGTTCGACCCGGACGAGGGCCGCATCGCGTGGTCCGCGTTCGAACGGCGGTCGCGGGAGATGGAGCAGGCGGTGGCGCTCACCGGGGCTTTTGCGCGCGAGCAACTGGGCGATGTACGCTCGTTCAGCCTGGATACGCCGAAGAGCCGCGCGCCGCGGATCGCCGGGCTGCGAGGGGAGTAGTTCCCCGCCGAGGACGCCATTGCGGCGGCCGCACGGTCAACGGCGAAACCTCGCCGGCAGGTTCAGCCCGAGAGCGTACGCCGCTTGAACCGTCAGGAACACCGCGAGGCTCCAATACGGATGGACGAAGCAGAGCGCCGCTCCCCCGGCGTAGATCGCCTGCGCCACCACGATTCGGCGCCGGATGGCGTCGGAAACGTCCGCCGGTAAGTCCTGCCTGACCAGGCCCTCCGCCAGGGCTTTCTTCCAACTGGCGTAAAGCATCGCGCCCAGGAAGAAGATGTTGAACCAGTACACCAGTAGCGCCGTCCGGTAGGTGGCGAACTGCGCCAGCAAACTGGTGGAGAACGGAGCGACCGACACCCCGAACAGGAACGCGAGGTGGATCCAGGATAGCCCCCGGCTCGAACGAATCAAGTGATTGAGCTGCGTCTGCTGGCCGACCCAGAAGATCCCCATCGTCATGAAGCTGATGACGTACATGGCGACCCGCGGCGCCAGCGCCCCCATCGCGGCGATCAAATCGGACTCCGAGCGAATCGCCTCTTGAGCGGGCGCGCGCAAGTCGAGCACCATGAGGGTCATGGCGATCGAAAACACTCCATCGCTGAGCGAACCCAGCCGGGCCACGTTCTGACCGGCGATCGTGTTGTAGGATCTGCTGACGGACCGCAAACGAACCATACTACCGCGCCGCGGCATACAATCGAAAAATGGATCGCAGAACCTTCGCGATGTCGCTTCCGTTCGCGGCGTCGTTTCCGCTCGGCGCGCAAGACGGATGGACGAGCCTGTTCAACGGGCGCGACTTGGATGGATGGTCGATTCAGGAGGGCCCGGAGTCCGCGTTCTTCGCGCGGGACGGAGCGATCGCGGGAAGCCCGTCGGCGGCTTATCCGGCATGGCTCCGGTCGGCGAAGCGCTACGAGAATTTCGAGGCCGAGTTCGAGTTCTTCATCAAGGGCTGGACCGATGGCGGCTTCTATTTCTCCGCGCCCGAGCACGGCAAACGGTCGGCGTGTGGCTTCAAGATCAGCCTGTTTCACCAGGTGGACAAGGAGCCCACCACCAATTCCTCCGGCTCCATCTTCCCTGTCGTGGCGCCGCGCGGGGTCAACGTGAAGTCCGGCGATTGGAACCGGATGCGCGTCCGGTTGGAGTGGCCCAAACTCCGCGTGGAGTGCAACGGGGCGGTTATCCACGATCTCGACCTCGACTCCCATCCCGAATTGAAGTACCGCCTGCGCGGCGGCTACATCGGGTTCGAGACGCTGACCTATCCTTTCCAGTTTCGCGCCGTGCGGATTCGCGAACTGCCGTCGAACCCCGCCTGGGAGACGTTGTACGCTCAGCCGTCCGACCTGTCCAAATGGAGCATCACCGAGCCGAACAAGACTTACCCGGCGCGGTTCGACGCGTTGGGACCGGTGCTGCGCGGCGACGGTCTCGGCAACCTCACCACGAAGGAGAAGTATCGCGACTTCGCCTTGCAGCTCTACATCCGCGGCATCCTCCACCACAATGGCGGCGTGCTGTTTCGCTCGCAAGGGGGCCGCGAGCGCTACGAGATCCAGTTGCACGACGTGGAGGAGGCGCACTTTCCGACGGGCTCTCTCTACTTCCACAAGCGGGCCCACTATCCGCGCATCGAACCCGAACAGTGGTACCTGTTCCAGTTGTTTGTGAAGGACCGCTGGTGCCTGGTGCGCGTCAATGGCGAGACGGTGATGGAGTACGACCGGCTCGAAACTCTCGAGCCCGGCTTCATCGAATTGCAGGCCCATCAGAACGGGCGCTGGATGGAGTACAAGCAGATCCGAATCCGGAGGAGCTGACCGTTACTCGAGCCGGATGTCGTCGCGCAGTTCCTTGCGAAGCCGTCCGCGCATGTCGCCGAGCCACTTGTCGGCGTAGATCCGGTTGAGGTCGATGGCGGACACCGCGACCGTACCGTCCTCACGCGCCGCGGACAGGATCTCGCCGTCGGGGTCCATCACGTACGTCGGGTAGTCGTAGCCGGAAGCAGCCACGAACACGCGGTTCTCGATGGCGCGGGCCTTCCCGAGCGTCTGGTTGCCGCCCCAGATGGGCACGAGCAACAACTCCGCGCCGCGCAACGCCAGCGCCCGGGCCGGGTCCGCATACTGCAGATCCCAGCAGATCATGATGCCGACCTTGCCGAAATCGGTATCGAACACGGGATAGTCGTTACCCGGCGTCAGGCCGCCTTCCACTTCTTCCCGAGGCAGGTACACCTTGCGGTACTTGCCGGCGAGGTTGCCCTTGCGGTCGAGCAGCACCGCCGTGTTGTAGAGGACCGCTCCCTCCCGCTCGTAGATGCCGGCCGCGACATAAGCGTTTTTGCGCCGCGCCAAGCCTGCCAGCGTTTCGGTGGTGGGTCCGGGGATCGTCTCGGCGGCCTCCGGATACTTCATCCCGGTGCCGACAACGCTGATCCCTTCGGGCAGCAGAATGACGTCGGCCGCTTGGACGCTCCGGTCGGCCAGTTCGACGAACCTGGCGACGCTCGCCGCCGCCGAGGCCGATCCGCGGGGCCGTAGATTTACGCTGGCCACGGTCACCTTTCGCGGACCGGGCGCGTCGATCGCGGCGAAGCTCAGATCGTCCCACCACACGGTGGCCTGGGGCGCGTTCTGGAGGTAGAGTTGCACGCGGACCGACGCCGCTCCCTCCGGCGCCGGGACCTCGATGGTGACCCGCCTCCAGTCGCCCTCCCGGACCAACCGGTATCCGTAGTCGGGTTGCCCGGAGCGTTTCCCGCCGCCCGTGCGCCAATCGAGCCGCGCCAGCACCTGCAGATTCTCGTGCGAGGCGCCGGCGATTCGATAGTGGGCCACGAAGCGGTACCATCCACCCGGCTTCACGCCGCCGATGACGCGCTCCCAGCCGCCATATTCGGCGGCGTTGCCGTTGCCGGAGATCGCCAACGAGCCTGGCTCGCCACGCGACACCACCGGTTCCACCCAGGTTCGCGGAGCCGTTTCCGGCCGGGCGAACCAGACGGTCCAACCGGCGGGATCCGGGGGGAAGGCCGACTGCGTCCAAGTCTCCGATCGCAGGGTGGCGGCGCCGATGGCGAGCAGAGCGAAGGCGTTCCGGGTTGTCACGCACGAAATATACCACGCGGGCGCGGCCGGAATCCAAAATGGCTTTGCAATTCGGGCCCGCGTCATATAGGATGAGGGAAGGAGGCTACCAAAGGCTAATGAAGGCGATCTCTACCTTGACATTGGGTTCGTTGCTGGCTGCCGGTTCGGCGCTGGCTGGGAGTTCGGTGAGGGGGCACTACCTGGAGGCCCGCTCGGCCGACGTTTACACCGGCGCGTGCTTCGCCAATTCCGAAGTCGGCGTGGTCGGCGAACTCGCCGTCATGGGCTGGAAAATTACCGAGGGCTCCTACAAGGGCGTGAAGCTCGACGGCCTCGGAGTGGTCGGCGCGATCAAGGCGAGCGCGACGTTGGGCGATGTTCACAACACCGCCTATCCCGTGAAAGCGGTGCTGATCGTCGACGAGCGCGCCAACGTCGAACAGCGCGTCGCGTTGAAGCAGTTCGCGCAGCAGATGGCCGGCGACCTGCTGACCGACATCGTGAAGATCGAATACGCGCCCGTCAGCATCGACTTCGAAGACAACAACGTGCACAGCGCCACCGCCACGCTTCGCGCCGGCAGCCTCGCCGCCGTTCAGACGCGTCCTCTGATGAGCAAGGATCACGTCTGCGCGCACGAAGAAATTTTCTATCCGCCGTTGACCAAGGTCGGCCACTCGATGCCCGCCTTCACGATCGCGAACTCGTTCAAGGGCAAGGAACTCGGCACCACGTGGTCGAGCCCCGACAAGCGCTCGGCGTTCGTCGCGGACTTCCAGTTGAACGACTAGATTTTCTCCGCTGGTCTGGTTTCTCCATTCACTTTCTCCGGTCTCCGGAAAGGGGCGAGCCTTAGGGCCCGCCCCGATTTTGTTTAGGCGGCCAGTACGGGACGCACCACTTTCCCGTGCACGTCGGTGAGGCGGAAGTGCCGCCCCTGGTACTTGAACGTCAGCCTCAGGTGGTCGATCCCCAGGCAATGGAGAATGGTCGCGTGCAGATCGTGCACGTCCACCGGATTCTCCACCACGTTGTAGCTGAACTCGTCGGTGACGCCGTGGCTGATTCCCGGCTGAATGCCGCCGCCCGCCATCCACACCGTGAAGCAGCGCGGATGATGGTCGCGGCCGTACTCGGATTCGGTGAGGCGTCCCTGGCAATAGACGGTCCGGCCGAATTCGCCGCCCCACACCACGAGCGTGTCGTCGAGCATGCCGCGCCGCGCCAGATCGGTCACCAGCGCCGCCGAGGCTTGATCGGTGTCCTTGGACCGCCCTGGCAGCCCCTTCATCAGCCCGCCATGATGGTCCCAGTCGCGATGAAACAACTGGATGAAGCGCACTCCGCGCTCGGCCAGCCGCCGCGCCAACAGGCAGTTTGCCGCGTAGGTCCCGGGCTTGCGTGCGTCCTCGCCGTAGAGCGCGAACGTCGACTCCGGCTCTTTCGACAGATCCGTCAGTTCCGGCACCGAGGTCTGCATCCGGAACGCCATCTCGTACTGCGCGATGCGGGTGGCGATCTCGGGATCGCCATATTCGGCGAGCTTGATCTGGTTCACTTCCGACAGCGCGTCCAGATACCGCCGCCGGTCCGCGCCCGTGAATCCGGCGGGATTCTTCAGGAACAGGACCGGATCGCCAACCGAACGGAACTTGACGCCCTGGAACCGTGTCGGCAGAAAGCCGCTTCCCCAGAGCCGGTCGTAGAGGGGCTGGCCGCCGCCGCCTTGCCCCGGCGAGATCATCACCACGAAGCCTGGCAGATCCTCCGATTCCGAACCCAGGCCGTACTGCAGCCACGAGCCGATCGAAGGACGGCCTGCTATCTGCCCCCCGGTCTGAAAGAACGTGACCGCCGGATCGTGATTGATCGCCTGCGTGTGCATCGACTTGATGAATGTCAGCTTGTCGGCGATCTTGGCCAGGTGCGGCAACGTTTCGCCGATCCACGCCCCCGACTCGCCGTGTTGTTTCATCGAGAAGCGCGACGGCACGCACGGGAAGGTGGACTGCGTGGCCGACATGCCGGTCAAGCGTTGACCTCGGCGGATGGAATCGGGCAGCTCCGAACCGGCCAGCTCCCTGAGTTTCGGTTTGTGATCGAACAGTTCGATCTGCGATGGGCCACCCGACTGGAACAGATAGATGACCCGCTTTGCCGTGGCCTTGTGATTGGGGAAGCCCGGCAAGCCGCCCGCCGCCCGCATCGAATCCGGCAGCAGCGCAGCCAAGGCGGCTGCCCCGAGTCCCGTCGAGGTCCTCGAGAAAAAATGGCGCCGTGTGAGTTCGCGTTCGATCATTCCCTTGTCACCGTTTCGTCGAGATTCAACAGGATGCTGGCGACGCCGGTCCAGGCCGCCAGATCCGGCGCGGCGAACGCCTGGTCGCGAGGAGCTTCCCCATGGCCGAGGAGCGCCTCGGCGGACTTCCCGTCGTCCTTGTAGCGAGCCTGGAAATCGGCGGCGGCCGCGGTGAGCGCGCGCGCCTCGGCCGGCTTGGGGTCGCGCCCCAGCACCAACCGGTATCCGTGCCGCAGCCGCGCCTCCGCCGAAGCGCCGCCGTCCCGCAGGATCCGCTCGGCCAGCTTCCGAGCCGCTTCGACGAACGTGACGTCGTTCATCAGGTTCAACGCTTGCAGCGGCGTGTTGGTCCGATTCTCGCGCACCATGCAGGTTTCGCGGGTCGGGGAGTCGAACGCGATCATCGCCGGCGGCTGGATCGTTCGCCGCCAGTACGTGTAGATGCTCCGCCGGTACAAGCCCTCGCCTTTGTCCGCCTTGTAGCCCGATCCGCCGGTCAGCTCCTGCCAAAGCCCCTCGGGCTGGTAGGGCTTGACCGGCGGACCGCCCGTCTTGTCCACAAGCAGCCCAGAGACCGCCAACGCCTGATCGCGGATCATTTCGGCGGTCAGCCGGAACCGGGGAGCGCGAGCGAACAGGCGGTTCTCGGGATCCTTGCGCAGTAGTTCCGGAGTTACCGCGGAGGACTGCCGGTAAGTGGCTGACATGACGATCGTCTTCATGAGGCGCTTCACGTCCCAGCCCGATTCGACGAAGTCGACCGCCAGCCAGTCGAGCAAATCCTGGTGAATGGGCCATTCGCCCTGCGAGCCGAAGTCCTCGATCGTCTTCACCAGCCCCATTCCGAACATCGACTGCCAGAAGCGGTTCACCGCGACCCTCGCCGTCAACGGATTCTCCCGGGAAACGAGCCAACGCGCCAGATCCAGCCGGTTCAGCCGCCGGTCCGGCGGCAACTGCCGGAGCATGGCGGGCGCGGCCGCGGCGACTTTGTCACCCGGCGCGTCGTAGGCGCCGCGGCGCAGCACGAACGTGTCGCGCGGATCCAGCCGGTCCTCCATCACCATGACGGTGGGAAGGGAGGCGTGGTATTTGTCGCGTTCGGCGCGCGTGTCGAGCATCGTCTTGCGGGCGGCGGCCAAGTCCGGCGGCAGGCGGCCGTCCAGGAACGCGAGCCGCAACTTGTTCTCGCGGGAGCCGGCGCGCGACAGGGCTTCCACTTCCTTGCCATCGAGCGCGCGGTCGTAGACGCGAGCCTCTTCGATCCCACCCTCGAAGTTCAGACCTGCTCCGGCGCCCAGCCGCAGCGGCGCCTTATGACCGATGGGCCACAGATGCTGATCGAACAGCACTTTCAGAGGCCACTCCGTTCCGTCGACGTAGATGTGCGTTCCCGACGCGAGCATGGAGCCGTCGTAGGTCACGGCGATGTCGTGCCACTCGCCGAGGGGGAGCGGGTCCCGCGTCTCGACGCGCATGCCGAGATCGGTCCAGCGAAAGACGAAGTGGAAGCGTATCTTGGCGTCGACGAGATAGATGCCGTATCCGGTCCCCTCCCAGTAGTCCTCGGCCCGGGTGAGGACGGCGCCTTTCGGCGTCTTCGTGTTCACCCGCACGGACAAGGTAAGCGGATCTCGATGGTTGAACTTGGCCTTTTCCGTCCCCAGATCCACGACCCGATTGTTGTCGAACGTGGAGTTCGCGGGCTTTTCGTGCGCCAGTAGGCCGCTGGAGGGAGTCCAGTCGAAGGAGGCGGGCTGGGCCGCCGCCCACTTCTTCCATTCCTTCTCGATCCGCGCGGACAGGCTCTCCCAGTTCCGTTTGGCGGCGTCCGCGGCGGCGTCGAGTCCGGCCAGCTTCTTCCGTTGTTCCTCGTCCGGCGCGGCGACGAAGGGCGGCTCGTTGCCGAAGTTGTAGACGAAGCCCTTCTCGGGCACGTTGTTGAAGAAAGCGAAGAGGCTGTAGAAGTCCTTCTGCGTGATGGGATCGTACTTGTGGTCGTGGCAGCGCGCGCAACCCATGGTGAGGCCGAGCCAGACGGTGGCGGTGGTTTCGGCGCGATCGGCCACGTACTCGACGCGAAACTCCTCGTCCACGATGCCGCCCTCGGCCGTGGTTCGATGATTGCGGTGAAACGCGGTGGCGATCCGCTGGCTGGGCGTCGCGCCGGGCAGCAGATCGCCGGCGAGCTGCTCGACCGTGAACTGGTCGAACCGCATGTTTCGACGGAAAGCGTCGATCACCCAGTCGCGCCACGGCCACATGGTCCGCACCCCGTCGCTCTGGTAGCCGTTGGTGTCGGCGTAGCGCGCGGCTTCCAGCCACCGGATCGCCATGCGTTCGGCATACGCGCGGGAGTCGAGCAGGCGGTCGACCGCCTTTTCGTAAGCGTTGGAAGCCCTGTCGGCGAGGAAGTCGTCCATTTCCGCCGGCGTGGGAGGCAGGCCCGTCAGATCCAGGCTCAGCCGTCGCAACAAGGTCCGCTTGTCCGCCTCCGGGGAGGGCCGCAAGCCGTCGCGATCGAGCCTCGCCACGACGAAGCGGTCGATCTCGTTGATGCCCCATTCCGGGCGGATCGATGGCGGGGCGGGGCGTTGTGGCGGGACAAACGACCAGTGGGGCTGCCACGCGCCTCCCTCCTCGATCCACCGCCGCAGAAGGGCGATGTCGGGCTCCTTCAGCGCTTCGTGGCCCATGTAGGCGGGCGGCATTCGGAGAGCCTTGTTCGCGCTGACGACCCGCTTATAGATCTCGCTCTCGTCCGGCTTGCCGGGCGTCACCGCGCGAGCGCCGTTTTTCAACGCGATCGCGGCCCCGGCCGCGTTGTCCAGCCGCAACGCCGTCTTCCGATTGGCGGGATCGGGTCCGTGGCAGGAGAAACACTTATCGGAGAGAATCGGCCGGATGTCGCGGTTGAACTCGAGACCGGCTGCGGACAATCCGCCGGCAAGCGTGGCCGCGCTTAGCCATCGAAGGAGGCTCATTCCATAACGAGCATACTACTTCGGATCCCATCTGCGCGCCGCCGGGTTCGGAAGGCCAATCAGATCCAGCACCCGGTCGATCGTGTGGTCCACCAGATCGTCGATGGTCTTCGGCATGTGGTAGAAGCCCGGCACCGGCGGCATGACGATCACTCCCATCTCGGCGAGGGCGGTCATCGTGCGGAGATGACCTAGGTGAAGCGGGGTTTCCCGCACCAGGAGAATGAGCTTCCTGCGTTCCTTGAGGGTGACGTCGGCGGCGCGGACCATGAGGTTGGAACTGATGCCCGCCGCGATAGCGCTCATTGTGTGAATCGAGCATGGCGCCACGATCATGGCCGAAGTGGGGTATGATCCCGAGGCCAGCCGGCAGCCGATATCTTCGTGTGGGTAGTGATGATCGGCCAAGGCGCGGATGCCGGCCGCAAGCATCCCCGTTTCGAGGTACGCCGTCCGTTCGCCCCCGCGGCTGAGGATCAGATGGGTGGTGGCACTCCCCGAATCGCGCAGCTTCCGGAGTAGCCGGATGCCATAAATCGAACCGCTGGCGCCGCTAATCCCGACGACAATTTCCAAAATTCGCCTCCTCCAATCGATCTTGTTCCGAATTCGGAACAAGCTCCCGCAACGAGCCGGTCCGTCCCGCCTCTGTCATACGGTACAATACATCGAGACTCCAACGGGGGGACTCGCGGCTGCTGGATTCGCGCTCTCGCCCCACGGGACGACCCCAATGCTGGAACCACTTCGGGAGGACGCCGGGCAAAAGCTGAAGCGTGTTCGGGACCGCCTTGGTCTCCGTTACCGCGATGTTGAGCAAGCCAGCCTCAGTATCGCACAGCGTCACAATAACGATGAGTATTTCATTGCACTTAGCCGCCTTTCCGACATCGAAAACAAGGGCTCGGTGCCGACCATTTTCCGGCTCTATTCCCTCTGCGCGATCTACCGGCTGGACATTCAGGAAGTGCTCGGGTGGTTCGGAGTCGACCTCGCCAAGATGCCCGGCGACGCCACTCTGATAGAACTGGAGAAAACGCACACGGTGCAGTTTACGGCCCCCGCCGGTGGGGTGATCGAGAGTTTTCCGCTATCACTCGACCCTGGGCTGGACCTCCGGCGGACAACCCATCTGAGCCGCTTCATTCAACGGTGGGGGCCGATGCCCCTGATGCTGCTGAATGGCATGGACCTTCCGAACCATCGCTACGCCTTCATCGGCACCGACGATTTCTGGATGCATCCGCTCATCCAGCCGGGATCGATGGTGCTGATCGACGAGACCAAACGCAAGGTGACCGACACGGGTTGGACCTCCGAGTTCGAACGGCCCATCTACCTGTTCGAGCACCGCGAAGGGTTTATCTGCAGTTGGGCCAGCCTGGACCGGGACCGCCTGATTCTACAGCCACATCCGTCGTCGAACACGGTCCCCGCGGTCTATGCGTATCCCGAAGAAGTCGACGTCGTGGGGCAGGTGACGGGAGTGGCTATGCGTCTGGATCAGACCCGGAAACGCCGCACGCGTTCCGTATCAGTTCCAGAATCGTCTCGAGGTCGCTGAGGTAGAGCTGCCGCTCGGCGTGGCGAACCGTCGCGGGGACGAAGTTGCGATAGGGCGCCAGGCGCACCCAGGTTTCGACCAGCGTCCGCTTGTTGGTCGAAAGAGTCGACAAGTACAGGTCGAGGTCGGCCTTCTGCTCCTCCAGATTGAAGTTGAGCCATTCGGAGAAGGCCCGGTCGTGGCTCTCGGCCAGCGTCCGGTGGGATTCCTCGTCGCCGAACATCAGTCCAAGACCGTGGTGGTGATACCTGCTATCGTTCTGATTCCGCAGGGAAGACAGGTATACGAGCCGCCCGAAGACGGTAGGGATCTGCGATAACGTGTGCCGCCACAGGTCGGCGGACGCGCCTCGCTCGAGTTCTCGACTTGGTCTCAGCGGCATTGCCTGGTTCCCGTCCCGGCCAATCGCCATTGTAGTACACATCGACCTCGAGTGGGGGAGACTTTAGATTCCGCCTACGCCCCCCTTTCTTGTTCCAGAACTAGAACATCTCCACTAGTACGGCGGCGATAAACGTAAGGCTTGGTACTCTCGGTACTGCCAGGGCCGATGACCCGGTCGTCGCCTGGTAGCCACAAAATCAACTGGGAGAAATACCAATGCTCAAGCGACTGATTTTCGGACTCGCCCTGATGCTCCACCTGAGCGCCATCGCCCACATCTCGACCGCCGAAGTGCCGTGGCCGGATTGCTATCCCTGCCCGACCGAAGAATAACGCCCGACCGGAGAAAACCCATGCTGAAGCGACTGATTTTCGGACTCGCCCTGATGCTCCACCTGAGCGCCATCGCCCACATCTCGACCGCCGAAGTGCCGTGGCCGGATTGCTATCCCTGCCCAACCGAAGAGTGACGCGCCGCCGATCCCGGGCCCGCGCGTCCACCTCCGGCACACGGGCCTCAGCGCTTCGTCGCGGCTTCCCAGTATCCCGCGCTCAGCGCGGATAGCTTCGCGACGTCGCCTTCCAACAGATATCCCTTCGACGCCAAGTCCTTCGCCGCCGCGGTGAACTTGGCGACGTAGTCGGCTTTGCCGGAATACCTCTCCTCGATCGAAGCGCGCGGATCCCGCGACTTGGCGCGGTCCGCCTTGGTTTTCGGAAGCAGGAAGGTCGAACCTTGCATGCTGAAGATCTCCTCGACGGCGCCGATCTTGGCGGTGCGCATGTTCCACCCGGTGAACGACGCCAGAGGAACCTGCACGAGGGGAGCGCGAATCCCCGCCATCTCGTTGCCATCGACGTCGACCTGCGGAATCATCGCCGCGAACGGCTGTCCCAGCTCTGGCGGCTCTTTCGTCACGATCCCCTTGGTCCGGAAGTCCGGACCGTAGTCGGCGCGGTAGGCTCGCTGCGGACGCTGCGGCGCGCGCGATCCGGGGATCTTCGGCCAATTGAGCGCCGAGACGCTGGCGAGTTGGTCCTTGGACGCCAGCGGCACCTGGGACGCGGGAGGCTCCTTGCCCGATGTCGTCCACTCGTTCATCGACACCAGCAGCGCGCGCATCATCCATCGATAGTCGTTGCCATTGGACGGGTTCTCGGCCGCACCCTTGGTGGGCGGGAACGAGCCCGGTCCGTGCTGCGTTCCGGCGAACAGGTAGGACCGCGTTCCCGAATCGAGCGCCACGTCCTGCTTGCCATCCAGCGAGGAGTGGATCAGCGCCGCCGCGCGTCCCCAGTACTCGTAGGAGCTATTGGTGTAGAACACCTTCGGCGCCACCTTCTCCGCGATGGCATTCTCCAGGATTCCGCCGGACAGCCCAGTCACCGGATCCGATTCCTCGCGATCGGTGAACGGGAAGATGTCGGTCGGGTAGGCGCAGTTGAGGTGCGGGTGACCGTCGCGGGAGGGCTGTGCGAAGCGGTGGTTGAAGCTGCCGCGGCCTCCCCCGGCGACATGCGCCCAGACGCCGTCGAACACCTTGCGATCCTGTTCGTCGCGATTGAAGCCGTAGTAGAGAAACGTGCGCAGGAAGCGTCCGCTTTGCGAGGTGCCGAATCCGATGGCGCGTTTGATGTGGTTGCGCTGTTCGCCGAGGACGTTGAGCGAAGCCTTTGCGCCGCCATACTTCAAGTAGGAAATGAAGTCGCGCACGGCCGTGGGACCCAGGCCCGCGAGGACGGGATCCTTGGCGCGATACACCAGTTCGTAGAGCTTGCCCGGCTCGAAGCCCGCTTCCATGCGGACGTGCGTGTTGCCTGGCTCCAGCTTCCACGCCGAGGCCGCTACTGGAGTTCGCGTTGCGTCGCAACGGTCGCGCACCGTCATTTGCAGCGCCTCGATCACCGGATAGGCGATGTGACTACGGTCGCCGAGCGGCAGCACCTTCGCCGGCGTGTCGGTGATCATCTCGGCGCGGATCAGCCCCTCGATCGAGCGCCCGTCCTGACGAGCCGCCGGGGCGTAGAGCCGCATCTTGTCGGGGCCATCCGGCACGTCGAACTGCCAGCCGACCCACACCAGCGTGTAGCCGCGCTCCAACAGGAAGCGATCGCCGAAGTCCTTGGCGTGCCGCGGGTCCGCGCCGCCGCCGCCGAGGTTGAACATCGACATCATCCCCTTGTTGCCGCGATTGGACACTTCGAACAGCGCCGTGCCGTTGCCCAGCTTAGGGTCGCGCGGTTTGAGCACGAAGATGTCGGCGGCGAACTCGACCAGGCCGTCGTCGTTGCGCGGCGCCAGGTCGATGTCGGAGATGATCCGGTTGGCGGGCGTCTTCGGATCGACCGCGAAGCGAGCCTTGGCCACGATCCGTTCGTACGGCCCGGCCGCGCCGAAAGCGGTGTTGCCGAGAACGTCCGAACGTTCGATCACGTGGACCGCGGTGACGCCGGCCCAGGCCGGCAGGGACAAGCAGAGTGCGATGGCTGTGCGCATGGCTACTTATGTTACCAGCGGCAGGTTCGCTTGCGCGCGCAGGTCCCATCCCGACGATTCGCCGCGCAGCAGCCGGGGGAACGCGGCAGCCGCGATCATCGCCGCGTTGTCGGTGGAAAGCGCCGGTTCGGGGAAGTAGACGGGACACCCGAGAGGCGCGCGGCGCGCCGACGCGCGCAGTTCGGAATTGCACGCCACGCCGCCGGAGACGATCGCCGACCGCGCCGCGATCGAGACGCACGCGGCATCCAGGCGCGTCAGCAGCTCGCCGACGACGGTGCGCTGGAACGACGCAACCACGTCGAGCGTAGCCGCCGGCGTCGCTTCCAGCCACTGCTCGAGCGTTGGCCGCGGAACGCGTTTCAGCAGCGCGCGGCGCGCCTCGATATCCGCGTCCATGGCGCCGCGTTCCACCAGACGGAGCACGGCGGTCTTCAGTCCGCTGAAGCTGAAGTCCAGCGGATTGCCTTTCATCTTGGCGCGCGTGAACGGGATCGCGCCGCCCCTGCCGTGCGGGGCCAGCTTGTCGATGACGGGTCCGCCGGGATAGCCGAACCCGAGGAGCTTGGCCACTTTGTCGAACGCTTCGCCCGCCGCGTCGTCGCGTGTCTTGCCGAGCAATTGGTAGCGGCCCGCCTCAGGCGCGGCGAACAGGTGCGTGTGGCCGCCGCTCGCCACCAGCGCGACTGCCGGATACTCGATCGCGCCGCCCTGGCGAGCCGCGTCGAGGATCACCGCGTGAATGTGGCCTTCGATGTGATTGATGCCGATCAGCGGGAGTCCGCGGGCGAAGCACAGCCCTTTCGTGTAGGTGAGTCCCACCAGCAGCGATCCGGCCAGTCCCGGCCCCTGCGTGGCCGCCACCGCCGACAAATCGGATAGTCCGCACCCCGCGTGATCGAGCGCCTCCCGCACCACGGGCGTGATCGCCCGCACGTGTTCGCGCGACGCCCGGTCCGGCACCACGCC